>Ga0310691_10000091_pt1 | contig 175875 bp, 158 predicted proteins | sample 176DNAGHGlowgp2_FD_203887 | JGI IMG/M metagenome (GOLD analysis project Ga0310691, IMG submission 203887) | Sheep rumen microbial communities from Palmerston North, Manawatu-Wanganui, New Zealand - 1766 DNA GHGlow gp2 (v2) (version 2) | ecosystem: Host-associated > Mammals > Digestive system...
GCTTACTGCGAGCGGGCAGTCCTTATTCCGAAGTTACGGACGCTTTTTTGCCGAGTTCCTTAACGAAGGTTCCCTCGTAGGTCTGAGTCTACTCGACTCGAGCACCGGTGTTGGTTTGCGGTACGGTAGGCAGCAGCATAAGTTAATCAGCTTTTCTGGCCAGAGCCTGCCCCAGAATCGTCACCCCGAAGGATAACTTTTACTCGAATCTTTTTCCCAAGATCCTTGAACGGATATATACCAAGAATCCGCTCTGAGATGTTCTCCGTGAACTGTTAACAACTACTACCTGTTCAGGAATATTAACCTGATGTCCATCGCCTACGCTAATGCGCCTCGGCTTAGGACCGACTAACCCAGGGACAATTACTGTGGCCCTGGAAACCTTGCTCTTACGACCGACATGATTCTCACATGTCTTAAGGTTACTGATTCCAGCATTCTCACTTGATACCGCTCCACAGATCTTTACAAATCTGCTTCGCTGCAATATCAACGCTCCTCTACCACTGCTACAAGACGAATCTTGTAACAATCCATGTCTTCGGTTTAACACTTGAGCCCCGTTACATTTTCCACGCAAAATCTCTTGACTAGTGAGCTGTTACGCACTCTTTAAATGAATGGCTGCTTCTAAGCCAACATCCTAGCTGTTTAAGAAATCTCACCTTGTTTCCCACTTAGTGTTAATTAGGGACCTTAGACGATGGTCTGGGCTGTTTCCCTTTTGAGCGACGAGCTTAGCCCCGCCGTTCTGACTGCCGTGATTGCACACCTGGTATTCGTAGTTTGATAAGGATGGGTACCCTTGCGGGCCCCAGACCTTTTCAGAGCTCTACCCCCAGATGCTACTACACAACGCTAGCCCTAAAGCTATTTCGAGGAGAACCAGCTATCTCCGAGTTCGATTGGCATTTCACCGCTAACCACAAGTCATCCAAGCACTTTACTGCGTACCCTGGTTCGGCCCTCCGCCGCGTGTTACCGCGGTTTCAGCCTGCTCATGGTTAGGTCACCCGGTTTCGGGTCTAATCCTGCCGACTTGTCGGGCTATTAACCCTCGCTTTCACTGTGGCTCCATCATCTGACTTAGCCTCGCCGACAAAATTAACTCGCTGGATCGTTCTACAAAAAGCACGCCGTCACATAGCGAACAAAGCTCGCAACCTCTCCGTTTACTGATTTGCGCGACTTCGTCGCGACTCAGTTGTGAGTTTTGTTCGCTATGCTCCGACACCTTGTAGGCACTGAGTTTCAGGATCTATTTCACTCCCCTCCCGGGGTTCTTTTCACCTTTCCATCACTGTACTAGTTCGCTATCGATCATTTGCAATATTTAGTCTTGGCAGGTGGTCCTGCCGGATTCAAACAGGGTTTCTCGTGCCCCGTCCTACTTGTGAAAACACATATAAGTTCAATAGTTGTTTTCGCATACTGGGCTTTCACCATCTTTGGCGCGCCATTCAAACGCTTCCGCTAACAACTACGAATCTTATCCACTCAGTTAACGCTGTTGGTTTTTATGCCGAACGGTCAAGCAAGCTTAACTGCTCAGCATAAAAATTGTGCTAACACACAACACCTTTAATAACTCAGGTCGTTAAACCGTTAGGTTATCTTAAGGTTTAGACTATTCCAATTTCGCTCGCCACTACTTTCGGAATCATTGGTTATTTTCTTTTCCTCAACCTACTAAGATGATTCAGTTCGGCTGGTACCCGTCTCATTACCCTATGTGTTCAGGTAACGGCAATACAACATGACTTGTATTAGGTTTCCCCATTCGGAAATCTCCGGATCAAAGCTTGTTCTCAGCTACCCGAAGCTTATCGCAGAGTTCTACGTCCTTCATCGGTTGCAAATGTCAAGGCATCCACTATCAGTGCCCTTATGTACCTTTTTATGCATTGACTTATCTAGTAATTGATCTTCAAATCTTTCACTAAAATACCGTCAATTAAAATTTCCTATTGTTGTCTAATTCAAATTGTTAATAGATAAATCTGGGGCGAAGAAAATAATGTAATTATTTCCTCGCAATTTATCACACTATTTTCAGAGGTTCAAAGAAGAACTTGAACAAAAACTGTACTTATATTAACGCATATTCGCAGACAATGCAAGGGTTTTTTTGAAGATTTTTGGACTTTTTTGACTTTTTTGGCATTTTTTCGCGAAAACGGTCAAAAATCCAGGGTTATTACCCTTATATTATCATAAGCTTTTCAAATATGCGAATAGGGCCGGGCGATCCGATTCAAGCAGTTTCATACGGGAATCAACCTCAATAATGCCGACTGCAATATCGCGAGCAAGAATACTTTCGTCCTTATATTTACTAAAGAATTCTTTATACTTCTCTGCTTCGTGCGGACGACGGACAAGGTTTGCGGTAAAACGTGGATAGTCGGCAATGGTCTTGTCGCCCTCGACTTTGCGGAGCCAGTCCCAGTTGGCACACATCCAATCAAATACTTCGTCGCGGATAAAGTGGTTGCGATATAGGCGCAAGAAGAAGACGATACGATCTTGTGGGCGAATGGTGCCATCCTGAAGATGGTCTATATATTTAACTGCGACATCATGGTCGTGAAGATTTGTAATAGCATCCGTTAAATCGCGCTTTAGGGCAGCATCCGGAGTCTCTTGGTAGAGTTTGAAATACTTTTCGGCAAGTTCTGGGAACTGGCGAATCAGCGTGGCACCAATAATCCAACGCAGATTAGCATCGACTTTGGCGATATTCTGCGACTTATATATATTATTAATGTCGTTTTTATAGCTCTCATCGTCGGCATATAATAATAGTCCCATGATAGTTGAGCGGAGTTGGACATCGTCATAAGTGTCACCTTCTTTGGCGACAGGACCGAGACGGCGATAGCTCGGCATGGCAAGTTTAGTAACAAACTCCTGGAACTTGGTCTTCTCTTCTGACTTCTGATCGAAGAATATCTTCAAATCAGCAACAATAGCCGAAATAACATCCCAAATTGCTGAATCGGTTTCATTAATGAAGCCTTCGATTAGGGGCAGTAAGGAGACAGACTCAACATATTTAGTCTTAGCGAGCATACGGCGATCCATCAGAAGGCGCAATTTCTGCTCTTTGGTCATCACCGAAATGTTCTTAATCTGCTCTGCCAATTCGGCTTCAGTGTAATTAATAATATAGTGACCGGATAAATCAGTACGAAGTTCACGGATTGGATACTTAGTGTCATCAGTTTCGCCCGTAATCAAGAAGCGTTGTTGCTTCATATCAGTGGTGACAACCGGAAAACCGGACTGAGTGAGCCATGGCGTCATAAATTCTTTAACATCGAAATCAGCGTGTGGCGTCAATGCATCCCAGAGATCATCGGCGGTAGTGTTGCCGTATTTATTCTTTTCAAAGTAATCCGTAAGACCAGCAAAGAAAGCTTCTTCGCCCATGGTACGCATGAGCATTAAGAGTAAGTGTGAGCCTTTGCCGTATACAATTGAACCATCAAATAGATTGGCAATGTCCTCGACGCTCTGAACATCTACACGGACCGGCTGAACGCCCGGTAAGCTATCGCGCGAGATGGAATTGCCGACGGCAGAAAGATAGAAATCTTCCCAAGCGCGAAGTTCTGGGCGAATTTTATCCGTAGAATAGACTTCCATCATGTTGGCGAATGATTCGTTTAGCCAGAGGTCATCCCACCAGGCCATAGTTACTAGGTCACCAAACCACATATGCGAAAGTTCGTGAGCGATCACAATTGCAACATACTGTTTAGTATCAAGCGCTGAGTCTTCGCCGGCGATGAGGCCGATTTCACGGAAGACCACGAGGCCCCAGTTCTCCATGGCGCCAGCTTCGAAATCTGGTACAGCCAAAAGATCCATCTTTGGCAACGGGAAAGGCGTCTTAAAACAATCGTCATAGAAGTCGAGTACATCAGCGGCGAAATGAGCAGCATAGTCGAGATCTTCCATGTTCTGATGTAGGCCAGCATAAACTGTAATCTCTACGCCATGCTTCGTAGTAGTATGCTTGGCGCAGAATTTACCACAAGAAAAGGCAACCAAATAGGTGGACATGCGTGGAGTTTCGGCGAATTCAACCGTCTTATGACCTTCTTGGGCGGTCGTAAAGGTGGCTGGCATATTGGAGAGAATCGTATCGTCTTCGACTGAGGTTATTTTGAGAGAAAAAGTTGCCTTTGCGATTGGTTCGTCAATGCACGGGAAGCATTCGCGCGCATAATGAGATTCAAACTGAGTGACGACGATTTTTTCGACATTTTCTTCGTATTTATAGGTGGAGAGATAAGCGCCTTCCATATCGGCTTCGATGCGTGAGACGAATTTGATTTTAATTTCATGTTCCGCAACAGAGATACCATTAAGAGACAGTACTCCGTCTTCATGCGTAAAACTTTCAAACTTGGCGCCGTCGAGATAAACAGATTTAATATCCATTCGGACCGCGTGAAGTTTAATAGTTTCAGCTTTCGCTTCGCCAGTAATGACAGTAATACCGTTTATTTTAGTTTTTTCGTCGTTGATCGTTAGATCAAGGTCGTAGTGCGCCGGCACAAAATAATCAAAAAATCTCTCCATATATCTATAGTAACAAAAAAGAGCCCTCTTGGGGCTCTCTTTGGTGCTTTTTATTCTTCTTCTAAGAATTTCTGAGCGCGATAAATCATTTGCGCGGTCTCGTCAGTGTAGATAATATAAATAGGCTTACTGTCACTAGCGGAAATGAGCGCATGACGACCAGTGAACTCTGGGTTTAAATTCTTCTCTTCGTCGAGACGGAATCCAAGGTAATCCATCTTTTGAGTGACGAAGCGGCGTATCTCTTCGGAGCGTTCACCAATAGTACCAGCGAAGACTAAGGCATCAACGCCACCGAGCGTGGCGGCCATTTGGCCAACATAGCTCTGGATGCGGTAGACAAAGATAGAATGCGCAGTGGCAGCACGGAGATTGCCTTCATCGCGAGCTTGGATAACTTCGCGCATGTCATCAGAAACACCAGAAAGGCCGAGCAAACCGCATTTCTTATTGAGATAGAGCAAAAATTCTTCATCAGTCGTGATCTTGAGAGCTTTCTTGAGGCTAAGTGCAGCGGCGGCATCAATCGTGCCAACACGGGTGCTCATAGCGAGACCTTCAAGCGGTGTGTAGCCCATGGAGTTGTCCATAGCTTTACCATTCAATATAGCAGAAACGCTAGAACCGGAGCCAAGATGCATAGCGACAAGTTTCTCTGGGAGAATGCCCTGCTCTTTCATATAGCGGGAGATGAAAGCATAGCTTAGGCCATGGAAGCCATAACGCTTGATTTCGTATTTATCAGCCAATTCAGTATCAAAGCTGTAGTACTTGTAAGTATCTGGCTTTTCCCAGTGGAAAGCAGAGTCGGAAACGGAAATAATCTTAACATCCTTGAAGCATTCACGAATACCGCGAATTTCATTAGCGGTGGTTGGAACATGGACAGGGTTGCGCTTTTCGGCAATCTTGAGCTGCTTCATGTATTCTTCATCAACTACGTGATCTTCGGTGAAATAATCGCCAGGAGCGACGATGCGAACTACAACAGCAGCAAGTTTGTGCTGACCGGTAACATATTCTTCATCAGCAAGAATCTTCGGCAAGATACGAATAGCTTCGTTTAGGTCTTTGATACCTGGCTTAATCTTCTTCTTGCCATCGTCAACGTCATTAATCGTACAAACGACATTTTTGCCTTCGTACTCAAAATGGAATTGCGCCATGAGTTCTTCGCCATCATAAAGGGCGTACTTGCGGCTGGCGCTACCTGGGTTCGTAATAAGAATTAGTTTGCTCATGAGAGCATTATAACATCTTAAGGGGTCTTTGTCTCTAGAGATTGTCTACGCCATACATGTTGGCATAGCGGGCATTTTCAACAAGTTTGTCTTCAAAGACATGTGAAAAATCGTAACGGCCACCGCGCTCAAGAATATTTGCAGCGATATCAAAGCGAGAGCAACGGTTGCGCGCAAGCTCATCAAGCGGCGTAGTAGTTGAGCCCTGATCATCATAGCCATGCACATCAACACGACGCGGATCGGCATAATGATACATGATACCGCGCATCGTTTCAGCATAACCGTGGAAGTTAATCACGATTGGCTTGTCGGCCGTAAAGTAGTCATTGAAATCGCTCGGCTTAAGCTTGTTTTCAGTCGTACCGATGGCGCCATAAGACAAAGCAGCGATGCCAATAAAGCGAATACGCAAATCCGGCGAAAGCTCTTTGGCAAGGCGGATAGCCTCGATACATTCATTAGTCTCAATATCACCTGCGGCCGCCACGATAACTTCCGGATTTTCATCCGAAGCGAAACCAAAGATAGACGCACCACCATTAGTGAGCTGGAAGCGAGCATGATTAATATCTATCCAACGTGGCTGTTCAATCTTATTGAATGTTGTAAGATTTACAACGTCTTTAGTGCGGGTCATAAATTCCCAAGCCGCCGCAGCCGCCACATCGTCAACCGGGAAAAGACAGTTGGCGAGATTGGATGGTTTAGCGAGTAGGCTAGAAATAATTGCTGGATTTTGATGAGTGTAGCCATTATGATCTTGGCGTTCCCAGCAGGAAGTCGATAGTAGATTGAGAGCCTGAACACGCGGGCGCCATTCCACTTCTTTGCTCTGTTTGAGGAACTTCAGATGCTGGTCAATTTGCGATGAGATAACTGGCAAGAATGATTCATAGGAAGTCATACAACCGCGACCGCCGCTCAAGATGTGAGCCGCTAGTACGGCAAATAATGTATTTTCAGATAATAACTCAACAACATGGCCGTCTGGGGCAAGATTTTTGTCCCATGGCTCAGTTCGGCGCACCCAGGCACGATCAGTAGTTTCATAAACGGCGCTTAGACGATTCGAGGTAGTTTCATCTGGTGAGAAGAAATAGAAATCTTCGTGCGCGCGCATTTCGTCGCGCAAAGCTTCGCCAAAAACTTTAGCGATGGAATACTTCTCTGCTCCTGGATTTTCAACCACGTTTGGTAAATTCATCGTAAAGCTCCTTAAATTTATATGACTTCAACCAATCTTCTAGCATCTTGAGTTGTTTTTCGTCGGATTTTGCCTTCGGTAATGGGACTTGATGGGACGCACAGTTACCTTCAAGCTTCGTGCCATCCAATTCTGGTGGGCAACCGTAACCTTTTGGCGTTTTCATGATAATGAAACTATTGCGATCAATATTTGCAAGGGCAAGCTGGAATTCATCGGTGCGCGTGCCATCTACGACAATTGGATTGAAGCCAAAGCCACGAAACATCTGAAGAAGTTCACGCTCACTACTGCGACCATAAACCGTTGGGGCAGAAATCTTATAGCCATTGAGATGAAGAATCGGGATAACCCAACCGTTGTTTTCGGAATTGAGTAGTTTATTGAGGTTTAGACTAGCAAGAGCTGTGGCGGTTTCAAGTTCGCCATCACCAATCAGAACCGCAACCGTACGTTCTGGACGACCGAGTGCGACGCCGTAAGCGCTAGCTAATGAGTAACCAAGCTCACCACCTTCAGCGATTACGCCCGGAGTAGCCGGATTAGAATGTGATGGAAAACCATATGGCCAAGAGAAATTCTTGCAAATAAACTCGATACCGTGAAGATTTGGTGTAGCTTCTGGATAATACTGCATCAACGTACCGTCATAGAAGAGGTTTGCCTGAAGCGCCGGAAAACCGTGACCAGGCCCCAAGATAAAGTCGGCAACTGGGAAACGCGCTTTGATGTTAGCATAGGCAATATTGATGCCCGGGCAAGAGCCCCAGTGCCCCAAAAGACGCGGCTTAATGTCCGAAAAGCTCAATGGACGCGAAAGCAAAAAATTGTCTTTCAAAAATATTTGTGCAACAGAGAGATAATTGCAGAAATTGATTTGGTCATTGATTTTTTCGGTGCTAACGCCCAACCCATGCATGTGCATGATTATATTTTAGCATAAGCTCAATTATTTTGCGGAAGATTGTCGAGTGCATCCATAGTGGCGCTAATCAAATCATTGACAGCTTCTTCGTAAGTCGTGTCATAAGTACGGAAACCGGCCGCATACGGATGACCGCCGCCACCAAAGTAACCAGCGATTTGGTCAGCCACTGGTTGACCGGCGCGGATTTTGCCAGTAAGTTTCCCGTCCGGATAAGTCTTAATTGCAACAGCAACTTCTACGCCTTCAACGAGGCGCAATTCTTCAAGAATAAGTACGTTCGGATTATATTCATCAGAAAATTCTTGAATATCTTCAAAAGGAATATGAACAGTTGCGAGTTTACCGTCAAGATAATACTCGATGCGCTTGATAAGATCAGCTTTATAGTCGAGAATGCGCGGCGATTTCTTCATATATTCACGGCGGCGCTCTTCCATGTCGGCAATCTTGGCGCCCTTGTCCATAAGATCAGCTACAGCCCGATAATCTTCAGCGGTAGTACTCGGCGAAACGAGGCCTAAAGTATCGGAGAAAATACCGTAGACGAGATTTTCGGCACAGAGTGGACTAATCTCGACATTCTGGTCTTTAAAAATCTTATAAAGCAAGGTGCAGCAGCTGGAAGTAGTCTCAATGATGCTCTCATAGCTGAAATCAAGATCGGCTTCGGTCTCATGATGATCAATTACAAGCACCGGCGCAGAATAGAGACAATTACGAATGGCGCCATCGTCTAGAAGTTTAGACAGCAAGGTTGAGCTAGCCGTATCAACGATAATATAAGCATCGGCGCGGTATGGAAATTCAATCTCTACCCTGCTCCAACCCTCAAAGTAACGCATATATTTCGGAATATCGACGGGACAATACAATAAGACATCTTTGCCAGCAAGTGCTTCCTCAAGCGCAAGCGCAGCACCAAGAGAATCGCCATCAGGGTTTTCGGCTTGAATGACACAAATGCTCTGTTTGTCTTTAATAAATTCTGTGAATTTTTCGTACATACCCACTTATTTTACCATGAAGAAGGATATGTTATAATAAGCGGAGCCGTAGGGGCGTAGCTCAGTTGGTAGAGCACTGGTCTCCAAAACCAGGTGTCGCGAGTTCGAGTCTTGCCGCCCCTGCCATTTTTTGTGCTACAAAAATCCCCCGATTCGAACCGGGGGATCGTTTTATTGTTTGCTTACCATTTTTGAACGCAACTGTCAGAGGTCATATCGGATTTTCCTTGTGACATAACACCGGACGGGATATCGATGCGCCAGTTGGTGCCACCATTGTCTTTGCGCATCTTCATACCATCCGATGCAGACGAATCGCGGACGGCAATGAAGCTACCACAGGTATCAAGCGCCATAAGATCACTCTCCTTAAGATTGGACGCAGACGTAACTGACGCTTTATAACCGACGATGGTCGTGAAATGGCGGCTGCAACCGTTTTTGGCCCAACATACAACCATCACAACTGGGCGTCCATTTGAAAGCTGGTTGTAAGTTGCGGCTAAAATTTTACTTTTATCGGTATCGGTAACGGTATGCCAGCCAGATGAACTGCGACGAATCATACAGGCGTCGCTCGTGACCGAGTCCGTAATCAGATCATGCCCGATTGCGCGCGCAAATCTATCGCAGCGTCCGTACTGTTTATCAACGTCCGGATTCCCTAAATCGCGAACTTTTCTAGTCCAAGTCCATAATTCTTTATTCTGATTAATATGATGAGAGCTAACAATACCGCCATACTTCGTGACCGATTGTTTCGTATTGACAAGCTTATAGCCGCTTGTCTTGCCGGAGCCGTTAACGGTGGAGCCACCAGAAATTGGGGTATATCCAGCCGGGTATTCTACGTTGCCCGACGGTGGATTTTCACCCTCAGGCGGATTTTCGCCCTCAGGCGACGTGGTAGTAGTTGGCGGCGCAAGCGTCGGTGTGTCCGGGCACTTACCCTTCTGCATCTTAAAATTCTCACTGTCAAGCGTGACGCCACCAGGAACAACGAAATTCATGACAATATAAATTAACGAAGCGGCGGCGAGACCAATTAAGATATCAATGATTCTTTTTCTACCCTGCGCCATCTGACTTGGGTTATCGCGAGAGGTCATGATCTGAACGCCACAAATGATGATGCCGATGGTACCACCAATGACTACGCTACCCAAAACGAAGTTAGCGACGATTGCGACGACCTTGAAAAGAATCGTGCCCTGACAATCGTCTTCTAGCTGTCCAAAAAGCAGCGTATCGATTTGATCGTTTTCTGCGGCCACCCAGTAAAGCATTTGAGTTAATTGATTCAGCATTAGCGAACTCCTATAACATAGAATTTTGCGTCACCCGGTAAAGCATCGAATAAATGTTTGCTGGCAAGCATATCTTCAGCCGCCATGCCGCCGCTGTCGTAGATTTCGTATCGGCAAGTAAGGAAATAGCGCTCAGGCGGTTGACTGCCGTAAATGACAATAAACTGACCTTTGGCGGAAAACGGAAAATCACCCTTAGCGTAGACTGCGATAATGTAGCCTTTGTCGAGATAATAATTGATTATGTTTGCGTTCATCGCTTCAACCGAAGTTGCTTCCGGGAATTCTTCGAGCAACCGTTCTTCAGTGAGCGCGTTATTATTAATAATTGTTCTTAGCGTTGCATATACTTCTCTATCCGACCAATCAACTAACTTGGATTTGGTCTGATAATTAACGTTCGGATTATTCTTTACTAACTCAGCTAAGCGCGAGTTAAGCTTATCTGCTTCCCCAGTGTCATCGGTCGGTTCATCCGGCACAAGTTCAGCATATTCGTCGTCGTCCGTCGGCTGCGCTTCTTTTTTATTGAGAGCAACTAGAATGACAACTACGATTAGCAAGAGGGCACAAACGGAAACCACGATGATGGTGAAGATTGGCTTGCGCTTCTTCGGCTGAGGCTGAGCCAGATAGGGATTTCTCGGCTCTATCATTGATACGGGCTGATAACCGTTATTATTACCGCCGAACATGAATATTATTTACCTTTCTTGAACACGCAAATGTCATCAATGACTGCAACGGCGCCAGTCAGGCCAACGATGCAAGCCATGTCGACGATCGTAAGAATGCCCATCGGAATGATACCGGTCGGGATCTTCGCAGAACTGGTGAACAAATCAACGGCGTAATTAAAGGTCTGATCTGGAATTGGCAGGAACATGAAAACTGCCGCAATGATAGCTAAAACGAGAATGCCATTATTAATAGCGGTAAGCCCCTTAGTGATAAAGGTGCCCTGTTCGCCGGCCTTAAAAACATAAAGGCCAAGGATGCAATAAATAAGCGAAAAGATTACGCCGGCAATTAAACCACCAACAATAAATTCGTTTGCGCGTGGCATATCGGTGTTATTAGCAACGTAATTATATATACCGCGATACATGAATGGCACGGTAATCATAAAGACACTTGCAACCATCATTAAAATCCCCGACATATGCAAATTCGTGGCGATTTTTTGGTTCCTGTGCTCTCTTATGGATTCAGTTTTTTCGTGCTTTTTTGCTTTTTTGCTTGGCATTTTTTCCAATTCTCATTTAACTTATGCTAAAATTATAACAGACAAAATCATAAAAGGGTGAGAAATGAATCAATTTAATCCAATGAGTCAAGATAACACGCCGCATCCACATCAGCGTTTCTTTGATGGTGACGGCAATAATTCCGAGCAAAACGCTCAGGAACAAGGTAACCCAGAAGGTTATCCAGCACCAATGCCAAGTAACGACAATGCTGGCGACATGCCACCAGCCATTCCACAAGAAGATGCTCCAGCACCTGCTCCAGCACCTGCTCCAGCACCAGAAGTTGGCTCAGAATATGAGGGTTACTTCAACGAAACTCGCGAACGCTTGATTAATGTTCGCAAGGAACGCAATGGTATTATCCTTCGTATTGATAAACTTCAGGATCAGCGCCTCGAGAACGGCTCCGATGACGATACAGAAGATGACGACTCACGCGAAATCTTCAAGCTTCAAAATGAGCTTATGCGCAAGAATAATTTAATTGACGCATTACTAAAGGTTTTAGTCTCACTCAAATAATTACCTTTAAAAAAATAGCGCCCTACGGGGCGTTATTTTTTGTCTCGCCCTACTCCGCCAACAGGGGTAAAACTTGATTTTTTAGCCAAAGTGTGCTATAATAGATAATGGTTCTTGCTTCTTGGCAAGGGCTGATTTTTCAGATAGGGGGGTGTTTAGATGAAGGACGTCCGTCTCGGCGACTTATTCGATGGCGTCATCAAAGCTTGTCGCGAACGTGCGAAAGAATTCACGCGCTTCGACCATACTGATGGCGCGATCCGAATCAGTTATCTGCCACAAAGCCAACTGGGCTTGGAATGGATTAAGCCCGTATGCAAAAATGCGAGCCGTTACGAAATGGTCGCACGCATATCCGATGATGGCAATTTCGTGCTTAACCGCGCAACTGATCCAGTCGACACCTATAGCATATCCGCCATGAGAGTGGCCTCCTGCTTGCGTAGTCAGGAGCTGGAAGAGGATGTAGCGCCAGACGAAAAACGCGGATTTGCGTCAGCTATCGGCACTACGGCTTATCAGCTACTCTACGATCATCGAATTTTCGCATTAATGATCGTGAGCGTTTCGGGAGCAATCCCGGAGGAAGATGAGCTGGTCGCCAAAGCCGCATCGGAAGCGGTCGAAGAGTGGCGCAAAAATGGCCCATATGATGAAGCGGGTCGGCCCAGACTGTTCTACATCGCAAACTGAAAAAGCCCTCGGCTGAGTGACAGCCGGGGGATTTTTAATGCTATTTTTTGCCGAATAATGAGCCGTAATAAAGCTCATAAGTACGCTTGAGCTGGAAAAAGCGAATTGAGAAAGCGATTGTAATAACCGCGCCCATGATAAGTCCGGCGGCTGGGAACAGAATAGCGCTGAAGCCCTCCTCAGACTTGTCGCCCAGAGCGCCAATGATTGAGAATAATGAAGTCAACGCAAAAATAAATGCAAATCCAGCAACCAGGCCGGCGATTTTAATTTGACGCACAAGTGCGCGCTGTGAAGCTTCTTGCTGACGGCGCTTCTGAGCAGCATTCGAAGCGCTATTTGCGACAAATTGCATAATGTTGTCAGCCGCATCTTTTCCACCATGGCCACCACCACCTCCGCCGCCAGACGGTTTACTTATTGCCGAACCGCCAATCTTTTCGATTACGAAAACCAAAATAATGCCAAGAACGATAAATACGATGAGTGGCAGAAAATTGAAATGCGAAAAGTCCATATTGAGCATGATTATATATATAATATCATGCAGTATATCTCTTATGCTTGCGCCGCGGAGAAAAACTCTATATAATTGCACTTGTTACGCCACAACACAACGTGGAGCTAGTCGTTTTGTCGACGATTATTAAGTCCCGTTCTGTGGCTTCAAGCACCTTGGGAGTAAAGAGAGAGTGGTAGCTCCGGCGAAAAACGCGTGCCCAGTCGCCACTGGTGGCACCGGATTTTTCAACCAGTTCAGTTCAGTTCACTTTTGTTATTCCTCCAAACACGGACGACGGCCCTCGAGGCCAAGATGTGCCGGCCCGGGGAGCCAAAGAGAACTCAAGACTTGCAACGAGCCAGAGTACCCAACTAACCAGCGTGTAGTTACGTTACCGAATCAATATCAGGATTAAACGTTTCCGTAAAACGCTGCCTACCACTTCTCTCTTTCTCTGGCCACCGCCTCATCACGAGGAACCTCATGGCGGTGGCCTTATATTCCCCTAGCCTCGGTCACCCAACGGACCGAGGCTATTTTTTATTCGATTCACTACTAGAAAAACGCCCGAATAATTGTTATACTTATAAAACATTTATGTTCAAACTTCTTAAAAATTTAAACAAAAAAGACTATATTTTTATGGCGCTCGCGGTGTTATTCATTGCGGGCCAAGTCGGCCTAGAGCTAAAGATGCCAGAATATATGTCGGCCATCACAAAGCTTGTCCAAACTGAAGGTAGCGAGATGGGCGAGATTATAAAAAATGGCGGGCTCATGATGCTCTGTGCTTTGGGCAGCCTTATTTCAACAATTATTGCTGGTTACTTCGTGTCGCAGATTGGCGCAGACTTCTCGTTCATCACGCGCAAAAAGATTTTCGACAAAGTCGAACAGCTCGGCATGAATGAGATTAAGAAATTCTCTACCGCTTCCCTGATTACCCGTACAACAAATGATATTACGCAGGCCAGAATGGTGATTACGATGGGCGCGAATATGTTAGTCCGTGCACCATTAAGCGCAATCTGGGCGATTGCGAAAATTCACGGCAAGAGCTGGGAATGGAGTACAGCTACGGCCGTTGCGGTAGTGATCCTGCTCGCTACAGTGATTACGATTATGATGATTGTTATTCCGCGCTTTAAAACTATCCAGAAACTAACCGATAAACTCAACGGTGTTTCGCGCGAAAATTTGACTGGTATTCGCGTCGTGCACGCCTTCAATGCCGAAAAGTATCAGGAGCATAAATTTGACCGCAGCAATACCGAGCTCGCAGATACAACCCGTTTCGTCGACCGCGTCTTGAGCGTCCTGTCGCCAATGATGTATTTAGTGATGAACGGCATTACATTGGTGATTTATTTCATCGGTGCTTACATAATTGGCAATTCCATCATGGCCGACAAGCTCAATATATTTAGCGACATGGTAGTGTTCTCTTCGTACGCTATGCACGTTATCTTCAGTTTCTTGATGGTTGCCGCCGTCTTCATGATTATTCCACGCGCACAAGTCTCGGCTGATCGTATTAATGAAGTATTGGATGAGAAAATCACAATCAAGGATGGTAATTTCGACGAGGAAACCGCCGAAACCGGCACAGTAGAGTTTCGTAATGTTTCATTTAAATATCCAGACGCCGAGGAGTATCTACTGAAAAATATCTCGTTTAAGGCCGAGCGCGGCGAGACTGTGGCATTTATTGGCTCAACCGGCTCCGGCAAATCGACGCTAATTAACCTAGTACCACGTTTCTATGATGCGACCGACGGCGCAATTTTCATTGATGGCGTAAATGTGAAGGATTACAAGCAGAAAGCATTGCACCGCAAACTTGGCTATGTGCCGCAAAAGGCCGTCATCTTTAATGGTACCGTGGCAAGCAACATCGCCTATGGTGATAACGGTAAAGAAAAGCCGTCCGAACGCCATATTCAAAAAGCCGCGCAAGTTGCTCAAGCAAAGCATTTCATCGAAAAGCTCGAAAAGCAATACAATTCACCAATCGCTCAGTCAGGTACGAATATTTCTGGCGGCCAGAAACAGCGCCTCGCAATTGCACGCGCCATTGCCCGCGATCCAGAAATATATATCTTCGATGATTCTTTCTCGGCACTTGACTATAAAACTGATGCTGCACTGCGCCAGGCACTGCGCGATTACACGAAAGACGCAACTAGTCTAATCGTCGCGCAACGAATCGGTACGATTATGCACGCCGATAAAATTCTCGTGCTCGATAAAGGCGAGTGCGTCGGTATGGGCACACATAAGGAACTAATGAAGAACTGTGAAGTTTATAAAGAAATTGCTTTGTCGCAGTTAACGAAGGAGGAACTCAATGTTTAACGGTGGCACCGGCGGCAGACATGGCAAAAGTAACGACGTGGCAAAGAATTTTGGTGCAGCGATTCGACGCATGTTTCGCGAAATGAAAGGCTTCTACCTGCTGATATCTATCGCAATCGTCATGTCGATTGGCGGTTCAGTTTTGTCGGTAATTGCACCAGAAAAACTCGCTGACATCACGGACGAAATATCGGCCGGCTTAATTCTTGATAAAGAACGGGTCACAGAAGTGTCGACTATTATCATGCAGGAGCCGACCGAAAATAGTATCATTGAAGGTCAAAAAGTTAGCGCCGAAGATAAGGCCGTCTTCATTGAAACCATGCAAAGAATTCAGATGCAAACAGCCGAAGATGGTACGGTTGACCAAGATAAAGCGAAAGAAATCTACGCCGAAATCGGCAAGTTACCAGAATCGATTCAGAAATTAATTTCACCAAAGATGAATTTCGATTTAATCAAGCAACTCGCGATTGCGATGGCGATTATTTATTTACTCTCCGCCACGCTGGAATATATTGAAGGCTTCGTGATGGCACGCGTGACCGCCGGGTTTGCTCGAAACTTGCGCAATCGCATTTCGCACAAAATCAATAAATTACCACTGAAGTATTTTGATAAGCACCAAATCGGCGATGTGCTTTCGCGCATCACCAACGATGTCGACTCGGTCGCAAGTAGCCTAGATAACTCTTTCGGTACGATTATCGGTGAAGGCTCACTCTTGATTGGTGCCGCCGTTATGATGTTTGCAACTAACTGGATTTTGGCGTTGGTAGCTATTTGTTCTAGCCTATTTGGCTTTATCTTTGTGGCGATTATTCTAAAGAAGTCGCAAAAATACTTTACCGAACGCCAGGTAGAACTCGGAAAAATGAATTCACATATCGAGGAAGTTTATTCCGGCATCGCTGTAGTGAAAGTATATGACGGCAAAGCTACCGCTGATCGTAAGTTTGACTTGATTAATAAGAAGATTCGCACCGCCAACCAGCGTAGCCAATTCTTGTCCGGCATGATGCATCCATTCATGGCATTCATTGGCAACTTTGGCTACATGGCGGTATGCGTCGTAGGTGCATTGCTCACCATGAATGGCGCAATTAGCTTTGGTGTGATTGTCGCTTTCATTCTTTACGCCCGCCTGTTCTCTTCTCCACTATCACGCATCGCGCAGGCAATTGGCAGCCTACAGCCAGCCGCAGCTTCGAGCGAACGCGTGTTTGAGTTCTTGGACGAGGAGGAAATGCCAAGCGAGAAGGGTTTAATTGCGCACATCGATAAAAAAGATATTCACGGCAACATCGAGTTCGATCATGTACGCTTCGGCTACACCGAAGATAAAATCGTTATTAAAGATTTCTCGGCTAAGGCAAAGGCCGGTCAGAAGATCGCCATTGTGGGCCCGACTGGTGCTGGCAAAACCACATTAGTGAATCTATTGATGAAATTCTACGATATTAATTCTGGCGATATCCGCATCGATGGCATTTCGACAAAGACGATGACGCGCGAAGAGATTCATTCATTGTTTACGATGGTGCTTCAGGATACTTGGATGTTCAGCGGCACAATGCGTGACAATATAATATATAATCACGGCACTGTCTCGGACGAAGAAATCATGAAAGTCTGCGACAAGGTCGGACTTAGCCACTTCATTAGAACTCTACCGAAGGGTTTGAATACTGATATTTCCGAAAGCGATTCTATTTCGGCTGGCCAAAAACAGCTGATTACCATCGCGCGCGGCATGATCGAAGACGCGCCATTCCTAATTCTCGACGAGGCAACTTCGAACGTAGATACGCGCACCGAGGAGCTCGTACAGAAGGCGATGGATAAACTCATGGAAGGACGCACTTCATTCATTATTGCGCACCGCTTGTCGACCATTAAAAACGCTGACCTGATTTTAGTCGTGAATGACGGCAACATTATTGAATCTGGCAGCCATAAAGAATTGATGGCGAAGGGCGGCTTCTACGCTGACCTATACAACTCCCAGTTTGCGCTATAATAAAAACATGAGGAAAGTATTTGGGATTATTGGTACCACTATCGCCATAGCGGTTATGTCTTTTGGTATTTTTATTGGCACAATCATAGTAGTACAGAGAGGCCAAGAAGAAGCTTACGTAAAAGCGATGGAAGAATTCCGTAACGCCATTAATTCTGAAAAACCGGACGTAGATCGTATAAACGAACTTGCAGAAGAGACAAACAGTGATGGCTATTTTCTATATGTCGAAATAGCCGCAAAGACTTATCTTCATGATGTGTTTGTGCCATTCATGACCGTTCAGAAAATGCGCAAGGAAGATGGATTATTCAAAGATGGGCTCACGAAAGACCTAATCGAAAAAGACCAACCAGAATTCGAGGAATCGCTAGAAACGATAGCGGAGATGAGAGAGCAGACTAAGTTAGTCCAAGCGGCCGCCGACAAGTTATTTGATCGCGATTTTGCATTAAGATACATAGAGTCCGAAGAGCTCGATGAGCGCTATGTCGATATGTATATAGAACAAGTGCAAGAAATATACGAAGACCAGAAGATGAAGGATGATTTAGCCGTCTTTGCTACGTACATGAATATGCAATGTAATGCCTACGAGGAAGTTATAAACTTCTTGAAGAATAATAATGGCTCTTGGCACTTAGAAAACGATACGGTCGTGTTCAAGACTACTTCCCTAACGAACCAATATAATCAATTGCTGGCAAAAATAGACCGCGATTAATATAAAATATTTTTATGTTCAGTCAAGACATGCATGTGTCTTGATTTTTTATTGATTTATGGTGTAACTAATGCCAGGCATACAATCTGGGGCGAGTTCGGTTGATACCACCTGCTCTTCGCCGTATTGAATATCGTGCTCTTCTGTCCATTCTTTTGTCATGTAATCACGAGTCTGGATCTTAATGTGTTTTTCGCCTAAATCGATGATTTTTAAGTACGCTTCCGCTTCATTTTTGGTAGGACCGTTCTTGCCAAACATCATGCCGTTCTCTGCCCCGGTATAGCGATAGCTGCCGCTAGAACGCTCTACGTGGCCAGTAATCGAGGTCGTACAACCAAGAGCATATTTGACGGTATATTTGCTACTAATGAGCGTCGGGCTGAAGCGTGAAAGGATGCACGCGAACGCAACAACAACTAGGCCGAGTGCCACCACCGTTGCGGCAATATGATACCATCGAATCGTAAATCCTGCTTTTGGCTCTACCCCCGTTTGTGTATTTTTTACATGTTTTGGGGTCGTATCTTTAGGTTTTATAGTTGTTTTTTTAGGCATATGTTTCCTAGTCATTATTCTCTTATCTATCATAGCAAAAAATGAAAAAAATTATGCTTTTTTGCTTGCACGACGAAGCATAAGTGCTATACTAGATATAGATGAAAATTTTGATGTTAGGATGGGAGCTACCCCCACATAACAGCGGCGGTCTAGGGGTAGCATGTTTAAACCTTTCAAAGGCATTAGCCAAGATGGGTGCAGACATCGACTTCGTAGTTCCTTACGAATCCGATCATCATTTTGATTACATGAATGTTCTTTCGGCAACGCATGTTGACCCACTATTCCGTTATGGTGGAGCCAGCAATGGTGCCTATGAGTCCAAGAATATCGAAAAGCAGATTTTCCCCGAAGCTAACTGTGAAGGCTTGGTATCGATTCGTGATATCCAGAGAAACTACATTCGCTTCGTGGAACGCTACTTGATGCAGTTTAAGCCTGACGTAGTGCACGCACACGATTGGCTGACTTATGAAGCAGGTATTCTGGCCAAGAAGAACTTCGGTATTCCGCTAGTTGCCCACGTCCACGCAACCGAGTTTGATCGCGGTGGCGAAAATGGTGGCAACCCGCTAATTCATCAGATTGAATATGAAGGTTTACTCTGGGCTGATAAGATTATCGCCGTAAGTGAAGCTACTAAGCGTATCATTGTCGAAAAGTATGGCATTCCAGCCGACAAGATTGATGTAGCCTACAACGGCTTCAATGTTCCAGATGATGATTACCAATATGATGGTTCCAGCTATCAGTACCTAGAAGGCCTCAAAGCCAAGGGTTACACGGTTGTTTCGACGGTTGGTCGCTTTACGCTTCAGAAGGGTCTTGCCCACATGATGCGCGCTGCGGCTCGCGCGATTAGCATTCATCCAAAGATGGTCTTCCTCTTTGCTGGTGATGGCGAACAGCGCGAAGAATTAATGCGTATGTCTGCCGAGCTCGGTATTTCCTCAAATGTCATCTTTACCGGCTTCATTCGTGGCAAACAGCTACGCGATATCTATAGCATTTCAGATGTATTCGTAATGAGCTCCGTGTCCGAGCCGTTTGGGCTTACCGCCCTCGAGGCTGCACACCATGGCAACGCTTTGATCATTACAAAGCAGTCTGGTGTCGGCGAAGTGCTCCGCTCAATTGTGCGTTACGACTTCTGGGATGAAGACAAGCTTGCTAGCGCTTTGGTGAATATTGCCGAAAGTCCAGCATTAACGGAAATTTTGAAGGGTGGTATCCGTCGAGAATACGCACGCATCTCTTGGGATGACGTTGCAAGAAAATGTCTCGAAGTATATGAAGAAGTAAGTAAGAATCGACGCAATAGATTCTAAACGGAGGAGGTTTAGTTACAATGAAATCAGTAGTGCTGTATTTGCATATGCACCAGCCTTTACGCATAAAGCAATACAGTATTTTTTCTGTCGGTCACGACCACGATTATTGGACTGAAAAAGATTGGTATGCTGGACCAAACAACGAACGTATTTTCAAGAAAGTGACCGAAAAATCCTATCGCCCGATGCTTGCTAAGCTTGAGAAATGTTTAGTTGATTATCCTGGGTTTAAATTCTCTATCTCTATTACCGGTACTTTCATTGAACAGGCTCAGAAATGGGCTCCAGATTTAATTGTCACATTGCAACGCCTTGCGAAGACTGGTCGCATGGAAATTGCGAGCGAGACTTATTATCATTCATTAGCCTTCTTCTTTGATAAAGCAGAATTTGAAGAACAGGTGCGCAAACACCGCGATACGATTCGTGAGCTATTCGGAATCGAAACCAAAGTGTTCCGCAATACTGAGTTTTCTTACAATAACGATCTTGCCCATTGGGCGGATGATTACGGCTTCAAGGGTATCTTAGCTGAAGGTTGGGACAAAGTCCTAGAAGGACGCACGCCGAATAAGGTTTATCGCCCAGAAGGTTGCCATAACATTAAGCTGCTCATGAAGAATTATGATTTATCCGACGATGTTGCCTTCCGCTTCCCTGATAAGACCTGGAATGAGTGGCCACTTACCGCTGAAAAATATGTAAACTGGATAACAAAAGCTACCGAAGATGGTCCGATTGTGAATCTCTTTATGGATTTCGAAACTTTCGGCGAGAATATCTGGAAAGATACCGGTATCTTTGGCTTCTTCGATGAATTCGTTCGCCGTTGGGATGAAGCCGACGGAACGAGCTTCATGACCTTATCTGAAGCCTGCGATAGTATGGAGCCAGCTGGCGAAATATCGATGCCATGGACAGTTACTTGGGCTGACACCGAGCGCGATCTTTCGGCATGGCTAGGTAATTCCATCCAGCACGAGGCAATGAAGGCACTCTATGAGCTCAAAGATAAAGTATTCCAGATTGGTGACGAGAAGCTAATTGAGGACTGGCGCCATCTACAGACGTCCGATCATCCATATTATATGTGCACGAAGTATTTCAACGACGGCGGCGTACACGCCTACTTCTCGCCATACGATTCACCATTTGATGCATTCCAATACTTTATGAATGTAATTCGAGATATGCGCTTACGTGTCGATCCGGAAGCCAAGGATGGCGAATCGGCAACACTTCCGAAGCCAGAAGCAATTACGATTGAAAAAATTGATTAATAAAAAAAAGACCCCCGCGAAGGGGGACTTTTTTAGATGAGCTTATTTAAACATTCAGCCGTAAATTCAATATCCTCTACAGTAGAGCCGCGCGAAAGGTCGGCGACTGGCTTCTTGAAGCCTAGAAGAATTGGACCGGCAATCTGAGCATTGCCAAATTGTTCCATAGATTTATAGAGAATATTACCTGAATTAATATCTGGCACAATCAATACATTGGCGTGGCCAGCGATAGTGGATTCCGGGGCCTTTTTGCGTCCAATACGTTCATCAATGGCGGCATCAAGTTGCATCTCTCCATCAATATCAATGTCTGGACGACGGGAATGGACGAGCGAGATAGCATCGCGAATTTTATCAATGGAAGGGTCGGAACCGCCAGAGCCCAAGGTTGAAAATGAGAGCATGGCGACACGGGTATCCGCACCAAGAATGCGAACGGCGGCAGCATAGATTAACTCGACAATATCAGCCAATTGCATCTCGGTAGGATTTTTGCAGGTCGCACCATCGCCGATAATAAATAGGCGACCATCTGGCATTTTAGCGACAAACAGACTAGAGAAGGTGCGCTTCTCTCCTGGAGCGAGGGCGGGGCCATCAACACCAAGAATATCGCGACAAGCGAGAATAACATCACGAGACGATGAATCGATACCAGTAACCATACCATCGACTTCGCCATCGGACAACATTTTACAAGCTTTTGGTAAATCGCAGAGCTCTACAATCGGTTCACATTCGCCTTTAGCACGAAGATGTGCAACGGCGGTCTGAATGAATTCGTTATAGGCTTCTGGAAAAAGAATCTTATGCATAGCTATATTATAGCTTGCTATAGTTATTCAAGTCGAGAATTAGTTGATTAGGATTATACTTCTCCGACGCTGCCAAGCTCAGCTTCGAGATATCATCTTGATAGCGTTCAGTGATGTTTTGAATAGCTCCCTGTTTCTCGGTCAAAGATTCGTCTGAACAGATACTAATGCAAGCAGCTGATTTTTCGGAGACCTGAATTAGCTCTTCGCTCATCGACACTAATTTCTCAGCCAAATCTTTTAGCTCCGGAGTCTCAATTTGCGCCATGCCGTCACGGAAGTTTGTCAGGTTTTGAACGATATTATAAACCTTTAGGGCATCGATCTCATCTTTCTGGGCGGCTAGGGCGGCCGTAGAAATAGCAGCCGTGGCGACACGTATCTCCATTAACTGCGAAACATACTCGGAATCTTCCAACAACAAGCCACTGTAATTCTGCAACTGGTGCAGTAAATCGGTGGCTTTTTTGCTGACATAATAATTCTTGCTGAAATCATGGAGAGCGGCGCGGTAATCAGTTAATGCTTTAGTGTAAGTAGTCTTGTCGCCCGACTGAAAAGCTGCGCTCATGATTGAGAGCTGGAAAGATAATTCGTCGGCGATATATCGACTCTGTTCGTGATCGAAGTTGAATTTCGCAATAGATAACACATAGCACTCAATAACCAAAAAGATGATAGCGCCGAGCACGGCCATTATTCGACAAATAATCACGCGTTTTGAAGTTTTCATCGTTTCGTGCTCCTAATAACATTATTGATTAATTTAGCGTAGGCAGCCTGCCCTTCCGGGTTGAGATGAATGTGGTCAGCATACATTAAAGACCAGTTATTATGAGCAATCTCCCACCAATCGGCAAGATAAACATTGCTGCGCTGGTTAGCGAAATTCTTAAGAGTAGCATTATGAGTCTCGCGCGGCTGCAATGGACCAGCATAGCCAGTAACAAAGACATAAGTATGCCTTGGACCAGCCGCATCGATAACCCCTTGAAGAAGACTGTCCGTAATAGGATAATCATTCGTAATCAAGCTAATCACTATGATGTCTGGCACATGACCAGATGCAGCATAAGTTGCCAGAATATTGCGCGCCGACCACATACCACGCGATTTCATCGCATCAACATAAGTATTACTAATCGTGGCCTCGAGCGCCGCCTTGGCGCCAAGCGTGACCGAATCGCCCACTACTAGAACATGCGCAGAATGCACATCGGCAGCAGCATGAGAAACACTCTGTGGCACAGGATCAGCATTATGATTGGCCTCTAGATTCAGTTGATAAAGCAGCGCGTCGTGCGTATCCTTGAGCGCATCAGCGGCACCGATAAAGTCGATGCTTGCCGCTTCTAGTTGCTCTGTACCCTGTTCAGCTAGAGCATTCAACTCTTCGGTAATACTAGACGCTTGTGGTGCGCGTATGAGCGCCAAGGCAGCCGGAATTAAAAGAAAAACACTAACTACCGCAGTGGCGCTACGGAATTGAGGAGATGCAAGAAACTTGACCTTAAGTTTGTCTGAATCGAAATATTTAACAATATAATGCGTAATGGCAAGACTAATGGCAATGTTGAGTACAGCCAATACGCTCGGCTCCGTATCGTACGGCAAAATACTTGGCAATAAGAAATAAAGAGGCCAATGAATTAAATAGAGACCGTATGAATATTTGCCAAGCCTTTCTGTAACGCGGATAAAAACATTCGTAGCAACACGATAATGCATGCGAGCATTTGGCTGCAGTTTGATAATGCAAAACAAAATAATGACAGCTAGTACAGCAACAAGTGGCATGCCAAATGTGTATGTGAGCGGATTATTAAACGTAAGCTTGGCTGCCAGAATGGTAATGACGGCAAGACTTGCTACGACATCAATCGCCGGAATACTCTTTTTGGTACGCGGAGTACGTGGTACAAGATAATTAAATATTGCCAAAACACCACCAAGGCAGAATGAGCATAGATGTGAATCGATAGCAAAGTAGGCTCGATCTTGCATATTAAAGATGCCACCGTAGATAGCCATCAATACCGCAGAAAAGACCGCTAAAACCAAAAGGGTCCAGAGTAAGATTTTTGCTCCGCTACGGATCTTTTTAGCTGAGCCCATAATAATATTTACCAAAAGTGGCGCCAATAAATAGAATTCCATCTCGAGAGCCAAGAACCAAGTGTGCTCAAACAGGTTTGGCGTAATGGAGTTTTCGTAAGCGCCGCCAACAGCAAGCTCTTTAATATTCGTCGTAAAAGTTAACGCAGATAGAGTGTTAATGCGAAGCCCCGCAATAGCGTCAGGATTAACGAGGAAGCTCAAGAATAATGTAAGTAATATACAAATTATAAGACCAGGCAGTAAGCGGCCAATACGGCGGCGAATAAATTTCCAATATGCAACTTTGCCGTTCTTTTCGTATTCGCGCACTAGCTTGTTGAAAATTAAGAAACCAGAGATAGCAAAAAAGATTTCTACAGCTATGAATCCCCCCGGTAATACATTTTTGAAGAGATGGTAAATGATGATTAATATAATCGCAAAAAACCTAAGCGTGTCTATACCAATCAGCAATTGCATATCTTAATTATAACGACCGCACGCGATGATTGAAAACTTAAGCGTAATGTTTTTTTAATATGGCAAAATGGATTGATACCAAAGCTGCAATTCTTCGAGTATAAATGGATCTTTACCGGCAGCTGCGAGTTGTTGGATTTCTTTAATATACTGATTCTGTGCGGCCTTGATGCGGCCCATGCGATACTCTTCCCAGCGTGCGCGTTCAGATTCAGTCAATGCCCGATCGAAGTTACGAGCCTTATAATGAAGTAGCAAATCAGGTAAACGCGGGTCGTGAAAATCCGGATGGAAATCCGCTAAGTCATTTAACGTGGCACGACGAACGGCGGCGCAACGAGTTTTATCGGTGTTATCCAAAAAGCCATCATAAAGAGCCGACTCTGGATCGACGGCAGGCGGAAACTCTTCACGCTCTTCATTCTCAGTGCGCATTTGTTCAATGAATTCTGGATGAGCAAGTAAAACCTTGAGATTCTTCTCGATTCGCGTTTTTTCCAAATTAATTTTTTGCCAACCATCTCCTTGCTCTAGCACGCCAAGTGGAGCTACGGCTGGACAGTGGTTATATTTCATCTCTTTGACGATTGGGAAAAACTTCGGTTCCGCTGCGGCCAGCAATTCATCGAGATTATAGCGCAAGTCAAATACGAGCACATTGCCATTTTTGGCAGGTGCAATCGGATAAGCAACGGTGGTTTTATTGAATTCGCCACTGTAACGGCCGGAAGAATAAACAAACGGAGCAGGTTTTTCAAGATTAACAAGTTGCTGCACGGCTTTTTTGTCGCGCATTTTAAATAGCCAATTATATAACTGTGGCTGCTTTTCTTTTATAAGTCGCGTCACAGATATTAGCGCCTCAACATCCGATAGTGCATCGTGAGCATGCTCATGCGAAATATTGTTCTCTTTCGTCATGAGTTCTAGACGATTCGTAGCCTTACCTTCTGGCGAAAATGGCCAATTAATACCTTCTGGACGAAGTGCGCGCGTCATGCGAACGACGTCTAGCAAATCCCATTTACTGCGGCCGTCTTTCCATTGCCATTCATATGGATCATAAAAACAGCGCCAAAAGATGTTGCGCATAAATTCATCGTCAAAGCGCACAGAATTATAACCAACAGCAATAGTGCCAGGCGTAAAAATCTCATCTGTGACATATTTGCAAAATTCAGCTTCCGTAAAACCATCCTGGAGAGTCGACTGAGGTGTGATTTTTGTCACCATGACAGCGCCAGGACTTGGCAAGGTATCCTCGCTCATTTTGACTAGCAAATTTACAGGGTCGCCAATCGGTTTAAGATCAAGATTAGTGCGCCAGCCAGCAAATTGCATAATGCGATCGGAACGCGGACTTAATCCCGATGTCTCGAGATCATAGAAGAAGAAATTCTGCTCCATATATTATTACGCGCCGTATAGTTCAGTATAGAGTTGTTCGAGCTCTTCGGACGCTTCGATTTCTTCTGGCTTTTCGATTAGCATCACAACAAACTTAAGTGAACTACCGGCAGGAATGTCGCCATTATCTGTATCACCATAGGCTAAAGCAGCTGGAATCGTAATCTCACGAACACCGCCAATACGCATACCTTCCCACTCGACTGCGCCTTCGTCATTAGTGGAGCGAGCGATGCCTTCGATCCAACCCTGAATCATGCTCGTGCTACCGCTAAGTGGAGCTTTGAGCGCGGTTGGACTAACGATGTTATCGAAAGATGAATCGAATACGGTCTCGTCTGAAAGCCAACCAATGTAGTAAGCAGCGTAATCAGTATCGGAAACGTCGGCTATCTCACGACCGGAACCAACCTTAAGATCTTGGACTTTTAAGTCGTAGATGGCATTATTGAAACCAATGTTGCGACCTTTGTATTGGACGAATTCATTAAAGTATTTATCGGATAATTCTTTCGCCTGAGCATCAAGCTGATTCTGATATTCAGTATAGAGCGCATTAAAGCGTAGCTCTTTCTCCTCTCTTGTCTTATTAGCTTCAGTTGTATTGCCATAGTTAATGACGATACTAGCATAAAGCGCAAAAGTTGAAAGAAGCATAAATGCCGCTATGGCAAGAATTACTAAACGTTGCCTTGGTGACGTCTTTTTATCTTCGTTTTTTATCATTTTACCTCCAATTGCCACCCAATTATTTTATAGATTCCACTTCTGTCATTATAGCGTTAATTTCGTCTTTTTCCAAAGTCTTGTTTGGATTGGCGAAATCAAGATGGAAGCTAACATTCTTGGTTTTAACACCATCGGCCTGGTAAATAGAAGTGCAATATACTTTATATATATAATTGCGCAGCTCAAATAAGCCACGAATTTGTTTTTCGAGTTTAATATACTCAGTTTCGAGTGGCACCGTCAATGTGACATCACGCGAGACAGATGGATATTGGCTGACGCGGAAATCTTTGTGCGTAGCGCCTTCAGCTTTTTCGAGAATAGCTTTAAGATTCAATTCGAATGCGGCAGTACCCGAAGCCAGCTTAAACTCGCGCAATACTTTATTTTTGATTTCACCAAGATAACCGATTGCCTCGTCGCCAGCAAAAATCGTAGCAGAGCGTTTTGGCTCATAGTAGGCATTCGTAGCGTCTTTGGCGGCTTCGAATGGCTTGATTTCATATTTTACGCCAAGGTTTTCGAGCAAGTTCTCGAGATATTTCTTGGCAACATAGTAGTTGGTTTTGCTTGTAGCGTCCGCAAATACGAAACCAAGATTATAGCCATTCTCTGGCACACCATCAGCGTCCATACCATTAGTGCGTGGATAGACTTGGTTCATTTCGAACAAAGCAAACTTATTGTGACCAGCACGAATGTTGCCATAGATTTTATCGAGTAAGCTCGGTACGATAGTTTGGCGAATATGCTGTAATTCTGGAGAGATCGAGTTGACGATCTTGTATGAATTGTCAGGATTTTGGCCAACTTTCTTCATTAAGTCACCGTGGATAAATGAATAAGTCAGTACTTCATTCGCGCCGCACGCAGCGAGATGGTTGCGGATTTGAGTCTTCAAGCCAAACATTGGGTTTGGATCGGAAGTAGCATGGAGCGGTAAGATTGGCTTAATATTATCGAAACCGGAGAGACGACCAACTTCTTCAATAACATCTTCTGGAATATGAATATCCGTACGCCAGAATGGCACCGTAACAGAAATATGTTCACCAAGCTTGACAGTAAACTCGACATTTTCGAGAATCTTTTTGACTTCCGTATCCGAGAAATCTGTGCCAAGCAAAGAGTTGATTTGCGTAAGATCCAAAGTAACTTTAATTGGCGCTGGCTCTTCTTTTTGGGTATCAAAGAGTGCGAGCGGTTTGAGATAAGGCGCGGATGATTCGGCAAAACGTAAAGCCACCGGCAAGGTCTGCCCTGCTGGCTGACCTTTTGTGAAACGAGTAATTGCTTCCGAGAAAATGCCATGCGCCATTTGGGTTTTGCGCAAATTATAAAGACTAAATGTAGCGGATTCGAGCAAAACATGCTTGGTGTTTTCATCAATCGCAGTATTTGCGCCGCCCATCGCACCGGCGAGAGCAACTGGCACGTTGTTACTGGTGATAACAATGTCATCTGGCGTCATCGTAATTTCGGTGCCATCAAGTAGCGTAAGTTTTTCGTCCTTTTTGGCAGCGCGCACGATGATTTTTGGTGAGCTAGTGCCGCCAACTTTAACAAATTTGTCGTAATCAAAAGCATGAAGTGGCTGACCGAAGCCAAGCATGCAAATATTTGTTAAATCAACAATCGGATCGATTGGACGCATGCCGGAACGAGCCAAAACAGTATCATTATTATTTAGATATTTCTTTGGCCAGTCTGGCTTAACTTCAAACACGATGGCGACATAGCGCTGGCAAAGTTCTTCATCGATTTTGATATCTAGTTTAATCGAAGGATCATTATCAAAACTTGGTTCTGGGTCGGTTAGCCAATCTGGCGAAACATGCTTTTGGCCCAAAATGCCAGCAACTTCGCGACGGAAGCCGAGAATGCCGAAAGTATCAGGACGATGAGTTAATGATTTGTTTTCAATATCGATAATTTTGTCGCGCAAATCAAGGAATAAATGGAAGATGCATTCGCCTGGATGATGAACTTCGGCTGGATTTAGCTCGACAATACCAGTATGATCATCGCCAAAATCGAGTTCGTCGGCACCCGCCATCATGCCATAACTGTCATATTTTTTAAGCATTTTGCGCATGCCAATTTCGAATGGTTCGTCAGTACCAAAAGTTGATGGAACGATGGCGCCTGGAGCAATCCAGACTGCATACATACCCTCATGAACATTTGGTGCGCCACACATAACTTGAATGTAGCCGTCTTTGTCACGTTCAACTTTATCAGCGACGCCGCCATCATCAATCTTACAAAGTGAAAGATGGGTGCCTTCAATTGGTTCGGCAGATATAACTTTAACCGCGTAAATTTTGTCATATTTATGAGTTTGATCGTAGACGTCTTCAACCTCAACGAGACGAGCGCCAATCAGGCGAATTAATTCCTCGTCAGAAATATTGATTTCTTCGAGGCCGCGTTTGAGCCAATTTAATGAAATTAACATGTGAACTCCTTTAGAAAATCAAGTTTCGCAGATTCGAAGTAGCGGACATCGCCAAGGCCATAACGCAACATGACGAGACGATCGATGCCGCCACCCCATGCGAAACCTTGATACTCGGCCGGATCAATGCCGGCCATTTTGAGGACATTTGGATGAATCATGCCGCAACCAAGCATTTCGAGCCAGTCGCCACCTTTACCGCCAAGTACTTTTGGTTTTTCAATTAAGAATTCGAGCGAAGGTTCCGTAAATGGGAAATACCCTGGCTGTGTTTTGATGTTTAATTTTTGGCCGTAATATTTTTCAAAGAATTCGCGGAGAATGCCGAGCATATTGCCGAGTGTACAAGTCTTGGAGACGTAGACGCCTTCGCACTGATAAAATGTATGTTCGTGTGTAACATCAACGTCCTCGTTGCGATAAACGCGACCAGGAACTGCAACTGCGATTGCACTGCCCTCGTCAAGCTTGTGTTTGTAAGCTTTTAGAACGCGATTCTGCATAGTGCTGGTATGGGCTGGTGGGATAAAACCTTCTTCCGTACGGAAAGTATCATAACCATCACGAGCCGGGTGGCCTTTCGCAAAATTCAGACTATCAAACATATGATATTCGTCATCTAGTTGGCGAGATTCCATAATGTCAAAGCCCATGCTTTGGTAGATTTCGATGACACGGTCAAGCTCAGTCATGAGTGGATGTTTACTACCAAAATCAGCCGTCAAAAATTCTGGCTGTTTGGAATTAATATCGCATGGGGCCGTAATGTCGATTGGTGTTACAGAATCATTTTCTGCAGCAGCTTCGGCATCGGCGATTTTTTGCATAATCGCCTGTTTTTTCTGATTGAGTTCTTTACCAAAATCTGCACGTTTTTCGGCCGGTACGTCCTTGATTTTGGCATATTCAGCATTGAGCTTTTTGAGCTCAGCTTTTAACTCCGCTACTGTTGACATATACATATTATTTTACCATACAAAAACAGATATAGCGGCCATAAAACAGACATATTATAAGAATTATTTCAGGAAGAAAATGATGACGAGTGCGATTAATGCCAAAATGACTAAAATAATCCAGAAAAATGCAGAACTACGAGACTTATGTGTGCCTTCGACAAATGCCGAATCGTCTTCCAAATCTACGAGATCATCATCGTCGCCTTCGTCGCTCGACGTGCGCAATGCGCGTTCACGTAAATCGGCCGCAATGCGCTCTTGCAGTCTGGATTTTTCTTCATCTTTTTCTACTAAAATTCCCATGAGATTAATTGTAGCATTTTTATTACTTATTATGCTAATATGAAAATATATATTTCTTTAAAAGGAGGAGAAATGGCAACTAGTAAGCCTAAAACGGCTAAAAAGTCTGCTGGCAAGAAAGCTTCCGCGAAGCCAAAAACAGCAAACGCTAAAGCCAAAACAGCAAAGTCTGTCGCAGCCAAAACTACCAAAAAAGAAAAGGTAACTACCAAAGCAGATGAGTCCGCGGTAGTAACCGAAAAAACTGTCATTGTGTCGAGCAAGGTGGAAAAGTCACATCCAGTTAAAGAATTCTTCGCACGTAAGGGCGATTCAAAAGAAAACATATTAACAATTTTTAAAGATACAAAAATCATTGGTGCAGTTATCGCCGAGATTATTGGTACTGGTCTTGTTACTTCAGTAGCATTAACTCTTGGTTTGTTTAACCCACTTTATATGCTTTTTGCATACATCGGCATCACTGCTGCCGTATTTAAGCTTTCCGGTGCACATCTCAACCCAATCATTACCGCTGGTATGATGGCTAGCCGTCGTGTTTCTGCAATTCGTGGCGTACTTTATATCGTCGCGCAGATTCTTGGTGCATGGTTTGGTTTCATGATCGTCAATGGTTTCTACCAGGCTGGTATTGCTTCAGGTAACATTGAAGCTACCACAACCACGCTTCCAGTTCTTACTGCAGCAAGCGAAATTGCATCTACGACTGAAGGCTTCAGCTACTTCTGGCCAATTACTATGCTAGAGTTTGCTGGTGCTATCATTCTTGCATTCTTCTTTGCTCGCGCACTCAACTACAAACGCGGTGTTTATACATTCGCTGCGATCGTTGGTACTGGCGTGTTTACTGCAATGATTTTTGCAGTCATTATCAGCTCCAACTATCTCGGCATTGCAAGTCAGAACGTGTTCATTATGAACCCAGCTTCTGCCCTCATGTATGGCTTATTGCCAGCAACCGCAGAAGGCTTCGATGCGTTAATGAGCGCACTCATGCCAATGCTTGTTACTTATGTAATCTTCCCAATTCTTGGTGGTATTATCGGCTTCTATCTCTCCGATATCATCTCCAAGTTTTCTGGCCAAGAATACGCCAACTAGTTAGGTGCTAAAAACAAAATATCCCCCACTGGCTGCGGGGGATATTTTTTGTTGATATAATGATGGCATGAAATTATTACTTCATACATGCTGTGCGCCATGTAGCGTATATTGTATTAAAACGCTGCGCGCGGAAGGAATCGAGCCGACTTTATATTGGTTCAATCCAAACATCCATCCGTATACGGAATATAAAGCGCGACGCGATTGTTTAGTAGAATATGCAAAACTCGTAGATGTAGATCTGCGTTTGGACGATGCATATGGACTGGATGAATTTTGCAAAAATGTTTCCAACAAATTAACGACGCGTTGCGTGGATTATTGTTATCCGAAACGACTGCGACAAGCTTGTGAATACGCAAAGAATAATGGCTTCGATGCGATTTCAACCACACTGCTATATAGCATTTATCAAAAACATGATTTCATTGCAAAATTGATGCAAGAATTAGCAGCTGAATATGGATTAGAATTCGTTTATCGTGACTTTCGCGAAGGTTGGCGCGAAGGCCAAGACGAAGCGCGTCGCGTTGGTTTATATATGCAAAAATATTGCGGTTGCGTGTTTTCGGAAGAAGAGTCAATGATTGGACGCAAAATTGGCAAGCAGATGCAAAAGAAAGGCGTCTCGCCAACTAATGCTAATGTGCGCGAAGTGATCGAACGCAGCAAAGTCGACGGTTTAGTGCGCGACACTTTTGATGTGTAATTCTTGAAAACGATATTTTTGTTTAACATTTGGATATTTTTCGTGGTCAACTTCGCTTAAAAACATATCGAGCGGACGAGCATATAATTTGCCATCTTCATAAAGCTGGCGATAAATAACTAGATCTTCGCCGGTTTCAGAATGAGTAGCGATATCAACTACGAGATATCGATCGCCTTTAAAATGTTGGTAAATGTGATTTTTGTGAATTTTGCGCATAACTCCTCCTGGTTGGAGTAATTATAGCAAAAAGAAAAACGGCCGTCCGCGTGGACGACCATTCTTTTTTTTGACGAGAGTTAAGGCTTGATTGCGCAGATTTCAATCCAGCGCCGATTATCTTCGCCACCGTCGACTTCGTATTTCTTGACGATAAAGCCGGCTTCTTCGACGCACTGAATCAGGTGGTAATTCTTCCAGTAGTGAAAGTACCGCACCGCGCCAATGTGGTGGAACCCCGGAAGATCCATCCAGCCACTGCTGCGACCGCCTTCACTGTCGCGATTGCCGACATTGAAGATGAATCTTCCGCCGGGGCGCAAAGCTCCATAGATTTTCGGCAGAATACGCTTGAAATCTTCTTCGGTCATATGGATGAAAACATGATTGGCAATAATTGCATCCCAGGTACCAGGAATCCTTTTCTGTGATACGTCCAGCAACATCGGATGAAGCCCCTTCTTCTCCATGATATTCACGAAAGACTGGGCGCCATCACTGGGCTGCACGCGGCAGCCAAGGCTCTCCAGCATAGAAACATCGTCACCGGCACCGGAGCCGATTTCCAGAACCAACGGATTCGGCGACATCCCCTCCATGAATCTGAAGATGCGCGTGCGTTTAGCTTCGCGCTTCTTGGCAAACTTGGCGGGCTCTTCCTTGTGTTTTCTGGTTTGACAGCTAATCCAATCGATTGCCATCGCCTCGTAGACTTCGAGTGTTCCCCGGTTCTCCTTGCTCATTCTCTTCCCTCCCGTAGTCAAAAAGCTTAGGTCCTCTCCAAGACCTATCTCTCGTAATATAATATATTTTGGTATTTTTGTCAATAGGTGGTATGCTAGAGATATATGAGTGAGGTAACAGGTCTATATTCGCCGGCGGAAGTCGCGAAAAATTACATAAAAATAGGCGTGGGCAAAGTATCACTAAAAACTGGACGCATGTTCTTATTGGGTGTATTGGCGGGTGCATTTATCGCAATTGGCGGCATTGCATCAACGGTTGCAGGAGTAGGTGCACCATGGGCAGCAATCGGAAAACTGCTTGGTGCGATGGTCTTCCCAGGCGGTCTCGCCATGGTCTTACTGGCAGGAAGCGAATTGTTTACTGGTAACTGTTTGCTAGTAATTCCTCTGATTGAGAAAAAGATTAATTTGAAGCAACTCTTAAAAAGCTGGGCAGTCGTATACCTCGGCAATTTAGTTGGTGGCATGTTGGTCGCCGCCGCAGTCGTATTCTCACATACCGGCAACATGTTTGATGGCGGCGTCGGTGCATCGATCGTTTCGACAGCAGTCGCAAAATGTAGTTTGCCATTTTGGGATGCCGTATTAAAAGGGATTCTTTGCAATTTCCTAGTTTGCATTGCGGTCTGGATTTCGTTCGCCGCTAAGACTGTCGGCGGAAAAATTGCCGGTTTGTTCTTCCCAATTATGATGTTCGTTTTGTGCGGTTTTGAGCACAGCGTAGCAAATATGTACTACATTTCGGCCGGTCTATTCCAGAACGCATTGAATGGCGGTGGCGCAGATGCGGCACTAAATGTCGGCAATTTCTTGGGCGCAAACTTATTACCAGTCACGATTGGCAACATCATCGGCGGCGCGCTATTTGTAGGTGTAATTTACTGGTGCGTTTATCTTAAAAAAGCGAAGAAATAATTATGGCGAAAAAGGGTGAGTCGGCAGAAATTGCCAAGCTAAAAGAAATCATTGCGGACAGTAAAAAGATTGTATTTTTTGGTGGTGCAGGCGTATCGACGGAAAGTGGCATTCCGGATTTTCGCAGCAAAGACGGGTTATATAATCAGCATGACGTAAAATTTGACGACTATTCACCGGAATATTTATTGTCGGATAATTGTTTGTTTGATGAACCGAAAGTTTTTTTCGAATATTATCGGCAAAAATTAGATGCACGAAATTGCGAACCAAATGCGGCGCACAAAAAATTGGCCGAATGGGAACGCGAGGGAAAACTACTCGGAATAATTACACAAAATATTGATGGTTTGCATCAAAAAGCGGGCAGCAAGAAAGTGGCAGAACTGCATGGTACGACACAAAAATGTCACTGCGTAGCCTGTGGTGCCGAATATGATGGTAATTATATTTTCGAACATGAACGCGCCGTACCGCGTTGCGAAAAGTGCAACGACATGGTCCGCCCGGAAGTAGTTTTGTATGGCGAAGAATTGCCACGCGAAGCTTGGGATCAAGCACAAAAATGGATTGCAGAAGCGGACTGCCTAATCGTAAGTGGCACTTCCCTGGCGGTTTATCCGGCGGCGGTTTTGCCACGGATGTTTGACGGCAAATATATTGTCATTATTAATCGCGATCCAACGGATTACGATGGTCGCGCTGATTTAGTAATTCACGATTCGGTCGGCAAAGTTCTGAGTCAGGTTTAACAAAAAATCTCCCTTTCGGGAGATTTTTTAATGAGTTTAATTACTCGGTAACACCAAGCTCAATGCGCTTGAACTGCTTAACGGTGATGTTTTCACCAGTCTTAGCAATAGTATCCTTGATGTATTCGGCGACAGTTTTGTTTTCGTCGAAAATGTAGCTCTGGTTCAAAAGAACGCGATCAGCAAAGGACTTGGAAACCTTGGAAGCAATAATTTGCTCTTTGCGGTTTTCTGGCTCTTTACCAGTGAGAGACTTCTCAGCCTCTTCACGAGCTTCTTTCATCTTGTCTGCTGGAATCTCATCTTCAGAAACCCACTGTGGGTTCATGGAAGCGACCTGCATAGCAATGTTGTGAGCGAGAGTCTTGAATTCGTCAGTCTTTGCAACGAAAGAAGTCTCACAGTTAACTTCGACGATAGCGCCGAGACGGCCATCATGAACGTAGGACTCAACAATACCTTCGCGGGTTTCGCGGTCGCCACGCTTTTCAGCCTTGGTAAGACCTTTTTTGCGCATAGCGGCGAGGGCTTTGTCGAAATCGCCTTTAGCTTCAATAAGAGCGTTCTTAGCATCGGTCAAACCAACACCAGAGAGCTCTTTAAGCTTCTTGATGAGTTCAATGCTGATAGCTTTTGCTTCACCAGCAACTTCTTTAGTAGTTTTGGCTTTCTTTTCTGCCATTTTGAAAACTCCTATTTAATTTAGTTCTTTGCAACTTTGGCTTTGCCGTCTTTGATAGCAGCGACAAAGTAGTCAAGGATGAGCTTGACGGACTTGATAGCATCATCGTTGGCTGGAATTGGGTAGTCAACAATGGTTGGATCAACGTTAGAATCGCAGATAGCGAAGACTGGGATATTAAGAGTCTTAGCTTCTTTGATAGCGTTCTTGTCCTGGATGGCATCGGTGACGATAACAGCAACTGGCTGTTCGGTCATATTCTTGATACCACCGTAGCGTTCATTAAGAAGATCGATTTCTTCTTGGAAGCGCTGAACTTCGAGCTTGCTGTAGCGTTTTTCGAGCTCACCGGAAGCCATGCGGCGTTCAAGATCTTTGAGCTTGCGAATCTGCTTGTTAACAGTTTCGACGTTGGTAAGCATACCGCCAACCCAACGAACAGTGACGTATGGCATGTCGATGGATTCGGCAGTCTCTTTAACGACGTCTTTGAGTTGTTTCTTGGTACCAACGAAGAGAACCTTCTTACCCTTAGAGGTAAGCTCGGTCATCTTTGGAAGAGCCTCATCGAGACATTCGACGGTCTTCTCGAGGTTGATAATATGAGCGCCCTGGCGCTTGCTGTGGATGTATGGAGCCATCTTTGGATGCCAACGGCTGGTCTTGTGACCAAAATGTGCACCGGCAGCAAGAAGCTCCTTAATATCTGCTTTTGCAGGCATTTGAACCTTCTCCTTCACCCCATTTGCATAGGGGCTGATTCATTAAAATTTATTACCAGATTATTTTAACATATCTTCTCTGTTTTTGCTAGGGGTATTTATCTATTATTGACTTTTAAGATAAAGTGTGCTATAATAATAGTATCTGCCTGCTTTAGGCGTTTTTTGGCGCTGCGGGAAGAAATTGCACTTTTAGGAGGTGTTTTCGTTGAAGACTAACGTCCACACGCTGACCGCCATCGTGCCGGTGGCCGAAAGTGAGCCGAATGCCGATCGTAAAAGAGAAATACCGATCGCGACGGATTCTGGCAGCCTGATGATGAATCGACTCCGTCAGCTGCTGCGGTATCAGGAAATGACCAAGGATAACGATCCGAAACGGCGCTTTACGGTCGACGTACCGAATGAGCTGCTGCTCCAGATCGTGGAGTCCTATCGCCGGAAAACGAAGGCGATGGACCGGATGGACCGGGCGCTGGACCGCAAGTCGAAGGCAATCGCTACGCTGGAGAAAACCCTGAGCGATCAGGGCGGAATCTACAATGACTACGTGAACCGCACCGAGGCCTTCACGATGTTGCTCGGTGAAGTCATGGAACTGCTGGATGTCGTAACAGAATTCCGGGATTCAGTAATTGCCCAAAAAGGAGTCGTATCCGTCGAGCAACTGGCCACCATAACCAATCAGATTGAGGCCACCAACGACCTGCTCGATGAGATTATGGAAGAATCGGACGATGCATCGGAGGAAGAAAAGGACGACTGATGCAATAGTCCATTCGAACACCCCTGGTCGGGCCGCGCAACACGCGCGGCCCATTTTTTATTTGTATGAACCGAGTGTAATATTAATAGTTTGTTCTTTGTCACCGCGAAGAATCGTGAATTGAACCGTATCGCCAGACATGTATTCGCCAACTAGCGTAGAAACGGAGCCGGCACGGCCAACTTCGACATTGCCAACTTTGGTGATAATGTCGCCATCCTTCAGTCCAGCTTTGTCAGCTGGGCCACCAGAGACAACGGCACTACTATTGCGGCCAGTACTGGTAGATTTGATATAGGCACCGTGGTTGACGGAAAGATTATATTCCTTTGCAACTTCGGCCGTAATCGTAATATATGAAACACCAATATAGGCGCGTTCAGCTTTGTTGTTCTTAATGATGCTATTCAACATACCCTTAGTGGCTGAAATTGGAATAGCGAAACCAAGGCCATTAGCGTCCGTAGATACGGCGGTGTTAATACCAATAACGTCGCCGGCAGCATTTACGAGTGGACCACCAGAGTTACCCGGGTTAATGGCAGCGTCGGTCTGAAGCATATCCGTGAGATACTCAACATTGCGGCCATTAGAATCGCCAGCTGCAACTTCGCGACCAGTACCGCCGATAATACCCTGCGTAACAGAGTTCTGGTATGCGCCGAGAGCGTTGCCGATAGCTAACACTGGCTGACCGATGGCGATAGATTTGGAGTCGCCGAGTGTAACGGTTGGAAGATTATTCACGCCGTTAATCTTGAGATAAGCGACATCATTAAGTGGATCGGTACCGACAATTTCGACATCTTCGTAAGTGTCACCAGCATCCGTAATGACTTTAACGTCCGAAGCGCCATCAACGACGTGCTTATTTGTGAGGATATAACCATCTTCCGTCACAATCATACCGGTACCAGCGGCTTGGCCAGTACTACCATAGCCAAAGTAGTTTGTCGTATAGACTGATGAAACAATGGACACGACAGCTGGAGTAACCTTGGCGGCAATGCCCGCAATAGAAGTCTCTTTGAATTCGGCTGAATTGCCAGAGTAGTAGCCGTCAGCAGAAACAAGGGCGACTGGGTCATTCTTGTGATTCATGACGTAAGTAAAGGCGAGAACGCCAAATACTAGACCGGCAGCGCCAAGCAGAACACCGAAGACTGCGAGACCAATAGCGGTGCCATTGCCACGACGACGCTCACGATTCGTAGTAGTTGAAGCTGGCGTGGAAGTATGTGAAAGCGGAGCACCGTTTGGTCCGACAGCACCACCCGAACGATAAGTGCGCCAGTCATGCGACGTGTTTGCTGAATTATTTGAAGTCCCACTCTCCATCAATACTCCTTTCCTAAATTAGATGTTGAAACTTGCGCTTGAGAATAAGAATATCATCACAACCATAAGCAAAGCTGAAAATATTGCCGGAAGTGCGATATCGTCGACGCGAATCTTGCCATCGTGGCGGACGGCAGATTTATAACCACGAGACAAGACGAAGAACATGGTCGTGGCAGCGATAGGTAATTGTGGCACGACTACAACGGAATCGAAAATATGAATATTGTAGACGATTGCCCAATGATAGAAAATCCAGCTGAGCTCAGCAAGCATAAGTCCAAAGATGAAAGTCGTTAAGGTATAGTCGTGCTCTTCCCCCTGGACAAGCACGTGACGGCTGGCGCCATAGCCAATAATGAAACAGATGATAACGCCAACAATCGGATCGACATTCGAAGCAATAATTGCTGCCATGAAAGTACCGAAGAATACCGCAAACAGCGATTGCACTTCGGCCATCACGGTTTCACTGCGTGGCTTAATCACGACTAGCCAAATAGCGTAAATGACCGTAAGGATAATATGCCAGATGGTAAGACCGTTTTCGGTACCAGAGAGATAGACGAGCAGCACCAAGCTTAGACCGACCGTAAAGTCGACTAGGTTGGACTTAATATTGAGCCACCAATAGCGTGGGCGAACGGCGACTACGCGCCATTTCGACAAGACCACGAGCAGCACGCCAAAAATCCAGTTACCGCTAATAACTGTCAGAGCGGTAGAAATCAAAGCAAGCGCAATATTAAGAAGAATATGCGTAAGAGAACTGAGGGCGTTGCGCCCTTTGCGGATCATTACAAAATCTGCCATGACTCTATTTATTTTAACACGGACACCCCATTCTCGCCACTTATGTTAAAATATACCTTATGGAAACAAAACCAACATTCGCACAAAAATATCCTGCTCTCAAAGATATTTTGAGTTTCTTGTGCTTCGTGGGCGCCGTGGCGCTGGGCACTTTTGTTCTCAATAGTTTTATTTTTCGTAGTTATAACGTTATAGGCGGTAGCATGGAAAATACTTTCCATGACGGCGAGCGCGTAATCGTAAATCGCATACCAGTCAGCATCGCTCACTTCAAGGGCGAAGAATATGTGCCAGAACGCGGACAAGTAATTGTGTTTGCAAATGGCGGCAACACTTCGCTAACCAACTGCGAAGCCAACCCGGCCGTAAATGATCAATATATCATTAAGCGCGTAATTGCCTTCCCGGGCGAGCGTGTACTAGTTGCAGATGGTAAGTTAACTGTATTTAATGATGAATATCCAAATGGATTTGAGCCAGATTTAGAGACGCGTAAGTCCGAAGATGATGGCCCGAAAGCCGATGTCTCCGGTACCGTAAATATGATTGTGCCAGCAGGCGAATTGTTCGTATCGGGCGATAACCGCGTTGGTCAAAATTCCTATGACTCCCGCAATGGTCTTGGCACGATTCCATATTGCCGCGTAGTTGGCCCAGTTGCATCCAGAATTTGGCCGTTCACGAAGATTCGATTCTTTTAATTACTCCGTTTGAGGAGCATCAATCTGTTTAACTTCGATTTTCGATTCGCCTTTTGATGTAATTTTTACAACATCCTTATCGATTTGAGCGAGAGTTTTGTAGGCAGTATTGTAATGATTGACGGTGGTACCGAGAGAGCTGCCAAGCTTGCTCATATAAGTATCGAAGTTGTTAATATGAGTGCCAAGTTTGGCGACGCGAGCCTGAATTTCAGCGGTATCTTTTTCGATTTCAAGGCTGCGTAGACCCTGCAAAATCGTCTGCAGATAAGCCATAAAGCTGGTTGGGCTAGTGACGATAACTTTTTTATCGCGGTAGGCGTATTCGATCAAATCGCGCTCACTGGCAGAACCACCAACTTTATTAATAAGTAAATCGTAATAAAGGCTCTCGGATGGGATAAACATGAAGGCGAACTCCATGGTCTTCTCTGCCGGGCGAATATATTTAGACGTTTCATCAATGCGCCCTTTGAGATCGTCGCGCACTTTTTTGGCGTAAGCCTCGCGCTCGGATTTATCTTTGGCAGCAACCATGCGGTTGTAATTTTCGAGCGAAAACTTAGAATCGATTGGCAGGATTTTGCCTTTGTCGAGGAAGACGGCCGCATCCACAATTTCGCCATCTTTGAATTTATATTGAAGCTCATAAGAGCCGACTGGCAAAACATTACCGAGCACAGTATCAAGATAGTATTCGCCAAAAACGCCGCGCTGTTTTGGGTTTTGCAAAACGGCCTGAAGAGTCTTGAGTTCATCAGCGACTGATTCAACATGCTTGTTAGTCTCATTGATAGTAGCGAGACGAGCGGAAATCTCCGCGATAGCGCGTTTGCTGTCGCGCATCTGGCGCCCAGATTCGTTGAGCTGATTTGTAATCGACTCCTGTACGCGCGAGTTATTGTAATCGATTTTGCGATTAACCGCCTCATTCATTTGATCGATTTTATCCTGCGTGCGACGGTTCTCTTTATCGACTTTTTCGCTCATTTTTTCAGTTAACTGCGAAATCTGGCGGGTGAAATAGAAAAACATGGCCATAATAATAACGACCGCGACCACCAAAATGATAATTGTTGCTGTATCCATACTGCTTATAGTTTAACAGATTTCAAAAGATTGCGAAGTGTGGCTATTATTGATAGCGCTCATGCTATACTGAAAGTATTATGGATACCACCGATAATCAAGAAGCAATCAAAAACACAAACGAAACAACCCCGCCGCCAATAGAAGTAGCGCCAAAGAAAAAGAACAATAGTGCGCTCACTGTCGTCATTATAATTTTGGCCGTATTTATCGTTATTGGTTTAATTGGTTGGAGTTTAGGGTCGTTCGTCTTCACATCTCTCTACGAAGGTTTTGGTGGAGGTGCCAAAGAGAAAGCGAAAGAATATCTTGAAGAGAAATACGGGAAAAGCGAAGGTTTTTCGAACGGAAGCATATCTGGTGGATCTTCATTCGAAGTAGGATATGAAGACTATAGCTTTACGTCGAATAAAAGCGACCAGCCGTTTACGGTACATTATGACAATAGAAAGAAACGTTTTACCGATAATTACTACATCATACAGTTCGAAAAAGAATTCGAAAAGTATTATTACAACAAGTACGGCGAGGCGCTCGAGGATGTCATGCCTTACAAATACACCATCCAAGCCGGCGGATTCGAGTACGGAGATAGTTATGGACATCCATTTACCGATGAAAAGTTTAATACATTTTCTGAGGCCTTAAAATTCGTAGAAGACAATAAACGGGAAAGAGACATAACTGTCAGAATAATTGTAGACTACAAAGAAATCGGACTCACTGAGCTTGAGACTCTAGACTTGACGAGGCTAAAACGTGACATTAGTGATGTCGTCAATGGCGAAATAATGGACGGAAAAATCGGCAGCGAGGCTGTCTATATCGATGACGACGAAATACCGGATTCTATAAATATCACCTACTACCTGAACATTAAGATGGAAGGCAGCGGACGTACTGGCCTCTGTCCGGAATCTCTCAAGGCTAACACTGTTAGACCTGGCTCTTACAATAAAGACGATCCAGACGAAGAAATTCAATTCTGCGAAATAGAAGCTTACAAAATCCGTAATTATAAAAAGTAATTACTAAAATAACTATCCGCCTCAAAGCGCCTCTTGAATTCAAGAGGCGTTTTATGCTTAAATTTAATTAGTGGATTGTGGGAAATAAAAACCTAAACAAATAGGGATAAAATCGATGTCGTTTTTCGGCATTAAATACAGAGGCAAACGTCAGTTTGGAAAACGTTTTGATTGCAGGGTTTTTGTTGCCCTGTTTTTGGTTGCACTAGTTGGAACATTTGCCGCTTCCCTACTTTTGAAGGCGCACGCAGAGGATGGGCCAATCTCTTCGATTGAGTTCACATCAGAGCACACTAGCTTCACGAATAAGAAACCTGGGTCTTGGAAAGTCACCGAGACGGCCGGCTGGACTGGACTCGGAAAAGCTAAAGTTGTTTTTAATGTTAATACGCTAGGAAAATTGCCAGACAAAGGAAGTGATATCTTGTTAGTGGTTAGTGGTAGCGATAGCACATTCGATGCTGCACGGGAAGCACTCAAATCACTCGTGAACAGCTTTCTCGATGATGGCGATAACACATTCGCGCTTGTCACTTTTGGACATACGTACTCGATTCAAACAGATTTCACAGATAATCGCGAATTATTAATGTCAAAAATTGATAGAATCCCTTCATCTTCAGAATGTAACTTTTATCAAGGTCTGAATGGCGCCGAAAGAGTATTAAATAACTACGTTTATGACGAAGACAGAAATACTATCGTAGTAATACTCACAGCCAACGAAGCAACGGAAGAAGTTCTTTACCAACTAGCTGAATATCGCTTAATTAAAGCGGCTTATCCGTATGCCACTATTAATGCAATTCAATATAGGTTAGGCGAAGAGATCATGGGTGCACTCACGACAATTTCGGACAACCAATATAAATCCGACGAAGAAGATATAGAAGAAGTACTATACCAAGCATCCGTAACGCCTTTTAGCTATGAACAATTCATCTTAACTGAATATCTCAATGACGATTATTTTTCGCTAGGAAGTATAGATGATATTGATGTATCTATGGGCTCTGTTGCGGTCGAACAAGAAAATGGCACACAAAAGATAATATGGGATTTAAGTGGGTTTTTGCGTTCTGGCTCATCTGCGGAAATGGAAATATTGATTAGCCTAAAGCCGGAATACGTAACGACTCCTGGAGTATATCGCACCAGTAAGCGCACGGTTGCCGCCACTACCCTGCCGGAAACACCGACGGAAAATATAGACATCAGTTCTACGCCAATTCTAAAAACAGATTATAAGATTACATATTCCGGAAATACACCTAGCGACTGTGTGGCGAGCGGTGTTCCGAACGAAGAAGTACACTATGTTTATGAAACAATCCCGTTCGTAGATACACTTCCTACTTGTGGCGATTACATATTTAAGGGCTGGAAAATTACCGAAGAACGCGCCACTTTTATTAATGATGACTATTTCATCATGCCAGACAGCGACATTTTGATCGTGGCAACTTGGGGGAAGCCAAATATTTCTAAATCAATGGATGGAACGGCCCATATAATCCAAACGCTGCACCAAGCAATCGCGAATAAATCACTTGGAGAAGATGGTGTTTATAATTCAGATCGAAACGTAAGCTTCAATGGGCGCTTAGATAATAACTATTTTAGCGGTGCTGGTGTAAATACTGTTTATTCCACGCTAAATGATGAATATCCGATTCATTATTTCCGAGGAAATATATCGGATAACAATGTGCTGTTCGCTGATAATTGTTGGAAAGCCATGCGCACTACTAGCACTGGCGGGGTCAAGTTAGTATATAATGGCGAAGCCATTAACGGTCGATGCGAAGATGGGCGAAACAGCCATGTTGGATATGGTAGTGGATCCAGCAAAGATCTTTCTAGTAGCAATTATTATTATGGAACAGATTATATATACAATGCGTCAGCGAATACTTTTACGCTCTCTGGGGTTAAAACTTTCGAAAAATGGAGCGACGATACTAGCGATGAATTAATACATAAATACACGTGCTTAAGCGCGGATGCTAATGCGGCATGCTCGACTATGTATTATGTCGCTTCGAAAGTTAATTCGACCAGGGCAATCACCATGCCGCTAAATACCAATATTCCATATTATTCGGTTGGTAAAACTCAATTTAATATAAGCGATCAATATATATCGTCCGTAGGATATATGTACGGAGATGACACGGGATATAAATTAATTAGCCTTGCGGGATTATCGAGCTATTCGACAGCATCATTGTTCCCGTATACTACGCTAAGTAAATCTTTCTGGTTTGCAGATTCTGTCACCTATGACAATGACGGCACTCATCAGTATAGCCTCGTCGATCCATATCAGGTGACCTCATATTCTAATTTGGCCGGAAAGTATACCTTCCGTAATAGTTCTGCCGATTATCATAATAACTTCGTATACTACATCGTGGCGGCAGATGACTATTATATGTATTACATCCAGCTCGAACGAGGGCAGCTAACGCCAGGCGAAGAAGAGTATTATGTATTCGGCGATGGCTTTGAAGATAATGGCGATGGCACTTATACGCTTATCAACCCTATGTATATTCCGAAAAGAGAATGGGGCACTAGACATACAGAAGCGGACCAGAAGTTTACGTGCGGAACAGGTTCTACTTTATGCTCAAACCCGAGATACGTATTGCAGACCGATATCAATTCGTACTACTTCATTTCCGCTTCTGAAAGAATAACGATTGCAAAAAATCGTAATGGCTTCACTTTACAAGATACTCTCACTCTAAAACTCTATGAATTACTTACAAATCCTACAGAATATAGTGAATATAAATACACCTGCAAGAGTGTTGCTACGACCTGTACATCAGATAATCTATCCTATATCTCATCATATAGCGCCTTTAGATATAAGTATTATAAAAATTTCATTCTCGGCTCTAGTGTTTCCTGGAATGGTAGTGAATATACCCTAGTCGACACAATAGATATAGATGATGGAGGATCCGATATGACTACCCACCACTTTGCATGCGAGTCCCTTATCGATGCTACGTGCGAAAAGGTATTTTATATCTACGATTACAATACCGCGTATTCTTCTTTGGACAGAATGAATGATTCTACTGTATATTATGTCGAATTTACCAATGGCGTTACTACGGTAAATCAGTATTTCGATACAATATTTGAAAATAAATATGATTCTCACGTAAAAAGCGCAGTCGATGCCTGGTTTAAACATACTCTCGTCGACTATATTGATATGCTTGAGGATACTCAATTTTGCAATGATCGCACCGCATATAAATTAGGGTCTTGGGGCCCAAATAATAGTTGGACTGGCGATTCTATTAAATTCGCCGTAAGCGGACGACTCAGCAAACCTACGCTTAATTGCGCAAATATTAATGATACATTTACGGTAAGTACGTCGATGGGTAATGGGAAATTAACGTATCCTGTAGGACTCCTGTCCGAGGATGAGGTAATAATGGCCGGTCATTCAGTCGGATCATATCCTACTACCAGCTATAAACCTTATCTAACAGGCGATTCGGCGTGGACTATGTCACCATACGGTCACCACCCGTATAATTCATATGTTTATTATTGGAGCACATTGTCGGAAGCAGGATATAAACTGGTTGGTAATTCCCAGGTTCGTCCAGTAATATCAATTAAGCCAGGTATTTATATTTCCGATGGTGACGGTACGGCCACAAACCCATGGACATTAATTGAGTACTAAAAAGCCTCCCGTTTTTACGAGAGGCTTTTAAATGTGTGCGTAGATTATTTATCTACGACTTCGCCTTCGACGGTGCCGTCATCGGACTTGTTGTCAGATGAATCATCCTTCTTGTCTTCAGACTTAGCGTCGCTAGAAGCTTGCTGGTACATCTTGGCGCCGATTGGCATGATGGCGTCATTGAGTTTCTTGACAGCTTCTTCGAGTTTTTCCTTATCATCGGAGTCTTTTTCGAGAGATTCTTTAGCTTCTTTGACGGCAGCTTTGATCTTGTCTTTGTCTTCGTCGGAAATCTTGTCTTTGTATTCATCTGGCATCTTCTCTGCCTGATAAATTGCGTTCTCAAGATGGTTCCTGGCTTCGACAGCTTCCTTTTTGTTCTTATCTTCGGCGGCATGAGCCTCAGCTTCGCGCTGAGCTTTCTCAATATCGGCCTTACTCATGTTGCTGGAGCCTTGAATTGTAATACTCTGCTCTTTGCCGGTGCCCTTATCACGAGCGGTAACATTTAAGATGCCGTTAGCATCGAGGTTGAAGGTAACTTCAATCTGTGGAATGCCACGTGGAGCCGGAGCGATACCATCAAGAATAAACTTGCCAAGAGACTTGTTATCGCGCGCAAATTCACGTTCACCCTGAAGGACGTTAATCTCTACCTGCGGCTGATTATCCGATGCAGTACTAAAGACTTCGGAACGGCTAGTTGGAATAGTGGTGTTGCGATCAATGAGTGGAGTGCGGACACCGCCCATGGTCTCAATACCGAGAGTAAGTGGAGTGACATCGAGAAGGAGAACATCCTTCACATCGCCAGCGAGCACGCCGCCCTGGATAGCTGCACCGACAGCGACGACCTCATCTGGGTTCACGCCCTGCATTGGGTCCTTGCCGAAGAGCTTCTTGGCACGTTCGACAACCGCTGGCATACGGGTCATACCACCGACCATGACAACGTCGGCGATATCGGATGGCTTAAGGTCGGCATCTTCGAGTGCTTTCTTGACTGGACCATCAAGGCGATCAAGAAGTGGCGCGACGAGCTCTTCGAGCTTGGCGCGGGTGAGCGTCAATTCGAGGTGCTTTGGACCATCGGCATCAGCAGTAATATATGGAAGGTTAATTTCAGTTTCGGTAGCGGAGCTAAGTTCCTTCTTGGCTTTCTCAGCTTCGTCCTTAATGCGCTGCATAGCGGCAGCATCTTTTCGCAGATCAATGCCATTCTCTTTCTGGAAATCATCGAGAATGTAGTCAACAATTTTGTTATCGAAGTCTTCACCACCGAGATGAGTATCACCGTTAGTGGCCTTAACTTCTAGGACGCCATCACCGAGCTCGAGGACGGAGACATCGAAGGTACCACCACCAAGGTCGAAGACCACGATTTTTTCGTCTTCCTTCTTATCGATGCCATAAGCAAGAGCTGCAGCAGTTGGTTCTGGAACGATACGCTTAACTTCAAGACCGGCAATCTTGCCAGCAACCTTGGTTGCTTGGCGTTGAGAGTCGTCGAAGTAGGCTGGGACAGTGATGACAGCTTCGGTCACTTTGTCGCCGAGGTAAGCTTCAGCATCGGCCTTAATCTTAGATAGAACCATTGCGGAAACTTCTTCTGGAGTGTATTCTTTGTCGCCCATCTTAACAGCAACGGCTTCTTCGCCCTTGCGCACAATCTTGTATGGCAAGATATCCATATCGTCTTGAACTTCTTTATCGTCGTATTTGCGGCCGATAAGACGTTTGATGCCATAGATAGTGTTTTCTGGGTTAGTGACGCGCTGACGCTGAGCAACTTTACCGACGAGGCGATCGCCTTTTTTCGTAATTGCTACGACCGACGGAGTCGTACGGTCGCCCTCGCTGTTGGTGATTACTTCTGGTTTGCCGGCGACCATGTAGGCGAATGCAGAGTTCGTCGTACCGAGGTCGATACCGATAATTTTACTCATTTTGGATTTATCCTCCTTGATTAAATACGAATTTATGTTTTAGCACTCGCACCTTGTGAGTGCTAATTCTGTATGTATTGTAGCGCTTTAGCACTCGCATGTCAAGTGTGCCAAACAGAGGTAATTTTAAGATTTTTAACACAAAAAGTGCCTCACCCACGAGGGGTAAGGCAAAACGCGGAGTTAGTGATCACTCGGCCTTGGGATCGTAGTAGGCCGCCAGCAGTTTGCCCAGATCCGCCCAGGAAGCCACCTTTGTGTTTTCCAGCAGATGGTGCACTGTAGTACGGATGCCGGCCGTAATCTGGTCAATATCACTGGGGCTCATTTTCGCGAAAGCGATGGTCAGATCAACCGTTCCCGGCAGGAGGCTCTTGCTGCGAGTCTCGAGGGTAAAGATGTTCGTGACAGTGTCCACCGTGTCAGTGTTTACGTAGTAATACACGCGCTCGTGACTGAAACGATGATGGCCGTTGCCGGTAGTGTCCAGATACTTGATGTTGTAGAACAACAGCAGAGGCAGCTTCGGCTCAGCGATTTCCCGGTTAATATCAGCGATTTCGGCTTCAAGCTGAGCAATCAGTCCTTTCTTGAAATCGATTTCGTTTTGGGTCTGAGTCTTGGCCTGCTCCTTGGCCTCTACCTGCTCGTGCAGAGAGTGGAGACGCTTCTGCTCTTCGTTGTACCATTTCGGATATGCCATTTGATTCACACTCCTTCATAAAGATCATCCTTGGAATAAACCAACGGAATCGTCTCATATAATAACATGATTTTGGCTTTTAAGCAATGGAAAACCCCGCACGGGGCGGGGCTTACATGTAGTGGTGATAATAGTTCTCTTCCCGGCCGTCATCGATCAAGAACAGCGGGATCAGGATGGGCGACAGAATGATAAGTGTCGCGAAGAACAGGCCGAGCAGGGCTATGTCCTTGAATCTGGTCACGATCATCCCTCCTAATAACGATTGCTCTCTTCTTGCATCTGCTGAATCGCCTCGAACGGCAAACAGATAATGAACAGAATGCTATAGAGGACGAGCATCAGACCCCAGATACAGACACTGAAAATGCGAGCACAGGTTTCCATATCATCACTCCTTTACAGGTTCTTTGGTTTTTAGGTATCCAACCTTCTTATTATAGCACATTAAAGAGCTTATGTCAATCTTATGATAAGATAGTGGCATGACATCGGCAACATTGCAGCTAATTGCAATCATCTGCATGACGATTGATCACGTCGGGCTGTTTTTGTTGAATGAACCAGATTGGACGCGGATTATTGGGCGCCTAGCCATGCCGATTTTTGCGATGGGGATAGCCGAAGGTTTTATTCACACCAAGTCGCGTAGCAAATATTTCTTGCGCTTGGCAATCTGCGCAATAGTGGCCGAAATTCCATATTATTTATTACTGAACGGGATGAATTTGAGCGTAACGCATAATATTCTGTTTAGCTTTTTATTCGGTTTTCTTGCCATGCTCTGTCTCGAGAAAAAAGGTTATTGGTGGATTTTGATACCGTTTTTGGTCGCCGCCGCGAGCGGACTGAAGATAGATTACGGCTTCCCGGTCGTGCTCCTGATTATGATGTTCTATTTATGCCGAAAATATCTGAAGAAGCAGAAGTTTTGCTACTACTTTGGGCTACTCGCCAGCCTGGTCATTACGCAAGGCGTGACTGCAATGATGGGGGGATGGTGGCTACAGTTGTATGCAATCGCGGCCTTTATTCCACTCGCGCTTTATAATGGCAAAAAGGGGCATCGTCTACCAAAATACGCCGGATATATCTTCTTCCCGGCGCATCTGTTTATTATTTGGATTATTACACTATTTCTTCGTTAGGATGGCGAGTGTAGCAGCGAGACGGAAATCATACTCGTCGGCATGCGCATCCATAAATTCATTGACGGCCTTAGCACTACCCGGAAGAGCTGGGTTGCGATAATCATGAATGACGATAATGCCACCCGGATTTAGGCGCGGTACAACTTTTTCGAGACTGACCTTGATGGATTCGTAAAAATCACCATCTAGCAACGCGAAAGAGATTGTGGTCGGGAGGTCGTCATCCGTTAGGTCGCTGAACCAAGCTTTCTTAATCACGGGATCAGGCAGACTAAGCTTCTTAAACTTGTGCGCCACCGTATCTTCCGAAACGCGCAACTCGCCAGCCTGAAAACGCCAGCCCTGCGGTGCTTCGTCGGCTGCCGTCTTTTCTGGCAAGCCCTCGAAAGAATCATAAAGATAGAGCCATTTGTCGGGATTGTTTTTTAGCTCAGCGGCCAGGATAACAGAAGTGTCGCCAGCATAGCAGCCAAACTCCACTACATCGCCAGAGATATCGGCGGTTTTTTGGAGCTCAGCGACAATAATGTCAGTTTCGCGAGTCGGAATTTGATAATCTCTCATATTAATCAATAAAGCCAATTTTCTTCATGAGTTTACCGAAGGCTTCGTGGAACTCTTCGATGGTGCCAGAGTTGTCGACGTAATAATCAGCAATGGCGATTGGGCCGCCCTTCTCGAGGTTTTCAATCTCACTGCGATCGCGTTCTGCCACTTCGGCTGGCGTAAGTGGGCGAACCGGACGATTGGCTAGACGCTCACGGCGAAGAGCTTTTGGCGTAACGACAGCAACAACAGTCATTTCGTTCGGAAACTCTTTGCGCAGAATTTTATACTCCGTCCAGGTATACAAACCGTCAAGCACAATACGTTTCTGACCAGCGTCAATCAATTTCTTCGTGCTCTCTATAACGCGATTCACGATAAAATCTTTGCCTTCTTTTTCGCGCAGACTTTCGCGGACTTTCTTTTCGTTTTCCTCGTTAATTTCTAGTCCCGCTTCTTTAACGGCGTTCAAAACGACGCCGCCAAAGTACACCTTCGGGATATTACGCTCAGTTAAATAATCTACGGCAGTAGATTTGCCACTGCCACACATGCCGACGACGGCAACTAATTTTATATCTTTATTATCCATTAATCCGATTATATCAGATGGCACCGAGAACGCGCGACCATAGCTCATCAAGAACGGCTTTGTTCATATTGCTGACGGCGGCAAGCCCAGAAATACCAGATTGCATGAATTCACGCGCAAGCACAACGATGGTACTCTTGTCGATGCCGTCAATCATCTTTGGCGCCTCAATCATCGGTTCATAGGTGCCGGTAGTGATGTAGTCGCGGAGATAATAATTGCTAATTTGATCGGCGGTTTGAGCGAGCATCTGGTGACGACCAAGCGCATACTGCTTGGCGGCCTTAATCTCAGCCTCGCTGATGTCGCCATTAATAACCTTGGCAAGCTCGATGGCAATTAAATCAAAGAGTTCGTTGGCATTTTCGGAGTTTACTTCCCCGTCGAAGTCCCAGGCACTGCTCCATTTATCGCTATCAGTAGTGGAGCCCATGCCATAGACAATGCCACGCTTGCGGGCGGTGCCAAAAATTTTGCTACTCATAGTGCCATTCAAGATGTGATTGAGGCAACTCATGGCGTATTGCTCTTTCGGCTCAAGGGCGCGCGGAATAATAAAGGAGAAGCCAAAAGTCATATTGGCGGCATCTTTGCGGCGGATTAATACTGGATCAGCACCCACGAAGACGCTCATTGGAATGTCGGACTTCTCGCCCGGCTTCAAATCCCAGTTCTCAAGCATATTCACAATCTTGCGCTTGCGACCGCGTAGGTTGCCAGTAATAATAAACTGCATATTATTGGCCGTATGCGTGCGGTGATGATGTTCGCGTACGTCTTTAAGTTCGATATTATTAATAGTCTTGAGACGCTCGCCATAGGTAAGAACCTTTTCGCCTAGTTCCTGTTGGAGTTTAGGCCAAATTAAACGAGCATAATCATTCTGATAGCCGGTAAGCTCGGAACGGACATTACCCTTCTCGCTTTCTAGCTCTTCCGAGTTGAAGCGCGGCTTAGCGACGGCGAGTTCCTGGAGCGCAAGGATGCGTTCCCATTCAAAATCGGCGCATTCTGCTTCGTAAGCGATAAAGCAATCGGAAGTCCAAGCGTTATGATAGGCGCCGTTCTTAGTGAATTCAGATTCGTAAGCCTGCTCATCGCGATATTCGGCGTTCGAGCCGAAGGCCATATGCTCCATCAGATGAGCAACTTCGTAAATTTCAGGTTTTCTTACAAATTTATTGCCAGCACGAAAAACAATCTTCATATTCATGACGCTGGAATTAGGCGCATCAATGAGTAGACCACTGGCGCCACTTTTGAGCTGTACTTCTTCGATGGAATGTTTCATATAATGCTTGTGCTTGGGGTTCACCCAGAACGCGGCCTTTCGACCGCGTTCCGATTGTGTTACTTATTCTTTAGCGACGACCGCGTTTCTTGTTTTGACGAGCTTTTTTCTTGCTCTTGCGGGCTTGATTGCGCTTGGCATTCTTGTTGGTATTCTTGCCACCGGTGCGGCTTACGGCTGCAGGGGTGCGCTCAGTTTCTTTAGTGATGCCATGTTCGTCTTTAGAGAATTCGTTATCGAGATTCTTCTCACCGGCGGAAATTTCATTCACGCCCTTCTCGGTGGCACCTTCGGCCATCTTAGTGAGCTCAGTATCGTATTTATCATCGGACACTTCGGCGACATCTTGTTGGCGGATGCTCAAGAGAATGTGCATAACTTCCTCACGGAGCGTACGCTGAAGACCATCGAAGAGTTTCTGTGATTCGGAGCGATATTCTACGAGTGGATCGCGCTGGCCAACTGAACGCCAGTGGATACCTTCGCGGAGATGTTGCATGTTTTCAAGATGCTGCATCCAGAGAGTATCGAGAACATTGAGGTAAACTTCACGCTCAATCTTGCGCATGGTTTCTTCGCCGAATTCGAGCTCTTTGTCATGATACATTTCTTCGACAGCGGAGAGAGCGAGCTTGTAGCGATCTTTCTCTTTGCGCATCAAGCCAATCGTATCAATGAGATCGTCATCGAGATCAAAGACGCGCTTGAAGTTTTCGTTGAATTTCTTGTTGACGCGAGCGCTAAACTGGACGAGCTCGGCGATTTCTTCTTTGTAGAGGCGAGAAATCTCTGGGCGAATGTTGTCGCCTTCGAGAATCTTGCGGCGCATCGTGTAAACAACCTTGCGGTGACGGTTAATGACGTTATCGTACTGAACCACGTTCTTGCGGGAATCAAAGTTGAAACCTTCGATGCGTTTCTGAGCTTGCTCAAGCGTCTTGCTGACGGATTTGTTGCGAATTGGCATATCGTCATCAATACCAAGGCGCTTCATAATCATACCGATGCGGTCACCCTGGAAGATGCGCATGAGGTCGTCTTCGCAAGAGACGAAAAACTGAGTGGTGCCTGGATCACCCTGGCGGCCACCACGACCACGGAGCTGGTTATCGACGCGGCGAGAATCATGACGAGCAGTGCCAATCACGACGAGACCGCCGAGTTTAGCAACACCTTTTGCGAGCTTAATATCAGTACCACGACCAGCCATGTTGGTTGCGAGGGTGACAGCACCCTTTTCACCGGCTTTCTCAATAATCGCAGCCTCACGCTCGTTGTTCTTAGCGTTCAAAATCTCAAATGGAATGCCTTCTTTTTCAAGATAAGCAGCAATGCGTTCGTTGTTGGCGATAGAGTCGGAACCAACGAGTACTGGCTGACCCCTTTCGTGATATTTCTTGACCTCAGCAGCAATCGCCTTGAGCTTAGCAGCTTCGGTGCGATAGATGAGGTCATCTTTATCGACACGAATGATTGGCTTGTTTGGCGGAATCTGAATAACGTCGAGGGCGTAAATCTGCTGGAACTCCTCGGCCTCGGTGAAAGCAGTACCGGTCATACCGGAAAGCTTGTTGTAAAGACGGAAGAAGTTCTGGAAGGAAATCGTAGCGAGGGTCATCGACTCTTCGCGAACCTGGACACCTTCCTTGGCTTCGATAGCCTGGTGGAGACCTTCATTGTAGCGGCGACCCTGCATTAAACGACCAGTGTGCTCATCAACGATGACAACTTCACCAGAATTGGTAACGACGTAATCTTTATCACGATGGAAGAGAGTCTCTGCGCGGAGAGCCTGCTCAAGGTGATAAACGATACGGGTATTTTCGGTAGTATAGAGCGTGTCGACACCAAGAATCTTCTGGACCTTATCTACGCCTTCTTCGGTGAGCGTAACGGTGCGACGCTTTTCGTCAACGATGTAATCGTTTTCGTCAAGCTGTGCGCAGACTTTTGCGAACTGATAGTAACTCTCTGGGTTATCAGCAGCTGGAGCGGAAATAATCAAAGGTGTACGAGCCTCATCGATCAAGATAGAGTCGACCTCATCCACGATGGCGAAGTTTAATTCGCGTTGACGGAGATACTGGGCATCTTTGACCATGTTATCGCGGAGGTAGTCGAAGCCGAACTCGTTGTTAGTACCATAGGTGACATCGCAGAGATAAGCTTCCTTGCGGGTGCATGGCTTAAGATGACGCATACGTTCATCATCATGATCTTCGTTAGTATATTCGCGGTCATACTTGAAGCTAGCTTCGTTAATAATGACACCAACAGATAGACCTAAGAAGTCATAGAGTTTACCCATCCAGCCGGCGTCGCGCTGTGCGAGATAATCGTTTACAGTGACGACATGAACGCCGCGGCCAGTTAAGGCATTAAGATAAACTGGAAGAGTTGCAACGAGAGTTTTACCTTCACCGGTCTTCATTTCGGCTACGTTGCCTTCGTGAAGCACAATACCACCAATGAGCTGAACATCGAATGGGCGAAGTTTGAGTATACGGTCGCTAGCCTCGCGAACGAGTGCAAAGGCGTCTGGCAAAATCTGATCGAGAGCACGGTTGGCCTCGGCGATTTTTTGCTCCTTTTTCTCTACCTTGGTTGGTTTCTTTTCTTCAGGCTTATCGCCTTCAGATTTCTTCTTGCCTTTTTCACGCTTTTCTTTGAGCTCATTGAGGGCTTTAGCCGCAGCAACCTGCTTCTGGGCCTTTTCAAGGCGTTTCTTGAGCTTCTCGGTCTGCTCCTGGAGCTCCTTATTGCTCATCTCGGCATACTTTGGCGCGAGTTTATTAATCTCGGCAACGCGTTTTTCGAGACGATGCAGAGTTTTCTTCTGGGCATCGCCAAAAATGTGTTGCAAGAAAATGGTCAAGCCGGACTTATCGGCAAGTTTATCAGTAGGCTTCTTTTCTTTTGGAGCTTTTTTCTCCTTTGGAGCCTTTTCGTCTGCGTGTTTTGGTTTTTCAGCCACCCTCTGTTTTTTCTCGGACCTCTTCTCTTTCATCGTATTAGTATATCACGCAAGCGATTATTTCTTGATAAAGCGCTTGAGAAATCCTTTCTTGTCGTAGTTAGTTTTTTCAGTCTTGAAGCGGCGAATTTGACCCATGAGCTTAGCCTCGAGAATATCGACACCAGCAAAAGTGTTGGAGCATTCTTCTTTGGCATTCAAGACTTTACCGCCAGGAATATCAAGTGTCGCAGAAATTTCGTATTTGTTGCCATGGTCGCGGTTGACCTGAGTGACAACTACCTTGGCGACGAGATCTTTGCGGTTATTGCGTGGAAGATAGCGATCGAGCTTACCGATGCGCTTTTGGACGTACTTTTGGAAGCTTTCTTCGACTTTATAATTAGAGCCGCTAATATCTATATTTTCAATCATTTTATATGGTCTCCTTTCCATCCATATACTTACGTAAAACTTCTGGGACACGAATTGTCATGTCTTCGTTTTGATAGTTTTCAATAATCGCAATCATAATACGGCCGAGCGCAAATGCTGTGGCATCGTTAGTGTGGACGAGTTCCACTTCTCCGCCTTCGCGGCGAACACGAGTATTAAGACGACGAGATTGATAATCTGTCATATAATCCGCAGTGTGCGTTTCACGGTACTTATTTTGGCCTGGGAGCCAAACTTCCATATCAATACCGCGAGCATCTGGTTTACCAATATCAAAGGTACATTTGCGAATTACGCGATATGGAAGATCAAGTTGTTCAATGAGCCAGCGCTGGATGCCAACGAATAATTCGTGCTCTTTGCGGCTGGTCTCTTTCGTAGAGAAGCTTTCCATTTCAAGCTTGTCGAACTGGTGCATACGGATGATACCTTCCATGTCTTTGCCGTAAGTGCCGGCCTCTTGACGGAAGGAAGTAGCATAACCTAAGTAACGAACTGGTAGTTCAGCTTCTGGGAAAATTTCGCCTTGATGCATAGAACCGAGTACATGCTCGGCGCTACCCTGGAGCCAGAGCTCTTCGCCTTCGATCTTGTAGCGATCTTCGCGCGGCTCAAGACGATCCATAGCGTCGTACATTTCGGTACGAAGCATAAGTGGTGGAAGCACGAGAGTGAATGGCTTAGTAGATAGGCCTTCGAGACCGTTCTTTTCGACGATTTCCTTAATGACTTTTTCGTCAGAAAGGCTATTCATAACGAAGTTGACGATGGCCATCTGGAGTTTGACCATATCGCCTTTAATGTAGGCGAAACGAGCGCCTGAAACTTTAGCGGCGCGCTCTTTGTCAATCCAGCCACGAGCCTGACCAATTTCGTAATGGTTCTTTGGGGTAAATTTGAACTTGGTTGGTTCGCCAATAACTTCGGCTACTTGGTTGTCATCCTCTGAGAGGCCAACTGGAACGTCATCTTCTGGAACGTTTGGAACAGTCTTAAGTTTGGCGATATATTCTGGTTCAACCTCGGCAAGTTTCGATTCGAGTTCAGAAAGCTCAGATTTGAGCTCCTTGCCACGTTCAATCAAAGCCTTGTCCGGCTTGCCACCCTTCATCTTAGCGGAAATCTGATTACGCTCTTGGCGTAAAACATCGATTTTCTGCGATAATTCCTTGCGTTCGTCATCAAGCTTGAGAATCTCATCAAGGTCAATTTCGTAAGCCTTGTTATGAATTGCATCCTCGACTTTCTGCCGATTCGCACGGATGAAATTAATATCTAACATACCACTATTCTACCATTCTTCTACTGGCGTGACTAGTGATGTTTAAGAGATAAACGCTTGTGCCTAATCTAAGCGGTAGCGTAGGCAATATTGTGGGCTTCTGCCTGCTCTTCGAGGCGCTTTGCGCGCGTCTCATCATCAATCGCAGAGTTGATAGAATGCTTAACGCGAGCTTTCTCTTCAGCTTTTTTGCCGTCGTTCCAACGATCAAGCGTGCCAACGAGATAGCCGGTGATGCGGCGAAGGCGTTCGAACTTATCGCCAAAGTACTGGTCGTGGGCGTCATAATATTTCTTGGCGGCCTTTTCGGTACCATCTTTGAGAATAAGTGCTGTGCCGGTTTCTACTAAGCGGCTAACATGTAAATTTTCGTATTGATCGAGCGTTTTGAGCGCAGCTTGAATGTCGGCGTCTGGAACTTTGGCATAATCGTTTAATGATTTCTTGAAACGGTCGTAGTCGAATTTCTCGGCGTCGTCTTTGTTGAAATAGATGATGTTCTTCATGCTTATGATTATAGAACGCTATATATAGCGTAGTCAATGGTTATTTTACGCTATATCTAGTGTTATTGTTTATTTTACAACATTATATCTTATGGGCCGTTTTTGGTAAGATTTTTCGTTAATTAGGCGCAGCTCGCAACCACGCATCTGGGATTTTTAATTTGAACTCGCAACTAAGAAGTCAAGCACTTGCGTTTTCGAGATGTTTATGCTTAAATAACAGTAGTGGATTGTGGAAAATAAAAACCAAATATAAACCAAGACAAACATGGTATTTTTCCGCAAAAACAAACGTCAGTTTGGCATACGTTCGCATCGCAACCTTTTTGTTGCGATATTTTTAGTTGCACTATTTGGTATTTCGGGCATTATTTCGTTGATCATGAGTGCAATGGCGGCAGATGTGCCAGTGCCATCGGTTGAGATTTTGTCGCAAAATTCTAGCTATCCGGATGGTCATCCGGGCGCGTGGAGAGTGACGAAGTCGGCCGAGTGGACGGACATTGGCAAAGCGAGGATTACTTTCGAAATCGATTCAATCGCTAAGACTGATAGTAGCAAAAAGCTTGACGTCGTGATGGTAGTAGATATTTCCGGATCAATGAGCGGAGATAAGTTAACTCAGGTCAAAAATGACGCGTCAGATTTAACCGAAACGCTTTTGTCGAGCCCTGATAACAATATTGCGTTAGTGCAATTCGAAAGCGATGCTCGCATACTCTCTGGCCTAACGAACAACAAAGCAGAAATGCTTAATCTGATTGATGGACTTTCCGTAGCCGGATGCACGAATTATTACGACGGCTTACTTAAGGCAGAGGAAGTGCTAGATGGATATGTCCAGCAAGACGACCGCGAACTAGTACTGCTCTTCCTGACCGACGGTTACCCGAATGAACAAACTCCGAATGAGATAGCCCAGTACCAGACGCTAAAAACTAAATATCCATACATGATTATTAATGGCATTCAATATGAGATGGGCGACGAGGTGTTGCAACCAATTATCGATGTTTCAGATAACCAATTTATTGCAAATAGAGATTCGCTTCATAATGTTCTCTATGAGGCAACAATTACGCCATATATTTACGACGAGTTCGTGATTACGGATTTGATAAATGAAGAGTACTGGACGGTCGCCGGATTAGCTGCATTAAACGCAACGCTCGGAGATTATAAACTGGAGTATGACGGATCAACGCCAAAGATTACTTGGGACCTAAGTGGCCTTTATCGAACAGGCCAGAGCGCAAAGCTGACAATCGAAGTCAATTTAAAGAGTGAATTCATTAATATGTCGGACTTATTATTACCGACAAATGATGGCGAAGAGATTAAAACAAAACTACCAGATGCGCCAGATGAAGATGTCGACAGTCAGGATTCGCCAATTCTGAAAGACCATTACGACGTAATTTATGACGATAATGCGCCAGAGGGATGCAATGTTACCGGTGCTGTGCCAGAAACGACTAGCCATACGATCTTTACTCCGGTAGAAATATCAGACAATCAACTGCAGTGCGAAGGTCACGTGTTTAGGGGCTGGTCAGTATATATGCCAGTCGTGAAGATAATAAATCAAGACTATTTCATTATGCCGGAAGCAAATGTGACCATTCGAGCGTTATGGGGCGAGGCTAGCATTGCAAAATCCATGGAGGGCACCATTCATCGACGCGCAAAAGCTGAATTCGATACGGGCATAAACGTAAATGGTAAGATGAAACGATTATCTGGGCAATCAGGAGCAAATTATGCTACTGCAAATACGTCAATTGTGGCCATCAGAAGATCAGATACATTATCCGGAACGGTTAATACAAGCAACTCGAGCTATATTTTATCGTCACCTAGCTCCGAGCTCCCAATTTACGGTTGGTATGATAATGGTATTATCTACTACTACACCGAAGCCGATGATATATTTATGAATGCGTCGTCAAATAGCTTCTTCCGCGAGATGAGGGGTTTAGCGGATATTAGCGGATTGGCATACTGGGATGCATCAAGAAACAAAACAATGGATAGGCTATTTTACAATGCCTCAAGCCTAAGTAATCTTGAGCCGCTTAGGAGCTGGGATACGTCAGCAGTAACTACAATGCTCTACGCATTTACTGGCTGTAGCAGTATTACTAGCTTAGACCCTCTAAGGGAATGGGATACCTCTGCGGTCAAAGACATGGGCAGTCTCTTTTCTAACGGGACTAGCATTGAAAGTCTTGAGCCATTAAGCGGCTGGAATACATCAAATGTAGAAAATATGAATAATATGTTCTATTCAGTAAATAAAATAACCAGCGTCGCACCACTTAGCGAGTGGGATGTATCCAAGGTCAAAACTATGTCGTATATGTTCCAAATCGCCACGAAACTGACTAGTCTTGATGGCCTAGAGGACTGGGATATCTCTAGCCTAATTGACGCCAGATATATGTTTTATGGCACGCAAAGCTTAACGGATATTAGCGCTCTAAGTGAATGGAATATATCCGGATTACAAAATATGTCGGCAATGTTTGATGGCGCAAAAATCCTAAGCGATATCTCGCCGCTAAGTGGTTGGATCACTGACAATGTAACCGATATGAGCTTCCTATTTGCAGATACAATCATAGACGATGCGTCACCATTAGCGAACTGGAATACAGCCAATGTAACAAATATGAAATTCTTATTTAAGGGCACAAAGCTAACGAATATTAACGCTTTATCCGGATGGGACACAAGCAAAGTTAAAGACATATCTTATATCTTTAACCAGGGATATGTTCTAACCGATATTAGCGCGCTTAGTAGTTGGAATAACGCGAACATTGAGAATATGGAAGGCTCCTTCTATGGGGCGTACCATTTGGCAGATATAAGCCCGCTAAGAAACTGGAACACTTCCGGAAAACTTACAAACCTAAAATACACATTCCAGGGCACTAGCATCAAAAGCACCGATGATTTGATTGGATGGAATACCGTTAACGTAGTAGATATGTCTAACACATTTTCCGGCACAGATATAGTTAATACTAATGGTCTAAGCGGATGGGAGACTGACAACGTTACATCTATGGCTGGCATGTTCTCGTCCGCGGATTGGCTCACGGATATTAGCGGTATTAGTGGATGGAATACGGAAAAAGTGACAAATATGTCGTTTATGTTCTCTTCTACAAAGATTCCGAATGTGGATGCCATGACAAACTGGAATACATCTAGTGTTACCACGATGTCGAATATGTTCGCAAATATAAGTACACTTTCGAACCTAAATGGTTTAGCGGGATGGAATACGAGCAGCCTTAAGACTACGGCGCGAATGTTTGTAGGAGACTCAGGATTAACTGATATCAGTGGCGCCGGTGGTTTAGATACAGATTTAGTGACCGAAATGCAGGAGATGTTTAGTTCGGCACCTGCACCAATTCCATCATCATTTAGCAGCTGGAACGTCGAAAATGTCACAAATATGCGTCAAATGTTTAATTCAGGCGGATCGATAAATCTGGATCCGCTAAGCAGTTGGAATACGGGCAAGGTTAGAAATATGGATGGCATGTTCCGAAACAATACTGCGCTAGCAGATATTAGCGGTATTAGTGGATGGAATACGGCCATGGTCACAGATATGTCAAATATGTTCTTTAGAAATATATCGATTACTAGCCTGCCGCTAAATGACTGGGATACATCAAATGTGACTAACATGACTTATATGTTCGGTGATATACCCGATACCGTTGCCCGTCCGACCTGGTACCACTAGCATAAGCATTGACTTTTTGGCAAAAGTGTGCTATAATTAAATGTGTACTGGTGTCCTTTGGTGGGCGCCGTACGCTTTTTAATGATCACGACAATTCTATATTTTATTGATTAGGAGGTGTTTTTATTGAGCTTTCTCAGTAAAGCAAAGGACTGCGTCAACGAGACACTTAATCGTAGCGCGAATTACCAGGAGACACTGGATGCGCTGGGCGAAGCCTTACTGAAAAGCGCAGACCGCGAGAATCGGCTCGAATACCTGAAAGGATTGGCCGCGCGCCAGAAAGCTGCCTACAGGCAGTTCAAGCGGAGCGATCCGGTCAACAGCCTGCTGAACCGGTCAGACTACTATCGTACGATGGCGGACATCGTGGCACTGGAACAGGAAATCGAGCAGATTGATCTAACGGTTGCCGGCCTGAGCGATGAGGTGAAGGAATGCTACGAACCCGTTGCCGGCCTGGAAGATCCGCCAGAGCCCGCTGGGGTAGTTGCCAAAGACGACGTCTTTGCTGACACCGACCAGCCCGTCGACCTGTCCGACACGACATCCTATCCGCCGGTCGATAAGCCCGCCGAGAGCGAACCTGATGGTGAAAAGCCTGCCGATGGCGAGTCTGACGAGAAGTCGTGAATCCCCCCCGATTTGGCCCGGAGCAATCCGGGCCGCTTTTTTGTTATAATGTGCTTATGGATAAGAAGCTACGAAATTATATTAAATACATCGAGAAAGAATCCGCCCATCCAACCGCGGAATTGATCGATTATCACAAAACTATGACGCAACAGTTCCAGCATGAGCGCATGATTCATCTGATTGTAACCTTCTTCTTTGCCCTGTTCATGATTATGTTCTTTATGCTATTTATGGCGATTTTGCTGATGATGCCAAATTCCGAGGCAGGCATGCTCATGAAGACCTGCACCGGCTTAGTGACGCTTATTTTTCTGGTTACGACCATCTTCTACGTGCGCCACTATTATCAACTAGAAAACGGAACGCAGAAACTCGAAGAAATCACACGTAAGCTCTATAAACGTGACAAATAAAAAATCCCCCTCACGCGGAGGGGGATTTTTGATGTTTTATTTAATCTTATTGGCGTCAAGAGTGTAATATTCAGTCTTACCGTCTTTAAAGATTTCGATATGTGATTTAAAAACTGTAACGCCACCAACGTTCTCAATGATTGGCTTGCCGTCAAGATTGAGCAAGGAATAAGATTCGCCCTTCTTGGCTACGAGGTATTTATCGTTATAGCGTTTGAAGTAATCGTACTTGCCAGGCTCTAGCACTTCTTTACCATCTTTATCGACGATGCCAAAAATAACATCTCCATCATCTTGGACATAACCTTTAACATAATAATAGTCGTCAACTGCGACAATCGAAACACTATCGCTGGGAGTTTTATCGGAGGCATAATAGATGCGGCCTTTATCCCTGTTTATTATTTCCCAACCGGAAATGAAGTTCCCGAATTTATCAATCGGAGTCGAGAAGCTAACATCCATGATGCCAACCTCTTTTTCGTAAACCGGCTCTAAGCTGTCGGTATACATCTCCAGGCTGTTCTTACCGTTTGGCTTATTGTATGAGACGAGGAAATGTTTGTCGCCACCGCTCATCTGTGGAATACCCAAAGCATTCTCGACAACTTTGCGTTCTTTGCCATCCATATGGATAGTCAATGAGAAATTGCCAGGTTCGCCCGATATGTAAGCATAATGTTCTGAGTCGCGAATACGAATGCGGGACGAGTTTGAACCGTCAGGTATTTTGATTGGTTCACTATCACCAACAAAAATCTCTTTATGGTCAGTGAAGAAACAGGTTTTATCATTAACATGACTGACGATACCAAAGGAGCCATCCTTGTATTTTTCATCAACGGCTGACAGCTTGCCATAATAGTAAAGATATAGTTTTTTATTGGATGCATTCGTGCTCTCAAAGCGCATGCACTGGAAGTTATCACTGATTGCGCCACTTCTCAGATAAAGTGAAAGTGGTTCTTCGGAATCAAATTCTTTTACTTTCTCGCCAGTCTCGGCGTTGTAGCAGCGAACTTTTTTATCATAGCTAGAGCAGACAGTATTTTGACTGACGGCAATAGAATTAAGAGGTTTTCTCTCGTCCGATTCACCCACTTTAACACCATCTTTGTCGAAAATGAAACTTTTTGCACCATCGTAAACCGAGAAGAGGCCGTATTTACTTTCAACCAGATCGGCGTTCATGATTTTTTCGCCAGTACCGTCAATAAGGATAGCGCCATCATCGTTGGTGGCAACAAAATTCTCGCCGAGAGCCTCAATATCATTATATTTGCCATAGCCAACAGAGAGTTTGCCGGTATTCGCAATAATACCAACTTTATCACTATTGATTTTCTTGGCTACGGCATAACCAGAGGTATTAAAATCGGAGATTTTCTCGTAGACGGCATCTGTAAGTTTTTCACCCTTGTCGTTATAAATAGCATAGGAAGCGTTACCGTCTTCTCCCTCAACAAAGAAAGCCATACGATTTGGATCCGCCTTGGCGCCGCCGTTGTCCGAACCCGAATTGGAGATAAGCATGAAGACGCCAAAACCTGCACCGCCAAGAACAACGATTGCGATAATAGCAATAAGGATAGGTTTGAAGCTCTTTTTCTCTTTTGGAGCTTTTTGAGTGGGCTCAGCCGAAAAGTCGGTAGGATTAGAGTCTGGGCGAGTGGCGCCTTCGTGAATAATGTCACTGAGAGATTTCATCTCTTCATCTTGTTCGATGCCGGCCAAAATTGAGTTGTCGACCGGAGCTGGCTCTGGTGCATCCGCAATAGCTTCGGCGGCCATCTGATTTTGAACAGAATCAGCCTGATGTGCAGCCTCTGCCCCAGCACCGTAATCTCGATCTTCAGGGTTCATATATAATGCTTATCCTTATTTATCTAACAATATTTTAGCACACTTTACTTATGGGGTTTTATCTGATATAATTAGGCGTAATTATGAAAACATCAATCCAACCTAAAGATTACCGCTTTGTAGTCTTCGCCGATGAGCAGGCTAAGTTTTCCTTTTTGACCCGCTCTACTGCAAAGTCGGACGAAACCATCAAGTGGACGGATGGAAAAGAGTACCCACTCGTAAAGATGCAAATTTCTAGCGCTTCTCACCCATTCTTCACTGGCGAAGAAAAGATTATCGATACCGAAGGTCGCGTTGACCGCTTCAAGGCTCGTGCCAAGAAAGCTGCTGCCCTCAAGGCTCAGCTCGGCAACAAAGCTGCTAAGGCTAAAAAAGAAGCTGCCAAGAAGGCCGCTAAGGAAGATAAATAGTTATGGCACGCAAGGTTAAAAAGATCGTTGCTAAAGCCAAACTTAATCGCAACAATAATCACAAGCACAGCGAAAAGCGCAAACACGTCAACTTGCGTAATGGTCGTTAAATAAAAACTCCCCCGAAAGGGGGATTTTTTGTTGGTATAATTTTGGTATGGAAAAAGTAAGTGCGGAAATTAAGAATTATATCGAGTCGGAAATTTTGCCGAAGTATAACGGCCTCGGGGGACATACCGACGAACATGTGCGCCAAGTGATTGAGCGTAGTATGCGTTTTGCGTCGCAGGCGCCAGAAATTAACCTTGATATGGCCTACGTGATTGCCGCGTATCATGATTTGGGACGCCTAGTGGACGACGAAACGCATAACTTTGAATCAGCCAAAATGTTGCGCGCGGACGAGTTTTTGAAAGCGCACTTCTCTGCCGAAGATTTAGAGACGATGGCAGAAGCGGTCGAAGATCACCGTGCTTCACTCGGGCGCGAACCGCGCAGTATTTATGGTAAGCTCGTGTCGTCTGCTGACCGTAATTCGAGTATCGATGAGCTCCTTTCTCGTTGTTATGATTACACCAAACACCTCCACCCGGAAATGACCGAGGATGAGTTGATTGAGGAAGCCCGTATTCACTTGCGCGAAAAATATTCACCAGATGGCTACGCAGCTAAAACGATGTATTTTGATGATCCAGATTTTCGCGAAATGCTCGTGAAGACTGAGGAGATGACGCGCACGCCCGAAGGCTTCGCAAAGATTCAGCGCGAATTCAATGAGAAAAGATTTGGTATTAGCGACGCTGCATAAGTTCGCGGCGGGCAACAATGCCAGCAAAACCAAGAACTACCACAGTCGGAATGACGATAAACATGATGTCGTCATCGGTTTTTGGGTTACTTTGGGCGCCAATAATATAAGCGACGGAAATTGGCTCGAGCTCCTCTAGGAGTTGCTCGTCTTGGTAAACGAGAGAGCGGTTGCTGGCGTTAAGATTGGTATATTCGCCAGGTTCAGTCTTGCGAGTTTCTGGGGTAAGCTCTTCGTAATAGGTAATAACTACTTTGCCGGTAAGGTTAGAGAGCTGAGTCATAATGCCGACAGCTTCTTTAGCTTCACCGTCGTCTTCTTGATACATAAGAATGAATTCGTAATCGTCGTTGGCAAATCCATAAAGATTATCGTCGGCTTTAGTCTTAGTGAGGGCGACGCCGTCAACGGTAATAGACATCTTTTCGAGATCGTTGACAAAGTTGAAGTCATAAGGAGTGCCATCTTCGTAAGTGCCGTAGCCGATTTCGTCCTGAATGCCAAGAAGTGGCGCGGAGCCAAACATGCCATCGGCGATATCTTCAAAGTCGGAAGTAAATTCGTCAGGCGTGACAGTCTTGCTTTCGTGGAAGTATAGCTCACCAAGACCACCAGCCCACTCAACAAAGCCACGAGATGGAATGGCGATAAGTTTCAAAATGAAGCTGCCATCATCTGCGAAGCCCCATTCATAGAGATAGCCGATAGTGTGAATGCCATAACCGGCATCGGCGGCAGCTTTAAGAGCTTTGGCGCCCATATAAGCACCGATTTCGGTACTCGTGAATGGATATTGTGCAAGGTCGCTAACCTGATTTTTGGTAAAGATCGAAACGTTGTTAGCGGCGGCAAGCTCAGCGATTTCGGCTTTTTCTTCGGCGGTATAATTTGATTTCTGATATTTATAGGCCTTAGCAGCGATAGCTTCGATTTCGGAGCCGCGCGCAAACATTGCATCGAAAGTTTCAGCGTAATCTTCGTCATTCGCAGCAAAGAGAGTCGTAGAAGTAGTCTCGCGAGAAGCAGAGCCAACATCACCGTTGGAATCCATATTGCTCATTGGGTAGAGATTCGAGCCGCCACCATCATAAACGACAGATGCAGAAACACCGTCAGCGTTGTTGTAAAGCGTAGCGGAACCGTCGGTCAATAAAACGATGTGGCGATTATTCTTGGCGGTACCAGTAGTGGAAGCGTCGAGGATAGCTTTACCTCTTTCGACACCGCTCTGGACGTTAGCGCCAAAGGAATGACTGCTAATCCAGGTAGCTTTTTCGGTAATCTTGGCCGTAACGAAATCGCCGGTCACAGAAGCAGCATCCGTTAGGTCGAAGATGGTTTCGGAACCGAGACCGTAGAGTACGAGCGCAATATTTGCTTTCTTGGAGCCGGTCAAAACATCGAGTTGATGGGCGAAGTCGGCAATTTTGGCATACACATCGTTATCCATGCCAAGCCCCTTAAGCGCCATATCGGCAACGACGACAACATCAACGTCTTTATCTTCTGCGGTCGGAAGATTAAAAGTTAGAGTAACTTTGGTCTGAAAGTTCTCATCGAGGTCCGTAGCCTCACGTTTAACGAGCGAATCAGCCGCATAGGCAGAGTTCGCAAAAATAAATACAGTGCTAAACAAAATAGCTGCTAAAATTTTGCTCTTTTTCATATTGTTAATTATTTATTTTGACCTTTCGTGATCTCAGTATAGCATAAGCGGCAAGATTTTTCAATCCTGCGGTGCTTCTGACGGAGCAGCTTCATCAGAGGAAACGGCCGAATCGGCTTCAGAAGACGACTCCGTCTGTTTTGGGACGCGGTATTTAACTAGGTAAATATATCTGGCGGCACCAATAAGTGACATAAATAGAAAATCAATTGAGACGATAATTGGACCAACAGCTATATCGAAAATAGTCATATCCGTGCAGATATCAAAGCAGGCCTGCGGATGCGGTCCTTGCAGAAACGCCGATATTAAAGTTAATAAGACTGCCATAACGGCACTAACGATAAATAAACAAGCTGGCACCACCCGGGTGTGACCCTTGTTAATCTCTTCTTTGTTGATTTTGGCAAAAAAGACTCCCGTTGGGATATGAAAGAAAGAGAATAGAAATGCAACCGGCGCAAAAACGATAGCAAGTAGCATGCCAACGCCACTGTCAATAATATAAGCATACGGCGCTGCCACGATTATAGAGATAAATGGCCAGATATATAGTGGCTTTTTATTTACCCAACTTGGAAGCTTTTTCCCTTGCTTGGTTACTGATTGTTCATTATCCATAAGCTTATTATACAAATGTTGTCAGATTGAAGAAATAGCTGATTAGTGCAGCTCCAATCGAAAAAAGGTTAAGGCAGGCGACGTTAAAAACGTGCATTTTATATTCCGACCGAATATTGGCGATATATTCGCGAATCATGGCATTTTGATAAAAATACCACGGGGATTTGGCACCAACGCCTTCAATCCTTTTATAGCCCTGCTTGGTCGCGATTACACCCGATCGAAAAACGTGATAATCCGTAGTGGCAAAAGCAATATTTTCATTGGTGCGAGCGAGCTTTTTGGAATAAAGGAAGTTCTGACGTGTCGTAGTAGATTCATCCTCAATTAGAACCTTGGACTTATAATGTTTTTCGTCAACCAAGTAATTTTTAATACAGCGAGCTTCAGAAATCGGTTCATCATCACCCTTCCCGCCCGAAGCGATAATTACCGGAGCTTCACCCGTAATACGTTCTTGAGAGTCTGCAAATTCTTTTGCCGCGTCGATGCGTTTCCTAAGAACGCCGCTAGGTGTGCCGTCCGGTTTCACGTAGCAGCCCAATACCAACATATATTCTTTATTTTTCGTTGGCTTATGAGTGGCAGCGCGAGCAGTCATATAAACAGTCGCCGCAAGATTACATTCGAAATATACAATAAAAATCGCAATAAAGTTTTCAATAACCTGACAAACATGCTGACCGAGATAACTGCCGGTATCTATAACCCCGCTTAAGACATGGACAAGTTGCGCCAAAACAAACATCGCGATAAAGACTGACGCACCCATAAATATACCGAGCATATTAATTGGATGTTTGCCTTCTTTTTTAATGAGGATAATGTTCGAAATCGCCAGAACAGCGGCCACGATGGTTACGAATGGCATCGCGAAATACAAGAAATACGGAAAGACGGTCATTAATTCATAAAATAAATCACCGACTGCATAAGATGCAGCCGATCCGTCGACGATGTATTCGAAAATCTCGAAGAATGAAGCCAAGAATAGACCGAATAGAAAAATACCAAGCCCGACCCTGGCCAATAGTTTGTAGGAATACATGGATTTACGTGCCAGGCGGCGGACTGAGCGATGGCAGATAGCGAATAGTACAAAAATTACTAGAGTTAGAACTATTTTGGACGCAAAAAACATACATATATATTATATCCGCGTCTGCCGTATTCGTGCTATAATCAATTTGGAAATCATTTTCAAATTCAATATGAGCTACAATACCAAACAACGAGAAATGTTACTTACGGCAATTAAAAAGATGCGCCGTAGTTTTAGCGCGCAAGAATTGCATGCGCAATTGAATGGCGAGATTGGACTAACAACCGTTTATCGTCTAGTTGAGAAATTTGCCGAAGAAGGCGTATTGATTAAAACTACGCGCGACAATGTGTCTGAATATCAGTATATTGAGCCCTGCGAAAATGAGGATCATTTTTACCTGAAATGTAATCACTGCGGCGAGATGAGGCATGTAGACTGCGAGCGCGTACAGGGCTTGACGGAACATATCGCACATGAGCACGGCTTCGAATTAACAAATTCTCATATAGTAATTAACGGCATTTGTGCGCAATGTAAAAAGGAGAAAAATGAAAAATAACAAGACCGGGATTACAATCGTAATAGCCTTGCTGCTCCTATTAATTGGCGGCGCATTGCTATTAAACAAGATACGAAATGATAACAAAATCCTAATCGTGGCAACAAATTTCCCGGCATACGATTTCGCTCGTGCCGTAGTTGGAGATGAAGTTGAAGTGAAAATGTTACTAAAACCGGGCGCGGAAACACATGATTTCGAGCCAACGCCGCAAGACATTATTGATATTAAAAAGAGCACGTTATTTATCTATACCGGTGGCGAATCGGACGAATGGGTATCTGGTATTATCGAAAATGCCAACACGCCAGTACGCATGATGGATGCGGTCGAGACGGTTAAAGAAGGGGGTGAAGACGAGGACGACGAGCATGTTTGGACGAATCCACAAAATGCAATTAAAATCGTCAAACAAATTTATGACGCGGCGGCAAAAGAATTGCCGGAATATAAATTAAAGTTCGCCGAGAACTCCGCTAAATATGAATCGAAACTGCTAGACCTAGATGATGAGTTTAGAGAAGTCGTCGCGAATGCCAAGCGTCATACTTTAGTATTTGGCGACCGCTTCCCTTTGCGTTACTTCGTAGATGAATATGGCTTAAAATACTACGCGGCTTTTCCTGGTTGCTCCGAACAGACTGAAGCAGATGCAAAAACAATTGCAACTTTAATCGACGTGGTTAAATCCGAAAACATACCTGTCGTATTCAAAATCGAATTATCGAACAGCAAAGTTGCCGATGCTATTAGCGCAGAAACCGGCGCAAAGGTTCTAACCTTTAATTCGGCGCACAACATTTCGGCAGAAGATTTTGAAAACGGCGTCACGTACGTAGATTTGATGACTCAGAATATAGAAGTATTAAAGGAAGCGCTAAATTAATGGAATTAATCACGCTAAAAAATCTGGAGCTCGGTTACGACGATAAAGTTGTGCTGAAAAAGCTAGATCTCACTATTAATGAGGGAGATTTCGTCTGTGTAGTTGGACAAAATGGCTCTGGGAAAACTACTTTGATTCGTGGAATTCTCGGCCTAATCAAACCATTAAGCGGAAAGATTACGTTTAACGGTTTTAGCCAGAAGCAAATCGGATACATGCCACAAGAAACGGCCGTGGACCCGCACTTCCCGGCCTCCGTGTTCGAGATTGTGCTATCTGGCACACTGAATGAACCACACTGCTTCTATAACAATGCATCAAAGCAGCATGCCATGGACGCATTAAAACAGCTTGGCATTGAAAAGTTGAAGGATGCTAGTTTTACGGAGCTTTCGGGCGGACAAAGACAACGCGTTTTGCTCGCGCGTGCACTGGCGGCTACAAAAAAGCTATTAGTCCTGGATGAGCCGTCAAATAATTTAGACCGGAAATCGAAGGATAGTTTGTATCGCTTAATTCAGAAGATAAATTCTGAACAGAAAATCACAATCATTATGGTAACGCACGACCTGGATCACCATAATTTGATTGGAAATAAGATTTTATCGCTGCGCGAAGGTGATTTCTTCTACGGCACGACGAATGAATTCGTAAAGAAGGTGCACCATCATGAATAGTTTAATCGAAATGTTTTCATACGATTTCATGGTGAGAGCACTAATTGCCGGAGCTCTAATTGCATTATCGGCGGCATTAGTGGGTGTACCGCTAGTATTGCGTCGCGATTCGATGCTCGGCGATGGATTGTCGCACGTAGCGTTCGGCGCATTTGCTATCGCGTCCGTGCTAGGGCTAGCACCACTACCAGTCGCAATCCCGACTGTAATCATCGCTTCCCTATTAGTACTAAGATTAAATAACAACGCAAAAATTCACGGTGACGCCGCAATAGCCTTAATGTCAGCGAGCGCGTTAGCATTTGGCACCTTCGTAACGTCGCTTTCTGGCTCCAACGTAGATATTAATAGTTATTTATTCGGCAGCATTCTGTCATTAGGAACCGGCGAAGTATGGCTAGCCGTAATATTATCCGCAATCGTAATCGGTTTATACGTTGTTCTGCATAATAAAATTTTCGCGATTACGTTTGACGAAAAATTCGCAAGCGCGATTGGTATTAATACGAAACTATACAACATTTTATTCGCCATACTCTGCTCAGTTGTAGTAGTGCTAGGCATGCGTTTGATGGGCGCATTGTTAATCTCAAGCTTAATCATATTCCCAACTTTATCCGCCGAGACAATCTGCAAAAAATTCAAAAATGTCGTAGCGGCAAGCGCGATCATTTCGGTGGCAGCATTCGTGGTAGGCTTAATCGTTTCTTATCTGTTAGCTACGCCGACTGGTGCGACTATAGTGCTAGTAAATTTGGCCATTCTATTGGTATTAAAAATCTTCAGGAATTAAAGCGCCTGTGTTTGGTGGCACCGTTTATAAGCGGTATAATTATGACATGGCAAAAACCAGAACGGAGGTATTAGTTACGGGGGCGTATGGTTTTTTGGGTGGCTACGTAATTGACGAACTCTTGAGTAATGGATACGGCGTGACGGCATTTGGACGCAATAAAGACAAAATGCAGGCGCTAAAGAAGAAGTATCCGAAAATTAAACTCGCTTATGGCGATTTAGGTAACGCAGAAGATCTAGTTAAGGCAACTAAAGGCATCGATGCCGTAGCGCATTTAGGTGCGCTTTCTACGGTATGGGGCAAGCGATCCGATTTTATCGATACGAATGTCGGTGGTACGCGGAATGTTTTTGAGGCTTGCCGTAAGAATAAAGTCGGTAAAATCGTACATATTTCCTCGCCGAGTATTTACGCTGGCAAGGAAGATCGACTAGATATCAAAGAGCCTGAGTACGACGAGAACAACAAGCTGAACTACTATATCGAAAGTAAGATTTTGGCAGAAAAAATGATTACGAGCGAGTTCGACGACGTCAACTGGACGATTTTGCGTCCGCGCGGATTATTTGGAGTTGGCGACACGAGCATAATTCCACGGTTAATCCATGCCAACGGCAAGATTGGCTTACCGCTATTTGGCGGTGGCAAGAATTATGTCGATATGACCTGCGTGGAGAATGTAGCATTAGCCGTAAGATTGGCGCTGGAAAGCAAAAAAGCTAAGCATAAAATTTATAACATCACGAATGACGAACCGCAGGAATTTAAAGGTTTACTCGAAGAATTATTTAATGCGCTAGGCGAAACACCAAAGTACCGCAATATTAGCTTAAAATTTGCGCTCGGAGCAGCATCGGCAATCGAAGGATTCTATAAACTATTTCATATCTACAAAGAACCAGCGATTACGCGTTATACAATTTGCACTTTAGGCTATAGCCAGACGTTGGACATTTCGAAAGCCAAGAAAGATTTGGGCTATAAGCCGAAAATGACGCTAAGTGAAGGAATTCAAAAATATGCCAAGTCATATAAAAAGCGTTAGATATTTTGGCTGCGGCTACTGCGTAAATAATTTAGGTATTGTTTTTAAAGGTCATAAACGCGAAAAACGAAAATTTCCAGCTGGAACATATTTAATTAAACACGACAAACACGGATTAATTCTGTTTGACACAGGTTATGATGCAAATATTTGTAAAACTGGATTTATCGGCAGAGCTTACAATATTGCTAACCCAACCAAAGTTACAGCGGATGACAAGTTAAAGGCTCAGCTCGCGAGAAATAATATAAAAGCGACGGATATTAAGACGATTATATTATCGCATTTACACCCTGATCATATTGGCGGATTAAAGGATTTTCCGAAAGCTAAATTCATATTAAGTGAAAAGGCTATGAAATCGTATAAAAATCGTAAGTTGCGCCAATTAATTATGCCCGACTTCTTCCCTGCGGATTTCGAAAAACGCGCAGAAATAATCACGAACGAGACGATGAATAAACCCATACTCGACGACGTGTGCGGATATGATTATTTCGGTGACGGAAGTCTGATTTTGATTGAATTAAACGGTCACGCGAATGGTCAATTGTGCGCGTTGATTAATAATAAGATTTTATTGGCGGCCGATTCTTGTTGGGGCAACGATTTACTCGATATTTCCAAGAATATGAAGTTCCCCGCCACGATGATACAAGATAATATGAATAATTATCGCGAAACGCTTGATGTGCTCAAACAATTCAAGAAAAAAGGCATTAAATTAATGTTTAGCCACGATACGTATAACAAAGAGGAATTGCTATGAAAAAATCATTAGTATTAAAAACATTCGTACGGGCACGTTATTTCCACGGCTTTAAAGATCGCAAGAAACTGGAAAAATACCAGCAAAAACAAGTCGCCAAGCAACTAAAATACATGAAGGAAAAATCACCGTATTTTAAGCAGTTTAGCGATAAATCTTTTGATGAACTTCCATACATGGATAAAAAAGTGATGATGGATAATTTCGACCAAATGAATACAGCCGGAATTTCCAAAGAACAGGCACTGAAATTGGCGATTGATAGCGAAAAAAGCCGTGATTTCTCGGATAAACTAGATGGGTATTCGGTTGGATTATCTTCCGGTACGAGTGGCCACCGGGGCGTATTCGTATTAAGCGACGAAGAAATCGCCACTTGGGTGGGCGGCATGATGGCGAAAATGTTACCAAAAGGTAAAGTATTTGGCACGAAAGTCGCATTTTTTCTGCGCGCTGACAACAATTTGTATGAATCTTCCAATAGCAAAGCTTTGGAATTTCAGTTCTTCGACATCCTAAAACCAATGTCGATCAACATTGCAGAGTTGCAGGCATTCCAACCGACCATTTTAGTAGCGCCGCCATCAGTACTATTACTGCTCGCGGAAGCCACCGAGAAAGGCGATTTAAGCGTCAACCCGGATCGAATAATTTCCGTTGCGGAAGTTTTGACCGAATCAGACGAAAAGTATTTAAAGAAAGTCTTTAAACAAAAGATTATTTTCCAGGTTTATCAATGTACGGAAGGCTTCCTAGCCTATACCTGCGAATACGGCTCTCTGCACGTAAATGAAGACGTGATTTATATGCAAAAAGAATACCTGGACGACAAACGCTTCACGCCAGTGATTACGGATTTCGTGCGGAAAACTCAGCCGATTATTAAGTACCGCCTGAATGATATTTTGGTGGAAGATAAACGCCCATGTAAATGTGGAACTTCAATGCTGAGACTAAAGAAAATCGAAGGTCGCATGGATGATGTATTCGAGCTCGAAGGCGAAAAAGGCGGAATGGTGGAAGTATTCCCGGATTTCATTTCGCGCGTTGTATTGTACGTGCCAAATATTAAAAATTACCGCGTCGTGCAGGCATCGAAAAAGAAAGTTGTCTTCTACCTAGATAATATCTGCACAAAAAATCAGAAATTGATCAATAAAGAATTCGGGGTGCTAGCCAAAAAGATGGGCTTCAAAATGCCAACCGTGTTATTCGAAAAATACGAGCCAGATTTTAGCCGTAAAATGAAGCGCGTTGAAAGGTTGAAGAAATGAGAAACTGTCGCATTGCTGGCTACGGGTATTATCTGCCAAAAAACACTGTAAAATTTGGCGATCAAATTCGCTATCGTTCGAATGACCAAGAAACCGAATTATTTATGGCGGTCAAAGCCGTAAATAGTGCATTAAAAAATGCCAGATTAAAAGCGAGAGACATCGATTTAATCGTTTCAGCGTCCGCTGTGGGCGTACAGCCAATTCCCTGCACGGCGGCATTAATTCATGAACAGGCACTAAAAGGCAGCTCGGCGCCGGCAATGGACATCAATACAACTTGTACGAGTTTCATTACGGCACTAGATATTGTTTCATATATGATTGCCGCAGGAACTTATAAAAATGTTTTGATTGTTTCTAGTGAAATTGCCAGCGCTGCCCTGCTCGAAAAACGTAAAGAAGTCTACGAATTGTTTTCTGACGGTGCAGTAGCGATGGTGATTTCGAGTACCAATAAGAAAACTCAGGGCGTAATCGCCGTCAAGCAATGCACATGGTCAGAAGCGGCACATTCTACGGAAATCGTTGGCGGTTTAACGGGATTAAATGCTACACAGTTGACCGACGAAAACTACGATCAGTATTTCTTTAAGATGGACGGCTTAGATATTTTACGCGCGTGCACACAGAAACTGCCAAAAATGCTGGAAGAATTCAAAGCGGAAAACAATATATCGATTGATGATGTCGATATGGTAGTGCCGCACCAGGCCAGCAAAGCGTTGCCGTTAATTATGAAAAAGCTCAGTATTCCAAAAGCTAAATATATTGACCACGTAAAAGAATACGGAAATCAGGTTTCGGTCTCCGTGCCATTTACGTTATGTAAAGCAATGGAGGATGGCGACATATCGCCGGGAGATAAAGTATTACTTTGCGGAACGGCCGCAGGATTAACGTCAAATATATTATTAATGGAGGTATAAAAATGTTAGAAGAATTTAAGAAAGTATTAGACGAAGAACTTGGTATCGATGATGAAATCACTCCAGAAACAAACTTGCGCGATGATTTGATGATTGATAGCTTGGCTACTACTCAGCTAGTTTTGTCGCTCGAAGAAAAATATGACATCAAAATCGAGCAAGAAGAATTAGTGGGCCTTAAAACTGTTAATGACTGCCTCGAGCTACTCAAACAAAAAGGCGTAAAGGATGCCGATCAATAAGCTCAAAGCCGTTTTGGCCGAATTTGATAAAAGCAACGTCGCCGAAATGAAATACGAAGACGCAGATTTTTGCGTAACGCTAAAACGATCAACGAGCAGCACAGAATCATCTCGAAATGATTCAAATGAAAACTGGATTCTTTCGCCCTTAGTTGGCAAGTATTATGGTACGAAAATCAAAAAAGGACAAAGAATCGCCGCTGGACAAGTTTTATGCATTATCGAAAGTATGAAGATAATGAATAAAATTTGCGCACCGGCAGATTTAATTGTGAAGAATATTAAACATCAAGATGGCGATTTGGTGGAGCTCGATTCCAAACTGATAGAAGTGGAATATGTATGATTCAAAAAATCCTGATTGCTAATCGTGGCGAAATTGCCGTTAGAATTATTCACAGCTGCAAAATAATGGGCATTAAGACCGTAGCGGCTTATTCGAAATGCGACAAAGATAGCTTTGCAGTTTTCTTAGCCGATGAGTCAGTCTGCATTGGTGATAATAATCCGTCTGAGTCATATTTGAATACGTCTGCAATTATTACGGCCGCAAAACAGAAAAATTGCGACGCCATTCATCCTGGCTACGGATTTCTGAGTGAGGATCCGGAATTCGCGCAACAAGTTACGGAAGCTGGATTAGTTTTTATCGGCCCATCACCGGAAGTATTAAGTAAAACTTTCGATAAAGTAACTATGAAGAGCATTGCGAAACGGTTGCGCTGCCCTATTATTCCTGACGCAACGAAAACCGATAAATATCCAATCATGATCAAGGCCAGTCATGGTGGCGGTGGCATGGGAATTAAAATCGTAAACAATAAGAATGATTATGAAAAATGTTTAAAATCGGCCCAGAGTGAAGTTCAATCAGGTTTTTCAAACGCTGAAATCATGCACGAAAAAATCATCGACGTTTATAAACATATCGATATTCAGTTTGTGGCTGATAAATACGGAAAGATTACGCTATTTCCGGCACGAGATTGTTCTATTCAGCAGAACTTTCAAAAGATTATAGAAGAAACACCGGCGCCGAATTTGCTAAAAAGTACGCTCGCCAAGATGGAGCAGGATGCGTTGAATATTATTTCTAAAGTAAAGTATGACAATGTTGGCACGGTCGAATTCTTACTGAAAAAAGATATGGATTATTGTTTTCTAGAGATTAATTCAAGATTGCAAGTCGAGCACACAATTACGGAAGAAGTAACTGGCATCGATTTAGTTGAGCAACAAATCAGAATGGCTACCGGCGAGCATAATAAACTACCGGAAAAAATATCCGCTAAAAAGCACGCAATCGAGTGTCGCTTACGAGCAACGAGTCTAGGCGAGATTAATGTCTTTAATATTCCGGCCGGAAAGGACATAAGATTTGATACGTTTATTTATCAAGGTTACGAAATGAAACCGTATTATGACGCTTTAATCGGCAAAATCATCGTGAGTGATAAACGGCGTGAAAATGCGATTAAGAAAATGGAAATGGCATTAGATGAGACGATCATTCGAGGCGCCAAAACTAACGTTGATGAGTTATTTGGGATAGTCAGTTCACCAAATTTTAAATCAGGAAAATATAGTATTTTCAGGTAAGCGTCATGGATATATTAGACGAGCGAAAGAATGAGATAATGCAGCGAAACGCTAGTTTACCTTGGGCTATTCCCATATCTATCAATAGGTTTTTCATCGAATCATTGCAGGAGGCGGGATTTAAGCTAAAAGAAATACTGCGCAAATACGATATAGATAATTCCGAGAAATATAATTACGCCGGAAAGTTTAATCATAGTCGGCTATGGACTAAACAGAATGAAGCCGTGACGGCTTATGAATGTGTCTCGGATAACGAATCGTTTATTGCAATTCTCATGAATCCGCGGTTTATGGCTGGCACAATCTCCGAAGCGAATGGCGAGAAAATCGCGCGAGCTTTTGAATATGCGGCAAAGAAAAAGATGCCGATGGTGGCTTTCTGCGCCAGCGGTGGAGTGAGAATTCAGGAGGATGCCATCGGATTGGTGCAAATGGCAAAAATTGACGCAGCCTTACAAAAACATAGCGAAAAAGGCTTGGCGTATATTTCAGTGTTACTAGATCCGACTTATGGTGGCACATCGGCATCATTCGGCATGATGGGTGACGTAATTATCGCCGAGAAAAATGCTCGAATTGGTTTTGGTGGCAGGAAGCTCGTGGAAAATATCCTGCACGAAAAAATCGAAGATGATTTTCAAACTGCGGAATCTGCGCTTGAAAATGGGGGCGTAGATGTAGTGTGCGCGCGCGGAGAAATAATTGACAATGTTTTGCATTATTTGCGATTAATGAAGCCTGCTGCGTCGACGAATGATAACGAGAAACCGGAATATGATTACGAACGGAAGGATCCAGCCACAGTATGGTCAAGCCACCGCAACAATAAGCGAACATTCAATATCTCAAGTAGTTTATTCGACGATTTAGTCTGTCTGCGCGGTGATAGAATTGGCGGAAATGACGAAAGTCTACAGTGCGGAATCGGTTCGATTAATGGAACCCATGCGGTATTTATAGCGCAAGATAAGGGTCAAGATTTAGGAGACACAATTCGAAAGAATTTCGGCATGACCAGTCCGGAAGGATACAGAAAGGCGATGCGAGTTGCGCGTCTGGCCGAAAAGCTAAAACTGCCAATACTAATACTGATTGATAGCCCGGGTGCGCACCCGGGAAGTAGTGCCGAGAAAAGCAACCAAAGTATCGCGATTTCCGAATGCATGATGAGTTTTCTAAAAGTAAAAACACCAGTAATTACCATTGTAGCTGGCGAAGGCTGCAGTGGCGGCGCATTGGCGTTATCGATTTCGGATAGAATGGCAATGTTTTCTGGCTCAATGTATGCCGTAATATCGCCAGAATCTTATGCTTCGATAATATATAATGAATATACGCCGAACTCGAAAATATTATCCAGTATGAAATACCTAGCAACAGATTTATACGATAATAAATTGATTGATGACGTACTGCGCCAGGGCAATATTAAATATAATAATCGCCAAATTCGGAATTATTTCTTGTCTACTCTGGCGGATATTAGCTCGATGAACACGAAAGAATTGCTAAAAGCACGCTATGATCGAATTCGGAACTGGGATAAAAGATGAAACGCGCATTAATTTTTACCGGCCAAGGCGAAAAAATGCAGACGGAAAATCCGCAGCTAGATACTTTTCGTGTATGCATGAAACTCGCAAAGCAACTAATGCGCGACGGAATAAAACCTGACGCGACGGCCGGTTTAAGTCTAGGCGAGTACGCTAGTCTAGCAATCGCGAAAGTATTCACGGAAGATGATTTGGGAAAAATCCTGGAATTCCGTCAAAAAATTATGGATGAAGCGCTGCAGAATACAGATACGGGAATGGTAGCCTGTATTGGTGCATCTGCTGACGAAATCCAAGCCGAAGTAACAAAATGTCACTTAGAAATCACTAATTACAATTCACCAATTCAAGTCGTTGTAGGTGGCAAGAATAGTGATTTGAGATTATTTAAGAATGAGTTATCCACGCGTAACGATATTTCATTAATTGATATGCCAACAAATGGCGCTTTCCACTCATCGTATTTGCAGGATGCTAGCGACGAAATGTTACGTTATCTAGCAGAATTCGAAGTCAAAACGCCAATTATTCCGATTTATCACAATTTGACAGGACAAAAAGACGCAGAAGATATTCGCGAAACGATGGCGAAACACATTTCGCATCCAGTATTATTTCAGAAAGACATCGAAAACATGATAAAAGATAGCGTCGATGAGTTTTATGTGATCGGTATCGGCACGGCGCCAGTAAATTTGATTCGCCAAATTAGCAAAGCGGTTGGCGCAAAAGTAAAAGTAGTAAAGGTGGCCGAATCATGAGACGAGTTGTCATAACTGGACTTGGCGCTATTACGCCGATTGGCAATACGGTGGCAGATTTTTGGCAAAATCTACAAGACGGTATGGATGGAATTTGTCGGCTAGAAGGCGAAGAATTCCAAGATTCACCGGTAAAGCTAGCTGCTTGCGTTAAGGATTTGGATTTATCAGTTCTGCCAAAGCGTGACACGAAATTTGATTCACGTTTTACGAATTTTGCGAGAATCGCCAGCAAAGAAGCTTGGTCAGATGCCGGTTTAGATGAGGCTCGGGAAGATATGAATAAAGTCGGCGTATACATTTCAACAAGTATAGGAGGGCCCGAAACGCTCAGTAAGGGCGTACGCGATTTGGATCAAAAAGGCGCATTAAGAATTTCACCATATTTCTTGCAGTCTGTGCTCGCCAATACGGCAGCCGCAAAAGTTTCGATAGATTTAGGGGCCAAAGGTAGCAGCATGTGCCATGCCGCAGCATGCGCAAGTGGTGCGATATCGATTGGAGAAGCTTTCTTGAAAATTCAAAACGGCACGGAGAATATTTTTATTGCTGGTGCGGCCGATGCGTCAATAACACCGTTAACATTAGCGGGTTTTGCAGCCATGAAAGCAATTTATGACGGTGACGCAAAAGAACTGGCTTCTATTCCCTTCGATAAACGTCGCCGCGGTTTTACGATTGGTGAAGGTGCCGGAATTGTGATTTTGGAAGAATTAAAGCACGCTCAGAAACGCAAAGCAAAAATCTATGCCGAGATTGTTGGATATGCAAACAATTCGGACGCATTTAATATTGTTTCGCCAGATTACGAGGGTCTTTCGAGCAAAGCCGCAATGATTAATAGTATTAAGAACGCTGGTATCCAGTCAAAAGATATTGATTATATCAATGCGCATGGTACTTCAACACCGCTTGGCGATAAAACGGAAGCGCGGGCAATTCATGAGATTTGGAAAGAAAAATGTCCATTAGTAACGTCAATCAAATCGCAAATTGGTCATCTTTTGAGCGCGAGCGGCGCCGTAGAAGCAATCGCGACAATTAAGATGATGGAGACAGGAAAAGTTCTGGGAATTAATTATCAGCTAGACGATGATTGTGATTTAAACATCCCACGAAAAACCAAGAGATGTGCCATCAATTACGCGCTATCGAATTCATTTGGTTTTGGCGGCCATAATGCCTGTCTTGTACTGAAGAAATGGAGCGAAAAATGAAACGGGTTTTGCTTGATAACGTAGACAGTACAAATTTGTACGCAGATAAGCTTGCGGCAGAATCGCACGAAGATTGTCTAATTATCGCCAAACAGCAAACGAACGGGCGTGGCCAATTTGAGCGAACCTGGTTTTCGGAATCAGAAAAAAGCATTACGATGAGTTATTTGCTCTGGCATGAAATTGATGATCAAAAAATTCCGGCAATAATTGTCGAAATACTGAACGAGTTATACGACATAAATGCAGAGATTGTATTACCGAATGATATTTACGTGCGTGGCAAGAAAGTCTGTGGACTCTTAATCGAAAAAAATTACGAAGCAAATCGTTTTAAATATATCGTGATTGGTATAGGTATCAATGTAAATAATGACCACTTCCCTGACGAAATTGCCGAGAAAGCTAGTTCAATTAAGCTTTTAACAAATAAAGAAGTCGATGCGGCTGAGCTTATCGACCAATTGACGGAAAAGATGGAGAGTCTATATGCCTGACGAGAGCGAGCTGAATTTTACTGCGATGATTACGCGAAGCAAAAACTTGTTTAATAACAAGCTATTATTCGCTGGCGAAGACTTCTCAAAGACCTATCGAGATTTTTACGAAGATATTTATAAACTATCGGCCTACATGCTTGAAAATGGCTTCAAGAATAAAAAGATTGGCATCTATGCTTCGAACTCGTATTATTGGGTACTACTATTCTTTGCAACGGCAATGAATGTAGGCATTATTGCACCGCTCGATAAAGAATTGCCTGAAAATGAATTGAAAACATCGGCTAAACGTATGGGACTGGATTATATCTTTTGCGATGATTCGACAGCCCAAAAAACGCGAGGTCTCGAGAAAGATATCGCATTAATACATATTAATGAAATTCAAAATATTATTTCCGAGCAAGAGTTGCCGACGAGTTTAACAATTCCAGTGCGCGAATGCGTGGCCTTATTCTTAACTTCGGGTACAACGTCGCAATCGAAAATCGTAATGCTATCCGAAAAGAATTTGGTTGCCTGTGCGTATTCATCGGCGTTAGCATTCACGCTACATCCACGCGATAAATACTACACTATTCTGCCGCTGCATCATACCCTGACTTTAATGTGCGCCGTATTGGTGCCAATTACGAGTGGCTGTTCATTCTGCTTCAGTAAGAACATTAAAGACATGCAGAAAGAAATGATGTTCTATAAACCGACAGCACTAGTCGTAGTGCCACGGTTAATGGAATTCGTGCTGAACAATATTAAAACGACAGCTAAGCGCACGCACAAGGAAAAGACTATGGCGGTAGCGCTGAAAATTAGCAAAGTCTTGATGGCGCTGCATATTGATTTGCGCCGCAAGATATTCAAGAGCATTCATACTAAATTTGGCGGCAAAGTACGTATGATTGCCTGTGGTGGCGCCGAACTTGATCAGAGAATCTTCAATGAACTGGATGATCTGGGCTTCAACATCTACCAAGGATACGGGCTGACGGAAAGTTCACCGATTTTGACGATTCGTGGCATGTTCGTAAAAAGTAAAATCGGCGTCGGCAAGCCTTTGCCGGGTGTAGAGCTCAAAATCAAGGATCCAGACAGCCAAGGTGTAGGTGAAATTACGGCGCGCGCCGCACAGGTGATGTTAGGTTACTACCAAGATAAAGCAGCTACCGAAAAGGTATTAAAAAATGGTTGGCTCTATACAGGCGATTTAGGTAGAATCCACGAAGACGGCAACCTAGAGATTGTTGGACGTGAGAAAAACCTGATTATTGCTAGTAACGGGAAGAACGTCTACCCAGAAGAACTGGAAACTTTAATTAACTACAGCGATCTAGTAAAAGAAAGCATCGTGAGTGGTGTGAAAAAAGGTGCAAATACACAAATTGTGGCAACCATTGTGCCGGAAGAAAAAGTCAAATACGATTCAACGTTAGAAAATGACATTGCGGCGCTGATTAAGCAGATAAACACTACCCTGCCTGATTATAAACACATCAATAAATACGTAATCCAGCTCGATGAATTCAAGAAAACGACGACACTAAAAATTAAGCGAGGTGCACAATGAAAGCTCTGCGTAGAATATCGAGTGTAGAGCTTTTATATGAAGACGTGCAACGCGCCACTAATACCTATGCCATCCAGTATGTGATTACCATTAAGAGGCTAAAAGATCTGAAGTTAGTCGAAGAGGCGGTCAATAAAGTTGCTACCGAACGCCCGGGATACAACGTAGTGTTAAAGCGTGGCAAATACTATCCGAGTGAGAATCCGATAATCATTCAGAAGCATCGCTCAAGCAAAGTTGATTTGTATGATTTGGATTTTATGCGTGAAAAAATCGACTTGAAAAATGGTTCGATTGAAGTACATTACGCCAAAGTAAAAGGTCAAGAATATTTAGTATTTCGATTTGCGCATTCTGTGATGGATGGCAAAGGTACGTTAATGTTCTTTCAAAGCGTAATTGATGCCATTAATAACAAAGAGTTACTTGAATGCTCAAATACCATTCGAGAAAGGGATTTCATCAAGAAACTGAAATACTACCGAAAACGCGAGCCGAAGTTACCAAATATCGTGCATATGCAGGCGCAAAAACTCAATAGTTATGATGTTGCCTGGAAGATGATTGAGCTTGATGACTACGTTACGAGCGTAGTGGCAAAGTTATCATGCATTCTAGCGGGAGAATTTGAAAATGATCAGACCAGAATTATGATTCCGACTGATTTAAGAAGGCACGATAAGTTAAATAACTATACCGGTAATCTTACTTTACCGATATTCCTCAACGTTAAAAAAGATGACGATTACAAACGCGTAAATGGCGATTTGTTGTCGCAGTTGAAGGATAAAAGAGAATTAAACTATTCTAATACTTTGCCAAGAATTTACTGCTATTTGCCAAAATTGATACGTAATATGATTGTAAAGGCTGGCTGCGGCGCAACGAATATGTGCGGCAAGTATTCAATCGGAGCACTAGTTTCCCATTTGGGCCGCATTGACTTTGATAGTTACAAAAACAAAGCATTTAAGGTCGTCGATTTCGAGAGCTTCCCCGTTCAGCAACCGCTCGGAGCATTTTCGGTCGTAATAGTAGAGTATTCGCATAAGACCAGAATTGTGATTAGCTACTACAAAGATCAGTTCGACGAAAAATACATAAATGAACTGATGGATAAGATCCGCAAAACACTCTGCCCAGATGTCTACGAGTTTAATAATACGGATATTGAATACGATTCAAATTTTATACGTATGATTTCTAATAATTTGAAAAAGTTGGGCGATAAGACGGCCGTAATTGACGGAGAAACGAGATATACGTATAGAGAATTGCGCGCGAGCGTGGAAAGATATACGCAATTATTCAAAGATTATAAAGTCAAAAAGTCGATTGTTTTATACTTGGACCGGAGCTTCGATTATTTGAGCGCCGTGTTAGCCTGTATATTAAACGGCATTACCTTTATTCCAGTGGATAAAACTAACAGTTTGAACCGATTAGAAACAATAGTGAAGGAATCGGACGCGAAATTCGTATTGTCTGACGCATTATTCGATATTGTGGCCGAGATAATTCTTGCAAGCGAAGCAAGCGATAAAAAGCGCGAAAAGTTTAAAGTAAAATACCAGAAAAATAAAGCTGTTTACTATATTTACACGTCCGGAACAACCGGAAAACCGAAATGCATCCCAATTACACAAAAGAATTTGAATAATTACCTAATGTGGGCAAACGAGAAATATAAAACCAAGCAACAAATGGTAGCGCCACTATTTACTTCCCTGTCCGTCGACTTAACGATTACATCCACACTGCTGCCATTTTTAAATGGTGGAGCCGTAAAAGTATTCCCTGGCAACTTTAATCAATCAATCATTAAACAAATCTTTGATGACGCCGAAATTAACTTCATTAAACTTACGCCGACTCATTTGTCGTTCTGGAATAAGCCTGCAGAACTCGATCATAACGTAGATTATGTCGTAGTTGGCGGCGAGGCACTACAGAAAAATACTTGCGACGCACTACTGGAATTATTGCCGGAAACAAAGATCATCAATGAGTATGGACCGGCCGAGGCCACGGTTGGCACAATTGTGCACGAATACGACGGCTTAAAAGACTTAGATGTAGTTCCAATTGGCCAGCCAATTGATAATACAAAAGTAGTATTGTTCGATAAAGGCGTCATAAAAACACCAAAAAAATCGGGTGAGATTCTCATATCGGGCGACAGTGTCTTTAGTGGATATAAAAATAATAAAAAACGTCCGTTTGCGAAGATTGACGGCAAGAAATATTACCGCACGGGTGATTTTGGATATATTGATAATGGCGAGATTTATTGCGAGGGGCGCAGGGACGACCAGATAAAGATGCACGGTTTTAGAGTTGAGCTAAATGAAATCCGTAACGTAATTATAGAAATTAAATCAATTGAAGATGCCGTGATATTGTACGAAGACGAAAAAATCTATGCTTTCGTACTCGCCAATGAAGACTTCGACGCAGAAAAAGTAATGAGTCTGGCACGCGAGCAATTACCAAGTTACGAAGCGCCGAATGACATTATTAAAGTCGATACATACCCAATCGGTGCAAATGGCAAAATCGATAAGAAAAAACTGCTCGGGCTAGTCGATAAGTCCAAGACAGATAAAGCCAACGTCGGCGACGACGAGCTCTTAAAGAACCAGAGCAACAAAAAATTACTAACTGAGCTAGGCCTGGATTCGTTTGGCTTAGTGAGCTTTTTGCAGGATTGCCAAGAAAAATATATCGCGGATGATCGAGCGGATGAATTTTATGATCAAATCTTACAGAATATTGGCAAAGCTACCGTAAAAGATTTGAAAGCAGCGATTAAGAAATATGGGAAGGATAAATGACGAAATTACACCATATCGGCATCGCTACAAATAATATCGAAAAACTAACTAAAGAATATCTCAAAGACGGCTATGAAGTTAGCGCCGAAGTGTATGATCCAATTCAAAAAGCTAATTTGCGATTAATGCAAAAAGCGGACCATGATAGCATCGAGCTAATTACGACTGACGATCAGACTTCGCGTGTTTATAAAATTTCGAAAGATAACTACAAAAAGCCGTATCATAAATGCTATTTAGTAAATAATATCGAAAAAGCGGTCAAAGAACAGAAAGATAAAGGCTTTATCGCGATTACCGCGATAGAAAATGCGGTTTTATTTAATAGTCGAATCTGTTTTCTATATAAAAGAGGCGAGATAATAGAGTTATTGGAGGAAAGATGAAAAAACTGTTAATTTATCGAGACAGCGCAGTAGAATATCTCTTCAAAAACGTCGATGCTACTTTTAGCGGTTACGGCGAGGTGAATATTCAGAATTCCGATGCCGATATTTTGATTTGCTATATGTTGCCGTACGTTTGGTCGGAAAAAGACTTAGTTACGACGATCAATGGTTTTATTGAACGCGTGAAGTTCCTGACTAGTAGCTATCCCAACAAGACTATTTATGCGATTTCGCTCCATAATTATTTCTATCAGCCGTTTACCGTAAAGACGGACCGAGTAACGAAGAAAATTAATACCTACAATGAGCTGCTTAGGCGAACGGAAAACATTAAAGTCATCGATATTTCGCAGTTTTATAATCAGCACCAGGACGTGTTTGACGACAAATACTATTACTTATACAACGCCATTATCAATCCGAAATTAGCGAAAGATTTTGAAAGTTTTGTACTGGACGAAATTGAGATGCTTACGCGAGTCAGGAAGAAATGTCTAATCGTTGATCTCGATAACACGTTATGGGGTGGAATACTTGGCGAAGATGGATTGGAAAACCTAAAAATTAGTGGCGGATATCCAGGCAATTGCTTCTATGATTTCCAGAGAATGCTGCTCGAATTGAAGAAACAAGGTGTGATACTAGGGATTTGTAGTAAGAATAATTACGATGACGTCGTTGAATGTTTCAACAATCGGAATGATTTAGTTTTGAAACTAAGCGATTTTATAATTAAGCGCATTAATTGGATTGAAAAACGCCAAAACATTGCCGAGATGGCGAACGAATTAAATATTGGGCTCGATAGCATTGTTTTCGTTGACGATAGCCCAGTGGAACGCGAAAACGTAAAGACATTGGATGGCGTCACGGTATTAGACTTCCCTGATTCCCCGCATTTAATGGTGCAATATTTTGCTAAAGAGTTTCGTAAGTATTTTGGCAGTTATAACCTAACCGAAGAAGACAAAAATAAGAGTGCGCAGTACGAATATAAAGCAAAGAGTGATTTGTTGCGTAGCCAATCTATTAGCAAAGAAGAATTCATCAAGAAATTGAAGATTAAAATTGACTATGAGGAAATGAACGAGAGTAATATTGACCGAATTGCGCAGCTCATTAATAAATCAAATCAATTCAATTTAACGACGCGGAGATATGAAAAAGATGATTTGCTAAAAATGAAAGACGCCGTGATTATGGCGATTAGAGTGCGTGATAAATTCGGTGATTTAGGATTAACTGGCGTCGCGATTGCGAAGAAACATGACAAAACCGCCAACATTGATACCTTCTTGATGAGTTGTCGAATTTTGGGACGTAAAATTGAAACACAATTCTTGCAGTATATCCTGGATAGATTAAAGAAGGACGGGATTACGGAAGTGACGAGCGAATATATAGAGACAAAGAAAAATGGGATGGTACGAACATTTTATGACAATAACGGCTTTGAACAGACTAGCAACGACGGCAAGATAATAAAGTATAATTATAAGTATGGAAGATAAAATTAAAGAAGTATTAGCGGAGATTTTTGGAGAAGAAATTAGTGATGATTTCTCCAAAGAAAGTACGGATAAGTGGGATTCGTTAACGCATCTAGATTTAATCGTGAAGCTTGAGGAAGAGTTTGGAGTTTCATTTACACCAGACGAGATTGGTAGCATTGAATCGTACCAAGACATCAAGAAAATCCTGAATGACAAATTGTAGCCTAAGAAAACTTACGGACAACGAATTATCTTATTTACGCTTCGGCAAGCTAGCTGATCCGTATTTTTGGATGGTTCTAGAATACAAGACTAGAATGAGGCCAAAGACCATGGAAAGAGCCGCAAAAGAGGCTTTCCGGAGCACCATGGAACATTTTGATGAGCTGAATATTATGGTACATGGCAAGAAATATGTTTACCATCAGAATTCTGCTATCGTAAAATCGATAAAATGCGGCTTTGATGGATTCAACATAAACAAATTATTAAAGCAACTCAAGAATACTGAGCCGATTCAATTATTTATTGTGGATGGGAGATTTTTCGTATTTAAACTAGGTCATAGTTACATTGACGGCTCTGGCGCGACGATGCTGATCGATACTTTTCTCTGCTACTTATGTGGGAAGAAAGTGCCAATGAAAACTAATTCATATATTGGCGATTTAGAATATATCAAAGGTCTAAAAACGCACAAAGATAATCGTGGCGTTTCATTCAAAAATCATTTGGCAATTAAATCCGATTCGAAAACAAATAAAGTATATTTTAAACGTATCGAGATCGAGAAAAATGTCCCGTTTTTGATGGGCAAAATCATGGCAATGATGAGTAAATATTTCTCAAATGATGAACTAACATACATGGTCCCGACGAATATCCGAAATTACCGACCAGACATCGTGAGCGTGAGTAATTTGACGGAAATTTTATACGTAAATTGCAAGAAAGACGATAATTGGTTAACGATTTCGAAGAAAATCCATAGCGGAATTGCGAATAATGAGAATCTAAACTTGAAGAATATAGATTACGGCTTAATTATGGATGCACCATCAAATGTATATCGCGGCCTTACGCGCATCGCGGCAAGAATTGGATATAAAAATCAGAGGTTCCTAACGGCTGGCAGCTACACGAGCATAACGCACCACTTCGAAAAATATTGCAGCGATAAACTGGCTGTTACTTCAGTGTTCATGATACCGTTTTTTCAACCGCTTCTACCGTACGTAGTAGCGATATTTGAAGCTAAAGGTAAGACAAACGTAGTATTCGGATCAAACGAGCGATACATCAACAGCAAAACCGCAGATAAAATTCTCAAAGAAGTAAGGAACATTAAATGAAGATTCTGATTTCTTCGGATGTATATGAGTATCAAACGACTGGCGCAACCAACTCCATTGTTACCTTGAGGGACGAGCTACGCAAACGCGGCCATGATGTCCGGATGTTGGTTTTGTCGCCAAACAATAAGTCGTATTTTCATGATAACGCGTATTATATCGCATCCAAACCGATTCCGATTTATCCAGGTGCGAGAATTAGCTTGAAGAAACATGACAAGTTGATTGACGAGATTATCAAGTGGCAACCAGACATTGTACATGCGCAGTCCGAGTTTTCAAGCAAGATTCTCGTAAATCGTGTGATTAAGCAGCTGCATATCCCCTTCGTGATGACTTGCCATGCGCAGTATGAAGAATACACGAAGTATTTCTGCCCGAGTCGGAAGCTTGGACGAGCCGTCGTTAAAATGATGAGTAGAAAAATCTACAACCCGGCAAAAACTTTGATTGCGCCATCGAATAAAATGCGCGTAATCGAAGAAGGCTATGGCGTAAAATGCCCGATCGAAGTGATTCCAACGGGAATTGATTTGCAAAAATACCAGAAGAAGTTAAGCGCAAAGGAAAAAGCCAAGTTATTGGCTGGGTTGCATTTGCGCAGTACAGATAAAATTTTGGTAACCGTATGTCGATTGGCAGTCGAAAAGAATATCGACGAGATTCTAGCCTATCTGCCGAATTTGCTGAAAAAAGAAAAGCTCAAGTTTGTGATTGTTGGCGATGGCCCATATCGGAAAAAGTTAGAAAAGAAAGTCGCAAAAATGGGACTAGAGAAATACGTGGTATTTACTGGGATGATTCCAGCCGATGAAGTATATAAATACTACCAGTTGGGCGATGTTTTTGTCTGCGCATCCACGAGCGAAACGCAAGGGCTGACTTACGTGGAAGCACTAGCGGCAGGATTGCCGTTGGTTTGTAAAAAAGATGACTGCCTAGATGGGATTATCGATAATGGCATCAATGGTTACACCTTTGAAAATGAACAAGAGTTTACGAATAGCGTGCGAACGATCCTTGATAATGAATCGCTCAAAAAGAAAATGAGCAAAAAATCTTTCGAAAAATCCATGGCATTTAGCAAAGAAGAGTTTGGCGCAAAAATCGAGCAATTATATTTAGAACTCTACTAGTTCGTATTCCCTGCTGCCAAGACCGAGTTCTTCGGCATATGGAAGGATTTCGCGACCCTGCATGGAATCGATGCGCTCTTTGAGCTTCTCGGCACCGGGGTCTTTAGATGCCCAAACCATATCAATGAAGGCCTGGTCGTTGGCGACCGGGTCGGTGCTGGCGATAATGCCAAGATCTGCCATGACAGGATCGTCTTGGTTGGCGTCACAGTCGCAGGAAGTTGAAATGGCGTTCATGACAGTAATATAAACAATCTGTTTGTTGTTTTCTTTGATGTAATCAGCGACAGCCGTAGCCGCTTCAGCCATGGATTCGATGAAATCGATTTGCTCGTGCTTGGACATCCAGCAAAGGCGAGGACTCTTGCTTTTACCACAAGAATGAATGTACGCTTTGCCATTACGCGAGGCAATGCCGATAGACTGGTTTTTGAGGTTGGCGCCAAAGCCACCCATCATATGGCCTTTAGCATGAGCGAGATTGACGATAGAATCGTAATTTTTGAAATGATCGCCAATGATATCGACTTTGAGGTGCTTGCCTTTGTGGACTGGGATTTCAAATTCGCCTTCGGCGTCCATAATGTCGACGTCGGCAAAGCTGGTAAAACCGTGCGCTTCGGCAACTTTCATATGATCCTTAGCATTGTTGCGCTCGCCCGGATAGGCGGTGTTGCATTCGAGAATGGTGCCGTTGAGTTTTTTGACAAAAGGTCCGATTAAGTCTGCTTTAAGATAGCCCTTTGCGCCCTGCTCACCGGTTGAGACTTTGACGCCAACTTTGCCTTTGAGCTCAACACCGAGTTTTTCGTACACCTCGATAAGCTTTTCGGGAGTGATTTGTTTAGTGTAGTAAACTTTTGCCATATGCACCTCGTTGTTATATCTATATTATAACGGATGAGTCGAACTCATGCTTTTAAAAGTGGCGCTGTGGCAGTATTTTGATAGCTCGGGCTTTGGTTGGCCCGAGAGTGTTTACATTGGAGACTAGCTCGCTGGGGCTTCAATGAACGGTGATTCTAGGCAGCTAGAAGTATCCAGAGAAAGAATACATGAGCATCAGAGTTATGACTTGCGGTGTGATTGTGGAGTTGAGTATTCGGATACCGAAACTCAAAAAATTTACTCGTCTATAGACGAGTAAATTAAAACCAAAGGGGCGGCGATCCTAGATGGGTCGCCCCATGAAGATATTATAGCAAATTATGCGATTTGCTGGATTTTTATATTTAGCATATCACTGAGAGTTTTTTCTGGGTTGTTCCCTGCTTCGCCGCCAAGATCGACGATAATCTTGCGCATATCCTCTTCCGATAGCGCGGCAATGTAGGTGAGGCAGAATTTGGCGCGGCTAGAAGCAACATAGAAAGCACATTTGGCATTGTTGTCTTTAAAAGTATCGCCATCGATATCAGTAATGATGATTACGTCACTTTCAAGACCCTTAAATTTGCGAGCAGTCGAGAATAAAATACCATCACCATTGCGTTCGTTGGTGAGGCGATAGCCGCCAATTGATTCTTTCCCGGCCAGGATGGATTTTTCGAGAGTTTTGAGCGTAAGAATTGTAATTTGTTCGCGCTTAAAACCTTTTTCGGTCGTATAGAAACGAATGGTTTCGGCAATGCCTTCAATGGCGCGCTCAGTGCTTTCGTAATTATTTAGACACGGCACATCGCCGTTAATATCTGCGGCAAGGATGACATTTTCGATACCAACGGACGAGTAGGCGGCCTTGGCGATTTCGAAAGTATTGCGGCAGTTTTTATGAAGAACTAGGCGACAGTCGAGCTTATTGAGCCATTCAATAGTGCTCTCGTCCCACTGATGAACGAGCTGGTTTTTGTCGTAAAAGACATAGAAATAGCCATTCTTGGCGCGAATAGAAGTAAGCAACAGATCTAAATGGTTAGCCTTGAAGTCCTGACCTTCGTCAATAATAATATGGTCGAAATGATACTGCGTATCGAGGGTGTTTAGTAGGAAATCCGTAAGTTCATCTTCTTCGGCAATCTCGGTCCCACTAGTTTTAGCGTAGAGACGATTAATGCTCGTGAAGGTAACGTTTGGCATTTTCTCGGCGTAGTTTTCATTGAGAAAATCGATAAGCAAACGGTTAAAACCAAGGAACAATATTCTATCTTCAGTTGGGAGACGACGGGCAGCCTCGAGAGCAATCATAGTCTTACCGGTGCCACTAGCGCCTTGTATGCCAGCTACGCGTTGCTCGCCAAGATAATCTAATAATGTTGCCTGTTCGATAGTAAGTTGATTGAACAGAAAATCTTTTTCTTTAATGTCCGCAGACAGACTCGGAACAATGCGAAAAGTTGGCGCAAAAATCTTGATAACTTCATCAATAAGTTGCTTTGGAGCTTTTTCGAAGAGTTTTTCAGTAATGCCATTGCGATAGAAGGCGCGATTAATAGCGGCTTCCGGCATATCTATGTCTACGTCGGCAAAAGTATTGGCTGGCTGATATTCGGATGGTAAATTACTCTGGATGTCCAGACCCTTCATTTGCGGGAACCAGACCGTTGGGAGGATTTTGTAGTTGCGAATCGTTTCGTCCACGGATGTTTTAAGGAGATCCACGAATTTATTTACGCTACGCCAAGCCTGATCGAGTGGCGAATAGTTGAGTTTATACTCGGCGCCGTCGTGATCGATTGAGAACCATTGCCCATCCGCGTCGCGCTTGATGCCGCCACCTTTGACTTCAATGACAAGAAATCCACGTGTCGGGTCAAATAACAGGAAATCGGCTTCGCCTTTTTGATAATAGCCATATTTGGTTTCCCTGCCCCATTTAACGGAATAGAAAACGATATAGTCGTCTGGAAGCTGTTTGAAGGCTTCGTAAACTTGCCTTTCGGCGGGACTACCGTGATAGTTGCCGGTTTGCCCTACTGGGATAAATTTTGCCATAGTTTTATATGATTCCTCTTATGATTATTATACAAAAAATGGACTTCGCTTTCACGAAGTCCATTTGAGAGATATAACCAAACGCATCTCGAATCATAGTTCCTAACGTTCAGCGATCACCTTACGTTCTGCTTAACTATGATGATAATTCCATTATAGCACACTTGGCGTAATTTGTCAATAGCTATAACATAATTACTGAGCAAGGTTGTTGATATTCCAGATTTTGCTAGCTAATTTTTCAACTAATTGTTCGCGTTCATTAATTTCGTTTTTGCCAAAACGCTCATAACTCTTAAAGTCTAAGCCTGATTCGTTTATGAATTTCACGAAACGAACGTTGTTCCTGTAGCAATCTGGATGCAGAGATTCTGAATAGATATTGCCGTCGGCAGAGCGATATTTTTCGACCTTATAATCATATTTCTTTTCATTTAGGCTGGCATTAAGCGACTTTGGTAGTAATAATAAATCGCCAATATTGTTCCTAAATCGATCGAACTGCTCTTTACTATCGTACTCATCCATAAACCATTCATAATGGTCACAAGTAATATGTTCAACCTCAAATGGATTCTTTTGCTTCCAGTTTACATAGTTAACATAATTGTCGATTTTGTCGGTTTCGCGTTCAAGATATGACGTAATACGCGCTAAGAAATGATGAATATATGGCTTCGTGAATCCGTTAACCCCCCATTCGCTCAGAGTAGACATCTTCCATTCGAGATTATTATAGAGCTCAATCAAAACTTGACTCAAACTGGCAACATCGAGGTTACGTATCTTTTTTGTAACATTAAAGATATAGTTTTTGATGCCACTATAATTAACACGCTTGTAGTTAATGACCCTCGAGTAGATATACATGTCGATAAACTTTGAAACGAGTCTAATTTTCGCATTAATAGTATCCGCATCATCATCAAAGCATATCGGCGCCAATAATAACTGACTTTGGAGAGTAAAATCTAGACGAGCGTTATAATACACATATCTTTGGTCGTCATTATACTCATCGCAATAGTTTCGAATTAACAAATACTTGTCGCAGAAAAAATCCATCTTTTTTATAAACTGTTCGTAGTCATTGCTGCTTCTAAGCCCAAGTCTCAAAGCATTTTCGCGTACCCATTTGTGAAATTCTGTACCGATTAAATCGTAATCTAGATTGACCGATCCAGCTTTGGTTTCGCGAATGGTTTCCGCATATTGAGCACGTAGCCAGTCTTTAATAAACGATTCGTCTTCCCCCTTTTCGTTTTCATTATATGTTTTCAGTCTGTCAATGAATTTCTTCCAAGTATTATTGAGCTCTTCTCTTCTAGTGTCATCATTAATTTCAGATAGTAAGTAGCCCTTGAGCATTTCCGTAGAAGTAAGGTTTAGGCCGCGGTCATTCATACTAACGAATACTTTTTGCGCATCTTGTTCTGAGCTGGCAGTGATCAGAATGAAGTATACCTTCTCTTTTAACCAATCCGTAAAGTATGGCATAGCTCGATCATCTATTTCGTCCGGGAATAGAGACACTATATCGTTATAGCGAGCCCAAATATGGCGCGAGGATTCATTTGCATTTGACGGATCGAATTCTTCATTGTTATAGATAGCATTTAGACATTCTTCTCGATCGTCGACATGAATATTGAAAGACCTCTCACCGTATTGTTCCGAAAAAATCATTCCATCTATAGTCGAATCGATGGTTCCTTGTGCTTTTAATTGCGAATTTAGATACATTAATAATAATGTTAGTGACGTCAAACGCTGTTGGCCATCAATGATAGCACTGTTTTTGTCAGTAATAACTATTGAACCCATGAAATATGCGCCGTAATCACGTATACTAGTGCGCGGCAAATCCGGATTATAGTATTCTAAAAACTCGGTTGTTAAGTCGTCGATTAGCTCCTCTACCTGTTTTCTTCCCCACATATACTCACGTTGATAATAGTTTACAGTGTACTTCGTATTAAATAGTAAATCTTTTAGGGGCTTAGAATGGCCATCGATTTCTTTCATTTATTAACCTCTTATGATCTTCTAATATTATTTAATCATATTTTAATTAACGTAATCATGTAATTAGCTAATAAATGCCTCTGGGGGATATAATTATGCGCCGGTTAACAGTATAGATGGATATCTGGGAGGGGATAAAAAAATAGTCCCCCCACCATTAGGTAGGGAGACCCCGTATTTTTCTTATTCATTGAGAAAGCGTCATTTGCGTTTGAGCTAAATAATCCTCAATGAGGGTGGTCGCATTTTCTTTTGTTATTTTACACTCAAAATTAATTCCATTTTTATCTTCATCCCAAAACTCAATTACAATTTTGCCGGATGAATCAAATATGTTTTCAAATCTATATCGAGAATGAGCCAAGCTATTCCTGAATTTCCAAGGAATACTTTTATCTTCTACTTTGGGTTTTTCTATAAATAGACCAGACTTAATGGTGCCGTTAAAATCTCTAGCAAATAAATCATCAAAGACTAAGGACATATAAGAAATAAATACGGTGTTTGACAGAATTGGTCCTAGACTTCCGATTTCGTCTTCAATACTATCAATATCATTGTTACTTAAAGCAAACAGGACGCGCGTTAATGTGCTGTATGCTATCCCGGCCCGTTTTATATCGTCGTGCGCGCACATATATAGATTTAGCTCTTCTATATTTGAGACTCTGTTTATTTTGGCTTTTTTCATTATTGTTTGGTCAAAATTTATTTTTTTAATATAGTAACGCCCGAAATTAGGGGCATAACCCTTCACATAATCTATAAATTTTCGCGACAACGAGGCATCTATCGTTTGTCTCTTGCCTAGTATCTGCTGAGACCAAACGATTAAATCCGCTGGTGCAATTGTATTGTCGTCAATATTCTTAATCATTATCAAGAAGCTTCCGTTGCCATATCTATCTAATAAAGGCCAGTAATCATACGCGCCTTTTTTTCTTGATTGGCCGTAACTGGCCAATGTACCACATAGCAAAACTGCGAGCGATGCTACTGATATTTCGGCCCCTTCATTAAACTCGACTTTTTCGAATATAACTCTGTCTTTATTTAATTTATATCTATAATGACAAAGTGCGTTTCGAATAACCACTCTATACCCAAGCATCGGGTCATCATGAAGACGTTTCGGCAATTTGCAGCATTGATGAGTTGATAAATAAATCGCCAAATCAGAATGTTTATCAAGAAATTTATTCAAGCGAATGCCTTCATTGAACACCGTATTTATGGATTCGTCGTCAAGATTATAAAATAGCTCATCAAAATTATCGCTCAAAAACGACTTTGAGATATAAAATAATAGCTTTTCGAAGTTATTTTTATAAAAATCTAAGTCAATAGCAGAGTATTTCTTTTGGGAAATTAGACCAATATCGTCTAGAAAATGTTTAACGGTCGCAATGCCTTCAAGATAATCGGTCTTCATATGCGACTGCCTACATTCCCAGCTCGGCAAATAGCGATGTCTGAATATCCGAATCGGATGATAATCTGTCTTTATGCCTAATATCGGTAATAATTTTTTGAAGAAATGGTTTGGTCGCGATTGATTTACATTTAACAGATCCGTCTTCCTGCTCTGTCGATATCTTCCTCTCAGTCATATCGGTAAATGTAAGTATGTCGCTTCTTGAAATTAGATTGTTAGCCAGTTCTATGCATTTTTTATCCGAGCTAGTTGAAATGTAGTCTATAAATTTAAGGAATAGCCCATCCTTCTCAAAATTCGTGCTATCAAAGATATATATTTCTACATCTAAATCATCAAGATCGGAAAGATATTTATTCATCAAATCGAGAGCAATATCAAAGTTTATCTTGCCATTCTGTGCGCCCAGTACCGGGAAGGCAATAGAACTGATGTTATAAAAATGATACTCTTTTCTGAAAGTCTCTAATCCTTTTTTTAGATATTCGATTTTTGACGGAAATTTATAATCGATTTTGGTCGGGAAATTTAATATCTTTTGTGAGCCATCCTGTGGCGAATATAGCCATAATGAACCAATTTCGATAGCATTAGATTCGCATTTTTCTTTATAAACCTTTTCCATCTCTGGATATCTTATGCTCATTTCGAGAGCTATTCCCCGCCCCATAAAGCCGACGCAGTTAACGGTATTCACAATACAGTCGCATTTCGTAGAAAATATATTGCCATGTAGTATTTTAATCATCTGCACCCTCCACGACTTGAGGCTTACCTAAATCTCTAAATCTCGCTAGTGATTCAATTTCCGAGTTCATCCTATATACTTTTTTAATATATTTTGGCGGAATATGTTCAAATACCGCCAGCTCAGCGCCTCTTTTCGCTATTGTTTTTTGAGGGTCAGCATCATAAGCGGCTTTACTTGGATCCCAATGAATATTACTAATGCCATGCACTTCAATTTCGCTCAAATTGCCCTTATGCGCCGAAATGCTTTCTTTATACATTCTTGGATATGGCCATCTAGCACCTTCAATTTTAATATTGTGAAATTCTCTCTGTTGGCCACCTAAATATTTATTTACTTTTTCGATAGGTATATGTAGCTCCAGGATACATAGCTTCTCAGAATCCTTTCTCATGTAATACATTGGTGGAAGCGGGTTGAAGAAACAGCGAGCAAAATGATCTACCGGCCAATTATCGATCTTGGAAAATCTATGATTGCTTAATGCTTTATGCTCCGCTATATCATGAAACTTGCCATTCTTTTCCATATAAGAACGACTGTAGATCCCATTAGCAAGGATCGAATTAAGATTATCTATTGACGTAATGTGGTAGGCCTTTACGTACATGTAATTATTATATCATATTTTAGGATTTATGCCAGTATGCCTAGCGGCGTCAATGAGGCTCAACAGACTAGAGTATTCATAATCCTAATACGGTGTTGATTTCTTTTTCTGTCACATCGTCATATTTTTCCATAAGACCTTTTCTCACTTTCTTCTTGTCGTCGTGGTACATATTCCGCAATGCTTTTAATGTATTCTTCATAAAATTTTCTTCGGTCGCGGATCCTTCCATTTTGCCCATATTGCCTACAAAAAACGCATTTTTCATTGAGCCAAATACTGCAGGCTTAATCTTCTCGTCGATAGGCTCCAGGCCTAAACGCATGGAAAATAGATAACCTTTCGGCAAATACAATCGAATCAAGCTAATCTTTTTTCCATTTATTTTTTCAGAAAAGGGCGCGGAAGCGAATGAAAAATCTGAATCCTCAAATTTCGAGCACATCGTTTCGTAGGCGTAAACTAATTTGTTGTGATTGCCGCCTAATAGAATCCTCTTTATAGCGTCTTCTTTACGCCTATTTAGTTTGAATGGATAATCCTCCGACGCACTTATAGATGCTCGCCAAATACAGCATAGGAGAAATAGTTTAGTTTTAATAATATCTTCATGTCCTACTATTTCTTTCGCCCAACCATATAATTTCCCGTCCTTTTCTACAAGATATAGTTTTCCATTTTTAAATACTCTTTCCCATACTTCGCGAAAATCATTTTCGTATTTCCCCAATACTTCATCATCACAATCTCGACATAGAATGTTGTCATCCGTTACACCATATTTCTTCAAAAAACGCGGCGGCCGATTATCTTTCTTTAACATAATCATATCTTCCTTTTCGCCGTCTTCGTTGGTCATATACTCGCGCCAAATGAATTCCGGAATAATGTGCGCCGAGCACTTATTCTCCTTGGTTAATTCGGCGCCACATAGCCTACAATAATATTTCATGTTGCTATTATTATATCTGTTATTCAGGGATATTTTCGCCACCTGGATGGTATAATAGCGTTAAGACTTTAGAACTAGATTCGGAGGAATTAATGTACGGTAATGAATCTGCCCAAGAATTGTATGGACATAAGAATTCAAGTCAGATAACTGACCAAGCTAATTTTATTTGGAACATTGCTAACAAGTTAAGGGGCGCTTATATGCCAGATAAATACGGCGACGTCATCATACCAATGACAATCGTGCGTCGCTTCGAGTGCTCCCTGGCTGATACTAAAAAAGACGTGTTGGCTAGCTATGAAAGTAATAACAACCTTCCGGCACAGTTCCTCTATAAGAAGACCGGGTATCAGTTCTATAACACTAGCCATTACACCTTAGCTGAACTTTGCAACGATCCAAACAATATCGCCTCAAACTTTAAAGAATATATCAGTGGTTTTTCGCAAAACGTTCGCGACATCTTGAGCGGACTAGAGCTCGACTCCCACATTAAGAAGATGGATAAGGAGGGTTGCCTTTACCAGGTAGTCAAAGACTTCTCTGAACTCGACCTGTCACCAAAAACTTATGATAGCGTGCAAATGGGTTACATCTTCGAAAACCTCATCGGTCGCTTCTTCGAGAACGTGGATGCTGGTCAGTTCTATACCGGCCGCGACATTATTAAGATGCTAGTAGAAGTGCTCATGTCCGAAGGGTGTGAAGACCTCAAAGACCCATACAAAGTCGTAACAATCTGCGACCAGGCCTGCGGAACTGGTGGCATGCTCTCTACGGCATACGACTCAATCACCGCAATGAACTCTACCGCAAACGTTCGTTTGTTTGGTCAGGAATATAACTCCGTTAGCTGGTCCATTGGCCTTGCCGAGATGTTAATTAAAGGTCAAAACTCAGACAACTTCCGTCATGCAGATACTTTTAAGGAAGACTGCTTCCCTAACCAGAAGATGCGCTTAGTCATTGAAAATCCGCCATTCGGTACGCCATGGTCCGGTAAAGATGCAAAAGCAGGCCAGGAAGACGCTGTACGTGCAGAATACCGTAGAGGCAAAGATGGTCGCTGGGGTGCTGGATTACCATCTGGTGGCGATTCGCAACTTCTCTTCATGCAATCAGCTATCGATAAGATGGACGACAATAACGGTCGTGCCGCAATCATCGAGAATGGTAGCCCATTATTTACTGGTGGCACACTGTCTGGCGAGTCACAAATTCGTCGTTCAATGTTAGAACGAGACCTAATTGAGGCTATTATTGCCCTTCCTACTGAGCTCTTCTACAACACCGGTATTCAAACATACGTCTGGGTTCTATCCAAAAACAAACGCCAAGAGCGTAAAGGCAAGATCCAGCTAATCGATGCATCCCAGATTTATCACAAACTTCGCAAGCCGCTCGGCATGAAGAAGAACGAATTTAAAGGCGTCGACATTAAGAAGATCGTAGACCTTTATAAGGCGTTCGATGCGGCCGATCCAGAGCTTTCAAAGGTTTATAAGAATACTGAGTTTATTTACCGCGAATATACCGTAATGCAGCCGCTACAGAGAAGCTACGCCATTACCGCTACCCGCATCGAAAATATGCTTTCGAGCGGTTCACTTAATTCACTTTACGACGAGGCTAAGGTTTACGAGCTCGAAAATACTGATAAGCTTAACGGCAAAGACCAGAAGAAGCTTTACGGTTTCAAGGCCAATAAAGCAACCTATGACGCCGTCATTGAGGCGCTAAATAATGCTAAGTCTGATAAGAAATATAATTCCCCGGAGGAATTTGAGCCAGTACTGAATAACGCTCTTGCTGGCATTAATCTGGATAAAAAGCTAATCGATAAGATTGCCGACGGCTTATCTGAGATGGATAAATCTGCCAAGATCCAGACTAAACGCAATGGCGAGATTGAGTACGATAAATCAACCAAGGATTCCGAGATAGTTAAATTCGACGAGGACGTCGAGGATTACATGGCGCGAGAGGTGTTGCCACATATACCAGACGCAAAGTACTTCGATGATGATAAGATTGGGGCCGAAATACCGTTTACTCGCTACTTCTACAAATACCAGGAACCGAAATCGAGCGAGGAGCTCGAGGAGGAATTCCTTAAGCTGGAAAAGTCCGTTAACGAGCGCGTAGCTAAGCTGTTCAAGGAGGCTTAAGTGGAAGCACTCAAAGATAGTAAGGCTGAATGGCTAGGGCGGATACCTGAAAGTTGGAAGGTCGAACGTATCGGCACTCTTTATTCGCCACGCAACACTAAGGTTAACGATGAAGATTTTCCACCACTCTCCGTCACTATGCAGGGAGTTCTTCCTCAGCTAGAAACAGTCGCAAAAACCGACGACCACAGCAACAGAAAATTGGTAAAGAAAGGCGACTTTGCAATTAATAGTCGCTCGGACAGGCGAGGCTCGTGCGGCATATCTGATTATGACGGCTCCGTCTCCTTAATCAACACTGTATTAAAACCTTCCGGAAAGATGAATCCAGTTTATTACAACTGGCTATTCCATACTAGCTCATTCGCGGATGAGTTTTACAAATGGGGTCATGGCATAGTCGACGATTTATGGACCACTAACTGGCAAGATATGAAGAACATTTTCGTAACAATACCGCCGCTAGATGAGCAGCGACTAATTGCAGATTTTCTCGATGAAAAATGTGCAGAAATCGACAAGCTGTCCGAAGATATACAGAAGCAGATTAAGATTCTTGAAGATTATAAAAAGTCCGTCATTACTCATACCGTAACTAAGGGGCTCAACCCGAGTGTCGAGATGAAAGATAGCGGCATTAAATGGATTGGTTCTATGCCATCGCATTGGTCAATTGTTCATGGCAAATATGTCTTGAAATATTTGCAAAAGCCAACCAGAAAAACAGATGGTGTTATTACTTGCTTCCGGGACGGAGAGGTCACGCTGCGTAGCAACCGTCGCGAGGAAGGTTTCACGATGGCAGATAAGGAAATCGGCTACCAAGGCGTAGATATTGGCGACCTCGTGGTGCACGGAATGGACGGTTTCGCTGGAGCTATCGGTATATCTGATTCAAGAGGAAAGGCATCACCCGTCCTAAATGTGCTTGATACTCAAATGGATAAAAGATATATAATGTACTACTTGCGAAGCATGGCTTATTCTGATGTATTCCTCAACTTAGCGACAGGAATTCGCGTCCGCTCATGCGATTTACGATGGAATAAACTATCTAATCTAGAATACCCGATCCCTCCAATAGATGAGCAACGCGCAATTTCCGCATATATAGATAAAACAATAATGGAAACTGACGATACGATAGTGTTTGACAAGAAATTATACGAAACGCTTCAAGATTATAAAAAATCAATTATCTATGAATATGCCACCGGAAAGAAGAGGGTTAAATGAGCTCTGCCGGCGAAGTAGTTAAATTCTTCCTTAGCAAAAACTGGGTGGTTTTTGCACTGTCCATAATTGCGGGTTTCTTTGCCACCATAGCCGTTCCGTTAGATTGGCGCAGCCTGATACCGCTCGATAATAACGACTGGAAGACTATCGTGTTATTTATTGTCGACGTAGCAATTTTTTACGTGTTTTTTAGTGGAATTTTATGGCTAACAAAAGTTATTGCCAGAGGTTTTAAAAACGCAAGAATAAAACGGAAAAGCATTGCAGCCGACAAGGAAAGTAGGCTTCAAAATTTAAAGATATATCTTACCGATTCGCCTGATATTTTTTACTCGCTAGTAGAGCACTTGGTTAATAATGGAAATCCATGGACTTATACCTTTATTGGGGGCGGTTACGAAGAACATTACATGAAAAATACTGATTGGTTCATAATAGAAGACGCCCCAAAGAGAGCCAAGGCGAAGAAAGCCGGTAAGGCAATCCGTCAAGAGATATACGTTGGAAGGTATAAAGTTAAGCTCCATGAATGGCTATATGAAGATTTGAAGAAAATTAAGGCGGAGACGGGTAGCCTTAGTCATATACACAGGGATAAATATCCGATTAAGTGGGAAACCGCGAGGAGCAACAGTAGGGAGAGAAAATAATGAAAACACTAATAGATGAAAAAACCGAGTACCAGCAATACTTTATATCGCGACTTAACGATGTTGGCTACCGCGAGCGCATAGCTAAAGATAAATACGACAAACGCTATGCAATGGATACCGAAGAACTGCTTGCCTTCCTTCACGATACTCAGCCAGAAGAAATGGCGACGCTTGAGAAGATTCATAAGGATAGCACCGACGAACTCGTAATCGCAACGATTAATCGACAAATACTTCAGAGCAGCTTACTGGACGTCCTCAAAGATGGTGTAGAAATAACGGGAACGACCCTTAAGCTCATCTACAATAAACCGGCTACCTCTTACAATCCCACCCTTGAAGCGCTCTACAAAAAGAACCGCTTCACAGTGATGCAGGAAGTCGTAATTAGCGATCACGAACGCGTAGACTTGGTTCTCTTCGTTAACGGCCTAGCCGTAGTTAGCTGCGAGCTTAAGAGCGAATACTCACGCCAGAATTACCGAAACGCTATCGACCAGTATACAAACTCTCGTGACCCGAATAACCGCTTATTCAAGTTCAAAGCCGGTACAGTCGTTAACTTTGCTATGGACCTCAATGAAGTCTATATGACTACTAAGCTTGATGGCGTTAATACTACTTTCTTGCCATTCAACAGAGGTTGCGGCGAAGGCGTAAAGACCGGTGCTGGCAATCCATTGAATGACGGCATTGGTGAGTACCCAGTGCATTACATGTGGGACGATGTTCTTACCCCAGATAGCATGATTGAGCTTCTCATGAACTTCTGCTTCACTATCAGAGAAGAAAAGAAGGACCCAGAAACCGGGGAAAAGTATCACAAAGAATTATTAATCTTTCCTCGCTATCATCAGCGCGATGCCGTCAGAAAACTGCTCGCTGATGTTTACGAGCATGAATCGAATCTGAACTACCTTATCGAGCATAGTGCCGGCTCTGGCAAAACTAACACTATCTGCTGGCTTGCCCATCGTCTATCTTCCCTACATAACAAAGACGACAAGCAAATCTTTGATAACGTAATTATCGTTACGGACCGTTTAGTAGTTGATCAACAGCTACAAAAAGCCGTTAAGAGTATCGACCACCAACCTGGACTTATTCGTGCAATTGGCGAAGAAGTTGGCGATGATTCCTCTACCCTACGCGATGCACTCAAAGGTAATACGAAGATTATCGTTACGACAATCCAGAAATTCCTTTATCTGGACTTCAATGAGCTAGCACGCGAGCTGAATGATAAAAGATTTGCAGTGATTATCGATGAGGCGCACTCTTCTACTTCTGGCAAAGATATGTCCGCCGTACAAAACATCCTTGGCGCAAAAGACAACTTACCAAACGACGTCGATGATATTGACGGTGCGGATATTCTCGAAAATGAGCTGAGCAAAAATGGTAAGCAAGAGAACGTTTCGGTATTCGCATTTACCGCTACACCAAAGCCGACTACTCTTCAGCTATTTGGTACTGATGTCGTAACTCCTGAGGGCGACGTCAGAAAAGCCGCTTTCCATCTTTACTCAATGAAGCAAGCTATTGAAGAAGGCTTTATTCTTGACGTGCTCAATAACTATACCGAGTACAACACTTTCTATCAGGTGCTAAAGTCTAGCGAAGATGACCCTACGCTCAAGACGATGGAAGCCAAAAAACAGATTTACCGTGCTGCTATGCTTAATCCAGAAAACATTGAGCAGCGAATAGCCATCATTGTTGCCCACTTCCGCGACAACGTAAAGAATGAGCTCGGCGGACAAGCTAAAGCAATGATTGTAACTAACTGGCGCGAAGAAGCGGTTCGCTACTACTTTGCTTTGAAGAAATATCTTAGCGACCACGCAATCGAAGACGTTAAGCCACTGGTCGCATTTACCGGCAAGGTAAAACTAGATGGAGATGAAACAGAATATACGGAACGAGGCATTAATGGCTTCTCAGAAGATAAACTGCCAGAAGAATTCAATACCGAACGCCACAATACGTTAATCGTAGCCAATAAATATCAAGTCGGCTTCGACCAGCCTAAACTGTCGGCTATGTATATTCTAAAGCCGCTGGCTGGCGTTAATGCCGTTCAAACCCTGTCGCGCCTTAATCGCACTTGCGCTCCGTTTGCTAAGAAAACGTTCATCCTCGATTTCGTAAATACCTACTCGGAAATGGAAGATGCTTTTGCCCCGTATTACACGACTACTGTTTTAAAGAATACTGCTTCAGTATCGGAGCTCCGAGATAAGGCCGAAGAAATTGACGGCTATGGCGTAATTACTGATTACGATGTCGATGCTTTGTTTAAGGTCGTATATGAAAATGCAGCCAAAGACGTTAAGGGTATTGGCAACATTCGCACCAGAATCAATGCGAATGCGGAGGCTAACCAAATTATTCGTCGCAATATCCTAGTCATGAACAACATGTTCCGAGACGACGATATTAAAAAGAAGGAATTTATCAGTGCATGCCGTAGCTACGTCCGCCTCTACGACTTCCTGTCCCTGATTACTGGCCAAATCGACAATGAGTTGTATAAAAAGTATATATTTATTTCAACCTTCTTAACTAACATCGATTACGGTACAGCAAACGGCATCGATATTACTAAGAAGATAAACATGGTGGAGTTTAAGAACCTCTACGCACAAACACATAATGGCGGCCCACATGCTTCAAAGCCATTCGTGAAGCTACCAAGTGCCGAAGTTCATCTTACTAAGGACGAAGAGCAACTACTTTCGCGTATTATTGAAGATATCAACGCTGCTTCCGGTCAGTTGTTCGACACTGATGTTGCAACAAAATCAATGCTTCAAATCAAAGACCTTCTCCTTAAGAATGAGAACCTTAAGGTTGGAGCTAAGAACAACAACGAGGTCGATTTCGCGTATAGCTTCTATGACGATGCTGATGAAGCACTGCTTGAGGGCCTCACGAGTAATAATGAATTCTTTACCCTACTCCTCAACGATCAGAACCTCAAGAAGAAAGTTCTCGATGCATTTAAGCATAGTGTTTATGAGCAACTTAAAAAGAGCTAGTATGCCACATGATAATTTTTTCCTACCACATCACTTCCCTAATGATTGGACCCGCAAATCACGATAGGATTTTTCGCATCGTTATTACTGACGACGAGAAAGATAATACGATTACATGGTTTCATGGCAAGAAATACAAGCATACGCTTGAGCCAAAAGATATTAAGCGCGTAATTAAAATCATCAAAGACGCACCGGAATTATTTGATATTCCAGTAGAGCTTGAGCCGAATGAATCTTTTGATGACGACACATTTTATGGCTTTACTTTTTGTGACGGCGAGCGCACGAATAGTTTTGGCGGGCATAATATTTTAGATTACGGTCACTTGCCACGCAAAAATGCTACGCTCGCATTGCGGACGGCGCGCGAAATCAAAGAAAAAGTATTGGATCCAAATCACATTCGTTCGATGATTTCGAGCAGATTACAGCACTGGCCAAAATACCGAAAAGAATCGGATTTTATTCCGGTATGTGGATGCCCGAAATTACCTAAATAATTAATTGCTTGTGCTTTTTCTATATTAGTCCGTATTTTATGCTTTTATGTACTGGAGTTTAGGTTTCTCCCGTTACGCAAGTAGTTGAGTTCGCCTCGTGGGGGCTTAATGAACAGCATACTAGGCTCTGCTAGAGCTTTCCGAGAAAGGAGTAATAGTGAGCATCCGCATGAAAGTGTGGCATGTGGTAGTTACGCTGGACTTGAGATTAGTGAAGCGTAAAAAATCAACCCGCCGATAAGGCGGGATGACTAAACCAAAGAGCGTAATCCTAGATAATCGCTCTATGTAGTATATTATAGCAAAAATATAATGAGCTTAACTCAAATAATCTATCTGTGAGCCGGGTGGGACATAAACAATGCGCCGTCGTTTCCTGGCGGAAACCGGGCATTGGGCGAACCCGCGTGATTTCTCATCACATCCGAGCCCGCACACAGAAATTAAAAAAGGACCCGATGGGCCTTTTTGAATTTCTGTGGTGAGCCGGGTGGGACTCGAACCCACGACACCAAGCTTAAGAGGCTCGTGCTCTAACCAGCTGAGCTACCGGCCCTCACCATTTGCATATTATATCAAAGTTTTTGATTTTTTACAAGAGCTTGCGCTAAAATTAGGGTAATGACTTGGGAAATCGTGAAGTGGATTCTGTTTGCAGTAGTACTGCTTTTTGCGGTAATGGCGCTGACAGGTGCACCATATGTGCCATCGAAGCTATCGGAGATTAAGCTGGCATTCACGAAATTATATAAGTTGAGCGAAAAAGATTTGGTAGTGGATTTGGGATCCGGTGACGGAGTCGTATTAAAGGTGGCGAGCGATTTGGGCGCAAAAGCGTTTGGCGTAGAGCTAAATCCGTTTTTGGTGGCGATTTCGCGGTGGCGGCTGCGAAAAAAGAAAGACGTGAAGGTGAAGTGCGGAAATTTATTTAAGGTGGACTTCCCTGCGGAAACGACTGTGGTTTATTTATTTGGCGATGGGCGCGATATTGGCGGAATGATGGACGTAATTAAGGCACAAGCGAAGAGGCTTGGACGTGATTTATTCGTGATATCGCACGCGTTTGAGCTGCCAAATTTGAAGCCGGAAAAGAAATACCGGGCATACTTCTTGTATAAAATCTCGCACAAGTAAGTGCTATCATAAAAATATGAAGATAGAATATTTTGGGCACTCGTGTTTTAAACTTTACAGCGTGGATGGAACTTTGGTGATTGACCCATATAAAGACGGTAGCGTCGATGGTCTAGCGCCACTACACGTGGAGGCGGACGAAGTGATTTGCACGCACGAACATGCCGATCATTTTGGCATGGAATGCGTCACACTGAGTGGCGAAGATTGCCATATCGAGATTACGCCGATTGCGAGCTGGCACGATGACCAGCAAGGCAAATTGCGTGGACCAAATACGATTTATTTGATTGAGACTGAAGGATATAGGCTGGCGCACTTGGGCGATTTGGGCTGCGCACTAAATGAAGAACAAAAACAATTGTTGCAAAACTTGGATGTTTTGATGATTCCAGTCGGTGGCTATTTTACGATTGACGCGAAGCAAGCAAAAGAGATTGTGGACGAATTAAAGCCAAAGCATACGATTCCGATGCATTACCGCGGAGATAATTTTGGTTACGAAGTACTTGCGCCAGTAGAAGATTTCTTGGCGCTAGTACCACATCATGAGCGAACGGATAGAGTTATTTTCGTTGACGAGCAGGGCGAGACTGACGTTTTGGTGCCGGCTTTCTAATAGACTTAGTCTTCGGAATGATATATTGCCAAGCAAGGCGGCCATTAATCAGGATGAAGTGGGCGCCGTCTTTGGCTTCGTAGTAATTGATTGGTTGTTTGATGGAATTATAGACATCGAGCAGTTCGTCGAAAGCCTGGACATTAGCGACGTGGAGTTTGGCGATTCGCGGCTTGCTATTGAGGTCGACAATAATGCTGTCGTATTCTTCGCGGAGTTTGTTTACGGAATAATCGTAAATATGTTTGCGGCGCTCAATGTAAGCATTGCGAATGAGGCAGAAGCCCAAGAATAAGACTGTGAGCGTAAGCAAAGCGCCAGCAAAACGACAGAAGCGATGACGATCACTATCGACATCGACGCGCTTGGTATAGATTTTGCCATCATTATCCGTGTCGGTAGCGACCTGGATAGTAACAGCTTTTTTGGCAAGTGGCATGCCAAGGCTGATTTGGGAATCGATAATCGCCGGGCGATCCATGATTGTAGTCGTAAAGTTGCCCTTAACCACTAAAGTAATAATCAATTTGCCGACGACGGCATCGTGATACTCTTCGGCAAACGTTTTCATAATTTCGTTGTAGGTTGGGTAATCAATTTCTTGATTTAGGGAGATGCGAAGCTTTTTGCTATTTGCGATATTTTTCGTCACCGATTCCGTAATCTGCGTGCTCTTGGTCCAAAGTTTTTCGCCGCCTTCATCTTCGGCGCTAGTAGTTGCGACGAGATAATAAGAGTAATCACCACTGACTTCGTCCGTGAAGTCGGCGTTATACTGGAACACGGTATTAATATCGTCGATAGAATCCGAATAATAGACTTCATCGGAAGCGAGCGACTCTTCATTTAAGAAATTGCCGCTTAATAGCTTTACGGTGTAATCAATGTCTCCAGTTTCTTTGTAACCGAAATGGTATTCTTTGGTCGTACTTAGACCGTAAACTAAAAGATAAGCACTCGTAATAATGAGCGCAGCGAAAACGCAAACCTTGAATAGGACATGAGGCCAAGCGCTTTTGATTTTTTCTGACATTATTCCTCCGTTTCGCTAATTCCATTAAGCATTAATGATGGATAACCGATGTAGTGACCCACGACGCGGACGGTACCGCGCACATCGTCGGCCGATACGGAATAATCGTCTGGAGATTCATTATTATCTCCTTTGACGATGAAGCGACGGCTTTCCCCATTGCCACGTATTTCGATGACGCGATGCGTGATAATTTGATTGCCCCGCTTAAATACTAGTATATCATTGACCTGTATTTCCGATGGCTCAATCTGCTTATAGATAACTATGTCGCCACGGCCATAAGTCGGCCTCATGGAGTTAGAAGCGATTGCCATCATTTCATAACCGGTAATACCTGTATTTAAGATGGCGAAGAAGGCCAAAATGACAATGATCGGAAAGCTGAAAAAGCTGATATTAAAGGCGCGGGCTTTGGCGTGATTATGCTCCGAGAAGATTTCGTGATGACGAACAATAATGAAGGTAAAAATCGGAAAAGCTGTCGCGATAATGAGCGTAAGCATGGCGCTCATATTTGGCCAGATTGGAAAAATGACGACACTAAGCACTACGATAAAGCGATAGACCAATGCAGAAAGAAAGCCGAAATGATTCGAAAGATAAGTACAAAGTAAACTAGTAGCTAGAATTCGAATCGTAAGAGTAATTGTTGTAATTATTACAACACTATCCCCTACTGTCGCAACTTGGTGTGGGATGTCTGCCAAGAAAATCGTGGAGCTAATAAGGGCAAATGCCAGTAAAACTGGGACGTTTTTCTCAACTTTGCCGATTACGGCGTAGCGAAATAGCTCAATCTCGATCGAGATGACAATCAGTGGCAATGTGCTCTGCCAAAATACTTCCCAAGTCGGACGATAATGCTCGGTCGTGAAGTCTGTAAACACACCAATGGCGCCTAGAAGTAAGGCGAATATACCCGAAGTGGCCAGGATTAGCCAGATAGTCGGCATTTTTAGATAATCGTTATCTTGTTTGAAGCCAAGATGACGTAAAGCAAAGATACAAAAGAATATAAGAGTACAAACTACGTATAGATTACGCACAAGGTCAGGCGCACCAGACAGCAGTGCAATATAGATTGTCGCAATCAGAAGGAATGCGATTTCAAGCGCCAATACTGTCTTGTTGCCTCGCTTAATGTGCATAGCTAGAGCGAAAGATTAAAGAGATTGAACGAAATCGAGATCGAGATTAAAGTCGAAATCTACACCATCAGCCGGGATTTCGGCGTCTTCATCTGGGTTATAGAGAACTTTAACCATGACATTCTTGGAGTTGATGCCAGCATCTTTATTGATGGCATAGTCGAGACCGAATTTAGAGCTCGTGAAGACTTCGTCGTTATCGTAATAGACGGTATAGTCGAGCAGCTTGTTTTGCTCGCTGGTTGGGCTAGTCATCCAAACGTTGTCAAGAACGCCATTATAGTTACCGTTGTTAACGGCTTTGATTGAGAAAAGAAGGAAGTCGCCTGGCTTTTCGAGATGAGCGGAGAAATCAAGTGATGAATCGGCGATGTTCACTGATTTTGGCTCAACGCTATCGACGCCAAGCTGGAAGCTATCGTCATCGAATTCAACCCTGAAAGCTAGATCTGGCTTTGGCGAATTAAGATCGATTACTTGCGAATAGGTCGCGAAACCAATCGACATAAATAAGACCGCGAATGACAAGGCGCCAATAATCGCGAATTGTATACTTCTCTGTTTTTCCATTTTTGTATCCTTATATTTTGACTTTGATTATAGATTAGCATAAGTGGTATGTTTTGGCAAGTTTATAGTATAATATGCTTATGTTAATGGTAGGCTTCTTACAATGGTGGTATACGCGCGGATGGGCGCGGTTTATGGAAGGACTTCTTAATCGACTACGTGGTTTAACGGATTTCTTTTCTTTAGGACTTTTAGTAAAGACTTTTTTCTCGCCTTTTCGTCAGATTTCGGCGTATGAGGATGATAACGCCAGTCTCCAACAACAGTTTGCGCAATTTTGGGATAAGATGCTGTCGCGCATAATTGGCGCAGTGGTAAGATTTATGATCATCATCGGTGGCATTGTGACATTGTTTGTTGTCACGACAATTGGCTTCGTACTAACACTGGCATGGCCATTGATGCCATTGATGCCAATTGCCGGCGTAGTTTTGAGCATTATGGGGGTGACGCTATGAATCAGTTCCATTATCACTCACTGCGTGCTTCCGAAGCTCGCCTAGGTAAGATATTTGAGTCAAAAGTACTGAGATTTTTGCTGTGGTTTACCGCCATCGCACTACTCGGGTTGGCGTTATTTATTGTTTGGTATTTGGATAATTCACTCGGCTGGTTATTCTTCAGCGTCGCCATGATTGTAATAATGTTCCTGATCTGGCTAAAAGGCGAGTTGCTCCGCCCTGCTACGGGTAAAGGTGATAATATCACCAATTATCTATCTCGCGATGTATTGGTATTACTAAATCGCAAACCAACATCACGTAAGTTGGCGGAGATTACTTGCAAAACACAAAGCGGCGCCTTCCTAGCTATGCGCTACGCGATTACCCCTGCTCTACTCGATCTCTGCGTTTCTGATTTACCAGAAGATGTAGAGCCGATTTTCGAAAAGGCGCGCGAGATTCAGCAAAAGACCAATTCTGAGCAAATTGCCGGCGCGATTCTTTCCGTGGCAATCATCGAGTGCAACCCTAACCATGAAGAAATGCTGAAACGCATGAAATTGTCGATTGACGATTTGTATGGCGGCATTATTTGGTTCAATTACCTGCATGGTTTGGTAAAAAATATGCGCAAACCGCGCCGTACCGGTGGTTTTGCACGCGATTTGATGTTCGGATATACCCCAACTTTACAAGAAACCGCTACGAACATTTCGCGCATGCGTGAAGGCATCATTAAGGAGCAAGTGCACCTGGCATCGCATGATGAAATAATTGATCAGATGGTCCAGATTTTCTCGAATAATGGCCGTCAGAACGTTGCAATTATTGGTCCAGAAGGATCAGGCCGCGCGACGATCGTCACAGCATTTGCGGATCGGATTTTGGATTCAGAGAGCAAGATTTCATCAAAGCTGAAGTATCGTCAGATCTTCAAACTCGACGCTGCCGCATTAATTGGTAAAGCCGGCAAACGTGACCGCATTGAAGTATTAGTGCGTAACGTATTAGTTGAGGGCTTCATGGCTAAGAACGTGATTATTTGGTTGGAAAATGCCCAGTTATTCTTTGAAGAAGGCGTTGGTTCGGTCGATATTGCAAATACATTATTACCGATTTTGGAAGGCGGTAAATTGCGCATCATTATGACGATGGATGAGCAGAGATTCTTGGAAATTTCGGCTCGCAATAGCGCACTCGCTAACGTGCTAAACAAGATTATGGTACATGAAGCTAGCGAAGAAGAAACGATGAAAATTATGCAGGATCACGTACCAGAATTTGAGTACGACCATAACGTGATTTATACGTTCTGGGCACTCAAGGAAGCTTATCGCTTGTCGGAACGCTATGTACACGATTTGGTCATGCCGGGGCGCGCACTAAACTTACTCGAAGCCGCCGCCAACCAAGCTGATGCAGATAAATTCGTAACCGAAGATTCCGTACAAGCAGCAGTCGAAAAGACCTATGGCGTAAAGATGCAGTCGACGCAAACCAATGAGGACAAGGAACGCCTGCTCCATATGGAAGAGCTAATCCATGAGCGCATGGTAGATCAAGTTGGCGCCGTCAAGGCCGTCAGTGACGCTCTGCGCCGCGCCGCAGCAGGCGTGCGTAATGATAAACGTCCAATTGGTACTTACTTATTCCTTGGCCCTACGGGCGTCGGCAAGACGGAACTTGCCAAGTCGGTTAGCGATGTCTATTTCAATGGTGAAGGCACAATGATTCGTATCGATTTGAACGAATTCGTATCGCCAGATGACGTGCAGCGCTTGATTGCTGATGGCTCGACGGACGAGCTGAGCTTAACGGCGCAAGTAATGAAGCATCCATTCGCAGTCGTTTTGCTTGACGAGATTGAAAAAGCCCATCCGCAGGTGCTCACTACCCTGCTGCAAATGCTTGACGAAGGTATTTTGCGCGACGTACGCAACCGCGAAGTTAGCTTCCGCGATGCGATTGTGATTGCTACAAGTAACGCAGGTGCAGATAAGATTCGCGACTATATCGACCAAGGCATGGATCTCGGTAGCGTCAAGGAAGAATTAACAAATGAGTTAATCCGCGATGGCGAATTTAAGCCAGAGTTTCTAAACCGTTTCGATGAAATCTGTGTATTCAAACCGCTATCAAAGGAAGATTTACATAAGATTGTCGATTTAATCATTCAGAGTGTTAATAAGACACTCGAGACAAAGAAGATGAGCGTTGCGCTAAATGAAGAAGCTATCGATATTCTAGTGGACCGTGGTTATGATCCAAAGCTAGGTGCGCGCCCAATGCGCCGCATTGTACAGCAGACGGTCGAAAATATCGTCGCGAAAGCCGTGTTGGCCGGCGACGTCAACGACGGCGATTCGATTGTAATTACTGGCGAAATGATTCGCCAATCACTTGCTGATTAAAAGCTTTCTTTGCGGATAGTTTCGATGATGTTCTGCTTTTTGATCTTGCGTACCGAGTAGTACATAATGAGCGCGATTAAGGCAGCGACTACGACAATGCAGATGCCAATTGCGCCCCATGGAATAAGCCAGCCGAATTCCATGGCGGCTTCGTCAAATAGTTTATAGACGCCGTAAGACATTAATAGACCAACCGGTAAGCCAATTAGGAGTGCACGGACCGTATACATTACGCTTTCAAGACGAATCATATGATTAAACTCTTTTTCAGTCATACCAATGGACTTCAGGACAGCAAATTCTTTAGCTCGTAGAGCAACATTGGTTGTAATTGTATTGAAGATATTGGTTACACCAACGAGGGCGGCTACAACAATGAAGCCGTAAATGACGATTTCGAATAGAAGAATCGTATTGCGGATAGTCTCCATCGCTGCTTCCATATCTACCGGGATCGCAATTGTATTTTGGTCATTAAAGCGTTTTTGATATTTCATGATAGTGACTGGATTAAGAAGATATGCTTCGATATCTTTACCTAGACCAGAATCAGCGATATAGAGCGCATCGTTGCCCATAGTATAGTCTTTAAGAGCCTTGGCGACCGCATGATCTTCAGAAATATAGACTGTACCACGCTGGTCAAGCTCATAAGAATAAACGCCCATCGGGCTAAAATCGACAATGTTCGTAATAGTTACGGCTTGTTCGTCGCTGATTTTTTCTTCGTAAGCACCGTAGCCATTGAGCTCACCATTCTTGCATTGCTCAATTAGCTCGAGGTCTTCTTCGTCATATTCTTCTTCAGTTTTGTCGCGGAACATATGATCAGGGTCGCAGTCTACGACCGCTTCTTCGTCATAGATTAACTTAACGGCACGAAATTTAATTACATCGTCAACTTTATATTGAGTAGTGCGATGAACTGTATAATGACCGCTATGATCCTTTTCTTTGAGCGTATCGAGCAAGAGCGCTAAGCGCGCATAATCATCGGAACGTATGCCGGCCTTTTTAGCATAACGTTCAAATTCGTCGCGCGAGATTATTTTGATGCGCGGTATATTATAATAGCCGTTTTCGTCTGCTTTCGTGCCAATCTCGTGATATTTGGCATATTCTTTGACGTTAAAGCGCTCAATAATATCATCGTAGATTTCATCATGATTGGCGGTGACCATCACGTTAGCGCCAGTATCTTCGTTAAATAATTCGATAACTTTGTGGCCATAAAGCATGAACGAAGAAATGCCGATATATACCGCCACACTAAGTACGATCGAAATCACCGTGGTGCGGTATTTATTGCGGCTGCGTTTGAGATTTTTGGCCGCAATCACGCCACCAATTCCCCACATTTTTTGAGTGAGTTTAGACGTCTTTAATTTCTTTGGTTTAACTTTGATTTCCTGATTACTACGCAGTGCGGTAATTGGACTAATGCGACTAGCGACAATCGCCGGAGATGCGGCGGAGAGGAAGATAATAAATAGGCCAACCAGAATAATAATTGCAAACATATGCGGCGGAATATAGAAAAGCATATCAGTGGCTTCAGAAAAGCCAATCAATGCGTTTGTAATCGAAACAATACCGAGCGTTGCCGCGCAGCCGAGTAGAATACCAAGCGGGATGGCAATTAAGCCAACGAATAACCCTTCTTGATAGACCATGCTACGTATTTGCTTTGGTCGCGCACCAACGCTAGCGAGCATACCGAATTGACGAATGCGCTCCGTAATAGAAATATTGAACGAGTTGCGAATGACAAATGCGGCAATAATGGACATACAGCCCATGAATATGAAGCTTACCCAGAACGATAAAACTCGACTGGTTTCCGGAGCGTCGCCATCGCTATAGGCTACCATATTGTTCTTAATAGTTCGGACTTCTTCCATGCCGGCATCGCGCAAACGACCAGACATATAACTATCGTTCTCCGAAGCGCGCGTTGGATCGGTATAGAATAGGAAGACGTTATACTTATGCTCCGAGTCACGAATTAATTCGTCGGGATTATCAATGCGTGTGTAGTCCTCAACTTTGTATGGCGACATGCCTTCGCAGTCTTTAAATCCAAATACGGTTGTGACGCAACCAACTGGTTCGGAATAGTATTTAACTTTATATATTTTTGATTCTTCGAGAATCGATACTTTGTCGCCCGGGACCTCTTTAAACATGACGTGATATTCGCCAAAACGGATTACGGCATCCTGGCGCTCGGAATAACTTACGCTCGTAAAGAAACCTACACAGGATAAAATCAAAGCGACCGAAAGTGCAACCCCCAGAATGGTCATAATAGTGCGCGAGCGGTTTTGTTTGAGATTAGTTAGCGTCAGATTCGTGAGAGTCTTCATGCTTTTCCTCTTTTAGAATCTTACCGTCTTCTACAGAAATAATACGGCTGGCTTTTTCGGCGATATTTAAATCGTGAGTAACAAGAATGATGGTCTGATGATATTTCTCGTTGGCAGTTTTAAGTAGGTTCACGATTTCATCGCCGGATTTTTTATCGAGGTTACCAGTCGGCTCATCGGCAAGAATGAGTTTCGGGTGATTAAATAACGCACGGCCGATGGCGACGCGTTGCTGCTGACCGCCAGATAGTTGATTCGGCAAATGATTAATACGATCCGAGAGGCCAAGGGTCTCAATGAGTTCTTTTAAGTATTCTTGGTCTGGTTTTTTATTAGCTAGGTCGACTGGCAATGTGATGTTTTCAGAAACAGTGAGTACCGGAATGAGATTATAGAATTGATAAATGATGCCAACTTTTTCGCGACGATAAATCGCTAACTTATCGGCACTAAGTTTGGCGATATTCTCACCATCGACAATTACTTCTCCGCTCGTCGCGTTATCGACGCCGCCAATAATGTGCAAGAGCGTAGATTTGCCGGAACCGGATGCACCAATAATTGCGACAAATTCGCCTTCTTCGACCGTAAAACTAACATCGTCTACAGCTTTGACGAGATTATCGCCTTTGCCGTAAGTCTTAACTAAATTCTTTACTTCTAGAATACTCATTATGCTTATTATACCCTAAAAGCACAAAATACGGGCGCTAGGGCCCGTATTTTTCTATATCGTTTTATTCGGTCGGCTCTTTAGTTTCGTTGATATTAATGAAGTAAGCGAGTTTGCCTTTATAAGTGAAGAGGATGTCGTATTTTCCTTCTGGATAATCACCGTTTACATACCCATTTCCAACATATTTATGATTATCCGTCTCTGGGGTATTGTAATCTATGACACATCCGCCATTCTCGGTCGCTAATTCCTCAAGCTTTGCGAGCGATAGTTCTTCGAGGTCTGCTACTTCTTTATGAGGAGTAATTAAGATCTTCACGTCGCTAGCTGAGCCCGTATATTTTGTATCGATATATAATTCAATCCATTCGTTTAAATAGAATGATGAATTGATACCTTCTTTCTTGTATCCCTGTTTAACGAAATTATTAATAATAGTATCAGTATCGTCCGTATCGAAATATTCGTGCCTATTGCCAATTAGGATAATGCCGTCAATTACGAAATCGGTCTGCTTCGGATTACCATCCTCGTCAACAATTGCAGTTAGAACACCGTCTCTATAATCGTATTCGTAGCCTTTCTTATCAGTTGGTTTGTCTTCTGGTTTCTTTTCATTCTGGCTAGAACCGCCATTATTATTAGCAGTATTATTGCCGCCTTTATCACGGAGCAAGAAGAACCAAATCGCAAAGATAATTAACGCAATAATGAGAATTGCAATAATTATGATAAGTACAATATTTGGCTTCTTTTTCTCTTTAGTTTTTGTATTCATGGTGTCTTCGTTATTTTCCATAATGCCTCCGCTTTAATTGTACTTAACTTTCTTTTGGTTTGTCTACATCTTTACCTGTCATAATATCGCGAAGATGATAGCCGTCCGCGACATTATTAATGTCGGAGAAATAGGTAGAAACGCCGTATTTCTTATTAACCTGTACGGCTTTTTCGCCGGAACCAAAACTATAGTTGATATATGATTCGTCGCCTTCTTTTTCGACTTCAGTACCTTTCTTGCCAATAGTTTTTTCCTGGTAAAAATAGGCACGCTCCACAATCATTTCTATGGTCGTGCCCGACGCGACAGATTCGCTCTTCTTAATAGTATTACTCTTGGCGACATAGTGTTTATCAGACCAAGTACCGTCATTATATGTACCGACGTAGTAATCTTGGTTACTGCCCTTTTGGACTAAGTACCAGTATTTATTGCCTTTGCCGCCGATATAATGATCGACGTCGTCGCGGAAGCCAATGACAAATTCAAAACCGTCATTTTCCGCAACAAGTTTCATGAACGAATCGCTGTCCATACTACTCCTTATTTATGGTACACCCGGCGGGAGTCGAACCCACGACACCTGGTACCGGAAACCAGTGCTCTATCCACTGAGCTACGGGTGCATCTGAGGCTATTATAGATTATTTTTGCGCCAAGCGCTCCATGTCGGCATAGAATTCTGGGAATTGTTTATTCATGCGGACGATGTTGCCTTCTTTATCCAAGAAACAATGTTCAGAAACGGCTTCACAAGCTAAATCGCCGTTTTGATTTTTCATAACATAGCTAACTTTGAATTTAACACGTTTGATTTCTTCTACGGTTACCAAAATCGAAACTTCGTCAGCATACGTGGTTGGATGCTTATATTTGCATTCGAGCGAAACGACTGGCGAAATAATACCCATCTCTTCGGTTTTGACATATGGCCAACCAATTTGAACAAAGAAATCGCCGCGCGCTTCTTCCATCCAGCGAATGTAATTGGAATGGTGCGCAAAACCCATGCGATCAGTTTCGTAATATTGAACAGTGTGTTTGTATGGTTTGATGGTCATTTTAAAAATCCGTTTACAATTTGTGATTCGGCCTGATTACGCGTAAGGCCAAGCGTCATTAATTTGGTGAGCTGCTCGTTGGCGATTTTGCCGATGGCGGCTTCGTGAATTAGCTGTGCATCTAGGCACTGCGCATCAAGTGCTGGTGTGGCTAAAACTTTAGCGTCGTCCATAATTATAGCATCACATTCGGAATGACCGCGACAGATGGTTTTACCAGTAATATTGGAATGAAAAATCTGACGCGAAACATCCTGCGCGACGGCGCGTGAAACAATATCCGCAGTACTATTTTTGCCATTGAGATCAACCGTAATCGTACTTTCAGCGGTTTGCTTGCCATGAGTAAGTAGACGCTCCTGAATAGAGATTTTGGCGTCTTTATCGAGCTCGGCGTAAGTATCGCGCTTAGTAGAATCTACGCCGCGCAATTGCTCCATAATTACTTCAACATAACTACCCTGCTCCGCATATATTTTTGTGACAGGATTTAAGATTTTGCCGGCACCCGGACCAGCGCCATAATGCTTTTCGATGTAACGAACTTTAGAATTTTTACCGACGTAGAATGTATGAATGCCATCATGAATTGAATCATCAGTGCCGCAATTATAAATACCGCAGCCGGCGACAATTGTGACTTCTGAGTTGTCGCCAATATGAAAGTCGTTATAGACTGCTTCTTTATGGCCAGTTACGCTAATGACAACCGGGATATGCACAACTTCATTTTTGGTATTTGGCTTAATGTAAATATCGATGCCAGACTTGTCGGTTTTTGATTCGATATTGATGTTTTTCGAACTACGACGACTGACCGATTTACCATTAACACGGAAATTGTAGGCGCCTTCTGGGGTTTCATTTAAATCGGCAACTTCGCGCATCAACTCGCGCTCTATTTCGTCTAGGTCCATCATGATGCGAGTTCCTCCTGCGAAATCTTGCCGTCGCGAATAATAATGACGCGATCGGCGATATCGATAATACGTTGCTGATGCGAAATCACAATTACGGTATGGTTGCCGCGAAGTTTTTCGAATATTTTAACCAAACGCGTAAAACTCCAAATATCAATACCGGCTTCCGGCTCGTCAAATACTAAAAGGTTCGCATTACGCGCAAGCACGGACGCGATTTCGATGCGTTTTAATTCTCCGCCGGAAAGTGAGTTGTTAATCTCGCGATTTAAATATTCTTCTCCAAGTCCAACTGTTGTGAGAAGTTTTTTATAGTCGGTTTTTTCGTCCTTCAAGAAAGTTTCTTGGCCAGTAGCGGCGACTTGTAATAAATCCTTGACCGTTAGACCCTTAAAATGAAGCGGTTGTTGAAACGAATAAGCAATGCCGAGTTTGGCGCGATCGGTGACCGACATCCCGGTAATATCTTGTTTATCAAAAATGATTTTGCCGGACGTGGGTTTTTCGATGCCCATAATTATTTTGGCCAGCGTAGATTTACCGGAACCATTTGGGCCAGTAATAACAATAAATTCACCAGTTTCGACTTTAAGCGAAATTCCGTTAATAATTTGGCGTTGTTTGACAGAGAATTCTAGATTACACAGCTCTAACATGCATTGATATTTTATCACAATAAAAAATGGTACACCCGGAGAGATTCGAACTCACGACCCCCTGTTCCGAAGACAGGTGCTCTAATCCACTGAGCTACGGGTGCACTAGTGGTATTATAGCACGACCTAACCTGTTCTATCTTGATTGATATCAATAAATGTGTCAAAATAGACTTAAGTGGAATGCGAGAGTTGATATATGGAGTCTAAGTACAATAAAGGTACTCGTGAAAACAACTCGCAAAAGCGGCAGATATTGCCGCCAAAAACAAAAACTCGGAATAATTGGTTTGCTCGCTGTATCATTTTGTAGCGTCCTGCTTTTTAATGCCTTCGCAGAAGATCACGCCATACCGAGTATCGAGATTAATTCTGCACATGCCGATTTCGATAGCAAAGATGCTGGCGCCTGGAAAGTGACCAAAGCGGCAAAATGGACCAGCAAGACTACTGCCGAAATTAGTTTTACGATAGATTCTATTGCGAAGCCTTCTGGCAATGATAAAGACATTATTTTAGTTTTAGATAACTCATCCTCGATGGAGGAAAACCTGATGTATCAAGCTGGTTACATCACGAAGCTCGAAGGTATTCAACGCAATGCCGAGGAATTAATTCGCAACGTTCTAGATAACCAAGACAGCAAAATCGCGCTTATTTCCTTCGCGTCTGAAGCGGATATAGTTGTCCCATTCACGAACGACACAGAAGAGTTAGTTAGCGGGCTTAATTCTATGGTCGCTTACGGCTCCACGAACTATTACCGAGCTCTGACAAAAGTTAAAGAAGTTCTCCAAGATTACGAGGTTCGTGAGGGTCGCGATATTGTCGTGCTATTCGTAACGGACGGTTACCCAGTAAAACAAACTCCACTTGAAGTCCTAGAATATATGGATCTTAAGAATACTTATCCTAACCTTACCATCAATGCCGTCCAATATGATATGGGCGAGACTCTAGTACGACAACTTGTTGCGATTTCAGATAACCAATTCATTGTGCAGAATGCTGCGCAATTGGATAAAGCGATGTTCAATGCCGCCAGTGTCCCATACTACTACACTAGCTTTAATGTTTCGGACTATGTTGATACAAATTACTGGACACTATCGTCTGCGGACGCCAATCTCGGCACCGTGAATACTAATGCCGATGAACAAAGTGTTGCTTGGGATCTTGGGCGCTATTTCCGCCCAGGACAAGAGACGAAGCCAGAGCTAAAGCTCCAATTAGACCTAAAAGAAGAATTTCATGAAGCAGATGGCTATTGGCCAACTAATACACGGGAAACAGTTTCTACCTCAATTCTTGATGGCATGGACGAAAATATTTCCAGCACCGATACGCCAATATTGCAGCATAAATACGACGTGAACTATGATGCCAATTTACCATTGGGCTGCACGAGTTATGTAACACTGCCAGAAACTACGCGCTATTTTGTATTTGACGCCGTAGAAATCCAAGGGCCAGATTTGGTCTGCGAAGGCTATACTTTCAAAGGTTGGGAGATTGCTACGACAAAAGTATCACGCATCAATGACGATTACTTCCGCATGCCTGCTGCCGATTTAACGTTCCGCGGGATTTGGACAAAAGTTTCAATTGATAAGTCTATGAATGGCACAGTACACGAAAGAGTTGCAGCGACGTTCGACGCGGGTCATACTGTAAATCGAAAAATGAAAAGATTATCCGGGCAACAAGATGCTGATGTCTTTAATACTAATACTACCATCACGGCGATAATCCGCGCCAACAAGTTAGCAGCAGACGTTGACGTAAACGACGACGCCTACATACTGTCCGCTAAAGACTCTGCGGCGCCAATATATGGCTGGTTCATTGACGGCACGCTGTATTATTATACCGATGCGGATGAGATTTTCTTAAGAGATGGCGCCGGGTTCTTCAAGTATTTAACCGCGCTGAATGACATATCAGGGGCTGCGGATTGGAACACTTCGAGTATGACGAGCATGAGTGGCATGTTTGAGTATTGCACATCTCTAAATAATATTGACGCACTGGCCGGATGGGATACTTCCAAAGTTAAAGATATGTATGCCGTATTCTGGGAGGCTTCTTCCTTGACAAATATTGATGCTCTTGCAAATTGGGATGTGTCGAGTGTAACAACTATGGACCATACGTTTTATGGTACTTCATTAACGAACATAGACGGAGCGGCAAATTGGGATACATCGAACGTAACAATTATGCACAGTACGTTTTTGAATATTCAGGAATTGACAAATATCGATGGGGCGGCGAATTGGGATACATCGAAGGTAACGAATATGTACGGTACGTTCCGCAGCACAAGAATTACAAATATTGACGCTCTTGCAAATTGGGATACGTCGAACGTAACAACTATGACTGAAATGTTTGATAGCACATATACGTTAACGAACATAGACGGAGCAATAAACTGGGATACGTCAAAAGTGACGACTATGAGTGGCATGTTTTCTAGTGATAAAGAGTTAGAAAACATAGATGGGGCGAGAAATTGGGATACGTCAAAAGTGACGACTATGAGTGGCATGTTCAAGAATACGAAGATTGTAAATATTGATGCGCTTGCGAATTGGGATACATCGAACGTAACGAATATGTACGAAATGTTCAACCAAGCAAAATCTCTTGAAAATATCGATGGGGCAATAAACTGGGATACATCGAACGTAACGAATATGAGTGGCATGTTTGGTCCAGCGGTATGCTATTATGGTGCTACCTCTAGTTTGACTAATATCGATGGGGCAATAAACTGGGATACATCGAACGTAACGAATATGTACCAAATGTTCGGCGGAGCCTCATCGCTGGCAAATATCAATGGAGCAATAAATTGGAATACATCAAAAGTAACGAACATGAGAGAAATGTTTTGTTTTGGTAAATCATTGACGAATATTAGTGGAGCAGCAAAATGGGATGTTTCGAATGTGACGGATATGCATGACATGTTCTACCGCGGGGATGAGCTAGAAGATATAAATGTTTTGAAAAATTGGAATATATCGAGTCTAACAAACATGAGCGGCATGTTTGACGGTACAAAGATTTATGATCTTAGCCCTTTGGCGGATTGGGATGTGTCGAACGTAACGAATATGGGTAGTACGTTCTATGGTATTGCGGCTACCGGCATAAATGCGCTTGCGGACTGGGATACGTCGAACGTAACGAATATGACTAGGCTGTTTGCTAATGCTCGCTCATTAGTAAACATAGATGGGGTGGCAAATTGGGATACGTCAAGCGTAACTGATATGGGCGACTTGTTTTATCAGACGCAGATTACAGATATAAATGCGCTTGCGGACTGGGATACGTCGAACGTAACAGATATGAGCAATATGTTTTACCGTACTCCATCTCTGACGAATATAGACGGCGCCAGTAACTGGAACGTGTCGAACGTAACAGATATGGCCCAAATGTTTAGTTATACGTCGATTCCTAACATCGATGCTCTTACAAATTGGACTACGTCAAATGTGACAAACATGAGTAGCATGTTTAGTCACGCTTCATCCTTAACGAATATTAATGGCGCCAGTAACTGGAACGTATCAAGCGTAACGAATATGGGCTATATGTTTTGGGAATGTGGGTCCCTAGAAAATGTAACTGGGGCGAGAAATTGGGACGTATCAAGCGTGACAACTATGGATCGGATGTTCTTGAGCGATAAAAATATCAACGATCTTTCTCCGCTTGATAACTGGGAGACGACGAATCTTGAAAATATGGAGTACATATTTGGCGGCATTCCAGAATCCGTTACTCGCCCGAGTTGGTATCAATAGTTATGCGTTAAAACTTTGACGGGCATATTTAAAGCATGCTATTCTTTTAAAGGCCTAGACTTGTGTTTAGGTGGAGTCCGGAGGAAGACCCCGGAAGATCCTTGAAGGAGGTGTCGCTATGTCCCGATTGAGCGTGGAAGACAAGGAATATCTTTCTACACTTCATCTGACCGACCCGGTAACGCGTCTTAACATGCTCAAGCTGCGCACGATTGAAACTCTCAAAGAACAGAAAGTATTTACAATCGAAGATCTGGTGCGACTGGAGCCTGTGGCATTGATGCCAATTGGCGGCATTGACTATGACGACCGAGACATGCTGCTCGACATCACGCAGTATTTGTTCAACGGCGCGTACGACAACCTTCATGGCTAACATTCTGGTTAGCCAGTAACCCTGCTCTGGCGGGGTTATTTTTTAGATAGGACATAGTATAATTAAGATATGAAGATTCGCGAAAATATACCAATATCAACATTAACCACGATGCGCTTAGGCGGCAACGCGCGCTATGTGATTGAAATCGAGGAAGACAAAGATCTTGCCGAGGCGTATATTTTTGCGAAAGAAAAAGATTTGCCAACTTATATTTTGGGCGGCGGCAGCAATGTGATTGGCCGCGATGGTGGATTCAATGGCATTATTTTAGTGAATAAATTGCGCGGCATTTACGTGATTGATAGTGACGAAAAAAGTATTCGTCTGTGCGCGAAGACTGGCGAATTACTGGATGATTTAGTCGAATATAGTGTTAAACTTTGGAATGGCGAATCTTACGGTTATTCTGGCATCGAGGCGCTCAGCAAAATTCCTGGTACCGTGGGCGCAGCACCAGTGCAAAACGTGGGTGCTTATGGTCAAGAAATCAAGAATGTTTTGCATTCCGTTTGCGTATATGATTTCAAGGACAATTGCTTTAAGCACATGATGGCAGACGAGCTCGATTTAGGCTACCGTCATAGTATTTTCAATACCGGCGATGGTGTCGGGCGTTACTTTATCACGAGCATGACCGTTGAGTTAACCAAAAACTGGCTGAAGCCGCCATTCTATACTTCCCTTCAAGCATATTTTGAAGAACATAATATTACTGATTTCAATCCGCAAGTTATTCGCGATGGCGTAGCAGCGGTGCGCGCGGGCAAGTTGCCAGACCCAGCCGTAGAAGCGTCGGCCGGATCATTCTTCAAGAACGTCTACATTCCAGAAGATGAAGTCGAGGCTGCTAAAGCTAAAGGTATTATGGTCTGGGATGGCGGTAAAATACCAAGTGGTTGGCTAATCGAAAATGCTGGACTGAAAGGCAAAGTATTCAATGGTATGCGCGTGTCCGAAAAAGCCGCTTTGGTGTTAATTAATGATTCAGCCAAGAGTTATGCAGATCTTGCAAAAGCACGCGAAGCGGTAATTGATGCAGTATACGAAAAATTCGGCTACAAACTCGAACAAGAGCCGATGGAATTAGGAGACGAATGAAAGAATTAAACGGACGAGAGTTGGCGGGCTACGTCAAAGAACGACAGGCACGCCAAGTTAGACAGCTACGTGGTAAAAAGATTTTTCCAAAACTCGCGATTTTTTACGATAATGATTCGCCAGTGATTGCGAAATATATGTCGCTGAAACAGATTTATGGAGAGGATATCCATATCGACGTGGAAGTGATTAAGATTTCAAAAGATGACGCCGCGGAAAAGCTAAAAGCCGCTGCGGATGATGAGAAAGTAACGGGTATTATCGTGCAGTTACCGCTCGCGGAATGCGACATGAGCATTTTGGATTTAATTCCGCTCAAAAAAGATGTGGATGGCCTGCGTGGCGAATCCGATACCGCAACCGCAATGGCAATTCATTGGTTATTGACTGGTTATGGCATTGATTTGGAACACAAGAAGCTCGCAATCGTCGGACGTGGCAAATTAGTCGGTGCACCGCTCATGAAAATGTGGACCGAGAGCAATTATGATGTTTCGCTATTTCACCGCGGTGATGATCTCGAAAAGCTTGCTGATTATGATGTGATCGTAACGGCAACGGGCGTTCCGGGATTAATCAAGAGTCGCATGATTAAATACGGCGGCGTGATTGTTGATGCGGGCACCGCTTCGGAAGGCGGCGTAATTAAGGGCGACCTAGACGATGAAGCACGCGAACGTGATGATTTAACGTTGACGCCAAAGATTGGTGGCGTTGGACCACTCACGGTTGCAATGCTATTCGAAAACGTGATTCGCGCAGCGAATAAATAAGATGACAAAAAACCGGTCTAAACGCGAGCCGGTTTTTTGTTCGATCTTTAATGTGATCCGTAAGTACTCATACTACCAACAACACCGGCATCGGCACCAGCACGGTAGCCTGCACCAGCAGCAGAGTTGAAGGTATGAACCGCATCCGGATTAACATCACTGATGTGCTTAGCACCACCGAGCGCAGTAACGTTATCCATCGTAGCGCCACCAAGATGGCCGGCCGAGATCGCCCTAATAACGTCGTCCTTGGTGCCCGTATGTCCAGTTCTAGAGCCATAGTTGGATAGGTGTCTATTGAAGTTTGAGCCGGCCAAGCCCGTCAAGTGGGCTTTAATGCCACCCGCCATCTGCCTTGCGCTCAGGAAGTTACCAAGATCCATTGTAATATTGCCGGCATCATCTTTAATCTCTGTACTAAAGGTAGTTTCGCTCTGATGCGACAAAATATCATCGTCGGCCTCCTGGACCTTATCAGCCAACACCTTGCCGTGATTACTAAACATTTCTTCAGTTGAGACGCCATCCTGAATAAGCTGACCCATACTCTGATTGATAATACTGCCACTATGCCCTACCAATGCGCCACCAACTTTACCGCGCATCCTATCATCTTTCATGATGTCCTTGAATGCCTTGGTGTCGCGCATTTCATACATAGCGCGAGTTAATTGACCTTCATCCCTAATAGAGTTAAGACCGGCCATTAACTTGGCATTAGAAAGTTTTCCGGAGCGCGCAGCATCTACGAGCGCACTAGCGCGCTGTTCTTGGCTTAAATTGGCAAATTTACTGGCTTCGATCTTCTCCTGCTCGGCTTCATCAGCATTAACTATACCGAGAGCGGCATTATAACGGCGACGCTCGAATGTACCAAGATCATCCTTGCCGGCATATTTCTTTAATACGCCACGACTACGTTTGGCACTATATTCACTCTTTTGAGCAGCTGCCTTTTGGGCACGAAGATTCTGTCTGTAATTGCGCTTGTTGGTTAGCCAAGAATTATCAAGACGTTTTTGGGCAGCACCCTTAGCTTTACCGCCAAGCTTGCCTGTCATTCTCATAACGCCACCAGAAATAGCACCGAGACTACTTGAGATAATCTTTGGAATGAAGAAGATTGGCGCTACACCTACAGCGGCAGATGAAATAATAATCCAGAAGCTGCCATTCGCAGACTGTAGGAGAATGTGGCTAACCATATCGCCGCCATAGACGAGCGCGCTACAAATTGGGAAGGCCATTAATAAGGTAGAAAACGCCTTAAACCACTTCTTATATATCGACTGCGTATTCGGCAGCATGTAGCATGCGAATGCTAGTGGCGATGCGACTACAAGCAAGACACATGCCGCTTGGCGAATACCGAGGATGCAGATTAAGCCGAGTACGGCGATGAGAATACCTAATATACCTACTAACGCCGGAATAACGATCGCCCAACCTTGAGTAAGAACCGCGGCGCTACTAATGACTACTACGGCAATCATCACGATGGCCTTCCAGCCGCCCTCAGAAATACCGCCAATCCAGGCCTGCGAGTCGACAGTAGCCGAGTTGCCATTGCCGAGATCGACTTGAACCGAATTAATTTCTTGAAGCGATTTTGTAATACCGTCAAAGAGAGAGCCAATACTGCGACCAGCGATATTAGCGAGATCGATTGCGATTTGACAAATAATATACGACAAGTTAATCAAAATGGCAGCGACGATTAACTTCGGGAAAATCTTCTTAATGCCGTAGTTATCGATACCAACACCAGTAAGCTGGGAGAAGATAACGATGACAAAGAGAATTACGAAGGCCATGTTGGCGATGGTACGGAAAATATTCCAAGCCGTATATGTACCTTCGGTCGAAGTCGAGAATAGACCAACATCAATCTGGAGAGCTGGGCCAATAAATCCGGCATACTGCTCCACGATGAAGCGTTGCATGCCATCGATAATTGGGCAGACCAACCAGCCTAGAGAGCCAGTATTAGTCTGACAGTCGGTATCTTGGCCTGCAGCCTTAGTAAGTTGCGCACCGCCAATATTAGCAGATGCGTCTCCGAAGCCACCACTAAAGCTACCATTCGCGCTAATGCTGCCGGAATTTGCCGGTACGATACCCGATAATGCCGTTTCAGCACTAATTGCGTTCACGTAACTGGCAACGGCCGCCTTGGCAGTAAGCGCACCCGATAGCGAGATGTCATTAAACTTGTCGGCAATTTCTGTGCAGGAAGTTGTTGAAGTACTCCACGGATAGAGCTTAACGCTGTTGACTTTACCCGCATCCTTGGAGTTAGATGCGCCAAGCTTTGTGAGATATTCTTTCTTGCTATCCCCAGTGCTTTCATAGGCATTCGTGGTAGTAATATATGAGAGATTTGATTCCCAATACTGATTGCCTTTGAGCTCATCAATATCTTCATCATCCGTAGCAACACTAATGCCACCGCAGCCTTTGCTAAATCTTCCGTCGCCATTATATAGATAGCGGCCGTAATAGATATAAGCTATATCCTTACTGGAGTTAAAATACTGCTCGGCGCCTAGGCCATTAAAATAATATTTATTAATATTTTCGGCGATAGTATTACCGGCGTTTTTCTGTAGAACGTAGCCGCCACCGTTTTGAGCTTGGGTTTTGACGGCTTTGAAGTGCACATCATCCTTATCTAGAATGACACTTAAAGCGCCACCCCACGCATAGACCGGATCGTAACCACCAGCAGCATTAGGATAAACATTAATATTCGAAATAATATGCATGCAGGTATCTTCGAGATTAGTATTGCTTATCCATTGGCTAGCAATAGTACTGTCTAGATTCGGATTAGCATCAGACGGACCACCATCATGCTTGCCGAGATAGCCAGAATCGTCAAAATAGAAATTCATGCCGGCAACGGATCGATAATCCTTGTGCTCGCCATTTTCGACTGTGAAGCCTTGTGGATATTGGAATAAGCGAACCTCGCCCGGGTTATCGGAATTCTCCATCGGTGTTTCGTTCCCGTCCGTACTTTCAGCATTCGCAATGGCATAGTAGCATGAGAGCAAATACTGAGTTGAAGTTTCTTCGGAATAAGCTCCACTGAGAATGCCATTGTTATTTAGCGTACTCGCACTAACCTCTTCAGAACCAAACAAACCTTTGATAGCGTCTTCGCAAGTGATTTCGGCGCCGCCTAGCAATTCGCTAGTATTTACCTTGCCCATACGACCTGGGACTATGACGTTGCTAATCTTATCACCAATCGAAATAGTAGTAGATAGGTCGCTATCGCTAGCCTTCTTGAAGCATTCTGCGGCAGCATACGCATATAAGAACTTTTTAACTTTTTCTTCACCTTCCCCGTTGATGGATGCAAAGGCTTTGGAATACGGTAGAGCAAATGAGCTTAGTAGGATCGTAAAAATAGCTATAAAAGCTAGGTAATGTTTGTTACGAATTTTCATTTTTTACCTCTTTTAAGTTGTAAGAGTAAGTTATACCGTCGACGCGCAAATATGTGCCGTAAGCTTCAACCCGAGCTTCCCTACTTATTTTTAGACAGTCGACATCCGGTTCGAATACATTGCAAATCATTTTAGTATCGGCGTCTTTGGACATTTTAATGAAGGCGCTATCAACGTAAACTTCAACGTCGCCTGCTTTCTCGTAAACTTTAATGTCTTTATTGTCACCGAGATCAAATAGATGGACACCGTCTTCTTTCTGAATCAGTACCGGGTACTTTTCGTTCTGCCCAAACGCTTTGTAAGTAGACTCGGATAATTCCCAATACGCTTCAACGCCACAATTTACTATGACGCCATTATTGTTCGAGAACTTGAAGCCTTTAGAACCACCACAACTCTCGACGAAATAGTTGCTACCATTAGAGATGCCGGACCGATTTTTAATACTTGGCATGCTTGATGATGTTTTTGCAGAATTGCTATCTACGGAGATGTATTTGACGATATCGCCCGTAGCGCGATCTTTTTCCGTAAATACACCATCAGCAACTTTAGCGACGTTGTTTGAAGCGGCAGCTTTATATAATTCTTGATTACCGGCCAAATTGATAATCTTCGCGCTGGAGTTAGATTCGCGAACGGCAGCATAGGTATTCTTGTCGGTGACGCCGCTTGTGACGATGATAGCGCAGCCAACTTTTTCACACTCATAAACCTTGTCGCCGGTCTCAATCTTGATAAGATATGGTACGCCTGGCTCAACATTGCCATTGCCGTCATTTTTTTCTGGAACCACATAGGCATAACCGTGGCCTTTGTACTCAGCCGTAGTGTCGTTATCGTTGATCTTTTTCATGGAACCGTTATAGATATCGGTCCCGACCTGCCAATAGTTTTCACTAACGATGTAAGAAATCTTAGTATCGGCACTTTTTTCAACGATGACTTCGCCCTTGCGATTAATGATGACTTTCTTGTCTGATTTGAGAGCGTAGGCATAATTGCCATAGAATGAACTAGCCTCAATGAAGCTTCTATCGATGACGAATTTATTTGAGTTTGGATTAATATAACCATACAACCCAACATCGCCCGAGCGGTATGGGATAGGAGCATTCTTATCAAAGATTGCGGAGACGTTATAGCCACCAGCAACGTCGCTATCTTCGCCATCTTTTGCGCCACTAATGCCGCGAATAATGAGGGATACACCAAGAATAATCAATGCGACAGCCGCAAGAGCAATGCCGCCAATAATGAATGGGCGTTTATCAATTCTGAGTTGAGCGCGCTGCCCCGCCGGGGCGGCTTCGATAGTTGGTTCACCGAAGAAATTTGGTTCTGGAGCTTCAGCAACTCTGGAGGCTCGAGATAATCTGGAAGTCCTAGAAGTTCTAGAAGACCGAGGAGCTTTTGGAATTTTGGGTTTCTTAACCGGAGCAGCGTCTTGCTGCTCATCTGGAGAACTACTCATGATTGCGCCAGGTCGATCAAATGTACCGTTGCCATCAAAAGAATTAATCTCGTCACCCTCGTACATATTTATATAATAGCATAAGCGTAAATCAATAATAAAGCACAAAAAAGTGGCGGCCCCTCGCGGAGTCGCCACTCTTTTCTCTAAGTTTCCCGTCGGCTAAAGCTTGGGAAAGCTCTATACTAGGCGGTCAACTTATTTTTTACGGCTAATGATATAGTAACCAGCAGCGGTTACGGTACCAGCGATGACAACGATGCTACCGAGCATAGATTCAGCACCAGTCTTTGGAAGTTCTGGTTCTTCTGGTTCGCGGCAGTCTTTGCCATTTACCTTAACGTCGGCAGTATCTTTATCGATAGTCTTGTCGTCGTTATTGTACTTACCTTCGACAACGTTGGTAAGAGTGGTATCGTTGCAATTGTCAGCCAATGCAGCGTTGACGGTTGCATAGAAGTAGACAGTTGCTTCAGCGCCTACGGCATACTCACCGATGTTGATACCCTTATCGGATACGATACCATCGTCAAGAGTTTTACCGTTTGCGTTAGCTTTGTTGTAAAGAACAGTGCTGCCCTTTACATAAGTGAGACCAGCTGGGAGCACATCGCGAATGACAACATTCTTGAGGGTAGTGTTACCAGTGTTCTTGAATTGGATGCGATAGCGAACTTTGTCGCCAGCTTTAGCGGTTACGATTTCGGACCATTCACTACCACCATTGAGCTGGACCATCTTGTCGATCTTGAAGCTAGGTTTTTCTTCTTCACAGACCTTACCTTTAACCTTAACGACAGCGGTGTCAGACTTTGCAGTCTTGTCATCGTTGTTGTATTTACCCTTAGCAGTGTTAGTAAGGGTGGAATCTTCACACTTAGATTTGAGAGTTTCGCTGACGAGAGCCTTGAAGGTCAAGGTTACAGTCTTACCAGCAGCGACGCTACCGATATTGACACCCTTGTCAGAAACTACGCCATCAGCGAGGGCTTTGCCATCGAGCTGGCTGGTACCCTTCACATAGCTCATGTTAGCTGGAAGAGTATCAACGATAACGACGTTATTCAAAGTAGTGTTACCAGTGTTAGTGAAGCGGATGCGGTAATCAACTTGAGTACCAGCAGGAGCCGTCACAGTTTCATGCCATTCAGATTCGCTTGGAAGCTTGACCATCTTGTCGATCTTGAAACCATCAACACAGGTCTTGCCTTCTACGTAAACATCAGCGGTATCTTCTTTGGTACCAGTAGAGGTGCCAGCAGAAGTCTGAGCGATGTTGCGAAGCGTGCTAGCATTGCACTTTTCGCTGACTGCTTTATCAACAGTAGCATTGAAGTACAACCAGGCACCTGCGCCAGCGGCGTAGTCACCAAGGTTGATACCCTTATCAGTAACGATACCGTCACTGAGGGTAACGCCTTCTTTGTGAGCGGTGTTGATAATAGTAGTAGAACCCTTAACATAAGTTAAGCCGGTTGGAAGAATATCGCGAACAACGACATTCTTAAGAGCGGTGTTACCAGTGTTCTTTACGTGGATACGATAGCGAACAGTATCACCAGATTTTGCAGTAACCTTTTCACTCCAAGTATCGGTACCAAGGATTTTAACTTCCTTAGAGATCTCGAGGTTTGGTTGTTCTGCGAATTGAGCCTTAACGTGGAAGGTTAGATAACCAGAGTACTGATTACAACCAGGGATTTTACCATCCATCTGATCATAACCGAGAAGAACGCCAGTTGAAGTAAAGAGAGCGTTGTTATTGGTATCAAGATTGAAGGTGCGGAGTTTGCCGTCCTTGGTATTGTAGTACTTTGCAGTACCTTTAACGTAGGCTAGATTAAACTTCTCACCATTCTTAGAAGTAAAAGTGGTGCTGTCGTAGACAGTTTTTGGATCCGCATTATCAGCGAAGATTTTACCACTGACTTCGATAGAAGTACCAGTGGTGGTTGGAAGGTCGACATAAGCGCGAACCTTCTCAGCGACTAGGTTAAGGTTGCCAGCGGCGTTGTTGTGTACATACATACGAACAACATATTCTTTGCCGTTTTCAACCTGGGTATTATCAGACCAGTAGTTGCTAGAAGCACTACCGGTATATGGAGAAGCACTTACGAAGTAGAGCTCGTTTCCAATTTCTTTATTATTATCAACAATAGAGTTGAAAGTAATATGGTCAGCAGGAGAGGCCATCGTATAGGTAGGACGATTTGGACCCCATTTTGCAAAGGCCATATATGCACTAGCGCCAGCAATAGCAGCAACGGCTGCGATGCCAAGGCCAGTCTTAGCGATTTTTTTCATAACTAATTATTCCTTTCTTATAGTGATTTGAAATTAAATCTTCTAGGAATGTTTGTTTAATCTTATCGTTAGCCGTATTGTTAAATCGTTGCAAATCAGATCATTACTAGGTATAAACATGGGAATTGGGAGGGGCACGCGGCCCCTCCCCGAGATAACTTCACTTCCGCCGCAGCGAAAGATTAGCTCTCCTTTAAAAGGATCGTGTCAAGGAAGGAAGGTTTTATTCTACAGCGCTCTCATCGAGGTCACCCTCGTTGAGGCCATCTGTTTGTACGGGCTCCTCGACCGTATCGGCACTATGCTGTTCCTGCTGGACTTGCTCCAGAGGAGTATGATCGTGCCCGTCGCCGGTGACTACAGAAGAGTCAGGCGCCTGAGTAGCCGTGGGCTTTGGTGTGGCCGTTGGCTTCTTTGCGGGAGGAGGTGGCGGCGTGTAAGCCGCCGGCGGATCAGGTTCCTGATCGGTGTAGGTAGTATCGTTGTCGTGATTCTGCCCGCCACCAAAGTCAGGATTGGGGTCATGCTGAGTCTGACCCTGAGGACCAGCATCCGGTTTCTTCGGCTCCAAAGTAGGAGTCGGTTCAGGTTCAGGTTCAGGTTCAGGTCCCGGAGGAACCGGGATCGGAGGCACAGGCCAGTAGCCGACGTCAATCGGCTGGTAACCGCAATCCAGGCGGAAGCGGACAGAGCCAGGCTTGCCGAGGTTGAACACCACGACATGACCCTTGGAGCTCTGAGTGCTCCGAACGATTACGGAGGGCTTGTTGCCTTCCAGGGCATTGTAATGCATGTACATCATGCTCTTGGGAGCATTCTTGATATACTGCACTTCGATGGATCCGGAAGTCAGGTACTTGATAATCAGGTCGACAGTCGCGTCCCAGTACCTGTTGTCCCTCAGGAAATGCAGATGCGCGGCATCAGCACGCTGGCCAATCACCACATTCTGTTCATCCTTCAGGAGTTTTTCGGGCAGATTGAGAGTCTCGTCCATGTGCAGGGCGACCGCAGCGCAGAGCGCCGGATCGACCGCGATGGAATAGAAGAAATCTCCCGTTCCGTCCTTTTTGGCAACCCAGTCGACGACCGAGCTACAACTGCCAGCATCGGGACGCTGGCGAATCACACTCTGTTCATACTTCTGGATTCTTTCGGACAGACTGACATACTCATCCGGGTGCTGGGCGATTGCAGCGCAGAGCGCCGGATCGAGCGTGATGGAAGAGAACAAATCTCCCGTTCCATCCTTGCCAGCCTTGATGGCGGCATCGGCGGCGGCCTTGCGGTCGTAACCGAAGTCGTAGTTATTCGTATCGTCGTCGTCCCAGTTCACCATGTTATTGAAGTACACGATGTCGCGGCCTTGAATCTGCTGAGCGATTTGCGTGAGCCATCCACGGATGGACGGCACAATGCAGCAGATGGCCAACACCAGGCACAGCGCTGAAAGCAGCGCGCCCCGGCGCATAGTTCTTCTAGTCATTGTGGTTCACCATCCTCTTAGCAGATTTCAGTAGCGTTTGCGGATCGCGTGGACAATCCATGTAACGACGAAGAACACGAACGTCCCGAGCAGCACGGCCAGAACGATCACCATAAAGGTGTCGACGTCGTACTTCAGAACGTTTCCGGCCGCATCCCAACGGACAGGCTTGAGAATGACGTCCTTTTCCGCGAACCACATACCGATACCGGCAATGATTCCGAGGATCAGGCCCATCAGAATCTCGGGCCATTCCATCACGTCCCGAAGGGCGTTGCGGGTGCGATCATGCTCCTCGCGGATGACGCGGCGGGTGTCTTCGTGATTTGCGTCAACATGGCCCATAACGCGGGTGGCTTCTCCGGTGGTGTGCTCGATCATACGGGCACCGGTCCGGGCGACAGTTTCCCTCGTCTTCTGGGCTTCATCAGTGGTGTGCACGATCATACGGGCGCCGGTGCGGGCTACGGTTTCCCGAGTCCGCTGGGCTTCGCCAGTGGTATGGTCATTCATGCGGGCTCCGGTGCGGGCTACGGTTTCCCGAGTCCGCTGGGCTTCGCCAGTGGTATGCTCGTTTGTACGAGCGCCGGTCCGGGCCACAGTTTCCTGGGTCACAGTCCGGGTCTGTTCGAACATCTGTTCGAGAGTCAGTTTCTTTGCCATCGTTGATCACCTTTACCCCACCTTCTTGTGGGGCCCTTTCATATTTGTCGTGCTCCTCAGTGGAGCTGGGAAACAGAGACATATATTGAAAGTCCCCTTTTTGCCGGTGGGACTGAAGACCGGGTTCTTTTAAAACCTTCTTCCTACTGCGCTATTGACATTTATACGCAGTAATGATCTGATTTGTTAACGTAACGCTTCTTGCTAAAGCTTTTCGCAGTCTTGCAATTAGCTGTCCGTATTATATCAAACTTTTTGATTTTTGTCAATAGTATTTCATGATAATTTACCATAACCGCAAAATATGTTATTCATAAGCGTTTTGGCGGAATATGACGGGGGTGGTATAATGAGCTTATGGCATTAAAAGCTGGGCTAATTAACCGTATCCATAATACGAATGCGCACGACGTAGTGCACAGTAGTGCTTATGCGAAAGTTCAGAATACTCATGCAGCTAATCAGCATAGCAGTATGGCTTTTTCGGTGAGAAAAGAAATTGAGAAAAATCGCACGCACGTAAAGGGGTATAGTGATTCAATCGTATCTAAGGGTGGCAACAAGATGCCGCGCGCGACAAGTGTCGAGATGCAAAATGCCGATAATTTGTTGCGTCACCAGGGTGGATATGGCAGAACCCCCGGAGATAAGGAAAGTCTGCGCAAGGGGTACGGAAGAGTTTCGGGCGATCGCAATGAGCTCCATAAGGGGTATGGGCGTGAAGCTGGTGATAGGAATAGTCTACATAAAGGCTATGGCCGGACCGCCGGTGATAAGGATAGCCTTAGGGGCGGATATGGTCGGACAGAAGGCAACAGAGATAGCCTGCATGGCGGATATGGTAGAACTAGTACCGCCGGAATAGTATCGGCGCCTAAGAGTACGAATCGTTTTTATTCTAATAACTGGTATAGCGACAGTAAGTAATTAGGCCTTTTGTAAGACAATGGCAAGGGTTTTGCCGCTAGAGATAGTTTTAAAGTGATGATCTTCCGCGAAAGCGGAGATTTTTTGATGCTGGCTAAGGTCGGCTTCGAGCACGAGATAGCCGTGTTCCTCGAGGTGATCTGGGGCCTGCTCGATAAGCTTCTTGATTAGGTAAAGACCATGGTCGACGGCATAAAGCGCCGTTTCGGGCTCAAAAGCGAGTTCCGGGCTAAGCCAATCCCATTCGCGGTCGACATAAGGGAGATTTGCAACAATTAGGTCATATTTAGCGGTATCTTGTAAGAGGTCAGAAAGATGGAAATTGATGTTATTGGCGCCGTTGAACTGAGCGTTGAGGCGAGCCACTATTAAGGCATTCTCGGAGATATCGACAGCTTCGACCTCTGATTCGGGCAATTCAAGGGCGAGAGTAGTAGCGATGCAGCCGCTACCGGTGCCGACATCGAGAATTTTGGCTGGTTTCAGGGGTTTAATGACATCGATTAGGGCTTCAGTTTCTGGACGCGGGATTAGAGTGTCGGTAGTAACCTTGAAGTTGCGACCGTAGAATTCTTTGCGGCCAGTAATATAAGCAAAGGGTTCATGTTTTTCGCGGCGAGTCAAAATAGCATCAGCTTGAGTCTGCTCCTCTTTAATTAGCTTGTATTCGGGGTGGGCATGCAAAAATGTCCGCGGAACGCGCAAAACATAGGCCAAGATTAGCTCAGCGTCGAGACGATCTACCTTCTTTTTGGCGGCTTTAAGCCATGAGCTCACGTTCATGAGCTTGGAGAGCCTCGATTATATCTTCAATGTCGCCGTTCATAGCGGCGGTGATGTTGCTGCGATTGTAATGGATGCGATGATCGGTGATGCGATCCTGTGGGAAGTTATAGGTGCGGATTTTTTCGGAGCGGTCACCGGTACCGATAAGAGATTTGCGGGCATCAGAAGCATTGGCGCGGTCTTCGGCGATTTTGCGCTCCAAGAGGCGGCTGCGTAAGACATTCATAGCCTTGATGCGGTTTTGTTGCTGAGAACGCTCATCTTGCATGGCGACCATAATACCGGTAGGAAGGTGAGTGATGCGGACAGCAGAGTCGGTCGTATTGACGCCCTGGCCACCGTGACCACCAGAACGATAAATATCAATGCGAAGATCTTCGGGGTTGATTTCGATGTCGTGCTCTTCAGCTTCCGGGAGAACGGCGACAGTGGCAGTACTGGTATGGATACGACCTTGGCTCTCGGTTACAGGGATGCGCTGGACGCGATGGACGCCACCTTCGAACTTAAGCTTGCCATATGGCTGGTCGCCGCTAACGCGGAAAATGACCTCTTTGTAGCCACCGGCGTCATTAACAGATTCAGATTGGAGTTCAACCTTGAGGCCGTGGGTCTCGGCGTATCTTAAGTACATACGATAAAGGTCGCCCGCGAAGAGCGAAGCTTCATCACCACCGGCGCCGGCACGGATTTCGATAATAGCAGCCTTGTCGTCGTTTGGATCTTTCGGGATGAGCATTTCGGCAAGTCTAGCCTCGGTTTCTCGAAGTTCTTGTTCGAGGTCAGGCTTCATTTCGGCGAGTTCTGGGTCGCTGTCGGCTTCTTGGATATCGGATTCGAGCTGCTGTTTCTTCTTACCGAGAGAAATCAGTTCGTCAATCTCTTGGAGACGACGGTTTTTGGCAGGAAAATCCGGGTCAGCGTAAGCATTTGGCTGACTCAAAAAGTCGGTAATTTGCTGTTTTTCGGTTTCTAGGGCATCAAAATCAAGATTCATTAGCGATATTATAACATCAAAAGCGCACATGTGCCAAACTATAAAAAAGCCCCGCCGGGGCGGGGTTTAGTGCCGTTTAGATATCACAACTTCGTAGCCGATTATGATAATCGAGCTAAAGATGGATATCATGACAGCGACGAAAGCGTCGCCAATCCAGAAGCCGTTCACGAGTTCGTTCATGATGAGTAGGACTGGTGTGCCAATGAAGAGCGAGCAAAATGCGCATATCGCAACGGCCAGAGACCAGCGACGACAGATAGCCATGCTCGCTGCCAGCACCAGCAAAAGCAGAGTGACAACCAGGATAAAATAGAGTGAGCCCGACACGACGAGCGAGCCGAAATCGGAGACTCTAATTGCATCCGGGAACAAGACTGTGCCTAACCAGATAGCAGCAATGGTGATTGGCAGGACAAGCAAATGTAGCCAGATGTCACGTAGTCGTATGGACACATTTCCACCCCCTTAGCGTTCTTGGATGATTGCGCCAATCATGTAGATGACTTCGCAGATGACCGAAAGAATGATGGCTACCAGCCAGGGCGTCACGGCCCAGAATCCAATGGATAAAATAGCCATCAGATACAGAGCGATAGCGCCAGGAATGAAGTCTATAGCCATAAAGAGACAGAACCCCAAGGTCGTCTCAGGCCAGAAGCCAGTTTTGACGATCAGTTGCGCAGTGACGGTGTTGAATGCGAAATACAGAGCCATGTAGGCGGCGGTTACCAGGAACACGATGCCAACGTTGGAGAAATGGTAGAGCTGCGGAAACAGCAGGCTACCTAACCAGAGTACAACGAGGACAATTGCGACATGAATGGCATGTTTTACATTGTTGTCCATGTTCTTCCCTCCCAAGCTTCTGAATTTTTAAGGTGCCATCCTTATATTATACCACCGATAACATCAAAAGTCAATCTGCTAACGGTTATAAAAAGCTGCCCTCTTACGAGAGCGGCGCAGCGCGATAAATCATTTCGGTTCCCCGTTAGTCATGGCAAGGATTTGGCGTTTGGGCACGACGGGCAAGCGGAAGCATGTTGTACTAAAAAGAAAAAGCAAATAAAGCCGTCATCTGTGGTAAAATAGCGCTATGGATCTTTAGCTCAGTTGGCTAGAGCGTACGATTCACATTCGTAAGGTCACTGGTTCGAGCCCAGTAAGATCCACCAAACATAAGCACAATAAAAGCCCTGTAGGGCTCTTTTTGTTATTATGTGTTTTATCTAATAAACGTTGCGCCCTTCTTTTCTAGCATTTGGAAGTATTTATCTTTCTTTTTCTCGAACATAGTTCCGATAGCTTTCGTATTCACGATAACTTTGAAACCATTTTCAATTGCACCAAGCGCAGTCAAAGCGACACAACCGCCGCCATCAACGCCTACCACTTCTACGGTGTCGATACCATTCTTCTGTAAGTGTTCAAGCAGTTGTGGATTAGAAAAAGCATCGCCTTTGTATTTATCAAAAACTGCATTGCCTTTTTTGAGCAAATCTTCGGCTAATTCGGCGCCCTTGTCGCCATCAAATATTTGTACTGGTGCAAGTTTATTGATAAAGTTATTCTTCATGAGATTGCGGATATAAACAATATTCTCATTAGCTTTTATTTCTTCATTAACTTTAGTGATAATATCACTGTCGTATTTAAAGAATTCTGCGTGGTTCTTACCGACACACGCTTCTTGCATATCAATTACAAGTAATGCTTTGCCCATTTTAAGTCGTCCTTTAGCTGATTATACTCTTTCAGCCTAAGCTATCGAGAATATCAGCCTGAATTATGGTTTGTGGCTCGCCATTTCAAGCCCAGTATGATCTTGGCCATCGATAAGATTTACGGCATGCCCAGTCTTTCTGTCAGTAACCCAGATGCCCTGAATGTCATCCTTCGTGACGTATCCTCTATCGGCAGCCGCCTTGCTAGCTTGGATGACTAAATCAGCCTTATCGCGTTTCTGGCTGTCGCCATCATACCAGTAAACTATGGCCCCCTCCGTGCCAAAACCACGCTTGCCAGGAATATCTAGGGCACCTGCGGCCTCGCGTTTATTCCTTACGAATCCTTGAGTCATTAAATCGGCTATAGCGGATGAGCCCACGTGGCGATAAACACTTTCGTCACTCATCGGTAAATTGCCGCTTCCAAAGAATAGCCCCCTACCGCGCGCATTTGGGTTTCCGTTTCTCGCAGTCGCCTCCTGCAAATTCTCTTGATTTATCTCTACTTTATCCCAATTCGCCATTAATTCTATCAGCTCATTATCAGAGATACGCAACTGATCAATTCTTTCGACGGCATTTCTAAGATCGGCTTCAGAATTCGCCGATTCATCTTCTTTGGCTTCGTTGAAGGGAACGCTAGCTAAATCATCCCAAGTAGTTTCGCTATGATCACTATCTGGGTTAGGCCGTTCCGTATCGTAATTGGACAGAGTTTCCGAGCTTTTCATATTATTTATTTTTTCTTTCTTTCCCTGATTGCAGCCGAAATACCGGCCGTCAATAAGCATAAGCAAAAGAGTACCAATGGCATAATTGAATATCGACTGCTAGTAAGGCTAACAACCACAAATGCAATTATGAGCATCGTGGCTATAATAATGTCGATATTTCTAAAGAACCAACGCATTTTCATCTTGGCGATTGGCGGATCAATAACGGCATAGGCATGCGCCCTATTTGGTGTGGCATAAATAATTACGTTGAGCGGCAAATCTTTTTCGGTTATATTCATTCTGCTAGACATAACTGTTGGAGTGGTCATCTTAACCGGGTGGCTACCACCATGCCATTCATATTCGATATCATAAGTAAACTCCTCGTCGAGCTTAATGACATTCATGCTTACGATTTTGCCGATAATTTTTTCGCCATTATCGATAATATATTTCGCATCCGCATAGTCCGCTTTGCGCCTTTTTCTCTCTTTCCAGAATTTTGAGAATGGAATAATTGACGCTGCTGATAAGACGATAATCATCACAAATGAAAAGTATAGTGTGTTTTCGAATATCGATACGACCAGTATTGCGAGAATTGCAACGATGATAACGATAAAGCGAGCCAAGTTTACTAATTCTTCAGCCCTGGCACGATCATGGTCATATCTGATTCTAACTATTCTTTGTTTCTTAGCCATTTCTTTAATACTAGCACAATCGCATTATGTTTATTTTGCCATGTTTTCGAGATAGATGATAAAAATAACCCCCTCGTGATTAAGGGGGAGCTATTTGAATGAAATCATTCGGATTCGTCGATGCTTTTAGCGGTGTTAATAAAGATCTGCTCAAGCTGGCTATCGATGCGGAAACGGGCGGCATTGATTTCGATGCTCTTCAAGAGATTTCCGTTTTTGTTGCGCATGGATGAGGCGCGCCAATCGCAGAACATTTCAACGATGTCGACAAGAGTCATGTCGTTAATTCCACCCTCGAAATGCTCTGGATGATGGCGGTTTTTGGCGTAATGATGGTCCAAAGTTGGTTTCAGTTCCGCGAGTTCGCGCTCATACTCTTCCGTGCCATACTGAAGATACGCCAACCGTGGCGTATGTTCCGCAAAACCTTCTACTTCAGGCGATTCCAGTTTCGACCGGTCATGATTGACGCCACGAGTAGTCAGCTTATCAGTAAACCAACGGATGACCCTGCGAACTTCCTCAATGTGCTCAATGGTCTCAAGCTGACATTCGGCTATGCTCATGGACGGGAGCTGTTCATCTGACACGTTATCACCTCCGAATTGAATTCTATAAGATACGAAGCCGCCCACCGAGTTTATGGCGAAATTATATCATATTACGCAAGAAAGTCCAGTAAAGTGGCCAGCTATTAAGCCTTCTCGAGATTATTTGGCGACAATTTCGCCGTCTTCAAGGATTTGCGCGTTGGAACCGTCCCAAGATAAGATTTGATTGATTTTTTGAGTGCGAGCGTCGCCAGAGAGCAGACTTGTGAAGACGCTCTTTTGCTGGCCTGGGAGGAAATAAAACTTTACGCCGCCCTCTGCGAGAAACTTAATTTGCAGGATGCCAGTATCTTCTGTTTCGTCGTTAAAGATGAAATCGCCAAGATTGTAGATGATAGGTTTGCCGCCGTTATAATCTATTCCCTGCAAAGTATGGGCGTGACCACCGACGATAATGTCGGCACCGGCATTGAGATAATCCTGAGCGGTGGTTTTTTGGACTTGCTCGAGACGATGCGACTCTTCGGTGCCCCAGTGAATAATCGCGATGACATAGTCGCTGTTGGCTTTGGCGGTCTTGATAGTATCGATAAATTCGGCCGTATCATAACAGAGTAAAACGCCGCCGGTAGTCGCCGTGGCACCTGGGGTATCAATGCCCCATTTCTCGGCGCGGGTAGCATTCACGAAAGCGACGCGATAACCGTTCGGTAGGGTGAGATAATACGGCTTTTTGGCTTCGGCGAGGTTTTTGCCGGCGCCAACATGAGGCATGTTGATAGCGTCGAAACTATCAATCATATCGTTGAAGGCAAGCGGACCGAAGTCGTAGACGTGATTATTAGCAAGCGTGACCAGGTCGACACCCATGTCGCCATAAATCGACAGGCGTTCCGGTTTGGCGCGGAAGGTATAGTATTTGCCTGGCGTGCGAGAACCACGATTACTGACCGTAAATTCACTGTTGGCGACCATAAAATCGCTGTCGCGCATGATTTTGAGGACTTCTTCCGACAGAATACCGTTCACGCCTTGGCCACGACGATCGTACCATGGCATCACTTCCCAGTTATCCGCCAGCGAGATGTCGCCGACGATGCTAATCGTATAATCTTTGTCCGGCTCAACGAGATGGTCGAGATTTACTGAACTAATCTGATTCTGCGAAGTTGACGACCTAAAAAGACTTAGACCAAGAAATACAAGTAACGCTATTAACACAATCGCAGCAATGATGCCGACAATCCGAATAACTAATAGACGCCCTCTTTTCATTAAGATAATTATAGCGCATGCAAGTTCAGCAGAAGCACAATACCAAGAGGTTTAGTATACTTAAGGTAAAGGAGGGCTAAATGCCAATTGTATTGACATCTTGTGGGGTAATTAACGAAGACTTCAAAGAGAGGTTTTTCGGATTATTTGGAAAACCGGTCGAGGAGCTACGCATGCTCTACATTACGACAGCGGCGGACGGCGAAAGCGGCGACAAGTCCTGGATGGGTGAAGAATATCAGCGAATTTTGGCGCTTGGTTTTCGCCCAGAGAATATCGTGGAGTATAAGATTGGATCTTCCCTAGATAATCTTCGCGATTTTGATTTGATTTATGTGCTCGGCGGCAATACTTTCTATCTAATGAAGATGATTCGCGAGTCGGGATTTGAGGCGCAACTGCGCGACGCAATTGATGCGGGAGTGGTTTACGTAGGTTCTTCGGCGGGATCGGTAATTATGGGCACGACGCTTGAACCGGCAGCGGTTTATGGCGATGAAATAATCGAAGGCGTCGGCACGGAAGGTCTGAAATTTGTCGATGCGGCCGTAATACCGCATATGAATCAAATACCAGATGTTTATGAAGCCTGGATGGAGACTTGGAATGGTAAGACCTTCATCCTACATGATGGCGATGGAATGATAGTATAAAAACTGCACAGAGGTAGAGCCACGCTAGAATGCTATTTTTTTAATTTCGAGCGGCTGGAGTTTGAGAGACTTTTTGGTCTTACCGAGTTTGATTTCGACTTCCTGTTCCCCACCGGAGACATTGGCAATGACGGCCTCATAACCGGCTTTGGTTTTGCGCGCAATTGCGGCAACGTCTTTAGAATCATAGTCGCAGCGGACGATTTTACTGCCGGCCGGGTAGAGTTTGGCGAATTTCTTAAGCGCGTCATAAATTGGCGTTAGGATAAAATCGTTTCCCTGTTCATTAAGGATAACGGGACTTTTGACGTAGTTCTGACAATAGCTTGGTCCGCCCCGCCAATCGAGCAGCATATTCCAATCGAGAAAGGCGCAGGCGCCAGTGTTGATGTCAGAGAAAATCTCATAGTAATAAGGGTTGGCGGCGGTAGCCCAATCGGCGGGATCGTAAGGAGAAAAACCGACGCACATTTCGGAGCCAAGCATGACGATATCCGGATATTTTTGACGCACCGCCCACATCTCTTCTGGGCAGGTACCGTCATACCAGTGATAACAGAGGCCAGCGACCTTCGGGTTTGAATCTTTGAGCAATTTGTCGGCAACTTCTGGGAGCTGTTTTTTGTTATGATCCCAGAGCAAAATTTGCGTATCGATGCCTTCTAGTGCGGGCGCGAGATACCGATAAGCGAGTCGACGCTGGGCGCGGAAAGAATAAACGCAAGATTCCCAGACTTGAATGGCGCGCGGCTCATTCTGGGGTGTAAGGTAGCGAAATTCAACGCCCTCTTCCCTGTAAGCGTCGAGCCATTTGCGAAGATAGCGCGCGTAAGTACGGTAACGCCACGGCTTGAGGTGACCGCCCAAACGCTGAAAATGCGTGGTTTTCAGACAGGCCGGCGGCGACCAGGGGCTAGCGATTAATTGCAAATCCTTCTCGGCAAGAATTTGTTTAAGCATACGCAGGACCCAACGTTTATCGTGGAGAATCGAAAAATCACGGAGACTAGGGCGGCGGGTATATTCATAAGATTCAAGGCAAAAATCGTTACTGCCGATGCTGACGCGCCCCCAACGATAGTCGAGGCCATCTTTGCCGAAGTAGGCCTGGAGCAACTTTTCGCGTTGCGGCTTCTTGAGCTTGAAAAAGTTATAAGCTGTTGCTTCAGTGATGGCGCCGCCAAGGCCCTCCCAGGTGCCAAGTTCAATATCTTTACGGATAGTAATTTCAATGCTCATCTGTTGCTTTTATTATATTACATTGATTTTTTATGCTAATTATGATATAATATAGATATTGGGCACTGTAAAAACGGGGAGGTGACGTAACGTGTCCGAAAACCGAATCCCGGCCATCTCGGATGAGAGGCTAAAGGAGCTTTACGCGCGCATAAAACCAGTGAAAAAGAACATGATGGGCGAATTGTGCTGGTTGAAGGAGTTCGACCCCAATAAACTCAGAAGTGCGAATTTCAGCTGGGACGACTACAGTCGAGAGAAAGTCAGCAAAACTGGGGTGGTTTTGGCGTCATACAAGGAAATCGTGTGCCTGCATAAATTCAGCGCACCCGGATTATTTAAGCCAACAATCGCCGAAGTTCTTGCGCAGATTTCTCCAGATGATGTCGAAAAAGTGGTCGCATTTGAGCTGATTGCGAATCCTGCGGACAGCAGATGGCATTATTCAGCCGATTTCGCGCGTCAGGCGTTCGCAGACGGCTATCACGCCTTCGTGGTGAAGCTCTACGTGAAGGGATAGCATTTTTCATTTGCCACCCGCGAGGGTGGCTTTTTCTTGATTATCGTGGGCGAATATGGTTCGGATTATACTGGCCCAATTTGAAAGTTTTATTGAAATAAGTATTGGTATTGAAATGCCTAAATTCGAGTCCGCCTTTTTGGGCTCTAGTGGATGCATTGGTCGTATAAGCGCCGCCATCACAGATAACGAGCGCATAGCAGATATCGAAAACTGTCTGCACACAACTACGATACATTGGATCCATCGGACTGATATTGAAGAGCTTTTTGGCAATTTCTGCTGACACGGTGGCAAGCTTTCGCTTGGCGGCCTTCTTCTCTCCTTCATCCTTTTTGAGCATGTATTCGCTAGCAGCCTCGGCACCAGCGGTAATAATTTCTGGGATAGCGTCAGCGAATTCCTTTGGCGCATGAATATCGCGCAAGAAATCGCGTGAGATTTTAGCGTTGAATGGTTCTTGATTAGCCCCGCGTTTAGCAGCCTCCGGCTTACCGATATCATGTACGAGTAAACAGAGACGACCAAAATCATAAACACTGCGCGGCAGGTTGGCTTTGTAACTAGCGTCAAATATTTCAAGCGCAGTTTCGGTGTGCTGACGAAGCGTAAAGCCCTCTTTGACGCCAGTTCCCGATTCGAAAAGCTGTTGATACTTAGGCGAAACGCGCGTAGCTGAATCAATAAGTGCAGCCGGCGAAACGTGCATATCCATATTGAGATAACTCAACGGTGTTTCTGGCTGTTTCATTGACTCTGGATTATTCAGGAGACGATGGATACGACGAGCCGCACCGCCATAACTCTTGTGGCGGATTTCGAGACTTCGTTCCATCTGCTCTTTGCTTCTAGCATCTTCAAGACTAACTATTTCATAGGCATCTTCAATGTGATCACCGAGCGTGGCGGAATCAATATCAGCTTTAATGCCTACGACATGCATATTGCGCATCCATTTATGAAGATATTCGCGACTAATAGGATATAATCTCTCAATTGCATGGCCGTACTTATCGTAAGCCGGCTCCTCGCTTTTGAGTGCAATTTTGTCGTCTAATAATAACTGGAGATCGCCTTCTTGTTGCACCATTGTTAGTAGACACTTTGCCATGCCCTTCGCTGGATCCCTACGGCTGGCAATATAGTAATACGTATTCACGGCACCAGCAATGGCGCGGGCGCCGGCAATACTAACTTTTAGCTGTGAAGCGACGAATGGAATTTCGGCATCGGCAGTAATGTGTTTCTCTCTTGCGCTAGCTCTAGAACGAAAGAATCCCATCAGCGCCTCAACGTCGATGGTTTTGTAATCTTCCGCGCTAAGCGTTGTGCCAGCAAGATATGGTGGCAGAGTGCTAGTAATTGCATCTTTCCGCTCCTGAGTTACTTCTGGGCTAGCATCACTTAGATTGCAATCAAAGAACGCGGCTTCTTGATCAGGAATCACTACTTCGGCAACTTCTGCGGAAGTGCCTTTTTTGGCCGCCCTTTTATCCGCAAAACGCTCGGCGGTACGGTGCGTCCCCGCTACGTGCAGCACAGTCTCGCCAACATTAACATTGGCGTTACCAGTAGTATTCCCTGCATTTTTAAAAAAGGCATCGACGGCAAAATCGCCCTCATGGGCGCGCCCATGATAGTAGGTCCTACCGGCGGTCGGCAAAAGAACGCCTGCCCTTCTCAAGGTTTCGGCACCATCACGACATTTTTGGCTCTCAAAATTAGTCACATCAGATTCAATGCGAGTCTCAATGCCACCAGAATAACGCGGCTGTTTTTCCATAACTTAATTATAAACGATTATGTTTATTCCTGAGAGACAATTTTGCCGTTCTTCAAATGGAGAATGCGCTGATTGCGGCTACCGCGGAATTTAAGGGTAAGATCGCGCTGAGATTGAATGAATGGCCCGTCAATGAGAGCATCAAGCTCACAGATTAAATCGTGGACTGGACCTTCTTGTGGCAAAGTTTCATAAACGAGACCAGTAAACGACCAAACGTTCCAGCCGAGCTCTTTCTTGCAGAAACGAGTTATTTCGAGCAAGGCTTTGGCCTGAAGTAGCGGTTCGCCACCGCAGAAAGTAATACCGCTCTGCCCTTTTAGTGCGCGGAGCTCTTCTTTAACTTTTTCGATGGTGACGGTGGCGCCAACGCTTGGATCTTCGGTCCAGGTTTCTGGGTTTTGGCAGCCCGGACATTGCTGGCGGCAACCCTGCACCCAGAGCACGGCACGAAGGCCGGGGCCGTTAACGATAGAGTCGTGCTCGAGGTCGCCAGAGAGGCGGATATACCCCTCTGGAACATCGAGTTGCGGTTCACATAGATGATTGATTTTACGTCGACCTTTAGAATCTGCGACGGTACTTGGATTTAAATCGCCCTTAGCTGGCATATTACTCTTTTCCTACAGCGGCTTTTTGCTCGGCTTTCTTAGATTCGCGTTTGACCTTGGTGTCGACATCATATTGACCAACGGAGACATTGTGCTTGACGCGAGCTTTTTCTTCGGCCTTTTTGCCATCATTCCAGCGTTCGAGAGAACCTACGAGGTAACCGGTGATGCGGCGGAGGCGCTCGAAGCCAACTTCGCCATCACATTCGCGGCGGCCACAGCTTGGGCAAACATCGCCAGGGATAATACCAGAGAAGCCACAGACTGGATCGCGATCGACTGGGTGGTTAACGGAACCGTAACCAATACCAGCTTCCTTCATATGACGGATAACTGCTTCGAAGGCTTCAATATTGTCGGAAGGATCGCCGTCCATCTCGATGTAGGTAATATGACCAGCGTTGCAGAGTGCATGGTATGGCGCTTCAATATCAATCTTGTCGAAGGCGGAAATTGGATAGTAGACCGGAACATGGAAGGAGTTGGTGTAGAAATCGCGGTCAGTAACGCCTTTGATGGTGCCATATTCTTTGCGATCCATGCGGGTAAAGCGGCCAGAGAGGCCTTCGGCTGGAGTTGCAAGGAGCGAATAGTTGAGATGGCGCTTCTTGGTCATATCGTCGCAGAATTCACGCATGTGGCTGACGATATCGAGACCAAGCTCTTGAGCTTCTTCGGATTCGCCATGGTGTTTGCCAATCATAGCAACGAGCGTTTCGGCAAGGCCGATGAAACCAATCGAGAGCGTACCGTGTTTAATGACATCGCGGAGTTTATCGTTCGGTTTGAGCTTTTCGCTACCAACCCAGTTGCCCTGGCCCATCAAGAATGGGAAGTTTTTAACCTTTTGGTTAGCCTGGAATTCGAAGCGTTGGAGAAGCTGATCGGCACAGAGCTGAAGCTTTTCGTCGAGTTCACGATAGAAACCGTCCCAATCAGGTTCTTTGCGCTCACCGAGGCAAATACCGTGCTTGATGCCAATGCGGACGAGGTTGATTGAGGTAAAGCTGAGGTTGCCGCGACCAGCGACGTGACCATCGGTTTCTGGGAAGCAGGAACCAAAGACGCGCGTGCGGCAGCCCATGGTTGCGATTTCAGTGTCTGGTTGACCTGGCTTGTAGTACTGAAGGTTGTATGGCGCATCAATGAAGGTGAAGTTCGGGAAGAGACGCTTGGCGGATACTTCCATCGAGCGCTTGAAGAGATCGTAGTTTGGATCACCCGGGTTGTAGTTGATACCTTCCTTGACCTTGAAGATGGAGATTGGGAAGATTGGCGTTTCGTGATGGCCAAGGCCGTTCATCGTAGCTTCGAGTAACATCTTGGAAACAAGACGACCTTCTGGAGTAGTGTCGGTGCCGAAGTTAATGGAGGTAAATGGTACCTGAGCACCGGCGCGGCTATGCATAGTGTTGAGATTGTGCACGAAGCCTTCCATAGCCTGAAGAGTCTGGTGTTCAGTATCTTTGTGAGATTCTTCAATAACTACTTCTGGAACTTTGGCTTTCTTGAGTTTCTTATCGTCGCCAAGGGTAATGTCGTCTTTGATGGTGATGTTAAGTTTCTTGCCTGTAAATTCTTCGTATTTCTCAAGGTTCTCTTTGAGAGATTTGCGGAAGGTCTTATTGACGGATGGAGCCAAGCAGTAATCAAAGTAAGGGATAGACTGGCCACCGTGCTGTTCGTTCTGGTTGGCCTGGAGGATAATGGCAGCGAGAGCAGCGGCGGTACCGATGGACTGTGGAGTACGGAGGAAGCCATGGCCGGTATTAAAGCCGCGTTCAAAGAGTTTAAGGACGTCAGTTTGGCAGCAGGTTAAAGTGCCGGTTGCTAAGAAGTCCAAGTCATGAATGTGGATATCACCATGATCGTGAGCCCATGTGTATTCTGGCTTGAGAATGCAGATCTTGGCGTATTCCTTGGAACCTTCTGCGCCAAATTGGAGCATCTTGCCCATCGCAGAGTTGCCGTCGACGTTGGCATTGCCGCGCTTAACATCGGAATCTTCTTCGGCGTCGAGCTGGGAAATGGTGCTATAAGTTTGCATGAGCTTAGTTTTTGCTTCGCGAACACGAGTGCGCTCGGCACGATATTCGATGTAGGCCTTAGCGGTGTTCTTGAAGGCCGACTCCATGAGAACTTCTTCTACGATGTCCTGAATCTGTTCAACTGTTGGAATACGGCTGGTGATTTTTTCCTGTGCAACGCGTAATACTTTTTCAGCAATATTCTCGGCACGATCGTGACCAAATTCGCCAGTAGCTGCACCAGCTTTTGCAATAGCTTCGGTGATTTTTTCTGGTTTGAAAGACACGACCTTTCCATCGCGCTTTCGGATTGACTTGAACATTTTTACCTCCGTCGTTCTGAATCAATTTGCGTTATTTTCTGTCCCGAAACACTACATTTAGTGTTTGTTGAAATAATGTTAACGCTATATATAGGGGTTTTCAATAGAAAATGTAAATAATACAACGTTTATAGATAGACTTTTTTGGGCACAAAACGCTACATATAGCGTTTTTGCTTATATGTCAAACGCTATTTTTTGTAATATTTACAACAATGGGGAGAAAATATGCGGAGAATATGCATATCATGATATATTTATATTATGACAGAGAAAGCAGATTACATGGTGGAAATCGGCGAGATGATCGCTACGGCGCGCTCCCGACAAAATATGACTCAGGCGGAACTTGCCAAAAAAATTGGCACGAGTCAATCCGCCATTAACCGCATCGAGCATGGCAAACAAAATGCCTCTCTCGAGATTATCTCTAAGATAGGACGAGCACTACATACGCAAATCGTTACGGTTGGCGATAGCGGTACTTCTGGCTACCGAATCCGGGGTGGCAAAACCCTGCACGGTTCCGTAACCGTAAACACTTCCAAGAACGCCGCCGTAGGACTTTTGTGCGCTTCCCTGTTAAATGAGAAACGTACCACTTTAGTTCATCTGGCGCATATTGAAGAGGTATATCGGATCATCGAAGTGTTGGAATCGATTGGAGTGGAAACCAAATGGATTAACGGCAATCGAGATCTGCGTATTACTCCACCGAAACGCCTAGAGCTAGAAAAATTGAACATTGAGGCCGCTCGCCGCACGCGTTCAATCATCATGTTCATGGGGCCATTGCTGCATCATTACAAAGAATTCCGTCTACCATACGCTGGCGGCTGTTCGTTAGGCTCACGCACCGTTGAACCGCATCTTCATGCTTTAAAAGAGTTCGGCCTAGAAGTCGACTCAAGGAAAGAATCTGGTTTTTATCTTGCGAAGGTAAAGGATTTTAAGCCCGTCGATAAGAAAATCGTGTTAATTGAGCGTGGCGACACTGTAACTGAAAACGCCATTATGGCGGCAGCGCTCTATCCTGGAAAGACTACCATCGTAGGGGCTAGCCCGAACTATATGGTGCAAGATGTCTGTTTCTATTTGCAAAAGTTGGGCGTACAGATTGATGGCGTCGGCACAACTACAATTACCGTACATGGAGCAAAAAGAATCAACAAAGACGTTAGCTTTGCGCCAGGTGAAGATCCAATTGAAGCGATGAGCTTTATTGCGGCTGGCATCGCTACGAAATCCGAAATCGAAATCAAGCGCGTACCAATTGAGTTCTTGGAAATTGAGCTTGAAATTCTGCGTAGCATGGGACAAAAGATGAAAATTAGCGACGAGTACTATGGCGAAAATGGCCGTACGCGACTAATTGACTTAACGCTGAAGAAATCCAATCTACATGCGCCAATTGACAAGATTCATCCAATGCCATTCCCTGGCCTAAACATTGATAGCCTGCCGTTCTTCTCACTAATAGCGGCGACGGCCGATGGGCGCACAATGATTCACGACTGGGTATTCGAGAATCGCGCGATTTACAGCACGGAGCTCAACAATTTGAATGCAAAAGTAGAGCTGCTAGATGCGCACCGTATCTTCGTAACGGGGCCGACTAACTGGCGCCCGGCCGAGATGATGGCGCCGCCAGCACTGCGCCCGGCAGTCGTAATTATGCTTGCCATGCTCGTTGCGCCGGGAGAGTCGATTTTGCGCAATATCTACTCGATTGCACGTGGTTATGAAGATTTTGCTAACCGCCTAAAACACCTTGGCGCAGATATTGAACCATTGTCTGAAATATAGTTTAATTCGCGCGCTATCTCTGTTATAATTGGTCTATGGCTATTACAAGAGAAGACGTATTACATTTGGCAGATTTGTCAAATATACACTTAAGCGAAGAACAGATTGAGCCACTCATGAAAGATCTCGACAATATCGTCGGCTACATTTCTCAGCTAGACGAGTTGGATACCGATGGCGTCGAGCCTACCTACCAGTGTTTCGATATGCAAAATGTTTGGCGCGAAGACGAAATAGAAGAATTTGAAGCAAATCGCGAAGATTTGCTAAATTTAACGGTCGAGAGTGAAGATAATCAGATAAAGGTGCCGAAAGTACTATGAAGATTGCCGATAAGAATACTAAAGCTGTTGACCTCGTCCGCGAAGCGCTTGATAAAGCTAAAAAATACGAGGAATATCACTGTTTTATTTCGATGAACGAATCGCATGCGCTTGACCGTGCACGCGAAATTGATGAAAAAATTGCAAAAGGCGAAAAGGTTGGTCGCTTGGCTGGTGTGCCTTATGCGCTCAAGGATAACTATTTGAGCCGCGAAGGCGTTACAACGGCTGCCGCACGCATGCTTGACAACTTCCCTTCGCCAATTACCGCTACGGCCGTAGCTAAACTTGAAGCCGAGGGCGCGATTATGATTGGCCGCACCAACTTGGATGCATATGCGCATGGTTCCAGTACGGAAAACTCCTATTTTGGACCAACCCACAACTCGCGCGATATGGAGAGAGTTGCCGGTGGTTCTTCTGGCGGTTCCGCAGTAGCGGTTGCGCTTGGAATTGTACCATTCTCGCTTGGTTCTGATACGGGCGGTTCAATTCGCCAACCGGCTAGCTATAACGGTGTAATTGGCGTTAAGCCAACTTATGGCACAGTTAGCCGTTATGGTGTGGTAGCAATGGCTTCTTCCACCGACGTGATGGGTTGTTTTGCGAACACAATTGAAGATGCTGATTTGATTATGAGCATTATCGCCGGTAAAGATCCAAAGGATTCAACTACGTTGGATGATTTCTGGACTCGCGATCTTGAAGATGCAAAGCCAAAGAAGAAGAAACTTGGCATTATTAAAGATTTCTTGGGTGACGGTGTAGACAAGGAAGTCAAAAAGACCGTTCTTGACTATGCGAAACAAGCCCAAAAGGCCGGTTTTGATGTCGAAGAAATCGAAATGCCAATCGCTAAATATGGTTTGGCGATTTATTACATTATTCAACCAGCAGAAGTAGCCTCAAACTTGAGCCGCTACGACGGTATTCGTTATGGACACCGCGCAGCTGACGTAACCGACCTTGATAGCGTCTATAGTAAGACGCGTGACGAAGGCTTTATGCCAGAAAATAAGCGTCGCATCATGATTGGCAACTTTGTGCTTAGCTCCGGCTTCTTTGATGCCTATTATCTTAAAGCTCAAAAAGCCCGCACATTGCTAATCAATGCCTACAATGAAGCATTTGAAAAATATGATGCCCTACTCTGCGCAGTAGCACCAGCTCCAGCATTTAAGCTTGGTGAAAAGGTAAATGATCCATTGCAGATGTATATGGAAGACGTAATGAGCGTTCCGCCAAGCATGGCCGGCCTCCCAGCAATTGCAGTGCCAGCTGGTACATCTAAATCAGGCTTGCCAATTGGCGTACAGCTAGTCGGCCCACGCAAGAGCGACCAGGTGCTTTTGAATATCGCAAAAACCATCAAGGAGAGTAAGTAATGGATAAGTCACTAATTACCTTCTTGATTGGAGTAGTAATTGTCGGCGTTTTGCTACTTGTCATGATTTCTCTGACGAAGAAACGTGGACCAAGCTTCAATAAAGAAGACTATCAGGTGGCGTATCTTAAAATTGAAAACTCATTAAAGAAAGAAAACGAAGCAAGCTATGCGATGACAATTATCGAGGGCGATAAGTTGCTCGATAAGGCACTCTGCGAAATGGGCGTGCCTGGCCGTACCATGGGCGACCGTTTGAAGAAAGTTGGCAAAGAAAAGTTTTCTGAACTTAACGCCGTTTGGCATGCGCACAAATTACGCAACCAAATTGCGCACGAAGCGGATTTTAAACCAGAATTTCGTCAGGCGCAGCACGCATTAGAGACATATAAGAAGGCGCTAAAGGACCTAGGAGCAATATAATGAGCGAATACAAGATCACAATCGGTATTGAGTGTCACGTACAGCTCAATACGAAGACGAAATTATTCAGCGCCGTCGATAATGACGCTGTTGATAAAGAACCGAATTCCTGCGTAAGCCCAATCGATTACGCACTACCTGGCATGTTGCCAGTATTAAATAAAGCCGCAGTTGAAAAAGCCGTTAAGGCAGGCTTAGCGATGAACTGTAATATTAACTTAGTTAGCCGTTTCGATCGCAAGCACTACTACTATCCAGATTTGCCAAAAGGCTATCAGATTTCTCAGATGTACCAACCAATTATTGGTGCAGGCGAAATTCATTTGCCAGATGGATCAACCGTAAAGATTGAACATGCGCACATGGAAGAAGATGCTGGTAAATTGACGCATTTTGGCACCTATTCTCTCGTGGATTTGAACCGCGCTGGTACGCCATTAATCGAAATCGTATCAATGCCGGATATCCATTCAGCTGCGCAAGCGCGCTTATACTGCGAAGAATTACATCGCTTGATGATGTATGCCGGCGTAACGAATGGCGATCTTTATCAAGGCAATATGCGCTTTGATGTAAACATTTCGATTTCGAATACGGATAAACTTGGTACGCGTGCCGAGATTAAGAACCTGAACTCGTTCCGTAGCGTTGAGCGTGCAGTTGAATATGAATACGGCCGCCAAAAGGCTTTGCTTGAAAAAGGCGAAAAGGTCAAACAAGAGACCCGTGGCTGGAACGACGCAACTGGCAAAACGACTTCACAGCGCAGTAAGGAAGAGGCGCAAGATTACCGCTATATGCCAGAACCAGACGTGCCACCAATTGTACTCGAACAATCTTATGTAGATAAAATTGCAGCTAATATGCCAATGATGCCAGATGAATACCGTTCGAAGTTTGGTGTTTTGAATTTGGATGCAAGCGAACAAGAAGCGATTTTGAATTATCCAATTCTCGCACAACGTTTAAGTGAAGTTTGCGATAAAAACGTCAAACTTGCACCGCGTGTAGCGCACTGGTTCTCTAGCATTTTGCTCGCCGAGGAAAATCTTGATAAAGATTTTGCGCTCGCGACGGCACCTGAATTAGTAGAATTATCCGAAATGGTCGAAAAGAAAGAGCTCTCCTCTACGGCCGGTAAAGAAGTGTTCCTTGAGATGTACGATAAGAAAAACACCTCAAAGACACCACATACCTTAGCCAAAGAGATGAACTTATTGCAAGAAAATGATGAAGGAGCACTCGAAGCAATCATTGATGAAGTTTTGACAGCGCCAGAATGCGCCAAGGCAGCAGAAGATGTCCGCAATGGCGAGATGAAGGCGATTGGATTCCTAGTTGGGCAAGTTATGAAGAAGTCGAAAGGAAAAGCAAACCCAGCTACCGTTAATGAGTTAATTAAAAAGAAATTGTCATAAAAAGGAGAGTTATGTCATACAAAAAACCAACTAAGGCCGTTATTACAGATGCAGGATTTGCAAGCCGTTTTCTACCAATCACCAAAACTATTCCAAAAGCTATGATTCCACTTGGCGCCAAGCCAATCATGCAATACGTAGTTGAAGAGTGTGTCGCAGGTGGCATTAAAGACATTATTATCGTAGCAACTCATGAAGGCAAACCAATCTACGAAGACTTTTTCACAAACCCATGCGAAAAGATTTACAAGCAGCTTGAATCTCAAGGTAAGCTTGATCGTTTCGAGAGTGTCCGCGAAGTTCTTTCAATTGCTAATATCACCGTAATTGAACAGGATCCGGCCTTCCCTTACGGAAACGGTTCTCCGATTGCATCCGCAAAGCCATATCTCAACGATGACGAGGCCTTTATTGCAATGTACAGCGACGACTTAATCTTCGGTCAAGGCGACGTTAAGACCTTGCTTGAATCCTATGAAAAACATCCAGATGCTAAGGCTATCATTACCGCACAGGAAATGCCAAAGGAAGTTTGGAATAAGTACGGCATGATTGCGCTTAAAGACAAGAAGAAACAGACACTCAGCCATATCGTCGAAAAGCCAGCCAAACCAGAAGATTCTCCATCGAATTTGACTTCTTATGGCCGCTACTTGTTGACTCCAGAAGTATTTGCACACTTGCAACCAAAAAATACTGGTCTTGATGATGAACTCTGGACCGTCGATGCTATTACGAAACTTGCAAAGTCTGGCGATGTGTTCGTCGTTAAGAGCAAAGGTAAATGGCTCACAACTGGCGATCCAAAGAATTACCACCAGGCTTACGAAGAATTTATAAAAATGGAGGGCTAGTTCATGGAAACACCTGCTTGGATATTAGTTATAATGCTATCGGTGACATTGTTCATCTTCTTGGTAGTAGCAATTATCCTAGTAATTAAATTAATTGGCGTAACCAAGGAAGCAAAGAAAATTGTAATTCAGGGTCAAGGCATTGCCGAAAAAGCAGACGACATTGCGGGCAATGTGCGCGACATGACAACCGTCGGTGGGTTAGTTAAGCATCTTGCGGAATCTTATCTCGACGCAGATAAGAAGACCAAGAGTAAAAAATAAATAATAAGGAGAAGGAGTTAACATGAGCGAAAGCAAAGGAACTGGTAAGTTCTTCTTGGGTGCCGTTTGTGGCGCCATTGCTGGCGCAATCGCCGGTGTAGTACTCGCACCAAAGTCTGGCAAAGAGACTCGCGAGGACATCAAGGCCGCTGGCGACAAAGCCATCGAGGAAGCAAAGAAAACCGGCAATAAGTTCTTCAAGCGCGACAAAAAGGAAGAAGAAAAAGCCGAGAAAGTCGCCAAGAAAGCTAAAAAAGCTAAAGACGAAGACGAAGAATAATTAAGTCAACAAAAAATGCCCCCAAATCGCTAGGGGGTATTTTTTATTTAACGTTGACGTTCTTGAAGAGTAGGCTGGCGATTTTCTTCACAACCGTCTTAGCCTCGCTTATGCCCAATAATGCACCAATGATAACGTAGGTAACGACACTACCGCCAACAATGGCGCAGAACTTCGGGAAAACGCTGAAGAATGATTTATCGACGGCACGAAGCGGCAATAGCTTAGTGATGAAATAAGAAACAAAACCAGTGAGGACAGACGCGATTAGAATCTTACCCATCGAACGCCAGAATGCCTTATTAAGTAATTCATGATTCATGTCGCGGTTTTCGCAAATAAGTAACACTACGACTTCGAATAATGCGCTGATAGACATGGCATGTGCGAGACCTTCTGGGCCAAAGTTTAACATACTAAGACCAACGGCCGCGATGACCTGGACGATGAAGGCAATTATAGAAATGATGAGCGGTTTCTTGAGTTGTTGCTTAGCATAGTAACCGCGCGCAACGATATGGTAAAGCGCCTGCGTGAAGATTGCTACGACAAGTGCACCGAGGACATTAGCAATCTTAAAGTCGCCACCGTTTTTAATAAAGAAGACGACGTAGCCGCGAATAAAGAAAGCGACGATAGAAACTGGCAAACAAATCCAAACTATCGTGCTAATAGCCGAGCGGAGCGTATCTCGAAATTCGGTCTCTTCCCCACGGCCAGCATGTTCGGTAAGTTTTGGATAAAATGCGGTCGAAATCGCGACGCCAATAAGGTTAACTGGCATGCCGCGTAGCGATGAGGCTTGTTGAAAAGCGCGAATCGACTGCTCACCCATGCGGGAAGCGAGATTAGTGTTCATAATGCCAGTAACATAATCGATGCCTTGATCGATAGAGCGGGTCGGCAGCATTTTAAGCACGGTTCGAAAACCTTGATTCTTCCAATGAATCTTGAATTCATAGTCAAAACCGAGACCAACGAGGCCAATAATGCTAGCCATGAGCTGCAAAAGTGCACCAAAGACCACGCCAATTGCGACGCCCATGATGCCGCCCTCAAAGAGCTGAATGCCAAAAATGTTAATGCCATTCGTAAAGACAAGAATGCCGATAATAATACCTATATTGTAGAGCGCAGGCGCAATTGCATAGAATATAAAGCGCTTAACGGCCTGCTGCATGCTAGAAAGCACAGTAGAAATCGAGAACAAGAATGGGTTAATTGCGATTACGCGCATCATATTGATGGCGAGCGACATAGCAGATTCGTTAAGACCTGGGGCAACAACATAACGAACGAGCGGATCGGCAAAAATCATAATGAGGACAGATGCAACCAAACTTACGATTGCGAGTAAATTCAATAAACTAGTGCTGAGTTCCCATGCAGATTTCTTATTGCCGCTCACGAGACGCTGATTAAAAACCGGAATGAAGGTGACTGCAAGTGCACCTGATGTAATAAGGAAGAAAAGGAAATCCGGAACAGTAAAAGCAGCAGTGTAAGCATCAAGACCGGCCGGGTAGGTGTCATAGTACATGGAGTTTAGCCAGCGGTCACGGAATATGCCTAGAAGCGCCGAAACCAGCGTCGAGCTAGCAAGCACGACGGCAGCAGTTTTGACCGAGAGTTGGCTATTCGCCATGGTCACCACTGAACGAAAATGGAATCGATGCCTCATATCTTATATATTATACCAGTTTTTAGTTGCCGTAGGCGCAGCTAGAATACTCGACTGGATAATTATTTAGGTCGATCCCCTTCCCTGACAACCATTCAATCGCATTTTGCTTGAGCCCCTCTGCGCGATCTGCTAAACAAGTAATTATAGTAATTTTGATGTGAGCTTGGTCGCCATCTAGATACGGATCAATATAAAAACCACGGCTATAGCTATGGAATGGCGCAACCATAAAGATTGGATCTTTATATTTTTCACCTTCAAGACGTTCGAAATTATATTCTTCCACTTGCCAGCAAGCATCAGCATCCTCTTGATGGCTGGAATAATAGTCGGTATTATTTTCGTCTTTTTCTAGACAAACGTAGAGCTTTTCGGTCTTACCGTCTTCGATAGTAATTTTACCCGTATAGCTACCAAATCCATCTTTGGAAATAGATACGTCATATGTTCCTGGTTCAATGCGATGATTACCGTTTTTGAAAGTTTTATCGCCAATTTTGACGGTCGAGCTTACTGGCGCAACTACGATATCGACTTTACCAGTCTTTGGCGATTCGATAATCCAATATATTAAAGCGACAGCAATAATGGCCACAATTACCACAGCAATTATGACAACTATTCGCATAATGTCTGGTTTTTTTGTAGCCATTTATTACTCCTTTAATCGTGAAGTTTTGCGGCTGGCGGAAGCGTTGTGCCCTTAAGGATATCAGTTACTTCTGGGCCTTCGAGCGATTCTTTTTCGAGAAGCGCAGTAGCCAGTGCATCAAGATACTTTTTGTTTGCTTTAAGGACAGCTTCGGCGCGAGCACCAGCTTCTTTACTGAGCGCTTCGATCTCAGAATCGATGATTTCGGATGTCTTCTCGGAATAAATCTTAGCGCGATCGCCGAAGAAGTTTACTTCTTCAGTATTAAAGACCTGGTCACGTAACTTGGCGCCCATACCTTCTTCGGCCACCATTTCGCGAGCGAGCTCGGCGACGTGTTGAAGATCGGAGCTAGCACCGGTTGTGATACCATCTTCGCCAAACATCATACGCTCAGCAACACGGCCACCCATAGCGCGAGCTAGGACGTCTTTGAGTTCATAAACATTCTTATAGCTGCGATCTTCTGGCGGTAAGAACCAAGTGACACCACCAGTGCGACCGCGTGGGATAATCGTAACTTTATGAACAGGATCAGAATCTGGAAGAACATGACCAACAATGGCGTGACCGGCTTCATGATAAGCGGTGATTTTGCGTTCATGGTCGTTCATGACCTTAGACTTACGTTCTGGGCCAATAGCGACACGCTCAAAGGCCTCAGTGACATCTTGGTTAGTGATTTCCTTGCGGTTATTGCGAGCGGCCGTAATGGCGGCTTCGTTGGCGATATTGGCAAGATCAGCGCCAGAGCTACCAGCAGTTTTGCCAGCTAACGCATCAATATCGACGTCTTTGGCTAATGGTTTGTTCTTAAAGTGAACATTCAAAATGTCGACACGATCTTTGCGCTCTGGCAAAGTAACATTAACGTGGCGGTCGAAGCGACCCGGGCGAAGTAAGGCTTTATCGAGCATATCGACACGGTTGGTAGCGGCCATCACAATGACACCAGTTTCATTATCGAAACCATCCATCTCGACGAGAATCTGGTTGAGCGTCTGCTCGTCTTCACGACCAGCGCCGCCACGCGCATCACGTTTATGCGCGACTGCATCAATCTCATCAATGAAGATAATACTTGGAGCGTTTTTCTTGGCTTTGCCAAAGAGATCACGAACACGAGATGCGCCAACACCCACAAACATTTCAGCAAATTCGGAACCGGAGATGGAGAAGAATGGAACATTAGCTTCACCAGCAACGGCGCGAGCCATTAAGGTTTTACCGGTACCAGGTTCGCCAGCTAGCAATACGCCACGTGGAATCTTGGCACCAAGTTTCTCGTATTTCTTCGGGTTCTTAAGGAAGTCAACAACCTCGGTCAAATCTTGTTTAGCGGCTTCGTTTCCAGCCACATCGCTAAAGAGAACTTTCTTCTTCTCATTGCCATAGAGACGAGCTTTTGCTTTGCCAAAGCCCATACTTTGGTTATTCATATTCTGAGCCTGCTTCATCATGTAAATGACAAGGCCGGCAAGACAAGCGATTGGGAGTGCGAGAGTGGCAATATTGAGGATCGTGCCCCAAACATCAACTTCTTCGATGACTTCGATTTGAACAAGCTTTTTGGTAATAGCGTTTTCGAAACCTTGATCTTGGAGTGTACCATAAGTCTCTTTGCGAGAAACCATGGCTGGAAGATTGGCATCCTCTTTTGGTTTAACGTGGAGCACATTACCTTCGACGATGATTTTATCGAGCTTACCTTCATCGGCATAGCCAATAATCTCAGTGATGCTCTTCTCTTCTTCTTTCGTGATTGTGCCAGTATTAAAACCGCCCATCATAGCAGTAATTAAAGCGGCAACTACCACCCAAAATAGAAGCAGGCGAATAGTATTTAGGACTACATTAGATTTTTTCGGCTTTTTCTTGCCGGCAGTATTTTTGTATTCTGGCATTTACACTCCTAAAAATAATATCGGTTACATTTTAGTATAACACTATTTACGGGGCATGTCTTGGGGTTAACGGCTAGTTATGTAGTATAATGACGTCATCAGAAAGGGGTGAGTTCTTTGGCAGTATTTGCAAAACCAGACAAAAAGAATGTATTTCGCAACATCATCCGCAATGTGTCCGACTCCAACAATGGATTAAAAATCATGTTCAAGGAATCCGGCACGGTCCAGAGATTGATTCCAATCGAATTTATCGCTGGCGCTATCCTGGGTGTAATCTTCGGTTTCAACGCACTTGAGTTCATCATCCTGGCAGTCGTCCTGATAGTACTATTCACGGTAGAAACGATTAATACGGCGATCGAAGAAGTGAACGACCTAGTGACGCTCGAAGAAAACGAGCGCGTAAAACGCTCAAAGGATATCGCTTCGGCGAGCGTTTGGGTGTGGCACTTAGTTTTTATCCTCTGCGCGATTGATTTTACCGTGATGCATCTGATGAATTTTGCCTGGTGGACAGCAATAATCCCCGGTCTGTGAAGGCCGGGGATTTTCTCATCTCACATCTTTGATGACAGCACGATTTTTGACGACGTAGTCGACCAGAGACACAACGGTCAGGACGAGCGCAGCCCACATCGCAATCTGGGTAATAATGGCGAGTTGCGGCAAGTCGGCAAGCATCAGAATAATCATAATCATCTGCACAGTGGTTTTGACTTTTCCCCACATACTGGCAGCTATTACAACACCCTGATCGACTGCAACCAGTCGAAAACCGCTGACGATGAATTCTCGCGCAATAATCACCAGTACGACCCATGCAGGTATTTTGTGTAGCTCGATAAGACATATCAGCGCCGAGCAAACCAGCAATTTATCAGCGAGCGGGTCCATGAACTTGCCAAAATTCGTGATGAGATTATACCTACGCGCAATCTTGCCATCCGCCAGATCGGTAAGACTAGCCAAGACAAAGATTGTGACCGCAATCCATTTTTGCCAGCCGATTCCCATCGGAACGAGCATGAAGACTACGAGCAACGGTATCATCACGACGCGCAAAAGAGTGAGTTTATTGGGTAAATTCATCCAAACACCTCCCTTCAGAGAATTACCCAGAGTGAACGAGCGTACGGTTTTTAGCGTATGCGATATATTATATAATAATTTTACGTGTTTGAAAAGTTAGAAGCGTTGGCGGCGACCGTATTGACGCATAACTTCTTTAACGATTGGGCTTTTACGAATAGTTTCGCGCTGAAATTTCTCAATAACAAGATTTTCGCGAGCATTTTTTAATAGCTCTTTTACTTCTGGATATTTTGCGGACAAAGGTTTCGCCATCGATTTAATAATTTCTAATTCTGCGTCGCAAATCAATCCTTCCGAAGCGGATGAAATGAATGACAAATAATCTTTTTCGTCAAAGAAGAAGCGTTCGCTAAGAAGCCGGCGCAAAACATATTTGCGAACAAATTTATTGCGATTTGAAATAAGGAAGTTATTAATACAGAGAGTGCCGTCTTTCTGACTGATCTGGCCATCTTTTTTTACGATGGCATCTAGCATAATGCGAGCACTTTCAATGGAATAGCAATTATATGACAGCTCGAGCATGGCGTCGCTAGTGTAAAAATCGTCAAGGGTATTTCTGAACGTTTCTGCTGGGGTGAGTTTTTTATTTTTTAGTTCTACGGCGCGCCCTTTGAGCTCGCGCGGAAGTTTTAGTAGTTCGGAATCATCAAGTTTACTGATTTCTTCGAAATAATGGTAAATCTCACGATTATAGCTACCGATATTCTTAATACTACGAATCCAACTAATAGAATCCCAGAAAATACCATCTTCATATGGCTTCTTAAGCTGTTTTTCAATATTTTCAATCGAACCAATGCGCGGCCAATACAAGTTATAAACGACATGCTCGAAGCGCCAATATTGACGGAATGGCGACATGCGAATCCAAGTTTTATCGATGACGTCGCCGGCGATTTTGAAAGTTTTGTAATTGTCGGTGTTTATGACAGTTTCGCAGGCCAAAGGTAAAGCTTCGGCGAGACTTTGTTTACGCTGATTAGAGAGCGCGTCGCGCAATTTCTTCTCTTCCATTCTGGTTTCATTTTAACATGAGCAATAAAAATAGCCACACCAGTGGCTAAAACTAATGGTCGGGGCGACCCGACTCGAACGGGCGACCTCGCAGTCCCGAACCGCGCGCGCTACCAACTGCGCCACGCCCCGACTGGCATTATTATGCGCTATTCCTTCTCTAATTTCAAGATTTGATAGGTCGGACTATCGTCGTCGAAACGCAAATTTGCATAAGTTGTAACGCGCCAATTTTCGTCCGGAAATTCAAATTGCCCTTTTGCAGGAGCAACACCAACATACCAAATCGCATCACGCTTTTCTAGGAATTTTTGTAAATCCGTAATGCGGCCAAAATAGCTTCTTTTTAGGGCTTCTGGCCAGACGTCATAATTGACATTTGCTTCGATGAAATTTATATCATGCTGCTTCGTGCCATATGCGCTCAAATTATAAAAATCAGATGCGGAATTGACGATAATCGACAAGTTTTCGTAGCGATCGAGAGCAACTATGTTCTCAAATAATTCAGCAACTGATGTTTTTTGGCCAGTGGCAAAATCGTAATTTCCCTTTTGGTATACGGATGATAGTCCTAGTATAGGAGTGGCAATAATGATTATACTGGCGGCGACAATGGGAATTTCGGGATGACGGACCATAAATTTCTTGGCTTTTTTACGCTTTTTCGATAATCGCTCACGTGCGAACAAAACTAGAACTACGCCTGACATTATATTGATGCCGACCATTGAATAAATCAGATATTTTACATCGCTAATAAAGCCGAGCGGAGGTAGCGAAAGAATAATGATTACGATTATTGGTATAACGACAGTACATGATAGCATTTGGATTTTTTGACGATAGCGAACGGCAAGAATAATTATTAGTGCGATAAAAAGAATGAACGGGATCAGTAACCAATTGGTAATCTCGACCGCCTCACCATATAGCATTGCTTTCGTAAAAATATCAACAATATTAGTGGCGCTCAATTCGGCGATGCCTGAATTATGATGCTGGAATAGCCACGGCAGGCAGAGAGCGAGTGGGATTAGATAAAAATAGATGACTTTTTGCTGAACGATTTTTTTGCGATAGACGAGAATGAGATAAGCTGCATGAGCGAGCCAAGCCAAAATTATCGAATAATGTGTTAATACTCCGATTATCGTAAGTGCAAAGTATATGATCCACCAACACTTTTTGCGATTGTCGATGGCAAGCTGAAGGAAAAATGTAGCCGCCGCAACGATAGCAAGTATCATTGTAAACATGGTCATTTCCTGGCCGCCGCGAACAAGAATTGGCGATAGCGCCATTAAAAAGGATGAAGCAATTGCGACGGTTGAACCGTATTTATATTTCAGCCACAGAAAAGTGAAAACGATGGCGATAGCACCAAAAATTGCCGCCATGGCACGCATAGTGACAATATCGTATCCACAAAAATGTGCCCAGATTTTTAGGACGAAGAAGAATAGTGGCGGGCAACCATTAGCGCTAGCAAGTTCGGCGATTTGAGCAAAATCAAAACGGGCCAGATACAGATTATATGATTCACCTAACCAGATGGATTGATTCATACCTACAAAACAAGCAATTAGGTAAACGGCGCCAATTAATGCTGGCGATACCAGATAGATTAGACGCTTGCGCTCCTGCAAGTATTTTTTCATGCTTTAATTTTAGCATAAACTGTGGTATAATAATCTGAGCCGGGGTTTGGCGCAGTTGGTAGCGCGCGCGCTTTGGGAGCGCGAGGTCAGCAGTTCGAGCCTGCTAACCCCGACCATTAACTTTGTATCAAAGCCGAGGTATCGGCAATTTTTTATCTAAAAAATGCGTAAAAAAATCATACTAGCATTGCTGTTGGCTTTCTTATCGACCGCCATTATGGCTTGGCCGGTTTTTGCAGCTAACTGTAACGGCATCGAAACAAGCATGATAGAATGCAATGACGGTGACTCCGCCAATGGCATCTGGGTCGTGCTTGGCACTATTTTGAATATAATTTCAGTCGGTATTATTTTAGTCGGGACCATCGCCGTTATTATTGCAGGGGTTCAATATATGACCGCCCGAGATAATCATACGCAGGTGCAAGCTGCCAAAAAACGCCTAATTAATGTCGCAGTCGGCTTAGCTGCATTTTCCTTACTGTATGTTTTGTTCGGATTTATTGTGCCTGGCGGTATGTCAAAAACGAACGATGACTGGGAAAAAGCCTCGAAAAAACGCGAGGAGGTTGCCGCGCAACAACAGCAACAACAACAGCAACAAGAGCAACAAGAGCAACAACAGCAACAACAGCAACAACAGCAACAACAGCAACAAGAGCAACAACAGCAACAAGAGCAACAACAGCAACAACAAACCGGTTCAGGTGCGGTTACGGTTAAAGAATTTAAGCCATCCGGTTATAGAAATGCTTATCAGGTAACCGAATTACCGGCTGGATCCGTGCCTTATGTTTATGCCCCGAATGGCGGAAAAGGCATGTCGGCCAGTGCTGCTATTAATATACTTAAAAGCACCAATGCGATTGTTGTTGCCAATGCCGGGACTTTCGAAAAAGGCGGCCAAGCAACTGGCACGTTGATTACGGACGGAAAAGTTATACAGTCCGGTAACCGTTGCACTTCCCTTGTAATTGGCCAAAATGGCAAGAATCCAGGCTGGGCAGAATCGTCTATCAGTGCAACTAGTTTAGTGAATGGCACGGGCGAATATTACGACATGAATGGAAATAAGACATCTGGAAAGATTTATTCAGCCGTAACCTGCTTCTCCCCTATTGTCGTTGGCGGCAAAATTGCAGATGGCAAATCAAGTAGTTTTAACTTTTCAAAGTTCTCTAGCCACTATCGCAACACTCGCGCCCGCCAAGTTCTATGCGTAAAAGGTAGCCCAAATAGTCCGCTTTATTCTATTATTTCGAACAAAAACGAAGGCACTTCTGGCGGTTGGAATTTTAACCATATGGCAGAGGCAGCACGCGATTACGGCTGTACGTTTGCATATAACCTTGATGGTGGCGGCAGTACCGCTACTTGGACGAGAAATTCGACATCGGCAGATTTCACACATTACGGCGGTAGCCGCAGTGTGCCGACATATATCGTCTTTACGGCGGATAATCAACCGGTTAAATAGTCTTATTACATTCCTGGAATCTTGAAGGCGCTTGGATCAGGATAGACCTGATCTTGCATGACTGGATTTACGCCATTTACGGCGGAGCTGACAGCGGCACCGCCGTTGCTGAGTTCAATTGGATCTTCAGGGACCGCTGGCATGATAGGAGTAACTGGAGCCATATCGGCTGGGACCGGCATATCTTGAGCTGCGACAGGTTGAGCCATCATTGGCGGAGTAGCCTGGACGGCAGGATTATTTGCTTGAACGGATTGAGCGAAAGCTTGAGCAGTAGGAAGATCGGTTGGGCTCGGTACTTGAGCGGCGGCTTCTGGCTGGAATGGAACTGGAGGTGGCGGCAAAATACCATTCGGATCAGGCATCGGGAGTGGTGAAACATATTCACCTTGTGGTGCTGGCATCTGCGGAGCCATCATTGGTTGCTGTGGCATTTGTGGTGGCATCTGCTGCGGCATCTGTGGAGCCATCATTGGTTGCTGTGGCATTTGTGGTGGCATCTGCTGAGGCATCTGTGGCTGAGGAGCCATCATTGGAGCGGATTCGATTGGCGAATTTACCGGCGCAGGAGCTGGCTCGGCAAGCACTTCATTCATCATGGATGCATAATCTTTCGGAACGCGCGGTGGCGCCATAGCTTCGCTTGGTGGAACGATATTCTTAATGCCGTTCTGCGGTTGCGCTAGTTCTTGTAGGGCCGGATTGCCAGCCATTGCGCTACCATTTGTAGCTATCATCTGATTTAGCTGGGCGGTAGCTTCGCTTTGTTGGCGAGCAGCTTCGGCAGCTTTTTGAAGCGCGGCATCGATAGCATTTTCGGCAGCATGATCATCTGGGTTTAAATCCTCTTCAGACAAAGGCTCGGCGACATGCGTTTCTTGCTGGATTTGCTCTGGAGTTACTTCTGGAGCAATTATTACAGATTCAGGAGTTGGCGGAGCAACTGGAGCTGGCGGCACTAATGGAATAATTGGCGGTTCAGCTAGCGGTGGAGCCATCTGTTCTTGCGGGCCCATTGACTGAGGAATAATTTGTGGATATGCGACCGGCGCTGCTGGCGGCATCGGAACTACTGGAGGAGCCATTGGCGGCTGATCGATTGGTTGTTCGGCTGGCTGGTCAGCTGGTTGCTCAGCTGGCGCTTCTTCTTCGGACGAAGTATCATCTTCGTCTGGATTAAAGTCAACGGCGCCATGGCGAATCTCAAGATTAGTCGGGTCGTCTTCTGGTTTAATCTTCTTCTCTTCCTCTGCTGGCGGTTGGTTGGCAGGCTGTTCAGCTGGTTGACCTTCACCTTCTGGCTTTTGTTCACCCTCAGGTTTTTGCTCACCTTCTGGCTTCTGTTCACCTTCAGGTTTCTGTTCACCTTCTGGCTTGGCGGCATCTCCACGTGGGATAGTTTCAACGATCTCTGTCTTTGGCGCCTTTTTCTTAGCAGCCTCAGCATCTTTATTAGCATCAACAACATCGCTAGTAAGGATGTCTACAGGAATACTGGAGGAAATGAGCTGCTGATCGGCACCAGCGGTCATAAGCTTACTGGCTACGTTAAGAGTTTCTGGGAAAGTATGCTCATTGGAGAAACGGTTCGTAGCCGCGACGATACCAGCTAGAAGTGCGGTAGCAATTGGCTTATCAACAAGCTTCTTGTCGCCTTCTTCGAGTTTTTCGGACAATCTATAAATCATTTCAGAGACGGACGAAGCATCTGGGTTACCCCACTCGAGATCAGCAAAGTTGCCGGCAGGTGCAGCTTTGATGTTAATAGAGCTCGCATCGTGCATGATGCGGCCATATTCAGACAAAGCGGAGTCGAGTTCGGCGGCTCCTGGGACGTTTAGGGCGATAACAAGGTCAACGTTGAAATCGCCATGACTGAATTCGACATCGGATTCATCAAGAGTGGTCTTGTATGGCGTAATGTAGACTTTAACGAAATCGCCATCAATCTTATAGCGAAGATGATCGGCTTTTTCCTTATCAAGGGCAATAATAAAATCTTGCAGACTATTCGTGTTAGTTTCAAAGGTCTTTTCTGGTTCCAAGAATTCGATGGCGTTTGGCACAGCGCCAGAGAAAATCGCCGTAGCGTGTTTTCCCATTTTGTCGAGAATAAAAGTTAAACCTAGTGCGGCCGAGAGTTCATCAACGCTCGGATCCTTCGAGAGAGCGACCAAGACATTATCGCTCGTTCGCACGCGTTCCGCTACCTGGTCGATGACGCCAGAAGGTTTGGAAGCCTGCGCTTTCTTGTCTGCTTTATCTGCCATTTTTTAATTTTTCTTGTTTATTTTTGACCTTATATAAGCCTAGATTATCATAAGCGTTTAAAAAATGCAAGCCCCTACCCTATCGACCCTTTACATTTAAGGAGTTTTAGAATATAATATGCATTAATCGAAAATAATAAATTAAGGAAAGATATTTAAATGCCGATTATTAAATCCGCAAAGAAGGCTGCGCGCCAAGCAACCAAGCGCCGTAGCAATAACGAAGCGACCAAGAAGACCATCCGCGGTGCATTGAAAGCTTTTAAAGCAAACCCAACCAGCGAAAAGATGGCTGTCGTACAGTCTGAATATGACAAGGCCGTAAAGAAAGGCCTCATGAAGAAAGCTACTGCTAGCCGCCGCAAAGCTAAACTTGCCGCTTTTGCCAAAGCTAACAACGTAAAAGTCGCAGGCGCCAAGAAAGCTGCTGAAAAACCAGCCGCCGAGGAGAAAGCTCCAGCCAAAAAGACTGCCGCTGCAAAGAAACCAGCTGCAAAGAAAGCTCCAGCCAAAAAGACTGCCGCTAAAAAAGCTGAGAAATAACGAATCTTGAATCAAAAAATCTCCCCTTAATGGGGAGATTTTTGTTATCCAGCGACTGTGTTGTGTAGCGACGAGTTAACCAACTCGCCATAAGTCTTATCGAGAGGGTCGCCTTTTTTGACGTTAAGCACGCGGAAGGTTTCAATTAAGTCCTCGCGCGCAGCAATTGGATCATCGTCATCGGAAAGATCTGATTCGATTTTGGCGTAATAGCCAGGCAAGTTATCGATTTTGTCGATGTAAATCTTGATAGTATTGCCCATATCGAGCTCTTCGCGGCGGCGGCTAACCTCGGCTTTAAGCGTATAGCCTAACTGATATAAGATATGAGCAGCCTCAGTGTAATCTTTAAAAGAAATGGCATTTACAACATCAATCTTCTTCTCGGCGTAATGACGACGTAAAACGAGAGCGTAGGTAGCATCTTTATTTGGATTCTTGACAATGGTGCGGAGACAAAGCCGTGGGAGTGATTTATCGCGATCATAACCGCGAGGCACAAATATACGGTCGTGTTGCCAATATGGTTCAGAAAATTTGAAATTAATCTCTTCAAGCGTGGAAATAAAGTCTGCGCGACTTGCGAGCTTCATTTTTACGATGGATTTTTTCATGGCTCCTCCTTAAATTGTAGCGCCTTCACGCGCTTTATTTGCCCATTCATCGGCCAGTTCATTGCCTGAAGTGCCAACATGGCCGCGCGTCCATTCGAGAGCAACATCTGGATGCTCTAGATAGAGCTCGTAAAGCTCTTGGACAAGTTCGAGGTTCTTAATTTCGCCAGTTTTCTTTTTCCAGCCTGCAGCTTTCCAATTTGCAGCCCACTTCGTTACAACATTAACCCAGAACTCACTATCAGTATAGATGACATCGCCCGGTTCTGCCAATTTATAGGCGGCTATAAGGGCTTTAGCCTCCATACGGATATTAGTTGAATCTTTTTCGCTGCCAAGGGCAACCGGTGCACCATCAGAAATCACGGCATATCCACCAGGGCCAGGATTTGGACTTGCACTACCATCCGTATAAAAATGCTTCATATAATTATTGTACCATTCTCCCCTTTCAGACGGTATTCTATTGACTTTTTAGCATATGTATGATATAATTAGAATTGTTCAGTCTTTCATCCCCTAGACCGACCAAAAAAATTTCCGACAAGGAGGAATAACAGATGAACGTTCTTTTAGCTATTGGGATTGGACTGGTCGTACTGCTTGCCATCATCTTCTTCGCAGGGATGGCAAAGTACAGCGCCAAAGCATGTCTCGTTACTTTCGTCGCGCTCCTCGTGGTCGCATGTGTGGCAATCGTGATGTTGTCATTACCGCCCAAGATGGAGAGCTGGCAGGTAACCTACAGCAATGGGAACATGATCACGCTGTTCAATGGAAAGACAAACCTGAATCTGGACATTTCGAAGGTCCCGCGCATCAGCACCGATTACAAAGTCGGAACGTATGTGCAGCTGACCAAGAATGCCCTCGGTACTCCGCTTTTCCTGACACCTCAGGACTGGACAGTGATACCGAAGTAACCAAACCTTTCCCGCGCCGCGCTCAACCCTTCTGGGACGAACGCGGCTTTTTTATGATAAAATAGGTCCATGCCCGCGTGGCGGAATTGGCAGACGCGCTAGCTTCAGGTGCTAGTGCCCTCACAGGCGTGCTGGTTCAACTCCAGTCGCGGGCACCAAATGAAGCGAGTATATAAAAAATGCTCGCATTTTTTATATTGAGCGAATGCGGGTGCCCAGAGCAAACGAAGTTGCGTCGCACCAAATGAAGCGAGTATATAAAAAATCCCCCTTTATAGGGGGATTTTCGAGAATTCCTTAAGGTTTCTAAGTATCAGATGGGTCGAAGCCACCATCACTATCGCCGTCGGAAGCATAGTTGTTGGATCCAGACTTGCATGTGCCAACGTTACCATTATTGATGCTCCAGCAGTCATAGGTTGCACGATAGTTCTTAACAATACTACCGGTTTCACTACAATCTGGATTGCCATTTGAGCCCTTCTTGCAATATACGCCAAGTGTATACTTCGGGAAAGGATAGCCAGTATCGATCATCTCAACACGAGCATCGACGCGGCGGAACAAATCGTTTGCGCGGCCAGTCGAGTCTACGCTTGACTGAACACCAACGAAGTTTACAACCTTATCTTCGTCATTAAATAGCGTTACGCTAAAGGAGATATCTGGGGATGCGTATGGCGAGGAAAGGATAAGATAGCGAATGCCATCCTGAGCTGTATCATTCCAGTAGGTATCAGGTAATTCGATGTCTACGGAACAAGCGTATGGATGCGAGCCTACGGTCCTAGCCGTGTAGCACTTGACGTCCATTGGGCTGTTATCAGCATTGTAGGAACTCTGCGCAGCAGTGTTATTGTAATTGGTAGCGGCAGCCATAGTAGAAAGTGGGAATGCTGCTTTGCCGATCCTGTTCACACCGATAGTGCCACTGGCGCCAACTGGGCGGAGAGTGAGACGGCCGCGGTTGGTTCTTTCGGTATACGTTTCATTTCTCATCTTGAAATCAGATAGTTTGAAACCGGTGGCATCGGATGCGAATGCGTGCATGCCTGCCTGTACGAAGCCAACGTTCAGTGCTGGAGGAAGCGTGGCGTCTGCCTTGAACTGGTTTTTGCTACTAACGATCTTTTCGGCGTTAACTTTGTTATCTTTAAATCTTTTGTTGTCGTCGCTGCCATCGTAGATACCGGCTGTATCATAGATTGATTCGAGACCATTATCGACAATCATAGAGGCGTCTTCGTTCGAGAACCATTCGACGCGAACATACTTAATTGGAGAGACAGCCTTGCCGTCGTCGTCGGTGATTTTATGGGTGCGGAGTGGGATAATTCTAGTGTCTGTGTCTTTTGAAATTGTACCGAGGTAATTTGGGGTTTCCGTAGAAACGAGCACACAAGTGTATGCCATATCGAAGGTAGCGTCTACGCCACTTGCTGCCGAGCTGCTGTTATCGGTGCGAATAACAGTTTCGCGGTCAGAGTCGCCGGATTTACGCTTGAGAGCTTCGCGAATCAAATCGCAGTTCTTATTAGAGTCTGTTGCTTCAATTTTCTCAACAACGTCCTTGCAGCGTGCGCTAGCGGTATCACCGCGAGCAACACAGTTGTTATACAGAAGAAGCATGACTTTCGCGTCTTCGATACCTGCTAGAGCAGCATCGTAGGCCGACTGGGACAGGTTATAGTTAGTAGACTCATTAATATTCGACAGCATGATGCTGACGAAGCTGAGCACTAAAATGCCCGCGAGCAACGTAAAGAATAACGTCACAATTAATGAGGTTGCACCCTTTTTAATTTTGCTATACATACCTTATCCTTTCTTTCTAGAATTACCGCCGGTACGAACGGAGAAATTAAATTTATTTACCGCACAATAGTCGAAATCGTAATCATTAAACTCCGATACGTCCGACCCTTGGCAATAATCACCATTTGCCTTAATATTCACGCCGCCTTTTAGAGTAGCGAGAATAAAGGAAATGCTAACAAATGCCTGCTTTGTAGACATACTTTGAGTCGCAGGAATGACCGAAAAGTCATAAAGCGCCAAGTCTACTTCGTCTTTCATGATTAGCTCTACCGGCTCTGATGAGATCGTAGGAGTAATATCGACTGACTCGACATTACCAGCGTGCGCAATGGTGCCATCGATGTCTTTATTGCACTGCAAATGAGCTGGATCTGGGAAGCGAGCAAGACGATATCTGACGCCATTGATTGATACGCCGATGCCGCCCTCCAATGAGCTAGCGGTATTCCAAACGTATGTGTAGTCCGCAATGCAGAATGCGCCATAGCGTTGGGTTTTATCGGAATTCAATGATGCAAAGAAGTAACCAGCGAGAGCAGCCTTATTCTCGTCATCGCTAACGATACCATCACCATTCGTATCAATTCTAGACACGTCAGCTACATAAGAGGCACTATTAACGGCACGATGGATATCCTCAATGATCTGCTGACCAGATGCGTTAACGGCGCGAAGTGACAGACCTTTTTGATAGATATGCGATAGGTGCAGGATCATACTGGCGATACCTAGCAAAAGTACGCCAATAAATGCGATACCAATCGAAAGCTCGATTAAAGTAAAACCTTTTTGATTCGTGCGTTTCATTAGTCAACAGCCTCCGGGTTATATAGGCGAATAATCGTACTAAGCGTAGATGGAGCTTTTGTACCAACAGACTGCCAGCAAGTGCGGATGTAGAAATCATAGTATTGCGGCTTGCTAGAAGCATATGTCGAGGAATTACCCTTAACGGCAATATCCCAGATACCTTCGACGGAGTACACTTCGCGATACAGTTGTGATTCTGCTAGAGTGTCATCTTCGTTACTTGATTTAGTAACGGTGCCATCAGATAAATCCTCAAAGCTTAAAGTCGTGTAAGTAAGGCGAGGATGAAGTGAGGATGGGCGCATTACTTTGTCATGTAAAGGATCAGTATAAATTGGGGTATTCTTCGTGATGATGATCTTGTCGACTAATTTGCTGTATTGCGAATCGGAAACTACGCCTTTTGGCAAAAGTAGACGCGTATTAATGGCGAAGGCTTTGCTTTTATCGGCATAGACCTGCGCATTGTAATATTCATCACAGCTCTTATAATCGACGTCGTTAATATCGCCACCGGCATAAAGCGAAACTTCAGCCGGAGTCATGGCGCCCTGAGTGGTAATCTTTAGCCAGATATCCGAGAATTGACGCTTGCTCTCTGACCACTCACGCTCAGCAGAAAAGTTATTCTGAAGGAAGCGTAAAGCTTCAGCCTGAGAGTCAACGCTATTGCGCGCCATAGTGACTTCTAGCGAACGCTGAGCCTGATTAAGACCACTATTCATGATACCGATCGATGCAACCGACACGGTAGAAAACACCATGAAGGCGAAGACTACCTCGATAATTGTATCACCACGTTTCTTTAATCGCATGAGTCCTCCTCGGATTCCTCATCAATAAGAGATACTGCAGATGAGTTATGGCCATCGGCGGCAATCTTGATCATGCGGCGTTTACCGTATGTACCAGTAATGTCGTCAGAGGTGATACAAAGCTTGAAGTCTTCAGTGTTGTTGAATACTGCCGGATCGGCACCAAGAGCAGTATTGATATCGATATTTCCTGCCGTAAATGCTGAGCATGTAGTGCTTTGCGATTTGAGCGATCCATAATCCAAAACATCGTAGTCCTTATTGGAGAAGTCGTAGGTATAGGTATGTACTGAACCATCGCGTGGAGAACGGATAATTAGTACGATGCCTTTCTTCGGTACGTCCTTTTCGACGTCTTCGATTTTGGCACCCCAGTTAAGGACTTTACGGTCAAGCATTTTAACCGGTTCGCAAACGTGATTAAAACGCTCTACGATATTGTTTAGGTGAAGAGATTGTAGCAATTGCTGATCGGTCATACCGAGGATATATTCTTCTGGATCTACGGTAATTGTCGGATCCTTGCGAAGACTTTCCTCGTAATCTACGATATCTCTACCTAGAACGGAAGTACTTTGAACGACAGCGCCAGCAGCGTTATTGCCATCGTCATCGAGACCGAAGATGATAGCTACGCCATAGATATTGCATAGACTTCGACCGCGACCGAAATTGTTGTCAACTTCCTTGAAAGACGATCCTGAGCCGGAAATAGCTTCGCACATATCTTTGCCTTCGCGCTGAGCAATCTGGACGCGCGTAACGTAATCGTATTGGTTACGAATCAGAGTTACTACATCTTGAACAGAGTCTTTATAGCGTTGGCGAGCGAGGTTGTTACCGATGCCAACTAAAGCGCCAACTAGCATAAGACCAGTCAATGCTAAGAAAAGCATGGTCTCAATGATAGTAAAACCCTTTACCCTACCCTTTTGCATACTCATATTGTTATTATACATTAGCATTTTATTTTTTTCTAATACCTTGGTGCTAATTCACGTGCATAAGTGGTGGTTGCCTGGGAGTAGCGCTGAGCTTGGTTGAAGGCCCAGAGATAGGTCTCGGAACCCATGTTAAAGACTTCGGCTGGAGAAGCGAGTA
>Ga0310691_10000093_pt1 | contig 174440 bp, 277 predicted proteins | sample 176DNAGHGlowgp2_FD_203887 | JGI IMG/M metagenome (GOLD analysis project Ga0310691, IMG submission 203887) | Sheep rumen microbial communities from Palmerston North, Manawatu-Wanganui, New Zealand - 1766 DNA GHGlow gp2 (v2) (version 2) | ecosystem: Host-associated > Mammals > Digestive system...
TTCAACTTTAAACCATAATGCAAAAGCTACTCCAAGAGAAAATGATACATATTTTACATATCCAGCACTAGAAGCTATGGAAATAAAATATGATATAGATGGACAAAATTTTCCATATTGCAACGGCAATGGGTGGATATACTATATGAAGGATCAGTTTGGAAATGAGGCCAATTATGACTTTAAAAATTTATTGTTTATTAAAAACAATGTAACTTCTTATACTTTTAATGAATTTGTGAATGATCAAATTTAGGACTTTAGTCTTTCCGGACATTGTTCGAATAATAAAATTATAAATTTAAATCCACAATCACTGTCTTATACTACTTTTTAGGTTATTACTCCTAATGCTTACGTGCTTTCTAATACTGTGATACACACAAGTAATAATGGAACTGTAACTTTAAACAAGTCGTCTCAATTTAATATAATAGTAGTTGGAGGAAGTGATTTATCTGTGACTGGAAATTATAATACTTTGACTAATTGTAGCGGAATTATTCTAGGAGATCATAATGTTATTCAAGGATAGTGCGATATGTATATGAAAAGAGATAATTTCGAAGGATTTAATATCTCCAGACTAGAGTTTGATAATTACTAGGGAGATATACCAATTTTACAATTTCATATACTACCGAAAGGAATAGACAGAAGTATATCTCGTCTTAAAGTTAGATATATAGTTGATAGTTATGGAATAACTACAGAAAAATTTTTTACAAATATTCATTATTATGAAGGCAATACCCTTAGTATTCCTATGAATATAAATTAGGATGCTCTTGAAGATTATAATTCAGATTGGGAAGTTATAACAATTCAAATTTCGATTATGGATGGAAATAATCCAGTAATAACACAATCGTATTAGTTCTTTAACGAAGAATAAATAAATGGCTAATTGTGGACCTAAAAAAATCAGTCAATTAAATTATGCTGAGCATCTTTCTGATGAAGCTATTTTTCCAATAGTTTAGGATGAAGATAATTATATAATTCAAGCAAAAGATTTAATTGATTAGATTGTAAAGAAAATTACTGGAGCAGATAATCCAGATGCTCTTAGTATAGCCTTATACGCAAAGGAGCTAGCAGAACACGCTGACTCCAATGCAGATTAGGCATTAAAAGATGTGGCATCCGCTCTTGCATATGCTACTAAAGCATATCAAATGGTATGTCAATTTGAAGATAGACTTAGTGAACTGGAATCCCATTGGGCTTTTATATAGAAACTTAAGAATACTTTTTACAATTTGGTTGAACAAATAAGCAATCTTTCTATCGAGATAGAGAACTTATGGAATAGTAAAGTAGTCCGAATTGAATAGTCGTAGGACAACAACTCTACTATTTATATATTCTATCAAGACGATGAAAAAGTAGGAGAAGTAGTAGTCCCAAGAGGAGGAATATATAGAGGAAGTCAATATGTTAATATCAGCAGTGACAATGTTATAAGTCTTAAGAACTTAGGTAGAGCAGCTTATACTAATAATTACTGGCATTTAGATAATCTTCCAACTAAACTTAGTTAGTTTGAAAATGACGTCCCATTTTTAACTGTCAAAGACTTATGCTGTGATGATTTATATGATCTTATATAGAAGCTAACTAAAAGAGTAGAAGCCTTAGAAAGATGTTGTGCTTAGATGCATAATAACTATCAAGTTTATTTAACTCTAGGAGAAGGAGTTAATGCTACTGATACAAGAGCCTAGATTGAAGTAGTAAAAGGTTATAAATATGTTAATCAGTTTACTTTAAAACCTGGATATGAAAATTTAAGAATTGTTTGTACCCCTAATACTGCTACTATAAATAACGGAGCTCTTTCTATAGTTGTGTAGAGTGATGTATCAATAGTAGTAACTGCTACTAAAACATCTGTAACTCCCACTACTCATACAATTTCTTGGAACGACCCAACTGGACAAGTTACTATAGATGAACACTCTTCTGGTCAAGAAACAGTTAATCATTTAGGTAGCTGGGGTAGAAATGTTGTAATACCTGAAGATACTGAAGTTAAAGTATTAGTAGATGGTAGAGAATTTGTTACTATAGATAGTAATGAATCGAATTTTATAACATTAAGTGATATAGATGCTGATCATACATTAACCTTTGAAATTAGTGAAAAAACTCCATATAAATTTGAAGATATAACTAATGATTATGCAATCTTCTTTTATGGAACTTAGACATCTAGACTAAAAACAGTTGGTGACGAAGATGTTAGTTATAGTGAAGTAGGAGAGGATAAAAACTTCATTAACTTTAAAGCTAAAAAACTAAATACTGAAACTGGTAACTATGAAATCTTTACTGATATTCATACCAGATTAAAAAATGATAGTAATTCTAATAAAATTACTATAGGCCAATGTGGTGAATGGTAGGATAAAAATAATTCTCCAGGAATCAATGAACCTTATTGGGTACATATTCCTATAGAAATATTACCAAAAGATTCATTTGCAGCTAAATCAGGAAGTACTTATAATCCAGCGAATGATGATGAAATTTATGAAATAGAACTATATTATATAGACGATGAAAATAATGAAGTCATTATTGATACTGTAAAAATTTCAGTAAAGGATTTAGAATCTACAGATTTATATAAAGATCCATCAAAGCCATATGTATAGTTCTTCTATTATGCAAATGATGGAGCTGCTTATGTCCAGGGTTCAGCACCGAATGTCTCTTCATTACAGTAGTATCATGGTATAATACCTCCATCTGGGGGAACTAATATAAAAGAAGTTTCTACAGATGTTCCTTGGGAAGAATTTAGTGATACTGGCGCTGCTACAATGCATTTCTTAATAAGACCTTTTGGTATTAAAAACAGACTTACTGAAAGGCCAAGTAATGGTTATACAATTCAAGGTAACTAGATTATTTATTGTCCTGGAACTATGAATGAAGTTATAGTTACTTTAGATATGGAGGCTAATAATAATTGGTTAACAATAACTAATTTAGAAGAGAACTTAAATGGTACTTAGGATGAGGCAAAAGAATGTATTCAATACACTTTAAGTGCTGATGCTAATACTACAAACATAGTAAGATATGCTGTATTAACTGCTACAATTAGTGGTAATAAACTCGGAGGTAAAACTTTCTCCTCACATGTTCAATTTAAACAAGAACCTATATCATGAACACATGTAAACCACAAAAAATTAGCTAGTTAGACAATACTAACTGCCTCCTTCCGAACGACATAATTCCTGTCGTTCAGAAGGGGGCAAATAGAACTATCTCAGCTAAGAATTTAATCGATTAGATTATAAATAGAATTAAAGATATACTTCCTGGAAGTAGTGAGGCTATGTGTATAGCTGTTGAAGCAAAGAAGTTAGCAGAATAGGCAAGTGCAGATGCTACTTAGGCTTTAAAAAATCTTGCTAATGCTCTAGCTTATGCAACTAAAGCGTATCAACTAGCTTGTTAGATGGATGCTCGAATTTAGGCATTAGAAGGAGATCATGCTCTTATTATTGAATTGCAGGATGCATTAGCATTATTAACTAGACAAGTTAATATTAATACTCAGAGAATTAATGATATTATCAATAGTAATATCTTAAAAATTACTACTGATGCAGACAATAATTATACTATTTATACTTTTTATGTAGATAATAGAAAGATTGGGGAAATAAAAGTACCTAAGTCTAAAGAGTATACTGGAAGTCAATATATTGATATTAATGAAGAAAGAGTTATAAGTCTCACAGGATTAGCTAATGTGGCTTTTACAGGAGATTATACTGATTTAAGTAATCGTCCAACTAAGTTAACTGATTTTTATATAGATATTGACTTTTTAAAAGATAGTGACTTGGAAGATATAGAAGATAGAATCACTGACTTGGAAGAATGCTGTGAAGAATTACACACTAAGTATTTTAAGTTAATAAATTAGTTAGAGGAAAATACTTAGAATATTGTCTATACCATAAAAGTAGATAATACTAGGTATATTGTTCCGTATGACAGTACTTGGGATGATATAAAAATTCCTTCAGGTTCTCATAATATAGAAATTGCAGTTAATGAAGAGTCTTTCATAGAAGATTATCCAACATTAAGTTATAACTATGTAACAGAAACTACTATGATTAAAAAGAATGAAATTGGAACCTTATGGGGAAGTTCTCTTAAGAATATAAACTCTAATGTGATTCTCAAAGGAAAAATTTGGTCTTCTTAGGCCAATGGAACTTTAAAAGTTTATGATATAGATACCAATACATTATTATTTAGTTCTAAAACTGTAAGAGCAGCTAAGTCTTATACTACTAATATAAATGCTCCTTAGGGCTATGTATTTTTGGCTAGCGTGGAGATTAATAATTAGATTCCTAGCTCTTTAAATGCCAAAGTCACTTATAATAGTGATTCTTAGATAGAGTTAAATATAACTAATCCGGTTAAAGATAATATAATTTATATTAAAGGTCTTTAGTTAGAAACTACTCCAGTAACAGATCAACAGTATCCAATTTATTATTCAACAATAGGACGGTGTTAGGGAACTTTAAATGGACCAAGTTATTATAAGGAATCTGATACTAGTTTAAATATATAGGCTATACCAACTGTTGGTGTTTTAGAAACTGTTGACGTACTTATAGAATCTTAGGGAAGTTATACTGAAGTACCACCATAGTGTGTTCAAGTATCACATAATAATATAACTGTTGATGTAGCTTTATTATAGACTCTCCAAAGTTTATCTGCATTAAAAATAGTTGTAAAATTTGATTTTGATGACTTCGATCCTACAATAACAACATATTATTCAATACGTTTATCTGACTATCTCAGTAATTATGCTACTATTACTACTCCTAATCCTAAAAGTAATCCTTCATCCATACGAGAACATACGGATTTTACTTTAACAGTAGTTCCAAATACTGGATATACAATTAATTTAACAGGAGTAACAGAAGAGGAAACATCATCTGACAGTTTATTATAGAGAGAATCTATAGTCATTATAGAAGGAAATGTTGTAACTGTAAAAAATATTAGCAATAATATAATAATAGAAGGAGAAGCTATACCAGAAAGTCTTCCAGATGCACGCAACGCTACTGTTACTAATAAGATCTCAAATAGTAAATGTAATCTTAGTACCACACCTATTGGTTAGGAAGCAGTAATTACTATAACTCCAGACGATGGATATTAGATTAAAGTTAATAGTATTACAATTACAAATAATGGAGTTAAAGAAACTATAACACCTCATGCTAATGATTATGGTGTAGATATTACTATTCCAACGGTAAACGGTGATATAGTAATTAATGGAGAATCTATACAGCTTAAATACACAGCTAGTTTAGGTACAAATCTTAAAAAGATAACTGGTGCTTCTATTTCTCCTACAGGAGGTATTATAGGTGAAAATAGGGAATTTACTATAACTCTTCCTAATACTCATAAACTTAATGCAATAACTTTAGTTAAAGAAGCTAATAAAAAATTAATTATAAATAATACTACAAAAGTAGTAATAAATGGTAATAAAGTTACAGTAAAAAATATTGCAGGAGATATAGTTATTGATGGTACTGCTGAGAAATTATCTCAACCTAAATTATATTTGTAGGTTCAAGATAATCAAAATGTTTATGGAGAACCTTTAGATAAAAATGCTGATGCAAATATAAGAAGAGGGCGCTCCGTAAGTGCTGGAGGTTCTGGAAGTATAGTTACTAAATTTGTACATAGATCTACTAGTAATACTGTTGGAGACTGGCAATTAGTAGATATAGTTAGTTTAGCATATGACTTTGATAATGATACTATACAGATAGGAAATGATGGTAGACCAGTTGGAGGACGAACCGATATAATTGCTCCTACTATTTAGGGTATTAGTACACCTCTTAATGGTAATGGAGTATAGACTATAAATTTCCAAGTACCAAAGAATGACACAGAGGCGTGGTTATAGCACTGGTTTATATTTACTCAAGGAACCGCTACTAAATATGTAGTAATTGTATAGTATATTTCTTCTGAAAAAGGAGTGTAGTTATCTCGTAGATTCCATGCAAGTCCTTATTCTAAGGATAAAACAGTTAAACTGAAGTTTAATGATAATTGGAGAATTGTAATGCCAGAAGATGGTGTATATAAAGAATCCAGTGCTTTAACATATAACGATTATTATAATGATGGATCTAGAATAATAACGTATAGTGTAAATCGTACTAGTGGTTCTGCTAATGATTTGTTAATAATCAACAGTGACGTAGACTTTGACAAAAATTGGACCCCGCTTAGTTCTACTACTTATACTCAACCAATTTTCTATGTTAATACTGGAGAATCTGCTCAAAGCTATGATGAAGCCGAAGAAATTTATATTAAACACGACTCTATTGCTGCTTAGATTTATGTAGTTACACCACCAGAAGGATCTAACAAGACTCCTACTCCTCCTTGTTGGATAAAGAAAGTTGAGGTGGGAGGTAATGTAGTATTTGAAGGAAACACCACTACTACCTATAGTGTTCCTATAGGAGTCTATAATAAGTCTGATGATATTGTAGTAACTTTAGAAGGACATGATGGAAGTTATGGTACTGTTGATATTGGAGATATTTCTTTTGCAGTATATTATGGAGCACATAAACATAGTGATGACACTGTTCCAGAATCCATGGATGAATATGGAAATGGAGTAACTTGGACGAGTGAACCCATTCCTTATACAATTAGCAATTATACAAGTAAATTGGGATATGCTTCAGAGAAAATTACTTTTAATGCAAATGCAGGACTTATAACTCCTGATTAGAGAGTTCTTAATAGCGGAGAATTACCTTGGGCATTTGAAATAATAGCTACAAAATAATATGACAAATATATCTTATGCTGATATTATTAATAGTAAAGATTTAATCCCTCTTTTATAGAATTAGAAGACTAAATATGTTACTATTAATAATTTAATTGAAAAAATCATTAACTCGGTTCCTAGGGAAAATCCCTAGGATCCCTGTTATGAACAAGATAAAGAAATTCATAGATTATGGGAGTCTCTGAAATGTATTATTAAGAAAGTTAATGATACTATTTTATTAGCTGAAAAAACTTGGAAATTTGCTAATACTTCTGGATATAAAACCAAAGAGTTAGAACTTCAAGTAAAAGAACTAAAAACTTAGTTAGAAGATATTCCTGAAATTAAATCTGATTTAGAGTTAGTTAAAGAGACTTTAGCTAATGTAAAAGAGATTAAGATTACAACAGCAGAAACCAATACTAAGGTAATCTATACTTTTACTAGGGGAACAGCTATTGTTGGAACAATTGAAGTTCCAAAAACTACTTTATATAGAGGCGGAAATAATATAAAGATTCAAGATAATGTAATTTCTGTCACTGGATTATCTAGAGTAGCAACTTCTGGTAACTATAACGATTTATCAAATAAGCCTGTTTATTATACTAAACTTTCGGAATTAGAAAATGATACTAATTTTGTAAAAGAAACTGAAATTAAACAGTATGTAGATAGACAAATACCAAAAGTTCAAGGAAAGACTGGAGATACTCATATACAAGTAACTGAAAGAACTGTTAATAACTAGAAAGTTTATACTGTAGCAGAGAATAATATAGCCTCAGCAAGTACTTTATCCTAGTCGATTCAAGAAAACACTGCTAATGCTAATGCACTAGCTAATTAGATAAGTGCTGAAAGAAATAGAGCATAGGCAGCTGAATAGGCTATATAGACTGTAATAGAGGATAATGAATTAACAACCGCAGCAGCTTTAAATGAATTAAATGCTAGATTAACAGCTTTAGAAACAAAAGTAAATTCTCTTTAATAATTTTTGAATATGAGTAATTGCCTAAATATAATTGAAGAAGAAAATGGGATTACTTTTGAAAATACTATACAGGATGTAATGTTCTATAATAGAATAATCAAAATTACTACTGATGGAGAAAAGGAAGTTTCTGTAACTAGTGGGGATGATATAACAGTTCCTTCTGATGGATGGTTTAAAATTATAAGAATAGGAATTCCTACTACTTATAAAAATGAGTACGCCCTTAATATTTATGTTTGGAAAGATTCAAATATATATAAAAGAGTGTAGGATAATGTATTTCAAAAAGTTACTTTATAGGAAATTTTAGAAATAAATCCTAGAACTACTAATTTATATTATTCAGAAGTAGAAGTTTTTAATACTGGGAATTTAAAACAGTGTTTATTAAAAAAGAATTAGAACTCAGAAGTTTCTTGTGGTAGTAATTCAGACCCATGTAATTCTAATAATTGTATAAGAAATCATATCTGGCATATATTAAATATAATAGATTATTATGTAAATTGTGGTTGCACTATAAAAGCTCAGCAATTATTAGAAAAATTTAATAAGTGCTTTAATTTTTGTTCAACCAATTAGAGTTGTCACTGTTTAAAAAAGTGTAAGTGTAATGGATAACATAATAAAACAATATCTATATATGATATATAGGCTATAGAGAGGGTATCAAGAAGATATTAATCCATTACTAGATAAAATATTTGAACAAACATTTTTAATGGATAATGAAAGTAGATTTTAGTGTGGATTAGAATTGTAATGGCCTTTTAACCATTACTGGGGAATCTACTTACGATGAAACTGAGGACTATTAGAGCTTTAAATATGAAGATTCTGTTACTATAAACATTGTTACATATGAAGGCTCGAAAACTATGGAATTTGTTGCTACAAGTCATAATTTACATACTACTTATCTAGATGAAACTCATTTGTAGACCACAAAAGATGGATTATACAATATTACATAGTTAATAGTTCCTTCAGTTCATTGGTATGAGAGAGAATCCCATCATAAAATAAATAATTTCCACAGATATGATAAAATTTTCGTTTCCGATGGTAAAAATCTATATTTAGCAAAAGATTCTACTTTTGAAATTGTAGATGAACTTAACTTTATTACTAATATAGATTTAAACAGAACTACCATAAGCAAACACCAAAAAATAGCGTTTCTTACTTGTTTTCTTTGGAAATGTTATATAAGTTTGGCTAACGAAGTTTTGACTGACCTATTGAAGAATAATTAGGGAAAAGGCAAAATTTCTAAATGTGGAAATGAAAATGAAGATACTAAAGATAAAATTTATAGAAGAGACTTTGTCTGGGCAACTATAAATGTATTAAAATACTTAACAGATTAGTGCAAATTTGAAGAAGCACAAAAGATATTAGAACAAATTCAAGGCTGCAATGGTTTTTGTACAAATTTTGGTGACGAAGATTTCTCGTCTTTTATAGGAGAAGGTCTTAACCTAAATTTCAAAAAGAGTTGCGGATGTAATAGTTAAGATATATAATAAAACTAATATTAAAAAATTACTTAATATGATAAAAAAAGGATGTGGTTGCAATAAAAAACAACCTGAAACAGTAATTATTGACCCTGTTCCAGAATGGGAACCAGTCAACCCTTGTCCAGAAAATACTTAGGTAAGAATAGAGAACCACCCAGACGAAGAAGATTTAACTGAAGTACTGCGCGGAGAAGAACTTGTCTTAAAGTTTAAAGACAAAGTTTATAATCCAATGACATATAGCGGATATGGTAGAGTATTCTTAAGAAAGAATATGCAACCTTCCCAAGAAGAATGTCCAGGTGAAATGAATGTTCTCACTTAGAGTATGTTTATGGATGCTACAGGACAATTAGCTGAACATACTATATTTATAGTACAATATGATTATGATTTAAATGGTAAGTTTATAACTATGCCTTAGGATAGTATATTATTATTCTTAGGTGGTTCTTTTAAGAATGGTACTTTAGTATTAAATCGCACCTTAATTCTTCCTTAGGCACTTCCATATAATACTTACATTAAGTGTACAGTTACAGGACCTTATATGAATGGATAGATGTTCTATAATGAAGATGGCCTTCGTATATGGAATGGAACTGAATGGGTAGTATTAGACGGAACTGGAACTATTGATTTACAATCAGTTGTAAGAGAACTTCAAACTAAAGTATAGAATTTAATATCTAATATTACTAATGTACAAGAAGCTTTAGATACTAAATCAAATGTTGGTCATACTCATGCTATAGCTAATATTACTGGATTACAGACTACTTTAGATAGCCTTCAAGATAGCAAACTTACTGCTGGAACAATAAAAATAAATGGTAATGTTCTTAGAGATAATGTTGATATAAACATTGAAGCAGGTAGTGGTGGAGGTAGTGGAAGCAGTACTTATACTCTACCAGTTGCTACTAGAAACGTTCTTGGAGGAATTAAAGTAGGGTATAAAAAATATCAAAATAATGTTCCCGTAGTATTAGACTCTTATAACAGAGCCTACGTTACTTTGGAAAAATATGATGATACTGGTATTAATAATAGATTGAGATTAGTAGAGGGAGAAGTTACTAGAATTAGTACTATTGAACAAAGTGTTGAGACTGTTAGAATAGCTGTAGAAGCTATATCTAAATTAGAAGACGGTTCGTCTATTGTAGATGCTCTAGCAGAAATGAGAGCATACGTAACTGAACAATTAGAACCAGTTGTGGAACTATCTACTACAGTGTCAAATCTTAATACTGAAGTTGATACACTTCGAGCTAATTAGGCAAAATGTTTATTAACATCTTCATTAGAAGGAGCTGTTGCTGAATTATTAGCTTCTTCTTCTGGACCAGACAATTCTGTAGTTGCAAGTATTAAAGCAATTGTAGAGGGAGATAGTCAAATAATCTTATCCGCTAATAGAATTAATTTCAGTTCTTCTTATTTAAATATTGAAAAAAGAGAAGCTGATAGTGATGAGCCGGTTCTTAAAGTTAAAACCACAATTGACCAAAATACTTCAAACTATACCTATATAAAACCTTCTGAAATTCATTTGTAGAGTAGCTTTGATGAACGTAACTAGAGGGTAAACTCTAATCAACGTGATGCTATACTCACTCCAACAGAATTAAGTTTTAAGTCTGCAAGTGAAGGTGAATCTAAAGTAACAGCCTCACTTATATCTCTTACAAATGGAGGACTTTATAATTAGACGGATTATCCAGTAACTCTTTCTGGTTTAGGATTAAAAATCTTGTATCAAGGAAATAGTTTTGCTCAAGAAAGTTCGGAAGCCATTTAGCACAATGATAAAGCTGAACTCACTGCTAGTAAGTTATAGTTTAATGATATCCAAAATAATAAAACTTTAACATTAGGTATTAATCAAAACTATACTGGCACATTTACAGTAGATAATTAGACAATAACTGTATAGGATGGTATTATTACAAAAATAACAACTAATTAATATGACAATTGATTTTGAAAATGTAAATGTTTATGCGGATTTGAAACATGAACAATGTGTTACAGTTAATTTAAAAGAACAATTTGCTGAACTTGTATATTAGAAAGGTACTGGTATACAAGCTCATGCATTAGCTTTAAAGATTTTTAATGGGGATAAAGAATTTAATGATAACGAAGTTGCGTTAATTAAAAGTTTTACAGAAAAGTTCTGTACCCCTATGATTATCGATGCAATACATACATTATGCAAACAATAAAAACTTGTGAATTAGATAATAATAAAAAACACGTATGTTTCTAGGATTTATAGGACTATTGGAGAAAAGATGAATACTTAACAGGTCTTTCTGCAGCTGAAACAGCTTAGATTCGTTAGAATTTAGGCCTTCCAACAGAAATGGCTGTTGATTCAACTTTAGATGAACAATCGAAAAATCCTGTTTAGAATCGTGTTGTCACAAAGTAGTTACAAAAGAAGCCCGATATTGACCAGATTTCCAAAGTTGGAATAACTGGTCAATATGGGGATTTAAGAAATAAACCATGTGGATTACCTAATCCCTATAGTTTGGTTATAGTAGGATTAGATGCTAATGGAGAAGCTGCTGAGTGGAGATACGATGGCTCTGAATTAACTTACGTTAATTTAAATACTAAGTTATCTAATTTTGAAAACGATAAATGTTTTGTAGATAAAGACCAACTAAATCAAGCGATTACTGTAAAGGGAATAATCGTAAATGGAGAACTTCTTACAGCAGACTGTGATAAGTTCGTAAAAATAGATGTTCCTACAAGACTATCATAGTTGATTTAGGATATGTCTTATATGACATCCTTAGATGCAGCTAATAGATTTGCAGATAAATCTGATGTAGAAAATTTACTTTCAAAAGAAGAGGCTAATAGAACTTACGTAGCTAAGTCTGCAATAGACTAGGTTGTGAGTAGTACTTCTAGTAACGCAGTTTCTAGTGCTGCAGTGTATAATACTACTTCATAGATAAACAATAGGGTTACTGCTACTAATTCTATAATAGATACTTTAAATTCTACAGTAACTACTTTAGAAAATCAAATAAGAAGCCTTAACACTAGATATGAAGATTTAAAAGCTAGATTAGAAATTGTTGAAAGACGATTATCTGCATAGAATCAATGATTAGTTTAACATTGGTTAGAAGTTATCTTGGCCCGAGTTATACAATAGGACATTTGTACATTGATGATAAGTATTTCTGTGATACTTTAGAGGACGTTGACAGAGGACTTACATCTAAAATGAGTACTTAGGAGATATTAAAAGTAAAAATAAAACATGAAACAGCAATTCCAGTAGGAATATATTATGTTGATATGAATACTATATCTCCTAAGTATTCTAATTTTGCTAAATATCCTTATGCTAAACCTTATAACGGTAAAATGCCTAGAATATTAAATATTCCTGGATATGATGGAGTGTTAATTCACCCTGGAAATAATAAAAATCATACTTCTGGATGTATTTTAGTAGGAGAAAATAAGGTAAAAGGTTAGGTTATAAATTCCTAGGCAACTTGGAAAAAGTTAATGGAAATTCTTACAAAGAAGAAAGATGTAATAGTTCTTACTATTAAATATAAAGATAAATAATAATTTTAATTAAAAATTAAAAGGAAATGGAAATAGGAAGTAATACGTTAAGAGAAAATGGAGAACTCATGAATCTTGATTATGAGGATGAAGATTTTTTAGAAGAATAGACTGGATATGAAGAACCTGAAGAGGATCATAATGGAGAAGATATAACTCCAGAACCTACTTTAGTAGAGAGACTTCTCTAGGATAAAGGAATTACTGATACTTCTAAAATAAAGTTTGCTAATGAAGACAATTCAATTGAAGAAAGAGATTGGAATAGTCTATCAGCAGAAGAACAATATAATATTTTAAGTGAACAGCCCAGTATTCCTCAACAAAACATTTCAGACCAACTATCTGATGAAGAATTATCTCTTCTTAATTATATGAGATAGAATAATCTAACCCCATCTGAATATATAAATCTAAGTATTCAACAAGGAGTTTAGAATTATATAAATAATCAACCTGGACCATCATATTAGGTTGATGATATGACAGATGAAGATTTATATATGGCAGATTTAAAGCTTAGAACTCCAGATATTACTGATGAAGAGTTGTTGAGTGCTTTAGATACTGCAAAATCTAATGAACAACTATTTGCGAAACAGGTAGCTGGACTTAGACAGGAATATAAAGAATTAGAAGAATCAAATAGAGAAGAAGAATATGCAATTTCTCAAGAATAGGCACAAGAACAATATAATCAATTTGCAGAAACTATCTATGATAGTATAGATTCTCTGAACACTCTTGGGGATATTGATATTGAACTAGACGATAATGATAAGGCCGACCTTGCTGAGTATATTTTAGGATATGATTAGGCTGGAGTAAATCACTTACAAAAAGCACTTTCTGATCCTAGAAATTTAACTGCTGCAGCATGGTTTTTACTTAAAGGTCAAGAGACCATAGATGGTCTGATATAGTATTTTACTCGAGAGATTTCATAGGTCAGAAGAAATAGTTATATGAAGGGATAGGAAAGTCGAGAAGATTCTCCTACTGTTGTCGTAAAACAACAATAGCCTGAACGTAGAAGTTCTTTTACTTAGGGCCCCATTAACTCAATTGATGACCTCGATTAACGCTTAAATGAATTAATATAATTTTATGACTATTGCAAAATTTACAACCGTACGTCCAACAATGAGTGATACACGTACGTACGAAGATTTTTACAAATTCTTAGGCACAAAGCCTTATAAGATGGGTATCGTAAGTCGTTTATACCCAGATTTAACTGCATCGTATTTAACTGAGTCTCTTAGAAATATTTTCTACTAGGGAAGAAAGTCTGGAAATAAGTATCAACCAATTGATTCTCTCTATTTTGAGTGGTCAATCGAAGTTAATGATATTAAGCGCATTGAGTTTGCTGCTATTCCAGAAGGAGATGGTGCAGGTGGTTCAGAAATCACTATGGCTTTCAAGGAAAGATATTATGAGAAGTATGATATTTTCCGTATTGATGGTTCAAATCAATAGTGTATTGTTGTTGCAAGACCTATTAGAAAAGCTGATAATTATTGGGAAGTTCAAGTAAGACTTATCGATAACGACTACAGTTCTGTTCTCGATTTCAGTGCTTGCTAGGTAGGTATGACTACTAGATTCTAGTCAAATGCCATTAACTTAATAGTGGCAATTATAAGTAATTATAATTTAAAAAATACCTTAATTGCTGGAAACTCTTAAAAGATATTTAAGACAATCAGCAGCGAAGATAAATATTTATTTAGAAATAAAAGGAGAAATCCTTAAGATAAAAAATTTTTATAACGTTCAACGACTATCCGAAAGGAGTAAATTATGAAATATATAGTATATAAAACAACAAATTTAGTAAATAATTATATTTATATTGGAGTACATAAAACTGAAAATCCAGATATTTTTGATAATTATATTGGTAACGGAGTATATATAAATAAACCTTATACTTATGAAAAAAGTAAAACTAAATTTCAACAAGCAGTAAATGAATTTGGTACAAAATCTTTTAAAAGGGAAGTTTTAGCAATTTATGATACTCCTGAAGAGGCTTATTCTTTGGAAGAACAATTAGTTAATGAGAATTTTCTTGCAAGAAACGATGTTTATAATATGGTACTTGGAGGAAAAATAAATAATATTGAAGGAATACCAGTTTATATGTACGATGAATCTGGTTTATATATTAAGAATTTCTCTAGTTATGAAGATGCAGGGAAGCATTTAGGTGTACAACCATCTTCTATTAGAAGAGCTGTAGTATATAAATATAGAGTTAAAAATAATTATTTCACTAATATAAAAGTTGATAAAATAGATATAAAAGAATTTAATACTAATAAAAAAATAAAAGTATATCGTTACTTAAAAGATAATAAATATGATTCAGAATTTGAGTCTTATAATGAGGCAGCCAGAAATTCTGATTCTTCTCCATCAAATATTAGGTCTGCTACTTTGACTGGTTATTGTGTAAAAGATTTATACTATTTTTCTTTTATTAAAAAAGATAGTTATGATAAAGCTCGAACAGAACAAATAAAAACCAGAGAAGTTCATAAATATGATTCTGATGGAAATTATCTTTGTAGTTACAATACTCAGCAAGAAGCAGAATTTGATAATCCTTATAGTAATATTACTAAAGCAATTAAACTAAAGAGTTTAGATGAAAATGGATATCTATGGGGATTGGAAAAATTAGAATCCTATAATTCTCCAAAAAGAAAGGGAAAAAGAAAAGTTGGATTGTTTTCTGAAACTGGTGAATTAATTAAAACCTGGGATTCTGCTAGGGCTTGTGCTAGAGAGGTAGGAACTGCTGTTCAAAATGTATTAAATGGAAAATATCTAAAACATAAAGGAAACATATACAAATATATTGATAATTGAAATGGGTATTATCCTATTATATGAATAGGATAGTGATATAGTCTGATCTTTGTAGTAATACAAAGTTAACACAAATGGCCTGAGTTACATGAAGAAGGATACGTTAAGTATTAGAGCAATATAGAGCAACAACGTAACTATATCACCACTCATAGATGCGATGATAGCTATTCTGCACTCTATGCTGCATTTGAGGATAAGTTTATCAGCATTGCCGAAGGTAAGGGTCAAGGTGACTTAACAGAGACTATTTATAAGATGGATAAGAAAGAGAAAGTTCTTCTTGATAACTTCCTCTATGTAAGAAATAATGGTTTACTCTTCAACAAGTGTAATGTTGATGTTAATGGTAAGCCAACTATTGTCGATCCAGATACAAATAGACCTATTTATATTGGCGATGGTATCATTCCATAGGTAGAACGCTTTGCAAGTAAGTATGCTTTCAGCAGATTAACCGTAGAGGTATTCCATACTGTAATTGCTACTCTTTGTGAGAAGGCAGAAAACCCAACAGGTAACAAGTCAAATAAAATACAGGCTTGGGCAGCTTGAAAAAGCTGTAAAAATAAATTATTCAAATTGCTGGAACCCTTTAGAGCTTTTAGAACTACAAAGTAATCTGTAAAGATAAGCTTGAAAGTTTGAAAATCTAAAAGATTAGGGAATCAGCAGCAAAGGCCACCTAAAGGGTGGAATGTTCAACGACTAAATGTTTAATATCTTATGAATTATATAGTTTATAAAACAACTAATTTAATTAATGGAAAAATTTATATTGGAGTCCATAGAACTAATCCTGATATATTTGATGGATATATAGGATGTGGTATAACATAGAAAGATAAAAAAGAAAAAATATTAAAAGGATTTCCAGCAGCTGTAAAAAAATACGGCTATGAAAACTTTAAAAGAGAAACTTTATTTATATATCCAGATACAGAAGAAGGTAAATTACAAGCATATAAAAAAGAGGAAGAATTAGTAAATTTAGATTTTGTTAAGTCTTCTGAAACTTATAATTTAGCTTTAGGTGGAAAAATTTCAATGGGGGAGTGTAATAAAAAAGAGATTGCACAGTACACCATTGATGGAACTTTTATTAGAACCTGGGCATCTATAACTGAAGCCGAAGAAACCCTTGGTATACCTAATATTAGTTAGAATTTAATTGGTAAATCTAAATATAGTGGTAATTTTCAATGGAAATATTACACTGGAGATGAATCTCCTATACCTCCAGTAGAAACTAAAGAAAAAACAGTTTATCAATTTGATTTACAAGGAAATCTTATTAAAGTTTGGAAATCTGCAAGTGAAGCAGCTAAACAATTTACTAATGTAAATTCAGCACGAACCGCTATTAGTAACAATTGTTTAAAAAAAGTTAATAAAGCATACGGTTATTTTTGGTCTTATAAACATATATTTGATTATAAGGAAACTAAAGGAAAATCAGTTGCTAAATACAATGATGAAGGAGAATTATTAGAAATATATGATTCTATTAAAGAAGCTGCTGAATTAAATAATATTAAAACTCCATCTAATATAAGTGCTGCTATAGCAGGTAAACAAAAAAGATGTGGAGGATTTAGATGGAGATATTTCTATGGTAATAAGGATAATATAAAACCCATTTAAGATAAAGATATAGTCTGACCTTATAGGAAACTATAAGATTAACAATGTGTTGTCTTTATCTGCAACGAGCGTATGTGGTTCTTAATTCAAACAGTGCTTGGAGAGTGGTTAAGTAAGTTTAAGGTAGATGCTACTTATCTTTGGTCTAAGTAGGCTAATGATTACATTAAGGTAGGTGCTACATTCCAAACTTATGAATGGGGTGGAAACCAAATCAGCTTCAAGGTTGATAGAACATTCTCTCGTGAGTATGGATTCGAAAAGGGATATGCATTATGCTTAGATTTAACAGCTGATAGTACTGGTAATGAGCCTCCTATCCAAATGTTCACATTAAAGGGTGGTGACTTTATCCAAAATAGATTCCCAGGCGTAGGTGGCTTGGATGGTTTAAGCTCTGGTGTTGTTTCTAGCCCAGTAGCTGGAAGTAAGCTGATAGTGTGGGGATATAGTGGCGTTGCTGTCTTTAATCCCTATAGGTCGTTTATATTAAGAGAGATTTGATCTCTTAAATCAGCTTAAACTAAAAAATTTAAAGATAATAACTTAGTTAAATAGATTAGCGCAGGGGAGCAGCCCTCCCCTGCTTAGTTTAAATATATAAAAGTAAATGAATTAATGAGTACAGTAAATGATAGAGGTGCTTTCACCAAAGAAGTAATTGTTTTAAGAAGTGTGTATAGTAAAACACCAATTAAATACTATATGCAACCTTGTAAAGATAAATATGGACGTTTCCCAAATTGTGTAAAAAGAGTAAACTCTCAAGGTGACATGATAATGACTGACCAAGAGAGGAATAGCGAGGAATCTAATTACTTCATTCCTGAGAATTAGGTTTTTACAATAACTGATGGACAAACTTTTGATTTGACTGACCCATATCAAAAAAATATGTGGGAAGCTATTAAAAATAATCCTATGATTGCTAAAAGTCGTTTTGAGAAAGACGAAAATGGTAATTTCAAAATTGATGGAACTCCAGATAAAAATGCACACGTTCAAAGGTATGGTATTGCAGAATTGTATGTAGATATGCCTGGAGTAGAAACAGCTCAAAAGGTAACTAAGAAAAAGAAGGTACTTAATGCTTGTAATTTCATTATGAATGATCAAAGAGGAGCTGATGGTAGACTGCTTATGGCAAAACTCTTGGGAAAGAATATGCATAATGCACCAGATGCAGATGTAGAAGATTTCCTTTTCCAAATAGCAGAAAAAGATCCAGATAGGATTATTTCTTTGTATACAGGTGATGATTTAAATCTCCGTATTCTTTTTGCTGAAGCTAGAGAACGTAAAGTTATTTTATATAAAAATAAAGTATATACATATGCTCACGGAGATGTAGTCTTGGGAACAACTGATGACCAAGTACTTACTTGGATGAAAGACTCTAAAAATAAGAAAGTATTAGAATTAATTCGTAAAGATACATACCCAGAAATGTATAAAAACGAGGATAAATGACAGCTAGACAATTATTAAACGGTGTAGTAATTGAACTTAATAAACAATAGGCTCCAAGTCCAACACTTGAAGCTTTTAATTACTTTGCCAATAAAGCAATTAACTAGTATATAAACAAACGTTATAGTCAAGGCTATGATGTTAACCAACAATTTACTGATGATGTCCGAGTTTTAAAAGCATCTGCAGTTTTATATGCAAAACCTAATCCTGTTTCCAAAGATGTTACATCTTTGAAATCGTTTCTTACAGATGCTAAATATGATTTTGATTTACCTGCTGACTATTTACATTTATTAAATTGTACTTGCGTGTACAAAGTTAATAAAAGATATAGTTGCTATGATGCAGGGACATATTGGGAAGTAGGAGCAACTAGGCTAACTGCTGATTTAGCTCCTATTATCCTCAATAATTTTTATATGCGACCAAAGTACGATAAACCGTACTATTATATTAATAATAATAATATTGATACAGGAGCATGGGATGCAAAACAATCTTTAACTCCAACTAATCCAGTTGAATTAACTCAAAATAATATTAGTGGAACATTAGATAATAATGGAACTGATAGATAGACTGGAATTAGTGGACCTATGGAACCAGAACTTGATTATGCACCAATTGTTCAATCAATTAAAGGTGCTCCTAACTCTAAAAATATTCCTCAAGAAAACAGAGTATCTAATGATACTAATGACTTTATTGATATTAAAAATCAAATTTTACCAAGATTTCGTGAAGAGCGAGATGGATTACTTGACGATACAGTAGAGCGAACTGCTGGAAATCGTTATGGTAATTCTAGTAAAGTAAGACTTGAAATTAGATATGGTAAAGATAATTCTGTATTCCAATTAGCCGCTATAAAAATCGATTATATTAAAGCTCCACAACATATACGGTTAACTCAAGAACAAATTGATTTAACTGAGGACACATCACAGATATTGGAATTCCCAGATTATGTATGTCAAGAGATTATTAATGAGCTGACCCATATTATTATGGAAAATGGAACCGATCCAAGGCTCCAAACACATCCTGTAGTTTCTTAGTCTATCGCATCTCCAGCTCAGGGATAGACAACAACCAAAAAATAATTATAACGTATGTTTATTTTTTCAACAAACACACTAATTAACGAATACACTGGTTATCCTGGTGGATTCGTAGTAGATGACGCTCTTATTGCTAGAAGTGGTAATGATGCAGATTTAACTGCTGTCAAGGGTCAAAAAGTTCGTTGGTATGTAGATAAGACCAATGCTAATGATCCTATTTTAAGAATTGGTAGAGATTTCAGATTTGCTTCTTCTAACGTAGTAGCAATTTATAAGAGAGAATGCAATGATCCTGAACTTGCTAAGGTTAATATTGATTTAACTGGTATTACTGAAGCTGGTTTCTATAGAATTGCTATTTATGTGAGACTCACTCAAGGTTCTCAGGATTCTTATTATGCTAATGACTTCGTATTCAAAGGAAAGCCTTTCTTTGTAGAATTTAAGGTAACTACTGCTAACTTAAGTAATAAGGCAGCTCTTGCTAAGAAGGTTGTTGGTATAGTTAAGAAGTATATGAATATGCAATACGAGTATCCTCTCTTAACTGTAACTGCTGATGGTACTAAGGTAGTGATTGAAGCTACTGATGAATATTAGAGATTTAAGATGGTAGAGTTACAATAGCTTGGTGAAGGATTTAACCCTGACTGCTGCCATGCCTTAGAAGTTTATGAAGCTATTGATTCTCTTGACCCAGAATCTGATGCTTATCAAGGCAATATTGTTTTCGCACAAGATGCTACTGATAATCATCTGCTTAAGGGTAAGGAAGGTTTCGGAACCTATCGTCAAATTACCAAGGACCTCAGACTTCCTACTGCTGCAAATACTAGATGGAATCGTATTGTTTTAGACGAAGCTCCACAACTTGGAGGTAAGTACGACCAATACATTATCTATATGTGTGTAAATAGAGGTGTTATGGGAAGCGATGCTGTTGGTGACTTAGTTAAGAGTAGAACTCATCACGTTTTCTATGTTCTTCACGACGAATGTGCTGATATCATAGAAACTTGGGAGAAGGCTCTTTTAGCTATTGCCCCAGAGATTGAAGTAGTAAACAAGGATAAGGATGATGCAGAACTCGCAACTCCTTACGATTCAGCTGCTGCTACTACCGCAATAGGTGTGACTGAAAACACTGCAAGAACTGAAGCTAGCGGTGACCATGAAGAGACTGCTAAGGGAGATGCTTCCAATAAGCAAGTTAATTCTTTCCACGGAAAACTTGATGATGCTGAAAGTTCTTCTGAAGAAACAGAACCTTAATGATTAATTTATTGGGCGAAGGCTTAGTAGCCTTTGCCCTTTTTTATTATGGCAATATTTGATAAATTAGCATCAGCTATTCAAAATGATGTAATCTCTGGTTTAAGAGGGTATCATCATAATATGTCTATGGATATAGAATAGCTGAAAGATGAAATAGTAGATACTCGATTGGCAGTATTAAAAGAATACTCATTAAAAGGAATATTGCCACTTCGAGACTTGTTATTGGCAATAAATTGTATACCAGTAGACTGTGAGGATTTAGATAGATGTAAATGTACTAATTCTTATACTGGAAAACCTGTAGCTCATTTTGAAATTCCATAGATTTTAAATGATTTTGGAGGTAAAGCTATTGACTACATAGGCTCTACTGATAGATAGTAGCCTTTTTTATTTACAACTTCTATGTATGTAATGAACTATACTAGAAATTATCGTAAAAGAGGTAGACATAAACCTTTTGTTTATATTGACACTACTCCTAACGAAAATGGAATGTATGATTGTTTTATCTTTAATGCTCCACTTATTTAGGAAGTATCAGTAGTTGCAGTCTTTAAAGATCCAAGATAGCTTGAAAGATACAATTGTTGTAGTGACCTTGGAGATGATAATTTTAATTTCATTAATAATGAAGTACGGAATAGGTTAACTTAGAAAAAGATACAATATTATAGATAGTTAGCTGCTCCAATACTTCCTAATACGCAAGAATACGCTGCTGGATAATGCAAGATATACATTATGCTTAGTTTTTAGCTAACAGTTTATATGGAGTTGAACTACTCCCGGATGATTTTGAAGAAATGGCTTTAATTGCTTTTAGTATGATAGGCAATAAAAGAATGCAACTTTTAAGTACTTGTGCTGACGTTTCTTGTGAGGGATTAGTTCAACTTCCATGTGATTGTTCTTAGTTAGAAGCTGTAACTTACTTTTTTGAAGACTGGAATAGAGTCACTAACAAGTAGTGGTTCGGAGATTTACAGTCTCAATTTACAGAACATTGGATAGAAGGAATGAAAAGAACAAGTGGTCCTTTTTATATTCCTGGTAAATATGCCAATTATGTAGAAGTATCTGAAGATACTATACAAATAAAAGATCCTTTGGATAATAAAGTGCATATCCTTTATAAATCAGAATAGTTAGATGGTAATGGTTTACCTTGGATTACTGATTCTGAAGCTATAGCTATAGCTACTTTTGTGGCATATATGACTAAGTTTAAAGAAGGTATGCTTACTAATAATGGAGATACTATAAAAATATCCCAAATGTTATAGTCTGAATGGAATAGGCGATGTGATGCTGCACGGGTAGCTGATCATATTTCACAAAATGATATGGATAGAGTCTTAGATTCTAAGACTTCTTGGGATAGAAAACAACATGGAAAATCATATAAACCTATAAGATAATGAGCTTTATAAATGATTTTAAGGAAAGCAATCGTTGGAAACATTTTTTATATGGTATTCCAACAGCATTATTCTGCACTATCTTATGTACTTTAGGAGTAGCTGCAGGAATGGAATTGAAAGATAAATTATATGGAAACCAGTGGGACTGGAAAGATTTTGGATTTACAATGTTAGGTGGATCTATTGGTTAGATTTTATAGGCAATTATATTATGGCTTTTACTATAAGCAAATGCAAATAAAAAGAATTTAGGACTACTATGACTAGATTTAGGAGATGTATCCTGATGTTCCTATGTCAGATATAAAGAAAATTCTTTAGTTTGGATGGAAGTCTTTATATCTACATAGTAGTTATGGTGGTGATGTAATAGTAAAAGATGATAGTTTCTTTTGCTATTTTGGGTGGCTTATGAAAGATTCGCTAAAATGGTTTACTTATTATAAGAAAAAACTTGGAATTAAGATTTCTGTTTTATTTAAGAGAAGAAATAAGGGTATTCCGTGGGATGGTTATTATTATTTTGCTTTAGATAAATAGGCAGAAGCTCGATACTGGGCTTCTATAAGTAAAAGAGGAAGACCAAAGAAGTGGTTTACTTTCGGTCCTATAATACTATATAAGATAAAAGAAGAATGTATTGTTAGAGAAGCTGAAAAGTGTATTATATTTAGAGTACCCTATCCAGCAGATTTAGGATATCACTTATTTAAAAGAAAACTTAAAACAGATAAAGCAGAAATAGTTCTAAGAAGAGATAATAAATTTAAAGATTTATTGATTACTAACAATGAATATGAATATATATGAGAAAAACAGCTACGAATTAGTTTGGGGATGGGTTAGTAACTGATTTCCATCCCCTAACTGCTAAAAATACTACCTTAGTAGATGCATTAAATGCCACATTGGTAACTGCTAAAGGTAATGAAATGATATTACAAAACGATGCTGGAAATATTTAGATAAAAACTGGAAATGGCTCTTATGTTAAGCTAAAAGATGGATTTATACCTATTGGTATTAAAGAATATAATGGAGTACTTTATATTGTTTCTTATGATTCTGTTAATAAAAATGGTGAGATAGGTTCTTATCCAGGATTTGATGTAGGAAAGGGAGTAAAATATTATCAACATACTGAAGTAATTAACGATCCTCTTTATCCACGACCTATTTATAAGACAGTTTATTATAAACTAGTATCCTAGTAGACACCTAAAAAAGTAAATGATTATAGACCTTTCTATAATTTTATAAGTCCTTCTGAAGACTCCGACGATAATATAGATGATATTAAATATGGAGGAAATGTTGTAAAAATATCTAATGAAGAAGAATTACCAGAAAATTCTCAGTTAGTATATACTACCAAAGAATTTAACACTACTAAGTTTAACTTTGATTTGGGGCATCCAGTAAATATAGAAATTTAGCCGTCCTATGATGGTTCAGTTAATTTAATACTAACTGATGATAAAAATCCACCTCGATTAATAAATAGTGGATTTCGTGTATTAGAAAATGGGGAATTTTCTTAGCCAAATAGAAATGATAATAGAGAAAATATCTATACTGAAAACGATTTTGATCTACAAACTTCTTTAATTAAAAGAACTGATAAATTTCCAGTTGTAGAATATAATGGAGTTATAAATAACGGTAATCTTAAAGTTGGAAACTATACTCTATATTTTAAATATGCTGATGATGATGGAAATGAAACTGATTTTATTGCTTGGTCAAATATGATTTCTATATTTAAAGGTAATGATGGAGATCCATTCTCTATAGATGGTGGGATAGAAGATATGAATGCTAATAAAAGTATTTCTATAACTTTATCTAATCTAGATTCAGCTTACAGATATATTAAAGTATATTATTCTCGTACTTCTTCTGCTATAGACTCTAATAGAATACCTTAGGCATATAGTATTGATAAAAATTTCTAGTATGATAAAAATATTTGTAATATTACTATTACTGGAGATGAAAATATAGAATAGATTCCTTTATCAGAATTAAATACTTAGTATTTTGTAGCAAACACAGCTAAGACAGAAGCCTAGTGTTAGAATATTTTATTTTTAGGGAATTCTACCACTGCTGAAGTGGATTATACTAATTTGACAAACTTAAGTTTGTATATTTATCCAGAAGGAATAAAGAAATTATCGTCCTAGGTTATAGGAACAGTTAATCCTAAGGATTATACTACAACAGATGGAGGAGAATATTATAATACAAAGAATATTTATTACCATGTAGGGTATTGGAATGAAGAATTTTATAGATTAGGAATTGTTTATATCTTAAACGATAATACCAAAACCCCAGTATTTAATATACTAGGAGGAAATCTATAGTTTTCAAATGATACTACAACAGGTTAGTTAGAAGGATTAGATACTATAAAACTGACAGAAGAAGCAGATGTTTCTGGATGTGTTATACCTTAGCCTGATTTAAAAACTGTTGAAAATGCGGATTATTTTAATTATAATACTTTTTTAAATAAACGTGGTGTAATTCATTTTGATGATACTTCAGAAAATTAGTCTTATGTTTATAGTATAAAAATAAATATTCCACCAGAGGTACAAAAGAAATTAATAGCCTTAGGAATTAAAGGTTACTTTATAGTAAGATAGAAAAGAATTCCTACTATAATGTGCTAGGGATATACACTCCCTTGGGATAAAGAGGCTAAAGTCCCTATTGTTACATATCATGGTTATAGGGAATTAAGTAAAAACTTTGAGGTAGACAATATTTATAATGCTAAAGATGCTACAAACCATTATTTTGTAGAATCTTTTATGCGACAGTGTTCTGAAGAAATGAGTACTGATAAAAGTTCTGAAGCAAGAGTGGACGTAACTGGGGCTTTACTGGATAAACAAATTATAAATAGTTATTATCCTAGACTACATTTCATCCCAGAATATGCTATTGATAACCAAATGGTTGCTTCTGAAAAGTAGGATTCAACATCAGATAGCAATAAATCTATATATACTATAGATGGAGATATTATCTATGAAACGGTTTATTTAGAACTGATAAAATCTTATTCTAATATATTAGAATGCATCAAATATTCTTCTGGAATTATAAATATAAGATATAATTATGGTTCATCTACCTGGGAAGTTTTAAGTATTGATGTATCGAGTCTTATTTCTAATATCGACGATGTTGTAATTGAATATAGTATAGACGGACAAAATTATCAATCAGATTCTAGTTTTAAATCCGATACTGAGATTGTTTAGAAACCTCTTTATATACAAGCAAAATTAAACGACACTACTTATCCAATTCTTGGAGGAAAACAAGTATTCTTTAAGAAAGACAATTTATATAATAATACTAAAGTTAAGATTGATAAGGGTTATGTAAAAAAGCATTGGAATGAATAGATAACAACTGAATATGTATTAAAATATGATGGTGTAACTTTATTAACCGAACAAGATAAAGACGTTGATAGAATAGAAAAGTATTATTTAAATAGACTCATTGCAGCAACTAAGAAAAATATAAAAAATGAGTCTATTGATATAAGTCTTTATAAACATTTTTATAATTTATATAAATATTGTGACGGAAAACAATTAACAGCTATTTGTCCAGAGTTTGAAGTTAGATAGGATTATTACAATTCTTTGTTTACTGGTTCTAAATATAATATAAAATATCCAAAACTTCAATATCCATATTTAACTACATCATCAGAGAGGCTTTATAATATTGGGAAAGACCCTACTTCTAATGAAGAAGAAAAAGATATTTTTAAAATTATTTCTGTAACCGACAATGTTCCAATCGTTGCCATTGACCATACTATATTTAAATCAGTAATAGGGTCAGAAGCAGAAGCTTACAGATTCTCATATATAAACGAAGAGCATTGTGCATATAGAAGAAATTTATCATTATCTGGACAAGATAATAATTCAGAAAATAGACATGATTTTAATCTAGTGAGAGGAATATACTCTCCATATTTAGGAATAGTATCTAATAAAGAACACAATAATAATTATTGTAAGTTATTTAATATATATTATCCAGGAACTTTTACTAATGAAGGTAATTTAAATAGTGAATCTTTATTCACTATAAGAATTAACAACAATTCTGCATACTATCCTATTACTAGTATAAATAAATTAGAAAAAGATAGTTCTTCAGAAATTTATAACGGAGACTGTTTCTTATGTACTTTTACACATAGAGTAAATAGAAACTTTAATGACCAAGTCGCTCCTACTAATGACCATATTTTAGATTCAGAAACTTGGCAAAAGAATTATGATCCTGATACTACCGCCAGTAATGAGAAAAGTAAAGGAATAGAAAAACTCAACCAAATAAATAGAGGAGATGTTAATGCAGTTAAATTAGGTAGTTGGATAACTATTAGAGTAAAAGCTTCTTATAATTTATCTATTAGATCTCTTGATGAATCTCATCTTCAAGAAAAAGGAATTATGGGAAGAGCAAGAGGTTTTTATCCTCTACAATAGGCATCAGCTGACGGCGGATTTAAAATTCCTAATTCTTATGTAATTAACGATGCTTTTGGAGCCACCACAGGTGAACAATATTATACTCCAATTATAGATGCTCCTTATATTAACACTGATTATTCTACTCGTATAGCATATTCTGATATAGATGTTACTGGTAATTTCAGAAATGGATATAGAATATTTAGAGGATAGCATTATAGAGATTATACTAAACAATATGGAGCTATAATTAAGTTAATTGAATTATAGAGTAATCTTTTATGTGTTTTTGAACATGGAGTAGCACTTATTCCAGTAAACGAAAGAGCACTCGCAGCCGAAGGAAGTGGCGGAGAAGTTTACATAAACAACTCTAACGTTCTTCCAGAGACACCAAAAATACTTAGTGATATGTATGGCAGTCAGTGGGCAGAAAGTGTCGTCAAAACGCCTTACTATATTTATGGAATAGATGCGGCCAGAAAGAAGATTTGGAAGACTAATGGAGTGCAATTTGAGATAATATCTGATTTTAGAATTGAACAATTCTTAATTAATAATCTTACACTTCCAGAAAATGACATTTTACCTTGTTTAGCTATAAAAAATATTGCTTCTCATTATAATGCAAATAAGTCAGATGTAATATTTACGTTCTATACAAGACCATTTGAATGGAAAGACGTTACAGATAAGTGTGGAAAAATAATAGGACATGAACCAATACTTTCTACAGAAATTCAAGATGAATTGGCTTGGAGTATATGTTATAATGAAATTCTTCAAAAGTTTGAGACTTTCTATTCATGGATTCCTTTGGTATCTGCTAATATAGATAATGAATTCTATTCATTTGATAGAGAATGTAGTAGAGAAATATTGTTAAATTAGGAACAAGCAGATCATAAAGGAACTAATTAGAGAAAAGATGAAACTGGATATCATAAACCAATAACAGATCCTTATTTATGGAAACATGGAAGTATTGGTACAGATAGACCTAAACCAACTCATTGGTATGGAGAACAACATCCATTTGAATTCGAATTTATAGTAAATGCAGAAGCAGGAGTTTAGAAAGTATTTGATAATCTAAGACTTATAGCTAACAGCGCAGAACCAGAATCTTTCCATTTTACTATAGAAGGAGATAATTATGACTTTAGTAACGATAAACTTAATATGTTCTTTAGATAGGAAGCTACTAAAGAATTATTCTAGTCTTTAGGTTCACATATATCTTATAATGAAGAATATGCTAAACTTACTCCTAAACAAAATGTAAAATCTACTATATTCCCTTTATATTATAATAGAGTGAAAGTATTTAATGATATATATGATCATTATACTTAGATGCTAGATAAATCCCAATCACGTAATTATTGTGAATTATCTGGTTCAGAAATTACTTGGGATTAGAGTTTAGGATAGTTCTTTATTACTACACATATGAAGAATAATATCATAGATGACTCAGAAATAGGTTATTTAAGAGGTAACTCTAGATATTTAGAAGGATAGTGGCAAATCTAGGTTCCGACAATTACTTTAATGTAGAAGAATGAATATAATTATTGGGATAAAGATGTAAATTGGAAAAATGGTAAACCACCAATAGTAATAAATCCATATATTATGGTTAATGATTTGTCTAAATTTACTATTGAAAAAACAGGTCTACCAAATACTTATTCTTTGGGAGATATAGATACTACTAAGTGGACATTTAGACAGGAAACTAAAATACGAGATAAATATTGTAAGATAAGAATTAGATATAGTGGAGAAAAATTAGCAGTAATATCTGCTGTAATAACAACATTTACACTAAGTTATGCTTGAATATAATAATTTTAACTCTAGTATCTCTCCATCCATCAGCAACTACGGTTTATAGGAATACTTTTAGTAGCCTGCCGTAGCTGTTGGTGGTGCTATGGAGACTAGTAGTAGTGGAACTGTTAGAGGAATTGGAGCAGGTATTAGAACTATCGGCGCTCCTTTAGCAGAAAATATAGGCAAAGAAATTGCAACTAAAGGACTTACTAAAAATGCATTAAGTACTGGATTTAAAAATACATTTAATTTTAAAGGAGCAGCTGGTGCAGGCTTTGGAATGGGAGCTGCAGGAGAGGTTCTTAATGCTATAGGAGGCCCTAAAAGAGAATACTCTGGATATAAAGGAGATGTTACTAAAGGTTTAGATGCTGCATATGATGGGATTTAGACCGCTGTTAGTTTTATTCCTGGAGTTGGATAGATAGTAGGTGGTGCTATGGGATTAGCTAAAGGAGTCGGTAGTATGTTTAATAAATGGGGTGGAGGAACTGACGCAATGACTGATGTTGATGCCACTTTGGGTTCTAACTTCTTTAGTTGGAATGTTGGAGCAATTAATGGCTTTACAGGTAAAAAATCTCACACTATGGATAATCAAGACTTCATGAATTAGAATAAACTAGATTAGATGTGGTCAGGATATTCTGGTACTCTTGATACTGATTTATATGCTTAGACTAAGGCAGGTAAGAAATATGGAGGATTTAGTTCTGGAGCTAGAAAAAGAGCTAATAGAATTATTGATACTGCAAATATGAATAGAGAACATTTATTAGATATGCAAAATGATACATTTACTGGTGATATTAGAGGAAATCTTATGGCAGGTATAAATAACGCAGCTTACAACCAAGAATTATATGGTGGGATTAAACCTGTATTAGCTGGTAAACAAGGATTAAAATTTAATTAGCTAAAACAAGTAGTAAATTTAGTTCATAATATACCTAGACATTCTAATGTAACTCCTTGGGAACCTCAAGATAATGAAATTGATAAATTTTAGTTAGGTGGAACTTTTAATCTTGGAAATCCTCAAGCTTTTAAACAAGGAGGTTCAATGAACGTAATTCCAGAAGGCTCTTTACATGCTAGATTACATCATATGGAAGATGCCGATGGTTTAACTAAAAAAGGTATTCCTGTAGTTGATAATAATGGTAATCAATAGGCAGAAATTGAACTTAATGAAATTATCTTCAGAAAAGAAGTTACTGATAAGCTTGAAGAGTTAGCTAAAGATGGTTCTGCGGAAGCAGCAATTGAAGCTGGAAAACTCTTAGTAGAAGAAATCTTTGAAAATACTGATGATAGAACTGGATTAATTGAACAAATTACTGGAGAAGCTAATTTACAAGGAGCAGAAGTATTTAAAGAAGGTGGAATAGTTAAAGCAGGTTTAGGGGATGAATTAGTAACTCCGATAACCTACAAAGAACAACAACAAAATCAGCAAAAGGCAACTCAAATTACTACTGCTGATAAAAAGAAATTAAAAACTTCTTTATAGTACGCTAATAGTTTAAATAAACAAGATGCTCTATTAAAGTAGTAGACAGCCTTAGGATTCACTCAAGCTATAGGCAAAGGTGTAGAAGGACTTATGGATGCATTTAATGGTTCATAGTAGGCTAGATAGAAAAGAGAGGAATAGCTTAATGATGCTTTTACTAATCAAATGGAGTATTCTAATGAGTTAGCAGATCTTAGAAACTGGATGTCCACAGTCGTAAAACTTAAAGAAGATGAGTAGAACTAGGATAGAAAAGAATTATATGCACAAACACATGCTGAACCAGTACTATCTGCTTAGGAAGGTGGAGAATTAAATTTAAACTTTAAAACATATTAGGAATTATTGGATTATTTAAAACAAACTGATAGAGATTCAGACGAAGACTATGACTTAGAGGCTGCATTTAATGATCCAGAAGCTTTTGCTATATGGAAGGAGGAGGAGTTTAAAAATCCTGGAAGTGGACATTGGTCTGATAAATATAAAAAACCTTCTCATTTAACATATAGTATAGAATCTGTTTTAGGAGATGATCCTGTTAATAATGGAGGAATTTGGTCTCATGTAGGAGATAATGATTTATTTATAGTTAGTGACTATCTTGCTAATTAGCATTCTTTATAGGACTACTTAAGATATTTTGCTTAGGAAGAACCTTCTGCATATTTTTAGTATAATGGACAAGTTTATGGTTCTGGGAGGAAAAGAAAATGATTAATATAACACTTGGAAATAAATAGTTTAAGGTTCGTGAAGCCAAAACTGATGAAGAAAGAAGAGATGGTCTACAAGGAGTTAAAGAACTTGCACCTAATGAAGGTATGATTTTTTACTTTGATCCTCCTTAGAGAGTAGAATTTTGGATGCATAATACTGAAGTTCCTCTAGATATTATATATATAAATGAAGACCAAGAAGTAGTAGAAGTTTATAAAGGACAACCTAATGATGAAACTTTACATAGCGTAGAAGATATTGCTTATGTAGTTGAAGTTAATTAGAACTCTGGAGTAAAAGAAGGAGATGATTTAGAATTTGAAGATTCTGAAGAAGACTCCAAATATGTAATGAAAGTTCTAGCTCCAGATGGAAGTACTCAAATGTAGTTAGAAGGAGGAGAACGTATAGTTAGTAGAAAACAGACTAAGATTTTAATACGTAAAGCTAAAAAAGCAAGAGATTCTCAAAGTCCAGATGATTTTAGATCTTTAGGACGTTATATCTTTAAAGTCTTTAAATAGTAGGACAACCGAGAACCAGAATATGTAGCTAATCCTGACAAAAACTAAGAAATTACATAAAGTTCTAAAAATCCTTGGTTTATATGAATATTCTATATAGATTTGAACTCAATAATTAACCTTTAAATATTTAAAGTTATGAACATTAACATTAGAAATTATCAAAGCGAAATTCAAAAATTTCAAGAAGGTGGTGCTATGCCTGCTGAGGCTGCACCAGAAGCAGCTCCTATGGAAGCTGCTCCAGCAGAAGAAGCTCCACAAGGTGGTGGAGACCCAGTAATGGAACTTGCTCAAATGGCAATGCAAGCACTCCAAGGTCAAGATTGTGAAGCAGCTATGGCTGTATGTGAAGGATTTGTCCAGTTAGTTCAAGAAATGGCTGGCGGAGGCGCAGCAGGTGCTCCAGGTGCAGCTCCAGAAGGCGAACCAGTCTATAGACGTGGTGGTAAGCTTATCGGATACATGAACTAATTCAGATTATAGGGAGCATAGAAATTCTATGTTCCCTTTTTTATTTTAAATAATATTTAACTATGGCAGAACAAGTTATAACTACAGCGGGATAGCCCGCTACACCGGAACAGCCTGCTGTATTTATAGCAGGTAATAGAAAATTAGATAAAACTCAATTAGAAAATAGTTTAAGTAGATACTTTGATACCTTTGTTAATGCTTATTAGGGCTCTTGGGGAGAAAAAAATACTCAAGAAGTAAGATAGGCATATTCTAATATGATGAATGCGATTCATGATGGAAAAGTATCTATGAATATTGATGGGTCATTACAGATAAGTGATGGCTCAATAGTAAATTCGCCAAATAAAAAAGGATTTGATGCGAATGCAGCAGTTGCCTACTTTGTAAAAAAAGTATCTGATACAATTCCTGATTAGACTGTTCAAAAACCTAAAAGTAAAAAATACACAGGAAACACTTTTAGAGGAAATTTCATTAAAAGTTTAACTCCAGATGATCCAGCTAATTTAACAAATGAATGGTGGAATAATAACTGGATTAATTTAGACTAGGAAGTTACTGATGAATCTGGAAATAGAAGTAGGCCATACACAAATCGATTGAAAGTATTTTAGAATTTCTTAGATAAAGAAATTGCTAATCTAGATAATTATAATGAAGCAGGAGAAGAGTATGGAGATATAGACACTGTTAAACAAAGAATGTTAGACTTAAAAGAACGGTTAGCTGATGGTGATATTTCTGCAGAAGATAATCTTGCTTTAACAAGACTAGGCTTTGAACCTAGTTTTTTCACAACTCTTGGAACCCCCAAAACTGAGGAAGAAGTAGCTGCAGAAAAAGAAGCTGCAGAAAAAGCAAAAGCTGAAGAAGCAGCAGCTGCTGCTAAAGCAGAACAGGAAAGACGTTCTAATACAGGTGTTTTAAACGTTATAAATGGTTTAACTAATAAAGATTCAGCTACTAATCCATAGGAATATGCTAATTACTTAGCAACAACTTATGGTGTAGGAGAAGAAGGTTTTAGCAGAATTAACCAAACTATAGAAGGGCTTTTAAACAAAGCATATTAGGGTTCTTTATAGGGAGTAGTTGGATTAAATTAGTAGGAACGAAGACAATTAGGAAATTTCATTCACTTTATAAGAACTAATAATCCTGCATATCAAAATACATAGTTAACTCAAGAAGAGTTGGCTGAATTACAAACACATAAAAACTTTACTGGAGGAAGTGTATTTAAACTTCCTTGGAAAACTCAGGATGGAAGAAGTATATATGCAGATAACGCTGGAAAAGTATACTTTTTAAAACCATCTAATAATAAAGAATTAACTTCTTAGTTAAAAGGAACAGACGCTCAGTATAAAAAAGGATTTTTATCTGGTACTGAATAGGGCCAAGCAGTTGCTGCTTAGTTAAAACTTGATGCTGAATAGTAGCGACATATATTTGAAGATATGCAGCCAGAAGATTTATTAGAAATAACTGCAGCTGCCGATGATACTATAGCACTTATAGCTTCTTTTGTACCTGTTTATGGTACAGCAATTGCTGCAGCAGCAAGTTTAAAAAGTTTAGGATTAAGTACTTTAGCAGATGTTAGTAAAAGTATCAGAGGAAAACAGAGTTGGGGAGATACTGGTACATAGTTACTTACTAATGCAGGTCTAGCAGCTTTAGGTCTCTTACCAGGAGGAAAAACAGCTAGTGTCGCAGCTAAACTAGGAAAATGGAGTAAGGTATTCTTACGTGCATTACCTTTCTATTAGGCAGCAGGAATCATAACTAATCCAGAACCTTATAAATAGGCTATTTCTAAAATGGTAACTAGTCCTTAGAATTTAAATGTTGAGGATTTAAATAATCTTAAATATCTTTCTAGTACATTAGCAGGTTCTGCAATGTCTGGAAGACAAATTCATTAGTCTGCTAAATATGGTGGAGCAAGAGAAGTTAGTGTTAAAGTTAAAAAAGGAACTGGAGAAGCGGCTCAAGAATCTACCGTAAAAATGACTTCTAAATAGGCTTAGGAAATTCATAAAGCTGGAGTAGAAAGAGGTAAAGCAGCTGCTGATTAGAAATTACAAGAAGTAGTAAAGAAACAATCTGGAGAACAAGCTGCTAAAGACTTAGTTTTAAACGAGGGAAATTATGCTGAAAAACCAGGAGTGCTCTCAAGAAATTGGAATGCTAGTAAAAATAGAATAACCTCTTTTACTGATTTCTTCCTTGGAGCTAAAGAACCCAAATTAGGAACTCTTACAGGAAAATCTACTATAAAAGGAAACGAAACTCCTGGATAGGTTCTAAGAACTGATTATGATGTATATGTTCGTGGAATGTCCCCAATAGGACGTCCATGGGGAACCAGAACCTCTTCTACACAAGAAGGTGCTGTTTAGGAAACTCCTAGAACTGGTGGAGAAGATTCTGAAGCTGTTGCAGAAACCTCTGCAGCTGAAACTCCTAGAATAGGAGCAGAAACTCCTATAGCTACAGAGACTCCTGCAAATCCAGTTAAAAAACCTTATACCTCTCCTTTCACTAAGAATTATCCACTAGAAGCAAGTTGGGAAAATACATTTAAGCCAAGGAACTTTACTATGTCTATGACTAGACATTATAATTTTGCTAAACAAGGACTTACTCCTGAGGAACTAGCTATTGCTGATAATATTAAAGCAAAATGGGCAACTGCTACCAATACGGAGAAATAGAGATTTGCGTCACTTATGATGGCTGGAACCAATAAAGTAAAAGCTTAGTAGTTAGAAGCCTAGAGACAAAAAGCAGAAAGTGGCGGTGTAAAGTCTGATCAATCAAAAAAGATTTTAGCTAAAGCAAAAAAACTAGAAGGAGGAGAACAACTATTCACTGAAGGAAAAGAAATTAGTAAACTGGAAACTCGTCCTTTCTATCCAAATATTGATGAAAATGCTGCAGCTAATCGTAATGGTCACGGAGGTTTATCTAGTTCTGATAGAATATACAGTACAGACTTAGGTTTACATGACAAATCTGTCTATTTAGTTATGCATAATGGCAAATTTATGCTCTGGAGATATGATCGCGGATATATGACTTTAAAATTGGCCGAAGCCGAGGGTATAGAAATGAACATTCCTGAGGCCATTAGAGCGGTATTAGAAAGTGCTCCACAGACAAATAGAAGAGGTGGAAAACTTCAACAACTTCTTGAATTAAAAAGAAGAGGAGGAGTAATCAAAGCTCAACAAGGTATACAAATAAATCCTGGAACTTCTTGGTATGGAGATATATTCTCTACTTATAAACAACATATATTAAATCAATTAAAAACATATGGACAATCATATGCTGCCTGGTTAAATAGTATGTAGGATTCTCATTCAGCTATGTATAAAAAAGCTGGTGATAACTTTTTAAATGTAGCTTATAATGGAGATCCTGATTCAGTAAGGAGTTATTAGTAGGATTATCTAAGAGATACTGTAGATGAAGCAGATGGAAGACATCCTTTAGGCTACAATGTAGGTATCGCAAATGCTGCTAAGAAAGGACGTTATAAAAGACTTGGAACTGCTGGTACTGGTACAGACTGGTCAACTACTAGTTATCAACCTGATGGATTATACAGTGGAGAAACTGATGATAGAAGAATTCTTGGTAGACAAGGAGATTTTAGCGACGAATAGTTAGCAGAACTTCAGACGGAATTAAAACCCCATGGTTTTCATTTATATTTAGATCCTAGTAATAATTATTATAAATTAGGTAGATTTGGAGACAATGGAGAATTAATAAGTCTAGCAGGAGACTCTTTAAACAATTTAGCTGGGCCTTAGAATCCCAGTTCTTAGAATCCCACTGCTCCTACTGAAGGAGGTAATCCTCAACCACCTAGTTTAGCAACTCCTGGAATTAGTGGAAGTTAGGTAACAGGAGATAAATAGGCTTAGGGTGTTGATTTAGACAAGTATAGACTACAAGAAAATCTACCACAATTATTAAATACTAGTATGTCTATTGCTAGTATGTTGGGTAATATAGGTACAACTAATAGTAATTATAAAACAGCTGTACAAGCTCTGCGTCAACTACGTTTGCTTGATCCAGCATAGAAATATCATCAAGTTATGGATGATTACGCTGGAAATTAGTTAGCTGCTAATCAAGCTGCTACAGTAAGGAACAGAGCTAATAAAGCAATCTCTTCTGATAGAGCATTTAATGAAGCTAGAGCATTAGAAGGTGAGAATAAAGCTCTGGATTTAGTGAGACAACAAGCTACTTAGGACTAGAAAATTAGATAGTAGCATGCTTTAACGGCTGAACAGTATGGAAATGAAAATAGAGCAGCACGTATTGATGTTGGTAATAAGAATGGTTAGTTAATGTATGATTTAGCTCAAAAGTTAGGTAATGCTGAATAGTCTAAGCGTTTAGCTAACTGGACTTCTATTGATAACTTTATAAAAGAAAATATTTTCAAAGGTTAGCAAAAGCTCGATAAGAGAGAGGCTATATTAGAAAATTGGAAAGCACAAAGACTTGGTGGAAGAAATGCTTGGATTAATAGAAAACTTCAATCTGATCCAGAATATCTACGAGCACTATCTGAGTATGAAAAAATTAGCAAAAATACCGATGCTACTGAAGAAGAAAAACTTGCAGCAGTTAAAAAAGTTAGACAACGAATAGCTGAAGTATAGTTAGAAGCAGGTAGAGGTTGGGATTAGGAATATGCTAAATTATATGGACTACCTTATTATGAATATGATGACCCATTTGAATAGGCACTATCTATATACTAGAGATATAATAGTCCAGTAGCTAGTGTTACATCTCAACAAACTCCCACAGGAACTCCTGTACTTAGAAAAGGTGGAGTATTAGATGCTTAGGTAGAAGCTTTAAAAAGTATTAATTCTAGAGCTAATTCTTAGGACGTTACTGAACGTGAAAGACTAAGAGCTAGAAAAGCCGATGCAGATAGATTTATGAAATCTATTTGGAAAGCTATGGATATGTATATATAGCAAACTAAAAATCTAAATAAAAAATGAGAATTAAAATACGAAAATACTAGTAGGGTGGAGGTGTTATGGCCTCCATCTACTAGCCAGTCACTACAACTTCTGGAGCTTCTGGAGTTAATACAGCTCAGTACGCTATAAATCTATTAAATTCTGGAACAACAGGAGGAGGAAGCTCCTCATCATCGTCTTCTTCTTCTGATAAGGGGAAAATTACTGAAAAAGATTTATATACTGGGTTATATAAAACTATAGCTGAACAAGGGTTGATTAGTGACTCACAATATATAATTAGTCAATTATAGAATGATTTATTTAATGAAAGTTTAACAAATCCATTTGGAGATACTTCTGATTTAACTGGAAGATATATGAAAGCTTTATCTTATGTAAATATGGCAAAGTCTAATTAGAAGTTATATGACGAAGCATATAAATAGGCGGTGTCTAAGGACAGCCTGCACGAAACTGCCGTTACAACGGACGGTAAAGTTGTAGTAAAAGCTAGAGATGGACAAATTACTATGATTAGTCCAGAATAGTATAGAAAAAATCCAGGTAATTACACCCTAATGACTAATGGAAATCTATTAGCTGAAAGAATGAATAATCCCAAAATGGCTTTCTAGAATGGAGTATTTGGGGTTGTTCAAAATGGTACTTCTATAAAAGAAATTTCTCAAACTATAGATGCCTTTGTTAAAAACTTAGGTGAATAGGAAGGTTCCGATGAAAAATTAACTGATGATATTAGAATACAAGATGGTATTCATACTTTAAAATAGGCAGTAGCAAAACAAGGAGTTGAACCAGTTATATCAGCAATATAGAGTGGAAATTTATATAAAATAGGAATAACTTCAAAAAGCAACGTTGAAAATATACAACTTGCTATTGAATCTATATATAATATTCTTCCAGAAAACCAAAAAACTTTATTAGAATTACGTGGAGGAAAAGCTGCTTTAGCTGGATTAATTTCTATTTAGACTAAAGAATCCTTTAAATTCACTATAGACGAACAATCTAGTTCTGATAAAAAAGATGGAAAATCAGGAAAATCTGGAAGTGGTAAAGGAGAGGCTGAACTAAATTACGCTGAAATTCTTTATCATGGAGCTAATGAACCAGAACTAGTATAGTTTGGAATTAAAAATAGTGTAATTCAAGCCATGGGAAGACGTTCTCGTATTACAAATTATCAAGGAGAGTCTTTAGGTAGTGATTTTTCTTACTCAGAACTATACAAGTCTTAGGTTGGTAGTGTGTTAAAATTTGATTAGGCAAGTTTTGGAGATGTACCAATTAATAAAGCTCTAAAAGACAGAATTATTATTGATAATGATGAAATTGTAGGGGTAGATTTACCTTATAAATAGCTTTAGGATGGACGAATTGTTCCAAACTTTGAACTTCTTACTAAAATAAGGGAACTTGACGATAAAATCCTTTAGCAAGGATTGTCTCCAAGTAATCCTTCAGATATATCCAAGATAAATCAGATGTATAAGGATGCGGGTTTACCCATTAAATATGCTCTTAATGGTAGTGGATAGATTTAGTTAACAAAAAATTACAAAAGATTTGCAGCAGTTTAGGCTACTGCAGATGAAGAAGCTTTAATTGGAGGATACTCTGTATCTAACCCTACTTTAGAAGTAGTAGAGGATGAGAATGAATAGGAAGAATATATAAGGCGAGTACGTGAAATAACTAAAGATAAAGAGTTTAATCTAGATAAACGAGGATTATTTAGTTTTGGAGACAGGCATTTAGTTAGAGGTACTATTTTCATTCCAATAGGAGGTAGTGCTATTGACGCTAGAATGGCTAGTAGTAGTGGTAAAGTCACTGGAGGAACTACTGATTATGATACTATTAGAGGTAGGGACTACGCTAGGCAAAATTATGTTGTACCAGAAGAAACTAATTTGACACCATAATGGAAAAACAAAATGATTACTTTATAAATTAGCTGTATAATCCTACATTTATGGCAGGAGACTTTCAGAATGTAGGATTAAATACAACTAATACCACAATATAGGATAAAGAAGTTTATAAAAAATTAGATGTAGTCTAGAATAATGATATGTTCTAGACTAATGGTAGCTTTGATGAAAATAAATTTAATGCATTTTATGAAAAAGCTTTATTAGGTTATAATGATTTATCTGGAAAAGATCATGCTGAAAGATTAGCTACTACTTATTCAGCATTTAGAACTGATTTATTCGCTACCTCTTCACAGAATAGAAGTACAGGGCCAGAAACTTTAATTACTAAAATAGCAAATCCTGAAGGAAATAGTTTAGGATTCGTAAGTAGAAATATAAAAGGAGTTCAAAGGCTTTCTGTTAGAGAAAATGCAGAAGCTCATTTATTTTATGATGGTGCTACTAATACTTGGAAGGAGTCCCCAAATAACACAAAATTAGACAACTTTATAAATCCAAAAGTATTAGCTTAGTATGATGAAGATGTAGATATAAATGGTAAAGTTAGAGGATAGGCAGGATTTGACCCAAATAATATACAATATCATAAAGGGGATAAAAAAATAAATCCAATTACTGGAGAATACTATTATGAATCTTTAAATGGTCGTTCTATTTATGGAAGAGATGTTTTATCCGGTTGGGACACATTGACTGTGGATGGTTCTACTTTTAACTAGTATGATTTTTTTGATTCAGATGATTTAAATAAAAAAACTAGAGGCTCTTTACTTAAAGCAGCAGTCAAAGTTGCTCCTGCTTTAATTTCAAATATATCTCCTTGGTATATTGGAGCGAGGTTAGCATTATCTTCTGCAGACTTAGTAGCTAAAATAGGAAAAATGCTTCCTGGAGTAAGTAGTGATAATAAAGTATTATCATATTTAGAAGGATTAAATGCAGCTTGGACCACTTCTACCTCAGATGATGCTTAGTAGCACGCTTGGAAATTAGAAAATATATTTAATCTTGGTGCCGATGTGTTTACTTAGCTAGCAGAACAACGTTGGATATTTCAAAGAGCGGGGGCTATTAAAAATGGTAAGTTAGCTTATGATAAAAAAGCCCAAGAAAAATATGTAAAAGAACTTGAAAAGAAATGGTTTGACAATTTCTCTGGAAAAATAGAAAGTAGAGAAGACTTGTTTGATCTTCCGGCAATGGCTAAATTCGAAGCACAAGCAGCTTTAGAAAGAAAACTTAAATCCACTGAAAAACTAAGTGAGCAATTATCTAAATTATATATGACAGGAATAACTGTAGCAGATTCATTTAGTGAGGCTAAAGAGTCTGGATTAAGTGATGCAGAAGCTGCAGTATTTACTTTAGTTTATGGTTTAGGAGAATATGGTATTCTTAGTACTAATTTAGGAGAACATATTCTTCCAGAATTACGTGCTAATAAAATTAGATGGCAAAATATTGCAAAAACATTAGCAGGATTTAAAGAAGAAGCTAAAGGGGATAGTAGAAAGTTTTATCAAAAGATTGTAGATTTTGCTAAATAGACAGTTGTTGGTGATTATAACGATTCTAAAATTGCTAGAGCATTATCTACTGGAGGAACTAAGAAAGCTTTTGCATTTTCTATGGCTTCTAACGCTTTGGGAGAAGGTTTAGAAGAAGTATCAGAAGAAGCTTGGTTAGATTTAGCAAAAGGACTATACAATGCGGCTGCTGATATGCATATGACCTAGACTGGAGCTACCTTCCAAAATAATGGCGGTCTAGAAGAAATGTTGAATAGATATGCCATGAACTTTGTAGGAGGTTTAGTAGGTGGAGGTATAGCAGTTGGACTACCAGGTTTTTAGTAGGGAATTAAAAACATGTTAGGAACCAACATGGATACTAAATAGGCATATCAAGAATTAGTTTCTCTTATAAGAAATGGTGAAATGGAGGATTTCTTAAAGACAATAAAAAAACTAGAATTAAACGACTCTACAAAATCCGCAACATAGTATGAAATATCGGACAATAAGATAATGTATAAGCCAGGAACTGAAACTGATAATCAAAATAAAGCCACTCATGATATCTTAGAACACGCTGTTAGAATGATAAATGATTTACTAACAGTAAATGGGGCAAATATATCTGATGATTCAATATTAAAAAATCTAACCTAGGACGCTCAAAAACTATTATAGTTTCACAGAGTATTAGGAAATGATGCAGTAGGTTCTTCTGTTTTAGCTTCCTATGTATAGGATTATAATACATTAGCCACTTAGATAGCTGATATAGCCCTTAAACTTGATGCATTGGAAAATCCAGCAGTTGACTAGGAAGGTAAAAAATAGGCTATTACTGCACAAAACTAGTAGGAAATTACTACTCTCAAAAATAAATTAAATAAATTATTAGAATAGAGAGACTTATATATTAATGGAGGAATGACCAAATATGCTCTCCCAGCAGCTATATTTGAGATGTCAGACTTCATATCCAGTCCATACTTATCTACTAATTTTAAACAATATATAGAGAAAGTTGAAGGAAAACCTTTGGAAGAGTTATCACCTGAAAGAGTTTTAGAACTTAAAGAACAATGGAAATGGTATAAAGAAACTTAGCTTTCTGATGATATAAGAACAGCTCACGGTTATTTTTAGGAAATTCAAAAAAGATTCTCTAAAAATTTAGAAGAATTTAATCAATTATATTCTAAAACATAGAATGCTTTAGGTAATTTAAGCACAATTTTCTAGAGAACTGAAGAAGGAATACTGAATACTCCTGGATAGTTAGCAGAAGATATCTAGGCTAATGCTTAGAGTTATGAAGTTGATGCTATTAATAGAAGAGTTTAGCCAAACTCTAAAATTAATGGAACTATTAAAACAGTTCGCTCTTTAGTTACAGCTTTACAAGAACTTAATCCTGAAGATGAATCTTTATAGAAGATTTAGGAAAAGTTAAACTTTTTAAATCTTCCTCCAACTGCTAAAGAATTAAATGCTGATTAGCAATTAATAGTATTAAAGTTAGCTAAGATATTGACTCCAGACTTAAATGCTATACAAGATTCAGTATTTAATGCTTTACGAGCTATATAGAATACTGATCCAGCAACTGTTTCTTAGGAAACTATTCTATCTACATTAAAACAAATTAATCCTGAAATTAAAGAGCTTAATCAGGAAAACTTAGATTTATTTAATTAGGTAAAAGCCGCATTAGGAACTACTCCTTTACCTGCTGAACTTAGTAGTTTAGAATTAGAATAGTAGATGCAGTTATTAGAAATAGCTAAACAACTTAATCCTGAATTAACAGCAGTATCTGATGATTAGTTAAATACACTAAAAGATAGATATTTTAAAGAAGCTTTAATTGAAGCATTTGTAAAAAAGGATCCAGAAACTGATGATGTTAGTCTTAGAGAAGAAATTAAATAGATAATTTAGGATATTCCTTATATGAATTAGGACCTAAAAGACTATTTAAAAACTGATTTACTTACTCAGTTGGAAATATATGTAGAACAAGAAAGTGATTTGTTTGATACGGATGCTACAAATGAGGATTTAATTAATTTTATTAGGGTTATTGGTATGGAAATTGATAAACTTCCAACAACTCCTATAGAACAATTAGCTGATTAGTTTATGTTAGCTATTGGAGAAAATAGGTATAAATTATCTTAGTTAATCAAAGCATTATAGACTCAAATGAGAATTTCAGTTGGAAGTGATGCTATTGGAGAGTTTGGATATTCTGATGAAGTAGCAGACCAAATTGATAATGCTCTACAAATTTTATCACTTTTAGAAGCTCATGTACTAGCTTCTAGGTCCGATGGTAAAAATATTGGTAATATATTTGGATATAATGTAGTAGTTAACAAATTAATTCCAGAAATGAATTTAGCTACCATAGACAAAAATACTGCTAATGTAATTATGTAGGATATAGCCAAACTAAAATCTAAATTACTTTATTATTAGGGTATTTTTAAGGTTAATTCTGGATAGAAACTTTCAGAACAATCTAAAATTAATATAAAATTAAAAACAGCATTTGTCAAAAGATTAAAAGCTATAATATCTATTTTGCCGGACGACTGGGAAAAACAAGATGAAAATGGTGTACTTCTTTTAAGTAACCTAAAATCTATTTTAGAAAAATGCTCTACAATTAATGACATATTAAATAGTTCGGAATCAAATAGATTTTAGTTAAATCCAGAAAAAACAAAAACATTCGAAAAAGAATATTTAGAAATAAGTGATGCTATTTATGATTTATTTAATTAGAAGGATAATTTAAAGAGGATACAAGATGGAGAACTAGATTCTTTAATGGATTAGTTGGTATTATTACCTTCTACAACAGGAGATTCAACTACTTTTGATGGTACTAACGTAGATCTAAACTTAGAAACTATTGATGACAGAAGTTTTTTATGGATGTTAATTGCAAATGCTTCTGTTAAAACTTCTGATTTTTATGCGGAATACATAAAGAGTATTAGTGATAAATATGCTCCTATTCCTGGACAAGAATTAGCTATTAAAATGGGTTATTCTTTCCTATTAAATCGTCCGATGTTTTAGGCATTTGGAAAAGCTTACAATAAAAAATTCTTGAAAGAATTAGAAACTATAGATTCCGATTAGTTAACGATTAAATATGGAAAAGGGGCAAATAAAGACGCAAAGCTGGATAGTGATTATGCTCTTTAGATGCTAAACACTTTCTTAGTAGAAGGAATACCAGGAGCAGGTAAGAGTACTGGATATTATTCTATTTTAATAGATATGCTAAAATAGAATCATAAAGAGTTCTTAAGAAATGTGTGGGTAGTTCATACTGATGCTACTAAAGCTGCTAAATTTGCAGAAAATATAGGATTAGAAGCAGCAAATGTTACAGCTCTTGATAAAAATTAGTATTTAAAAAAAATTTGTCCAGACTATTAGTAGCCAACAGTAAAAAATGGAGTAATATCTTTATCTATAAATGAACTGCAAACTGATCCAGAAACCAATTTAAAACATTATAAAAATGAAACTCTTTCATAGGATTCTAATATCCCAACATTAATTATAATGGATGAGTCTACTAGATTCTCTTAGTAGGATTTCTTATTATCTGAAAAATATTAGCAAGAACATGGTGTAGCATCTTTAGCTACTGGTGATTATGATTAGTTAGGAGCATTTGGAAGTACTAAAATTGATGACAAAACTACATTGGTATTTAAAACTGCTTCTGATAATTTTGTCCATAGTCCTAAACTTGGTACATCGATGCGTACAGATAATAAAATAAAGGATACTAATATTCAAATTCTTAGGTCACAAAGGCTTTCTACAGTTAACGCTTTAACTAATAAGGATACTCCTCAACCAGTTTTATTAAATTATTATGAATCAGATGAAGGTTTATGGGGAGAGAAAATAGTCCCAACAGCATCTGAGTAGGATGTAATTAAATTACTCAATACCTTAAAGGATGGTGAACAATTATTATATATATACTTTAATGAGGATTCTGATACATATAAAATAATTGATAAGTTATCTAAAGAAGAAGAATATAAAAATAAAATAGTTAAGAAATCTAGTTCTGATTCTTAGGGAGATGAAGCTAAATATGCTATTATTGAGACTCTACCTATTGAACAAAATAAATAGAGAGACGATTATGAGTTTGTATATAGTTCCTTCTATACGGGTGTTACAAGATCCAGTTAGGGAACTTTAATAGTTAATACTGGTGATACTAGTATATTCTAGACAACTAAAGTAAAACAATTAACTAAAAGCCCATTATCTAAGCAAGCTATTCAATAGTATGCAAATACTAGAAAAGAAATATTATAGAGTTTATTAACTGGAAATGAAAAACCGACTACTATAATTGGAAAAAAACCTGATACACCTAATCCTCCACCAAATCCAGATGTAGATGACTAGGATACTCCTACTACAGATACTGGTTCTAGTACTACTGAAGATGAAGCTGATACCTTAAATAATAACAAGGTTATTACAGTAGAAAATGGTGATGATACTTAGTATAATATGTTACTACATTCTATGCCTATTAGTGAAACAGGATTTGAGTAGGATAGTTCTGGATTAGTAGCATCAGAATCTTCTAAAGATAGGATAGATAGTTTAAATGGTCTTATAAAACTTGGAAAATATAGGGAACCAGGTTTAATTGATTTATCTTTAGCTAGTGATGGAAAGCATCTAAATGATGAACATAATGCTTTGAAAATTTTAACATAGTTGACTCAATTATGTTTATATGAGAAAGATCCAGACAAAATTAAAGCTGGATTTTCCAAAATCTTGAATCTAAGAAGTGATGTAGATTTCGGTATTAATTTTGGATATATGTCTTGGGGAGAACGTTCCGATGATTTAAACTCCAAAGACCCAAAATATAAAAGATTCTTTAGGGGATTAAGAGAAAAGTTATATGGAGTATTTACTGGAACTAAATATAAGGATAAAGATATAGCCGCTCAGAGACATGGAATTGTTGCAAACCTTTATATTAGAGAAAAACTAGCAAATGGAAAAACTAATAGAAGAATTGTAACTACATTGCCTTTATCTATATTTACTTCTCCTCTTACAATGTTAGACACTAAAGGATTTGAGCGTTTTAAACTCTTATTTAACACTATGACCGGAGATTTAGGTCATAGAATGTAGAGTTTTAAAGACTTATTATCTGACGAAACTGAATTTAATAATAGAATATCTAGATAGCCCGGAATTACTTAGGAAGAAATAAAGGTAGCTAAGGCTAATAGAGTAAAATTATTAAAACATTTCATACTTTATACATCTTGGCAAGATTAGATAGCTCTTTTCCCAGATGATTTTGTATTTGCACAATAGTTTTAGCCTTTAGGACCAAATATTACTACTAAAGATAAAGGTAACGAATATGAATAGCCTAGTGAAATGTTTGTTTGGAAAGGTGAATATATGAGTCTTAAAGACGTCGATCAAAGTATTCATCATATTTCTAAACACGTTTATTATACTACTGAGGATGTAGTTATTAATGGTAGAACGATAATTAAAGCAGGTCATGGGTTTGTTCTTTGTTCAGATGTTGAAGAAGCTGGTAATGAACGAGAATTATTAGAAAAATTTGTTGAAGAAGAATTAAAAGATGAGCCTGATGGTAAAATATCTTTACTTTATACTAGTTCTCCAGGAGTAAGTATCGATGAATATTTATATAATTTCGCTTAGAGATATCTAAAAGGACAAGTAAACAAGGATTTTGGTAACTATTTAACTGATATTAAATTAGCTTCTGCTATAACAAAAGATGACTCTGAATTTTCTAAACTTATGGAAACGAGTCTTAAAGTAGACCTTCCAGATGGAAAAACTATTGATGATTTGGATCCAAAAGACGAAGTTCGTTTAAAAATAGAAAGATGGAGTACTTTTAAAGCCGTAATGCGTAAAGTTGAAGCAGACTTAGAAGGTAAACCTTTTGAAGAACAAAAGAAACTTTTAAGTAGTAAAATGTCTGATGAATATTTAAGTATTCTTGACCCAGCTTTGAGAGGAAGATATAAGGATCCTAAACTTACTCTTAAATCCTTCATACAACATCAAATACTTTCTTATGCTTTAAAACCAAGAGTTTTTAGTAAACTACAAGATATAGTTGGTGAAGGACGTTTAATTGTTACTGAGGAGCTAAAGCCTAGATTAGAAGCAATTACAAAAGATACTGCTGATATATTTAAAAATGGCATCTATGTTAATTTAACTGGTTTAGGTAGCGATAATAGTATTAATGTCTCTAAAAATGTAGCTGTTACCTTTGTTCCTGTTAGACATAATGATAAATATGAAATTGAAATAAATAGAGTATGGAAGCCAATTAGAATAAATGGTAAAATAGATACTACAATGCACTATGGAGATGTTTCTAGTTTAATGGATTATATATTAGATGGGATTAATAAATTCGATGGATTAAATAAAAAACGTTATTTCGGTGATTGGGTAGAATCTTCTAAAACAGGAGAAAATGAAAGTACTTAGTTATTTGAAAATTCAAAAAATAAGTTTGATAACAATTCTTAGGATATATTAAGGGATTTATGTAAAAATTATACTAAAGATCTTAAAGACGTTCTAAGCTCTAATGATGTTCAGACTCTGTGTAGTTTCTTAGCTAAACATAACTTTTATGTTAGTATTAATACTGATAAAAAGATACATCTTAGAAAAGAAAATTCTGGAAGTTTTATCTAGGAATTTGTAACTGGTAAAGACAATAAAGGCGGAGTATTAGTATTTAAGAATAATAATGTATATTTGAGTACTCCTTCAGCATTAGTTGAACTATCCAAAGAAGATGCCTAGAATTATATTGATTCTGTAAAAAATTAGCAAATCAAGGATGTTTTATAGGAAATAATTAACGCTAAAGAGCCTGGCAATGAAGGAGGTGGTTCTACTGATGGGACTTTTGATGTTAACTCTAATACATTAGGGGATCAAGAATAGGTAGATGCTTTTATTGCTTATCTTAAAAGTTTAATTTTAAGTAATGGAAAGTCTGTATATTAGACATTAATGGATGATTATAACTGGATTGAAGTAGATTTTACTTTTGAAAATATTAAAAATAACGTAAAAGATGGCCTTAGTATAAACTTGGATGAGATTGCGTCAAAAGATAATTCCCTCAATGAAGAATTTGACGACTTAAAGGACTGGGCACATAATAAATTATGTTAAATATAAAATAATATGCAATATTGTAATATATCTTATAATTTACTTTCAGGGGTTTTTACTTAGTGTAAAACTCCTGAAGGTAATTTTAACTTAGAACAATTTAAAGAGAAGATAAAAGACTTAAATAGTAATATAGATGATACTAACGGAATTTCTGAAGACAAATTTATACAAGTATATAAAGAAGTATTAGCTAGTAGAAATTTTAGGAATTTTATTCTTCCTCTTTTGACTCGAGATTAGAAAGAAACTTTAAACAACTTAGAAAATATTAAAGCTTGGGCACATCCTAAAACTGAAGTAAGTGATCCAGTAAGTAATTTGGAATAGCCATCACTAGCTTCTGAAACTTCTTTAACTAAAGTTTCTACTAAATGGTTAAACGCTGCTTGGGGATATAATACTCAAGCATTGGATGCTTTTTTAAGACAAACAAGGAGTGATTTCAACGACATTATTTCTAAAAAAGGAGTAGATATAACAAATTAGACATCTTTAAATCTAGCTATACAAAACTTTTATAGAGAAAAATTATATTCTATAGCCAATTATTTATCCTGGGCAAGTAAAGATTTAAAAAAACCTGAATTAGAGGAAGATGCAGCTAGACTAAGATAGTTAACAGAAGGTTTATGGGGTTCCACATAGTAGACTAATTGGGTAAAAATAAAGGGAATATTAGATACACATTTTTCTACAATAAATGAAAATTTATTTAGGTATTATACTGGTAAGTATGTATCATCTAGAGAAATTCGATTATAGAAGTAGATGAGGGCCTATGGTGACTATTTAATGATTTAGCCTACTAATTTTGACTCTTTGATTCGTACTTAGTTAAAAGGAATTAGAATAAATCATAGTCCTGGCAAACTTACTTAGTTTGTAAACAAATACATATACGAAAAAACTAGTAGTATAAACACTTGGCAAGAAGAAGATTCTTATTCTATAGCCAGAGGGGTATCAGATTTATGCTAGGTTTCTGTTATGTCCTGGAAAATGTGGAGAAAACAAGGTAATACTTGGGTAGAGTCATCATTTGAGCATCCTGCAAATATTGCATAGGTCTTTACTACTATGAGTAAAATTTATAAATTAGGAAGCTCTCCAAAGGCCAAAAATATTATAATAGACTCTTCATATTTAGGATATTTTAGGGATTGTGGATTTGACTTTGGTGAAAGTCTTGAAACTCAGAAAATAGATGGAACTGAATTTGTTATTCCAAGGTTAACCAATCTATTTAATAAATATTTTCAAGGAAAATCTTTAGCTGAAATTGTTTCTTCTATATAGTAGGATCCACTTAGGTTAACTCCAATGATTATGGCTTTATTAGCTCATCCAAAGTTAGGATTTGAAACAACTTTTAAAAAGGATTATAAGGCCCCAAATGAATATGGATTTGATTCTAATGACCGAGCAATGGTTTATACCATATGGAAAAACATGTTTGATCCTAAAGAAAACTCCGTAAATAATCCTGTATTATACACATTTTTAATGTAGTCATTCCTTACACATGATATGAAATCTATGTATGGAATTAAATTTAAGGATGGAGAACCTAAAAAAGCTTATTATTCTTAGGGAAAAACTGAAAAGAGTCTTAATAATTTATAGTTAAGAATAAACGGATTATATCCTCCAACTTTAGAAAAGAAGTTTAAATATGCCGAAATAACTACAGACTTAGAACATAATTTAGTTACTATTAAAAGTGGGGATTTTTCTATCCAAATTAAAAATGGAAAAGTCTCAGTATTTCATAATCGTCAAGAAATAAAAAATAATGATAATGCTTCTTAGGTAAACTTACAAGAAGCATTAGATACATTAACTCCATTTTTCCAAGAAGCTTTGGCCTTAGACTTTAGTACTAATGTTGAACTTCCATTAATGGAAGCATATCTTGGAATATTAAATGGTTCTAAATATACTGCATTATCAAACTTAGCTAATATTACAGGTCAATTGATATATGCTTATGAGGTATCTAAACAATATATAGATGAAGATAATTCTTCTGATTTCCTGTCTAAAGTAAGAGAACACTATGATAAAAAAGACAAAATAAATCTAGTTAATGGAATAACTGACTACTAGATAGATGTTTTTAAAAATATATTTGCATAGGTATATTTATTATCATTAGCTAATGATGCTCATAATAAAGTAGTAGGAGAAGCTATGGTTAAAGATGGTTTTGGTAATCCAATTAGTTCAGAAGTATTAACATCTTTAACTACTAAATATCCACAATTTGTAGGAGAAAAATGTAGTGGTGATTCTATTATAAAGGATTTTTCTCTTCATAAAATCTTAAAAGAAATTTCTTTCTATAGAGATTATGTAGATGCTTCAGGTAATATAAAAGCTGCAACAGGAATGTCTGTAGAAGAATTGTTTTTATCTAACTTTCTTTATGGATTTTATTCTCCGAGTAATACATAGGAAGTAATGCTTGGAGTATTCTCTGATAAACCTAATTTAGGAAGAATTGAATTATACAAGGATCAAACTGTCGAAGTTAATGGTCAAAGTAAAAACTTAAGTTCCCTTACTATAGCAGAAATAAAAACACTGGCAACTAAAGAACTTGGAGAGTTTTATCTCAAAATGTACAATAATATGTAGAAATAGTTGAACATATTAAATAAATATTTGCCTGCAAATATACAATTTAATATGGATACAGACTATTCTGAAGTTAATGCTGCTGGATATACAAAATCTTAGCTGTTAGACTACATCCATTAGGCTATTGTGGCTGCATAGAATAATGGAGAAGATATTCAAATCAATGATTTACTGTATTTTTATTGGGACAAGGATTAGGTACATGTACGTCCTACTATAATTGCAGAATTATATAGAGCTGGATATATTTAGAACACAGAATTTTGGAATAGTAAATTAATAGGTTTAGAAACTGATTAGGACTTTTGGTTCAGAAAAGAAACAGAATTTGTAACAAGTTTGTTATAGGATTTACCTAGAGGAATTTCTTTAGTAGATTCAAATGGTGAACCTATGAATTCTGAATCTATGAGGTTATTATTAGAGAATAATCCAAGAATTGCATATAAAGATGGTAAACCCGATTTTAAAACTGGTTGGGCAACTAATAGAGCACTTATCTTAGGAAAATTTTTATATGGGGATGAAGTACATATATTAACAACTAAGGAAGATTTAAAATCTTGGCCTGTATATAGAAATACTTTAGAATATATTAGAGATTTAGGATTAGATACTTCTGAATTTGATATTAATGATAGATTTAATTTAAAAAAATTCCTAAGCTTTGTAGCTGCTAATTATTAGTAGGCTGCAGAACATCATAAATATACAAGAGCTAAATCTTTAGCAACGAAGTTTTTAACTGAGTATTATAAAAACCATATTAAAACTTTAACTAAAAATCAAAAACAAGAAGTTGCTGATAATTATAGAAAATTTATCTTAGAAGGAATAGAATTAGGATATTACGATAGATAGTTAGAAGCAGAGGGATATACAAAAGACGATTTTGAGGGATTTGTTTAGGATAAAATAACTAAGAGAATGGAAGCCTATGAAGAAGAGCCTGCTAAGATGATTAGTGCATATGCACATGCTGTTGCAGAGTCAACTCCGATGGAATCTATTCAAGATATTAAAAAAGCTATTCAAAACAAACGTCCTTAGAATAAAAATAGTTTAGAAAATACCCTATTGACGAATCTTAAAGAAGAACTAGACAAAAAGGATAGTATTTTAACAGACTTAAAGTTTGAAGTAAATCCTGAGTTAGCTAAATATAATACTTTAGGTTATATGGCATCTGAAGAAGGATTAAATAGCCTTGTTGGATCTCATGTTAATCATGAAGTTAAAGGTCCTTATAATCCTAATGTTGTAGAACTAAATTCAGCTGAAGTGTCTGCCTAGTCTAAACGTAATGTATCGTTATCTTCTGCAAAAAACTAGTATTTAAGAACCGACCCACGAGGAGTTGGAAAAACCTGTAACTTAGCTATTATAGAAGATACTTATGGACATATATCAACTATTAATGGTATTGAAGATAAAAAAGGTACAAAACCTCAGGATGGTGCAACATATGGAAACTACATATATAGAAAACAAGAATTATTTTCATTAGGCTCGCAAAGAGCTGGAATAGATAACTCAAAGCCTATTGGAAATGATCTTAATCCAGACACAGGAACTGGTACTATAGTAAAAACTGCCGTATTTGTTCTTACTAATCAACGAATCAGAACTTCTAAAAGGAATATAGATTTACATAGAAAAATGAACCATATTCCTTGGAAACATACTAAAGGATTTAACGGAGATTATCTACATGATTATAACGGTAATGAGATTAACTATAATAAAGTCTTTATTTATAAACCTTCTACTGGAAAATACTATCACCGAACTAATTTTAGAATATTGACCGATGGAAAAACTTAGTTTGATGAATATGAAGTACCAAGCAACTTTTCAGAATTAATGAAAGCTGGTGCTAGTATGAATAACATTTTAACTAACAAGATAGAAAGAACTACATCTAGACCTGTAAACACCAATTATGAGTTATGGGATTTATTTGGTGGTGCTTATTCTGCACATATTAATCCAGATACTCTTGAATTGGAATACGCAAATGATAATACTTCATTAGAAAATGTATATATAGCTAGTTATAATGTTGGAACAGTTCTTGGAAGTGGTTAGGTAATTACAGATGAAGATGTATATTTACCAATTAGAGATTCTAAAATAGATTGGGTGGTTACCTAGGGTGCTATTAAACATGGTGCTACTAATGTTAACTATGGTGGTAGTAGAGCTATAGAAGATCCAAATTATAAATTAACTACTCAAAAAATGAGTACCGCTGATGTAGGTATGTAGCTTAATCCAGAACATATTGCAGATAAATCTACTTTAACTTTGATGACTCAGGTTATAAATGCTCTTGGTTTAAGAGGTTATAGTAATATAGAAGCACATAAATGTTATAAAGCTCTGGAATCTTTAACTAATATATGTTTAAAAGAAGTTTTTGAAGGAATTGGTATTGATGTTGAAACTGGAAATTCTTAGGAATTTAAAGATGCTGTAGCTACAATAGTATTAAAATCTTTAGCTAATACTAGTCCAACTGGCGGGGATTTATTATCTGCAATAGTAGCATAGCTGGATATGAGCGGAAATGTGGAGCATGCTTATGATGTTATACGTTCTAAGTTACCAGTTAGTGATCCAGCTATAATGCATAAATTCATAAGCAATATTAATGCTACTATGACTAAAGCTGGAATTAGAATTCCTATGCAAGGTATTATGGATGTACTTGTTCCTTCAGATGGAATTTACAAAATACATGGAGGGAAAATTAGAAATATAGCTAATACTTCTAAATATCCTGGATAGGATTCCTTAATAACTTTAAACAAGGATGAATTATCAGAAAAAGAATTTGAGTTATAGCAATTAAAAGTCCTTCAAGAGGAAGCAGATACACATCCTTTATAGTTACATGAAATAACTATAGGAGCTTCTTATTATATATAGATAACTAGTCCAGATGGAGAAGTGACTAAATCTTCTATATCAACTAAAATAGATGATAAATTTAGTTACTATAGGTTACGCGATAAATTAAAAGACTATGTAGATGCTGGATTTAAATGTAATTTAATAGAAGATGTAATAAAAGGTAGAGAACTTTCGTCTTATGATGCACAATGGCGAGATACTAAAGGGTTTAATTATAAACTTTGGGACTTAGAATCTACTTATTACTTAACTAATTTATTAAATGGTTAGGCATCTCAATATTATAATTAGGTATTACAAAATCCAAATATTTTATCAGAAGTTTTTCATGTAAACCCAACAGCTATAAATTTAGATTCTGAAAAAGAGTTTGTTAACAGTTTACAAAAAGCTTTAAGAGCTAATTTATAGAAGGATTTAAATAGTATAGGTAGTGGTAATAGTACTGGTGTAAGAGTTCTTAGAAATATTAATGACTCTTCTTCTGAAAAAGAATTCATTACTATTTAGGTAGCAAAAAATAGTACAAAGGTAAAACCTTATGAATTAATTGCTTCTAAAACATATGCTACCACTTTTGGTTTACGAGTTGGTGATGACATTTCAGAAATAGTAAATGATTCTAATTTCTTCTTAAAGAGATTACTAGAAAATAAGAAAGAAAATGTAGCTCCTACAGATTATGATTTAGCCTTACGGTCAGTTTCGGGCAAAAACTATTATATTAGATACAAATGTTAGTATTCTAATACTAATGGCTTAAGTAACTCTCCACTTAGACTAGACACAGAATGGGATGGAAATACATTGTATAGATTAGATTCAGATTCTGGAAAACGACTATATAAGATTCCATATCATTATGATGATAATCATAGAGTAGTTATGGATATTTAGGTATATACTGATGTAAATGGTCATGAAATTATATACACTAATAGATTATCTGAGATACTGGATTTATTTTCTTATTCTTATATAGATTTTGGTTCTCCTACTGTAAATGATAAAAATGAATAGAAATTTTTAGAAATTTTAAAAGTTTTAGAAACAGTTGATAAGAATTCTGTTAAAAACTTAGTAGAAGCAATTAAAACTAGTTCTTAGGAATCTAATCTTCCAGCAGTTAATATAATAAAAGAACTTACTACTGCTAAAGAAAATGAATTAGCTAAGTTAAATGCAGCTATTTAGAATAAAGAAAAAATATCGTTCTTAGAATATTCTCCAGTTACTAGACAATTAATAGCTTCGGGAAATGAATTACATACTTCCTTCTTAGAATCTTGTCATTATCTAGTATCCAGAACCCCAGCATAGTCTCACCAATCCTTTATGCCTATGGTATTAATAGGTTTTGATGAATCTGGAGTAAACTCTGCTTATGTAAGTAGATATTAGTTATATTTATAGGGTTCTGACTTTGACGTAGATAAGGCTTCTTTATTAGGATATGTTTTTAATTCTGGTAAATTTGTTACTTGGAGTCCATTTATGAGCCTAGCTTATTAGGAAATATTTGATGCTTCTAAAGATTTACCTTTCCCTACAGGTAATAAAGTATAGGTTGGAGAAATAACTAGTGATATATATGATTCTATAGATAAACCTATTAACATTAATGTATGGGAAGATGATTATGTCGAATTTGAAATCTCTGGACAAATAATTTCTATATAGAATTTGGGTGATAATAAATATTTAATAAATTCGCCTAACTATAATAAGTTGAATAAACTTGATAAATTCTTAATTAAAAAGGCTATATGGGATAAATTACCAGAAGGAGCAAATATTTAGACAACTATATCTGATTTCTAGATAGGATTTACTAAAAATTCTGAAACTGAGTTAGGTTTTACTTATACTAAGTAGGGAACTTATGATAATTTAAGTTCATTTAATGAGTTTATAGATGCATATGCTGACCTATATACTAAAGAAGGCAGATTAAAGAAATCTCCAAATAATATTAGGCGATTAGCTCAACTATTTGACATTCTTAATAATTTTGGAGTTATTCCACCTGCTGAAGATAATTCTTTATTAAGTTTTATTTAGAGAGATTTTGATGCACATAATACTTATTTTGAAAAGCATTCTGATGCAAAAGATGCTGCAATAAACTATGTTAGTTCTGCTGCATTTAAAGTATCAGCTGACCCTGTAAATAATATTTAGGCATCTACTTCTGTGGACTTCTAGACTGGAATAGTTAAAACTCTAGCAAATCAATCTAAGTTAGCAGAATAGTCTAGACATTTTGATACTGGAAATGAAATGTCTAAATTTAGGCTTAATAAATTAACATTATCTGGTAAATCAGATACAGGTATTGAAGCTTCTGCACTTAAAGTATATGAAGCTGAATATTAGTATACTTGTCATGTTTTAAATTTTGGAACAACTTAGGAATAGCATGAGTTACTTTCCGATGCTAGACTGTTAGGAAAGTCTATGCCTTTAGTAGCAAATGCTTTTGCAAAGAATATAACAAATATTAAGGATAAAGATATTTATGATATACTTTAGGAAGTAGATTAGTCAGAAGATGCTGTTATTTGGTTAAGTGCATTTTTAAGTTTATCTACTGATAATGCAAAAGACCCCACTTTAACTAAGATTAATGCTGACCCAGAAATGATTGGCTTATATAATGCTGGATTTATTCTTGGATTACCTATTGAAACTCTAATTCGTACTATTAATTCTGATACTGGGCGTATTTTGGCTGAAGTCTAGAAAGGTAATATCTTAACTAACTTAGATGGCCAAAGTATGGTTACTGGTGCTCTTAATTATCTACGAAGAGGACCTAACCTTTCCTATATATCTAGCATTACGTCTATTACTGATACTATTGATACTGCATTACAAAACGCAGGATTAAAGTCTGATAATGAAAAAATAAATGGGCATAACTTAATATCTTATTTGTTAGGAGGACAACGAGATTTACCTGCTATTTATACAGCCAAAAATGTTATAAGTGCTTTAAGACAAACAATCTACGGAGATTCTGAAGTTGATGTAATTAATATTAATTAGGCAATTAGAAATAGACTAAATAGTTAGAAACGTTCATTAAATAGACTGGACAGATAGATAATAGGATTAGAGAAGGTTATTGAGGAGTTAAAAGCCAATAAGAAATCTACAAAACGTCTTGAAAATAAAATAACTAAGTTATCTGAGGATAAAGCTAAGTTATAGAATAGTATAGATTAGTTAGTAGATATAACTGAAAATTTAAGACTAACAGGTGATGTTGGAACTGGCTCTGGGGATGAATATGAATATGCTAAAAAGTTATAGAAAGATATTGCAAAAGCAGAGCAGGCACATTCTAGAATAACTGGAACTACTGTTAAAGGAATTATTGATAACATGCATTCCTTTAATAGATTATTATCAGATTTAGAAATATATTTAAATTATTTAGAAACTATTGCCAATGAGCCTGGGATTGTTGGAGAAAATGGAAGAGAGTATAACCTTTTGGATGTTATAACATAGTTAAACTATAAAGCTCAAGAAATGTCTCTATTAAGACCTTTACTTGGATTAAACTAGCAACTTCCAAATTCTTAGGAAGACTTCTTAGCTTTTGTTAATAATTTTGGTGAAATCATTAATAGTAGAAAAAAATTACTTGGAGATTTTAGTGCTACTGAATTAGATAATTTTGAGTCTTTAAATGAAAGTTTGGGTATTTCAGGATTAACTGTAGACTTACATTAGTTTATATGGAACCCAGAATATTAGAAAGCAGCAATTGCAGCATATGGAAGTATAAAATATCAAGTAAACGTCTTAGATTGTATTACTAAAGTTCCTCATTATTTTGGATATTTAAGAACAGCTGAAGCTGCTTATAGAATTAATAAAGCTTTAAGTATCCAGTTTAGAGATCAAGATATTATTCTACAAAAAATAATAAGAGGAGATCTTAAGGTTTATAAAAAAGCCGATGTAGCTAAGAGATTAAAATTAGCTTCTGCTTATTTAGCTAGAAGATTAAACAACGGATTTTTACAAAGATAGAATTTAACAATATCTATAGGAGAAAAGAACATAACTTTGGGTACTCCTGAAGGTAATGATGCTTTTATACAATGGATGGAAAATGAAGTAATCCCTTAGTTAAAAGATACTTTTAGAAATAATGAATTCTTAAAAACAATAACTCGGGCTGCTTATCATAAAGCAGATAGTAGAAATACTATATATCCATATACAACTTTAGTAGATAGTATGTCTCAAAGTGAATCCGAAAAGAGTTAGTATTACGCTGTTTAGTAGGGATTAACTGAACTCACTACTTTTAAAAATTCAAAATTTGGAAACATACCATATGTAGATTTATTCTTCTATTATGATTTAATTTGTTATAATAGACAACCTGGAAGGTCCAGTTTAACTCCTCTATTTAATAGTTTAGTTGCATCTAGAAGAAGTTCTACTGTAAACAAATATATAGAATACGTTTCTACTTTAGACTAGAGTAAACTAAGCTTGTTAGGAGAATTAGATGAGTCTTTAATAGATGAAATTGAAAGATACATAGCTCCAAATGTTTCTATATATGAACTTAATAAATCTAAAGAAAAATATTAGTTTGTAAAAGACCCAGCTACTAAAAAGAATTATTTAGTTAGAACATTGGAAAAGTAGAGAAAATCTTCTGGTGTTCCTGATGAAGCATTAGATTCATTGTATGATGATTTAGAAGCTGATTAGTATTTTAGTTTAGATGATTTATCCGAATTTTCAGTAGAATATTCCGAATATACTAGAATGCTTTCTCTTAGGGAAAAAATTAATAATGAATTAAGAGAACAATTTGCTTTAATAGATACTGCCTTAAGTAGATTTAATCCATATTTGATAACTGATAATTCTATCTTAGGATTTGGAGAAATGGGCTTAGATATCTAGGTAAATTCTAATAGTGTTAGTATTCAAGGTACAACTGTTACTTTAGATGAAAATGGAAAATTAACTAATACTTCAGAATTGTTTGAAAAACTCCAAACTTTAGCTAAACTAAACGGTCATCAAATTAATAGTATAAATGATATAATAGTTTCAAAAGTAGATGTAACTAATAAGACCAAAGTTATAGATGTAGAAGAGACAACTAATAATATAAATAATTGTATGCAAAAATGTGAGATATGATAGCTTGTGATATAAATAAACGTTCATTCAAATACCAGACATTGAAAAAAATGTCTGGTATTTCTGAATTTAATCTAGATAATACTATTACTTTATTTTAGAATAAATTTGGAAGAGACCCAGAACTTGATGAATTACCAAGAGTAAATTCCGAACCTTATCTACGTGAAAAGCTTCCTATTAAGAACTATTCTTAGATGGAAGGAGTAAAAAATGATGCTGTATTAGAATATACAAGTAGTGATACTATAGAATAGGCCAATATTACCTTAAATAACCAGTATAAAGATTTAGAAATAGAACTAACTCCATATTAGACTTTTAGTGTAATAAATATTAAACATAGACCAACTACTACTTAGGATATAGTTGATCCAATCGACGTAGAAACTGATTTTTCTATAGAAAAAAGTAAAATAGTTTTAACGAATCAGTTAAATAAATTACAAAAGTTATATGGTATAGATATAGTAGCTACTGATAGTGAAAAATTAAAAGAATTAGGTATACCTAATACTGATTTGGTTAAAGGAGTAATTCATAATGGAACTATTTATATTAATACTGATAATTCTACCATAGACACTCCAATTCATGAGTTAATGCATATATTTTTTGGAAGTATTAGATATACTAATCCTAACTTATTTTTTAGTCTAGTAAATTCCGTAGAACAATTACCAAGATATAATGAATTTGCATTATAGTTTCAGGGAAGAACTAGAGGGGATGTTAATGAAGAAATATTTGTTTAGGAATTTGCTAAATTTTTAACTGGCGCTCCAAGTTTATTTGATAAAGTTTCTGGGATTGACAAAATTCTTTATGAAGTACTAAGAAATATTGATTCTTTAATTTCTGGAAATTATAGTGTTAAATCTATATAGAGTGGAATCTTTGATAAATCTGTACTTGAATTATCTAAAATATTAGAATCACCAATAGTAAATAATTGTCAATATGGGTCTTTAACTCTAGATACTTTACATAGAGTATTAGCTAATTATAAAGAAGATTTAATTTCAAAGGGTAAACTAAAAGAAGAATGTTATGGCTAATTGTAGATATGTATTAGGAAGTAAGGTGTTTAATTCAGAAATAGAATTAGATGATTACTTATCTGCTATAAAAGATATACATAAAAAATACGGGGATGAAGTTTTTAGTCAAAGATGGAAACCTATTCAATTAGGCTATAGAGACAAACTTTATCATCAAAAAGATATATTAGAAGAAGAGGTAAAAGCAGGAAGAATTGTTATTGAAACTTCTAATTTAGAAGATAATGATTTAGATGGTATAGTAGGAAAGTTAGATCGTCGTGGAGTAAGTTAGTTAATGAAAGAACTAGTTTCTACTACTAATGCTTAGTTATTTCCCGAATTTAGAGCAGATGATTATTGGAGTAGAGTTAAACGTAGAATGGCCGCAGGTGATTTTAGTGACTTTAAAAATGACCAGAAAGATGATTTATGGGTTATTTTTGATGAAAAAGATGCTGAAGGCAATTATATAACTCATCCTATAACTTCTGAAGAAGAATTTGAACACGTCAGAGAGAAATTTACTAAAATGTGGGAACAACAAAGTATGATTGGTACTGTGGTTCATGATATTTTTAGTATTTATTATAGTGAATTTTCTTCTGGAGTTCAGAATAAAAGTTTAACAAAAAGTTAGAAACTAGAAAAAATAAAAGAAATTATTTCTAAATCAAATAATTATAAAGATTTAGTATCTAAATATAATAACAATATATTATTAAATGATGCTTTTTTAGAAAATGTTTTAAAGAATTGTGATAAATTTAACGAACATCTTAGAACTTCTAGGGATTTTGGGCCGAACGTAATGTGTATTCCAGAAGCAACTATAAAAGGTATTGCAGTTACGAATAATGATACTAAGACTGTAGTTGGTAGAATGGACTTATTGGTAATTGGAGACAAAGGACAAATTGATATTATTGATTTTAAATGTTCTCCAAGAGATTATTCAAAGTATGATTCAGCAAAAACTCTTACTTTTGAATATTAGTTAGCTATATATAGAAGAATATTACAATAGCTTGGAATTAATTCTGGAGAAGGTATAAGATTATGGGTTTCTCCAATAAAATTCTCTGGCTTTACTCTAGATGACTAGGATAGAGTGCAAGTTACTGGAGTTGAGTTACATGACCCAGTTATAAGGGAACTTCCTAACTCTAGGTCTACTATTGATGATACTAGATACTAGACTGTAGAAAATAATCTTGATAAAGCTTTTAAATCTAACTATGTAGAAGATATATCAGCTGATGAGATATTATCAAAAGTTCAGACTTGGATTAAAAAAGTATTTCCACAATACGGAGAGTTTAAAGAAATTACTGACGAAGGAGTTCAAAAATATGCTAAGGATAAAGTAAAATAGGATAAAACTACAGGAAAATGGGCATTTTACAGATATAAGAATCATTCTCCTGAGTTTGTATCAGATACAGAAGAACAAGTTATTGCACAAATTAAATAGGAATGGATTTCTAATAGAGCCAGAAATATAGAAAAAACTAAGGAAATTAAACGAGATTTAAAAAGAGCTACTGAACAAAACTTAGGAAAGAGTGCAGAATTTAACATAATATATAAGCAAAAAAACTAGAAAACTGCTAAAATACCAGATTGGGCTTAGCAATAGTTACAAAAATATGCCACTAATTTATATTAGATAGTTAATACCCCAGAAGCTTTTGATGCATTAGGAATAATATTAGTTAGAAATACTTTAACTCAACAAATAGATGTAATTAAATTATCTCCAACACATGATTTAGATGCTAAATTTAATTTTGGCAATGGTAGGAATACCTTATTAGGAAAGTGGTTATCTGATTAGGCAGTCAGAAGTAGACCTAATAATAGAATAATGGATGCTACTAGAGGTAATGTGGAGCTTATGGAGACTATGTATGCACTAAATTGTATGCCAAGTCTTTTTGCAAATAATAATGCTCACCTTGGAGAAATTCAAGTATTATCTTCCTATAATGAAGGCGGGGGTGCTTATAATGGCATTTTGGTTAATAACTTCAAAGAATTAATTAAGTTTTCTAATAGTAAAGAATCTCCAGAAGTAGACCATTTTAGTGATGATACTATTAAAGTTGCCAATTTTCTTTAGCTCGCTACAGATAATTTAAAAAATATAATAACTAATTTTTCTACAGAGGGTAGATGGGATTTTGCACAAGAGTCTTATGACAACATAGTTAAAGCGGCTGGAAATAGAACTGAAACTATGGCAGAGTTAATGAAACTTAAGGATAAATTAGAAAAATTTGCTGGAAATATCCTAGCAAATAATGTGCAAACTACTTTATATGATGAATATGCTTCCCCTGAAGTTAAATTATATGCTTAGGTAATGTTAGCTATAGGAGAATGTGGAGGATTAAATTATCAATAGCAATATAAAGACCATGCTAAATATTATGAAGGAAATATTATAAGAGCATTCTTATGGGATGGATTTAATGGAAATTTAGTAGATAATCCAGGAACTTTACGAAGTGAGACTCTAAACCAAGCCTCACACTTGATAGACATAGCTTATTAGAATATTAGAGATTAGTTATCTAATTATAGAGCAGAATTAGAAAAACCCCTTGATAAAGTTAAAAGTCTTCATTCTACTAACAGTCAAGAAGAATTATATAGAATATTTTATGATAAAAATGTAAAGGATGATTTAGTATTTAAAAATCCATTTACAGATACTACTCTAGATGATTCTCAAAGAGAATTGTTAAAAAAGGTTCTTTTAGATATTAATAAACGTAGAGACTCTTCCATAAACACAATGGAAGATTTAGAAGCAAAGATACTTACAGATTCTACCGTTTTATTAGTACCTTTAATTAAAAAGAGTGGTAAATCTGTTAGTAAATCTATTTCTGGATTTTTCTCTAATCTAAGAGAAACTTTAACTAATTTTAATCCAAAAAATTGGAAAGATTCTATTAAGGAATCTGTTGCACAAATGACTGCCGACCCTGAAGAAAAACCAGAAACTATAGATAACATTTGGGAAATGCAAAATAGTATAGATGCTAGTAAAAATCCTAACAATAGAGAAGAAATAATAACTATGGGAGGAGGAATTGAAAACTTTGAAATAAACTTAGAAATGCTAGCATTAAAACATGAATATGCTTACATTTAGAAAAATGAAGTTAATAAAGTTCTCCCTTTTATTAAAGCATTATCTATACATTTAGCTAATTAGGGTATTATATTGAATGATAACTTTGAAAATGATATAACCTATATTTAGAATTTTATAAAAGCCAAAGTCTAGAATAAAAGTCTACAAAATTTAGAATCTTTAGGAAAAGCCCAAGAATTAGCTCAAGACTTAATGAAGACTACCTCTATATTAGCTTTAGCATTTAATCCTAAATAGTTGTATTAGATTATTGACGGCCTGTGGAAAGATATTAGAATAGTATTCTAGAACTCACATATAGATGGAGATAAAGCTTTCTCCTTTAAAAATTTCAAAGATGCTTTCTTTTGGATATTACACGATGTTGCTAATTTTAATGGAGAATTTTCAGTAGGAGAAGGATTAAACTAGCTATACGGAATTAATGACATGGATATTAATTCATTACCATCAAGATATGCTAAAGATACCTATGGTACTGATAGATTACAAAAAGCTATGTTTAGGTTTGCTTCTAGACCAGACTACTATAATCGTCTTACTATATTTGGAGCTCAAATGAGAGGAGATGGATGTTTTGATGCTCACTCTATTAAAGATGGAAAATTAGTATATGATTGGACTAAAGATAAACGATTTGATGTTTTTGCAGCTGCGAAGGGAGATATAAATAAAGCTACTGATAAAGAAAAATTTAATCAGTAGAAAGCATTATATTATGCTATGGCTTAGGATTTTGTAAGAGAAGGTGCAGTTAATCCGGATGGAACTTTATTTGAGCTTGATATTAATCATCCTAACGCTTTACCGAAAGCCTACACAGTTAAATAGTCTGAAGCTATGAAGGCTCTTGGAGATAGAACTTATGGTTACTATGCTTCTGAAAAGAAGTCTCTTATTCAAAGTTTTACTCTTGGAGCAATATTCTTTTAGATGAACACATTCTGGTCTTCTAAGAAAAATCAGTATTTCTCTGGTAGGGGATACTCTCAGGAGGGTGAATATGTTTAGTACGAGGAAACTGACCCTAATGACCCAACTAAGACAATTAAATGGTTCCAAAAATGGAATGAAGAAACTCAAGAAATGGAGTTTACTACTGAAAATACTGGACTCCCATTAATGGTATGGAAAGGACGTCCCTAGGAAGGTATTATAATAACCCTTAACCATTTAATTGCTCATGTACTCCTAGGAACAGAAGGAGATATAGTATCTAGATATACAGAGTTTATGAATGTTGACGATCCTTACTTAAGAAGACTTTATCAAAACAATTTAAGACAACTTCTTGCTGATTTATTTGGTATATTGTTTATTGGATTACTAGTTGCTCCAAGTTTAACAAATGCAGCTAATTCTTATGCTAAAGAACAAGGAGTAAAAACTTTTCCTAATGCTGCAATGGGATGGGCAGCTACTTTAGGAGCTTCAATGTTTGCTTAGTCTGCGGATGATTTTGTTTTCTATAAATCAGTATTTGGTAGAGGTGTTTAGTGGACCCCATTCTCTATTTAGTCTGGATGGAGAGCACTTACTGGAATAGCTAAATGTGCTACAGGAGATACCGATTTGTACGATACTATAGCTAAAAACTTTGCAGCTACCCGTAACTCTAAACCTATATTTAATTACATTAAACTCAATACTCTTGGAAGAGAGATTGGAGATAATGGTAAAGAAGAATGAAAACATTTTTATTAAACTTAATTAAAAATAATACTGGTATAAGTTCTAAAAACTTCTTTTTAGTAGTAGTAACTATTATAGGATGTATTTTATTACTTGTACCAGCTATTATCCTATTAGTAGAGATATTTACAACACATACCATTACTACAGATTTAACAGGTTTGGCTACTTATATCGGTGCAGTAGCTAGCGTTTTAGCTTCAGCAGGAATAACTAAAACCTGGTCAGAAAAATATGAAAAGATAGATTCTTCAGGAGATAATCCTTTGAGTTAATAATTTTAATTTTACGAATCTATGATAGACCATTTATCACCTTAGCCACACGTATCTAATACAAGATTTAGATAGGCTATTAAAAAGTATTTTTATAAAGATATAGAACCTGAGTATACTCAACAAATTAAGGATTTAATTGTTGGAGATGCTTCAGAAACTTTAGATACTTTACAAGAACTTGCAGCAGCTCTTGATGATGATGCTGAATTTTATCAAACGGTAACTACTAAGTTTGATAATTTAACTTAGACAGTTACTGATAATGAATTAGTTACTGCTACTGCTTTAAATGATTTAAATACAAGAACTTCTACTATAGAAGAAAAAATACCTGAAATAGATGAAGATATACAAGATATACAAGATAGTTTAGTAACAATAACCTTTAGACAGTGGTGATATGGGGATATATATAGGTGATAAGAGGTATGGTTTTTGTATTAGCAAAAGCAACCTTATTAAAACAGTTACACTTGACTCATCGCATGAGGAAGATAGTATAGGTAATGCAGTGTACTGGAGTACATTCCTTGAAATTCCTGTTGTTACGGATAAGACAGATAGGAATCTCTATCTTTGCGTTTTTGAGAACAATAATGCGGCCACAGCGAATTATAAGGTCGACTTCCTTCTTTATTACATAAATGGGAATAACGGTGTTAGTTGTGCCTATATTAGAAACAACAGGAAAACTTACGGAAATAACATGGCAGATGCCATATCTCTTCATGCTTCTATAAACACGGTGATAAATGTCTATAAAATTCCATCAATTTAATAAAGAAAGGATATAAGATATGCCTACAGATACTAATGTTAATAGCTTGGTTATCAACAAACTGACAAAAGCTCAGTATGATGCCATACAAAATCCAAGTGAGACTGAACTTTACTTGGTAGAAGAAGATATAGATACTACACCTACAAGTGGTAGTAAGAATCCTGTCACAAGTGGAGGTGTATATAATGTATTGCAAGATAAAGAAAATAAAGTGGAGATTGTGGCAGCATCTGATACTACTCTTTCTGCACAAGTTGGGAAGTATTATAGGTTTGATGCAGAAGTAGGAACTTTAGCTGTTACTTTGCCTACGCCTACAGACACTACTCATCTTTCTAATGTTATTTTGTTTCTAACTACTGGAAGTACTCCTGCAATTACTTTTACATCAGCTAATGTACTTTACCAAGATGGTTATGAGATAGAAGCAGAAACTACTTATGAAATAAACTGTTTATTTAATGGAGCTAATTGGGTGATTGCCGCAATGAAGATAGGAGGTGGAGTATGATTGGAGTTAATAGGAGAAGGATGATGGGAGGTGGTGGTGACTTCGATTGGAGTAAACAATATCTCACCTTTGAGGCTGTTGAAAGCGGAACATTCAAAAACAGCCTTAATGTCGTGTATTATTCTCTCGACGGCGGTTCTACATGGATTTCTCTTGCTGCAAATACAGACACCCCGACTGTATTGGCAGGAGATATGATAATGTGGAAGGCAGAACTTACACCAACGCAAGATGACGGTGTTGGCACTTTTACAGGAAGCGGTGAGTTCAATGCAATGGGCAACCCAATGTCTTTGCATTATGGTGACAATTTCCGCAACTACACATCGTCAAAGACAAACGCTTATAGAAAGTTGTTCTATAATAGTAAGATTGTAAGTGCAGAGAATCTGAAGCTAATAGACATAAGTGTTGGTGCAAGATATTACCATAGTATGTTTTATGGGTGTTCTTCGCTTATTGCTGCTCCAGAAATTCCAGCAACCTCATGTGGTTTAGATGGATGCAATAGTATGTTTTACGGATGCACTTCACTCACAGTTGCTCCAGAGTTACATGTTACTACTACTGCCCGATATTGGGCGATGTATATGTTTTACGGATGTACAAATCTTATACAAGCACCAAGTGTACTTCCTGCTACAGATATAGGTGCTGGTGGCTATTATCATATGTTCCGCAACTGTTCAAGTCTTGAGGTTGCACCTGTAATTATGGCAACAAGCTCATCTGGGATGAGTGAAATGTTCAGAGGTTGCTCCAAGCTAAGATATATTAAAGCAATGTTTACAGAAACACCAAATGCAGATAACTGGGTAAATGGTGTTGCTTCTTCTGGTGTGTTTGCAAAGCGTTCAGACGCAACATGGGAAAATGCCTTTGGGGTAAACGCCATACCTACAGGGTGGACTGTTGAAACGTTTCAAGTATAATTAATATGAAGAAGTATTATAACGCGACCACAAAGGAGTGGTACACGGAAGGTTCTTCCATGACGAGGAAGATAGACAATGGGAACATTCTAAGTGTTGAACAATTAAATAAAATAATTATATGAAATATTTAAAAAAATTTAATACACATGCTGAGTATGAATTAGCAACATTAGATTTACCAAATGTAAGTTATTGTGTAGATAACAATGAAGTGCATTATAATTCTTCGTATATTGGTATGGCTAAAGTATCGGGAACTAATAAATTTATTCCTGTTTATAGAGGGTTACCTATTGGAGAAGGAAATAGTATATGTGTTTTCACACAATCTACGTCATTCGAAGATATAATTACAAATAATATACCATGGCAACCTGCAACATAGATGGCAAACTTAGTTAGTTCATCCTCATTTAAGTATCAAGATGGTACAACTATTACTAATATAATACCAAATAGTTCAGTACCATAGGACGCATTATCTAGATATACTAATGAACCTATATTTATAACAGCTTAATGGAAAAAAATAAGGGCTAGCCAAGGAGATTAACTCCCTGACTAGCCCTTTTATAATTCTTTAAATTGTTGCTTTAGTTCTTCTAACTTATTATTCATAAGTTCTTTTACTTTATCTTCTATTTCTATAGGTAGTGCTTCTACATGATCCCTTATTTCAGGAATACACCCACTTACAGTGGTAATATTACTATTATAATTAACTCGTTGAATACATTCCTTCCAACTTACACAAATTTTGGCATTTTTCCTATTTAAATCTTCAATACAGTTTTCTAGGTACGAAATTTGATTTATCAGATTTTGTGCCTCTCGAAACTTACTCTCATCCATAAAAATTTTAATTTTAAGACCTCTGACGTTCTTCAGAATCAATTTTCTAATAGGTTTCGATAACTCACCTACTTGAGAATTTTTAGTTCAACCTAGAGAAGATTTCACTCTTCCATAAATTTTGAACAAGATTCACACATTCCATCAAAGTTTTCATATTCATATTCTGTGAGTTCTTTACCGCACTCTTCACAGTAGTGTTTCTTCTTTTTCATCACTCTTTACTACGATTTGCTTCCAAAATGGGCAATCCTGCCTCAGTCGGGATATAAATAATACGATTATTAGTACTAGCATTTTGCTGACGCACCCATAGATATTGAATATAAGTGGGAGTCAGACTACCGTTTTCAATTTTAATGGCTTCAGCAGCTCCTTTAGCTCTTTCTACCTCTGCTTGTGCATTAAGTTTTTCACTTTCCAAGTTAGCTTGCGCCTCAGCTATTTTAATTCGTCTGTTTTGCTCAGCTTTAGCTAATTCTGCTTTACCAGACATTTCTTGTTGCCATACCTTATAATAAGGACATCCTACGAACACTCCTAAAAGTATAAGAACTGCACAACAAAAACTTCCAAAATAATATCCAAATTTATTCATTACTCAAAATATTTATTAATTACTTTACCGTCTCTATAAACCTCATAAATATATCCATCTACCCAGTCCGCATACTCATCATCTGTGATGTCATCCCTATCTTCGAATTTGGGATCAAATTCGCCTGTAGTTATATTTTTCCAAGTATAACTAGCTTCCTTTGTCCCTTCCCAATATTTCCAACCAAGATCGTCTGCATCCATAGAACCACATTCAAATGCTCCATCAAATTCTGCATAAACAATTGATAGATGATCATAATATGGATCTTTTTTAAGATAGGTTTTAATTGCTTCTAAACTATCTGCTATTACACATGGAAAAGAAGTGGTGCCATAATCAGTATCAGTACTCACCAAAAGTGCCCAAATTTTAGTCATAATATTTTTTAATTAAATCGATTACTATAGGAGAAACATAGTTACCTATATTCTCTCTACTTTTAACTTTCTCTCTTATAAGTGAAGATGATATAGAATTTTCTGGTCTATCTACTATTAAGAAGTTATAATCTTCTATTATTTTTCCACCATGCATCCAATTTGGAATATCTTTAATAGTATCTTCTCCACATAAAACAAATACTTCATCATTACAATATTTATTCTTTAAAGCGTGGAGAGTAGCATAACTATAATAAGGAGGAATGAGAAATTTTTCTATATTATCAATTCCTATTTTAATCCATTGTTTAGGAAAAAATTCTTCTTGAAGCTGTGCTCTAATTATATAAATTCTTTTATTAAAATCAAGAACTTTCTCCTTTTTCCAAGGATTTTGCATTGTTGGAACAATAATCACTCTATCCATTTTAAAGTCATTTAAAGCAGTTTTCACCACCTCTAAATGGCCCTTATGAAATGGATTAAATGAACCTAAATATAATGCAATTTTCATTTAAAAAAGATTTACTGGAAAACCTATAGAAGCAAGTTTTACCTTTTCTTCTAATTTTTTAATTTTTTCATCTTGTTCTTTTTGATGTTTCTCCAATTCTTCAATCCTTTTAAGAATTAATTGTTCCATAAGTCATCAGGAATTTAAAAAAATTTTATTTTCACAATCTGGACAAATTATACATTGACGAATTTCATCGTCTCCTAATAATGAAGGAACAATTTCTTCTTGAATATCCTCTTGTTCATATTGTAATTTAGCCATACAATTAGGACAAGTAACTTTCTTTACTCCATGTTTTAATACTTTAATCATAATCCTAATTCCTCTCTAGTTGGTTTAATTGGTAACTCTTTTCTTTTATAAACAGTATTCTGGTGAAGTAACATTACTTTATCAACTCCTTGTTCGTTATAAGAATCAATAAGTCGAGTATATGCATCTCTAGCTTCTTTAGAACCAATAGCATAAGAAGTGTAATATACTGTTTTTAACACATCATCAACTTGCTCATAGTTATCTAATCCAAACTGTTCACAATCTGAATTAGAAACACCATTACCATCTGTTGGAATTAACTTTATAGAAGCCAACAATGCTTGATATTTGTCAGATTGATTCTGTTCTTCTAATAAAAATTTAGCCAATTCGTATATTTCAGTCTTCCAAAGATAGTGTAAACCTAAGTTTATATCACAGGGACTATCACCGTGTATAGTATAAAAACCTAAATTCCACTCAGTGAAGTTATCATTATCAAGAACTACTCCTTTATGAAGTGATGCAAGATTATAAAGATACATCATTCTAAGACGAGCTTTAATATTTCCAGCTTGAATGTTATTTATAACACCCTCACACTCTTCAAACTCATCTACAATAGAAAGATAAGTTTCATCTAAATATACAACTTTATAATTAGTACAAAAAGCCTTTCCTACTAAATCCGCAACATCACATTCAGACTGTTTATTAGTTCCTGTCGGTAAACTTCTACCTATTAAAGGAATATTAAGTTCTTTACATACCGGAGAAGCAATAGCACAGCTGACTGTGCTATCAATTCCTCCAGAAATGCCGACACAAATTGACTGTAAATGATTATTTCTTATATATTTGGATAACCATTTACGAGAATTTTCTACAAATATATTATAATTGATCATCGTGAGTTGTAGTACTTGTTACTTTCCAATTATTTGGATTATAAGTAAACTTATCTGAGTAAATAATCTGTGGATAATAAGGATAAATATATGGCTGACATCCTTTAATATCTTTTAATAACTGAAGACTCTCCTCAAGAGTTAAATGTCCAGTTTTATAAGCATTTAAAATAATTTCTTCACTAGTCATAATTTTCTATTCTTCTAAAAATTTCATTTTCCGGGGAGTCGAAGTTTTCTACCCAAGTTCTAAAAAATACTTTACAATCTAAATCGGCATTAGCATAATCAAGAATTTCTAATAAATTATTATCAATGCTATAATTACAATCATCAAATTTATCTATAAAAGCATAGAGTCTATTGCTAGATAAATATTTAATGTCTTCTTGCCAACCTCCCCAGTAAAGTTCTTCTATAGCTTTCCAATCCTTTTTTGATTTCGGACTAAAGGTTATTCCATCAATATTGGGTAATTTTTCAAGTTTTCTAAGATATAATAAACAAGCATATCCAGAAGTAAACACATAAATATTTTTAATATTTTCTCTACTTCTTAGAGCATTTACTATTTTATCAAGTTTTTCTCCAAGTAAAAATGGATCTCCTCCAGTTAAACAAATTGTATTTACAGAAGAAAGCTCCTCCTCCGTAGGAAGAGGAACTTTTTCTATATCATAATTCTTATTACAACAAAGTGGACAGTTATTTGTACACTTATTAGTAACAAATAGATGCATTGTATCTACTTTCATATCCCTAATTGATATTTAGCAATCTCAAATTCTTTATCATCACCTAAATGTTTTCCTAAATCATCAGAAATTTTAATACACTTTCTCCATTCCTGATTTTGGTTTATTTTACATTTAGATAGCTTCATAACAATATTAGAAGGTTTAAACCCACAGTCATTAGTAAGATTTGTACCAATGCCGGCGCTGACCCGAATCCTGCCTTTGAAGTAATTGGCAATATCAAGATACTTATTAAAATCAAGAGCATTGCTAAATACGATAGTTTTTGTCGTTGGGTCAATACCCAACTCTTGATACCGTTTAATAACCTCATTACCAATTTTATATTCATCACCAGAATCCTGTCTTACACCATCAAATAATTTTGCAAATTTTAAAGACATATTCTTAAGACCAACTTTAGAAGTATAAGTATCCATTAAGAATATTCCTAAATTTCCATCATAAGTACGAACCCAATCTCTCATTCCGAGATAATTAGCTTCCTGATAACCCCAAATAGCCCCATGAAACATAATCCATTCATGCGGGAAGGTTCCAATAGGAGTCATATTATAGTGCATAGCAAAATATACATTAGAAGTACCAACACAATTAATTGGGCATCTATTATGTAACCGCTTTATTATACTCTCATGTACTGCTGATGAAAATCTTCTACGGGTTCCAAACTCAGAGAATTTTAATCCATTTTCTATTGCAATATTTATCTTTTTATCTAATTTAGAAAGCATTATTTGTTCACTATAAACATTTCCTTTCCATTTATTAGTAAGTTCAGATACTATTGAAAGAATTGGAACTTCATATAAGGTTACCTTATAAAGAAAGTCAGTAACTTCGATATGTAGATGACCATTATTGTCAATAGTAGCATATATTTTTAATGGCTCATACCTAAAATTTTCCAACCATTCCCAATAAACCTGAGGAATATAAGGAATATGTTCTACACACCAATAAAATTCATCAACTTTTAAATGTAATTGCATAAGTTTGTTTAACTCAAGATTTAAAGCAGTTAAAAACTCTTCGCTATAAACAGTATTATCTCTATCAGTAAAAGTAAAAGTTCCTACTGCTTCTGGATAGAGTTTCATATAAGCATATGATGTACTAAACTTATACAAATCGTTGTCTAAAATTGAAAGTATCATTTTAAATAATTATTAATAAGTTCTTTATGATTAAATGCCCATTCGTAAGAATTTATTTCCTTAGTAGATATCCATTTTATTTTAGAAACTTCATCTAATTCAGAGTTTTCAAATGAAAGTACAATGTCCTCAATCCCTCTAATATAACTACAAAGTCTAAATGTAATATTTTGTCGTTTATCTGAATTAGGATTAGAATTAACTGAAATTAAATCCCAATCATTTGGGTTAATCTCTACTCCAGTTTCTTCATACACCTCCCTAGTGGCTGCTTCTTCAATAGTTTCGTCGAAGTCTACATAACCACAGGGTAAACACCATTTATTAACAAACTCTGGATCTGGAGTTCCTTTACCTCGCTGTTCTACTAAAATGTATTCATTATTATCTTTATCATATCCGAATACAAAAGTTACAACAGCAACAGAACGGGAAATCCAATATTCCCGTCCTGTTCTATTATCAATTATTGAAAAATTTTTCATATTTTGGAATATCGTTATCAATCATATATTTTCTTAAAGTACTTCCGCCATCTATAGATGCTGTTCCATCTACATAAACGGATAAATTATGCAATTTATGCCTTACCTTAACAAGTTGTTTTAAGGTTTCAAGAACACAAATGTCTCCAGCTAATCCACATACAACTACATCTTCTCTATTAGATAGAATATAACCTACATCATCATTAGAGATGTTTAAAGAAACACAATCATAAAATTCTTCTTTTATACCATTAAATACAGCAAATTCTTCAACATAACGCTGAGTTCCTTTAACTATATATTCTGCATATAGATTGTTTTTAGTAATTGCATCGCTAATTGGACTATAAATTCTAGCGCCATTAGTACTTGCAACACAATGTTCAGGAAATTGTCCACCAAAGTCTTTAAAAGAACAATGATTTCCAGGATGCCAGTCTTGTGAAACTAAACAATTACCAACTTCTCCTGAATTAATGAGTTTTGCTATGTTATCAAGAGCTTTTGTACCCCCATTAACTGGAAGTTTACCTCCCTCAATAAAATCATATTGAGGATCTACAATAATTAATGTAATCATACTTCTAAATATAAAGGTTCAAATACTTTATTATATTGCTCATTTAATAATGACACACAAGCAGTCTGTGTCCCTGTATAATCTATCAGATTATGGTCACAAGTGTGAAGATGTCCAAAGAAATGGTATTTAGGATGTTTACTTTTTAATACTTCAGCTAATTCTGGATTACCAATATGAGAACCATCTGCCCACCACACTGATTCATCAAGAACTACATCACTTCTACCATAAGCAGCATCATGAGTAATTAGAAAATCTAAATTATCCGGAATCTTCTCGAATTGTGTAAGTTCATACTCTGGGCTTTCCATAAATGCCCAATTTCCAAATATATGACAAAGTGGAGAGCCCCATATTGTATATATTTTACCAGATTCTTCATCTAAATATTCAGCACCTTCATTATAAAGAATAGTAATTCTAGTTCCAAGTAGAGCTTCTTTGACTTCTTTTTCTAATTTTTCCAAAATAAAATCGTGATTCCCTCCAACCATATATATTTGGTCAGCAGACTGAGACTGACACCAAGGTATAAAGAATTTCTTAAACCAACTAAATGACTGAGGAATATTTCTTTGCATACGAAGTGGAACAATATCTCCACATATAAATAAAATATCCACAGGCTCTATGGATAAATTTTCAAATTGCCCATGGATATCACTCATTGCACAAATTTTAATCATAATCTACAGTATATTTAGGTAAATTTGTAATATAACAACATTTTTTATATTTTTTACCACTACCGCAAGGACAAAGGTCATTCATTCCTATTTTAGGAGATATTCTTCTCCAAGGAGTAGTAGCTGCTTTTATAGCATGCTGTCCTTCTGGACTATCTATATATTTGTGAAGAGCTTCAGCTTGTTCTTGTTGAATTTCTTCTTCACTCTTTAAAGGGATTTTTGATATTTGCATAATCGATTCTCTTTAATATATCATTCCAACTAATTGGAGTGTAATGATTATTATCTACTCCTACATCATATTGATTTAACATTCCATATTGCATAAATCTATCAATATCTGGTCCTGAACTAAAGGGACCAGAATGAATATGTCCAAATAACTGGATAGATTTATCAGTTTTATATGTACCACTAAAACAAAGGAAAGGAAAATGATTTAAAAATACAGTAATATCATCTATATTAAGAGTAAGTTGTTGACAAGTATAGTCGAACAACTTATCACAGATAGATTGTTGAAGTTTTCTATCATGATTTCCTTTTATAAGAATGATATGACCATTTAATTGGGATACATATTTAATTAAATTAGTATTCCCTCCAAAAATTACATCTCCTAAATGAAATACTGTATCATCCTTTCCAACTACTGAGTTCCAGTTATCAATAAGTCCTTGATTCATTTCTTCTACTGAAGAAAATGGTCTTTTACAGTATTTAAGGATGTTTTTATGGTCAAAATGCGAATCAGATGTGAAGAAAAGATGCTCAGCTTCTTCTTTAGTGTACTTTACTTTCATTGTCTCTTTTTAATATCTTTTAATAAATCTATTATAGTATCTAGTCTATTGACTACTTTAATCATAAATTGACGTTCTTCTATTGTTACCATGAATCTACATCGGTTAAGTCAATCCATTCATTAGTTTTCCAAATCTTAACTTTAAATCCAATTCCTAACCCTCCTGAAAAATAAAAACAATAGTCCATACTTCCATATTGTTCATAAAGTTTATCTACTTGTTTTTGTTGCTGTTCAGTGAGAGCAAACATGAGAGTAGGGGGAAATTTCATTATTACATGTTTGGTAGTATCTACCAATTTCCACTTAGTTAGCCACTTCCACATTTTCCGTACATAATTCATTCCAAATTCCATATTTATCAGCTTCTTTTGCCATTAAACCTGTTAATTCTACCATATTAGGATGCGGAGCACCTGTTTTTCCAAAGTATCTCAAATCGAAGAAATGCCTCCAGTCTGACGCATATGCTGTATGAATTATTTCAGTAGCAGTACATAAAGGAAGAACTTCTCTTGCTTGTTGAGGCTGCCATCCCTTACTTATAAGATTCATATAATGATGTTCTGCAACATCTAAGGAATCTAACCATACGTTTAATTCTTCGGCCTGCTCTTTTGTAAAATAATCACCTGGTCTAACAGAAATCATAACTTCAAAATTTGGATCATTTTCTGGTTGTATTCTATAGTTTATTCCATCATACCAATAGGCATCACCTTCAGGTATGTTTAACCAACTAGGAATACAGAAAGTTACTTCTTTACCAAACTTATCCTTACTATAATTACAGTATCTAGTCGATTGCTCTGCGATACTATTTACGCGATGACGATTAAGTTCTCTAGTAACTCCAATAGATGTAACCACTCTAAAAGTATATCTCCTTTTGTGATATTCAGTTGGTTCACAGATATATTTTAAGTCTTTATCCCAATTATGTTCTTTGATAACACGTAAATTTGTAGTAATATATCTAAATCTTCTTATTTTAGAATACGGATTTAATAAATATTTGAAGAATTTAAGTATATGCCACCATTTAATTATTAAATATACAGTACCATGCTCAAGCATAGCAAGATGATTTGACTTAATCATTCTATCAACAAATGGTTTAGCACTATCTTCTGTTATTTTATCCGTAGATTTGTAGCAAGTCCTGCCTGCTAGCTCAATTTGTTTATAAACTCCTTCTAAGCCAGGCTGCTGTAGAAGGAGTTCTGCTTTTGGTTTAATTAGTTTCATCTTCTAACTTTATTTTTAATCCCCCTAATACAAAACTTCCACTGACTGTATATAGTTTATCAGTAGAAGATTTCCAAGTTATCAAAAAATTTAGTTCCCAACCATTGGTCTCCATAAAATCTTCTTCTTCCCAACCTCTTTCTTCTAAAACTTTTCTTAATAAAGAGTAAGGAACAAAATCTCCAAAATTAAATCCAATTAGTTTATTATTTTCCAAATCTGCTATAACGTTCATTACACCACACCAAGTATAATGCTTTCCATTATGCAAATCTGTTTCTATAAATTTATTCATGTATATTTTCTTTAACTGTTTCTGCAATAAGTTTACCGTCTGCTGTTGGATAAATTTCTTTAATAGATTTAATTACTTTACCCATTTCTTTCTGAATAAATCCATTAGGATATAACCCATAAATAGTATTTTGAATATCTTCTTTAGAAATCTCTGGAGGAAGTAACTCTTTAAGATATTTATTTTGTTCTCTATACATATCTGCTAACTCTTTTCTAGAATTAGCGTCATACATAGCTATTGATTCTTCTCTTTGAGAAATTAATTTTCTGATAATTTTTATTTCTGTAGCTTCATCAATAGTAGATGGAGCATTTTTACCTGTAGCAATTAAAAGTAACTCTGATTTGATTGCTCTATAAGCCTCTTTCTTAGCACCATTCTTCTCTAGAATAGCTTCTTTAATCAACTTGTCTATATCCATCTCTAAACAAATTAAATATTTTTAATTTAGATTCATCATCTTCATAAATTACATTATCAGTTTCTGTTATAAGCATTGGTTTAATACCATATGCCATGCCATCATCTTCAAAAGTCATAGGATAAGAATCAAGTAATTCTAAATTTTCTATTATAAATTCTCCAGGAGTATTTTCTATAAACCCTAGTTTATGAAGAATTTCTCGTAAAGTTAGCGCATTAATTGGCCAACCTTGAAAATCAATTCCTATTTGTTTCATTTTTCTATAATTTCAATAGATTCAATATCTACTTGATCGGTAGTATCATAATCACTGTATTCTAAATTACCATAACCTGATTCTACTAATTCCTGTGCTTCTTCTTCAGAATCAGCTTCTACTGTGTAGCAGCAATTATACCAATACAATTCATGTGTTCTTACTCTGTACTTCATAGTTTTCTTTAATATATTTTATAAGAGAGTCTAAATCTTCTTTATTAAACTCTATATAATCAGGATCTTTATCTAAAGCAAGCCAGAGATAATTTAAAATAGCATTTTCAATAGATTCATCTTTTATGTCATTAAGTGATAATTCATCAAGTAAATCATCAACATCTACTTCCCAAGTACCTTCTCCTTTTAAATACCAAATTGAATAAGTACGAAGAAAATATTCCTGATTTTCCTTATATTTAAAATTTAACTCAAATATCATAAACAATATAATAAAGTTGGATTATTTCTATGAACATCTATATCTGGATATTTCTCCTTAAATTGTTGAAGATTAAAAGGAATTGTTATTAAATGATAACCATTTTTAGTTGGTATATCTGCAATTATTTTAGTATCAAAGAATACGTTAATTGGGTCTATTTTAGGATCACATTTAAAGTCAATAAAGTCAGCAATAGCTCCCCAAGCAGGTTCTAAATTAGGATCATCAACATTATGGTCAATATCAACAACCCATCTAGGTTCTTCTCCTTTTATTTCTCCAGCACAAGTATTCCAAGATTTCCAAATTTTCTTAAAATCACCTTCATAAGCTCTTTGTGCAATATACTTAATTTGAAGCATTGTAGTCTTCTTAATAGATTTCGGAGCAAGATTGATATATGCTCTTGCTCCAAATAATTTACACAAGTCTTTTATTTCTTGTTCAACATAATCCAAACTTTCTAAACTACAAATAAAATATGATTTAAATGTTTTATTTGCAGCAGCAAGGTCTGGATGGTCTTTGCCTCTTCTTATGATTTGTAAATGATAATAAATATCATCATTAGGAAATTTAAGAAGAGATTTTATTAGTTCAAAATTGTCAATCATACTAATTTAATAGTTGTTCCGTTCCAATAAAACTCATTTTCATTAACTTTAAAATTATGTAAATGATTTTCTAACATTTCAATAAAATCTTCTTCAAGGTCATTTTTAATTAACATAAGACATCCACCTATAGGTTTCTTTTGAATACATCTCCAGTTAATCATTAATTCTTTTAAATATTGAAGATAAACATTATCATCTATCATAATGTTCTTTTATTTTGCTATGTATAAATTCAAATAACCCTTCACTTATTTGATACTCTACAATACCTTCATCAGTATTTACAAAAGCAAAACAGTCTACATCATCTTCTTCGTATTCATGAAATACATTCTCTCTTATAAACTGGTCTAAGGCATTTTCAAGTTCTTCCTCAGTAGGATTATTTTCTTCTAGATAATCCCATAAATCATCCTCGTAAGTCCAGTCCCAAAGCTTATCATAAAATGCTTGTTCAGTAAGATTTAGAAATGGAATACATTGTTTACCTTCTATTATTACTAAATTATATTTATTCATAACTACATATTCTTATAATACAATTACCCTGTACTTCATTTAATGCTTTATATAAATCATCATATAAATCTGAAAGTAAATCTGGATATTTTTCAATTCTTCTTACTTCTATTAGCATATTACACTATCCATTACTAAAGCAGTTACTACATCAAGATTCATCATTACTTGATAATAAACATCTATTTTTTGACATTCATTTAAATGTTTCTTCCAATGTTCTTTCCAAGCTTCTATGTTATCTTCTTCTTTACCTCTTTCACTAGGAGAAGTAGTATACGGCCAAGGGCCTAAAACAATTTCGTATTCACATCTTGCCCACCATTGATACATTGATTCCTTCTTTACAAATTCTTTAAACTCATCAAATGTTTTTGGCTTATGTGCAGCTTTTTCATATTGAGAAACAAGATATGGAATTATATTGTAAGATTCAAATTTTTTACCATTAAAATCGTAAACAATTACATTAAAAATCTTCATTTTGAGTTTTTACAGTTAATTGTCTAATTCTCTCTTTACAAATATGAATAATCTTTTCATAGTCAGAAACTCTAGAATCAGTTTCTTTTGTTCTAAGTACTCGTTTTACTATATCAGCATCCCAAGCATTTAGATTATACTCTTGCCAAATCATCCAGGGTTGAATGAAATGTTTAGAATAATCAGAAGCTCCAATATTAAAGGAATGCTCTTCTTCTCCGAGCATTCCCAATTCTTTAAGCTTTTGATATATATGCCAAGGAATTTGAACTTGTGGTTCTGGTTCCATTAAAATCCTATTTTCTTAACAGTCTTTTTACTAAAATCATTTTCTTCTTGATTATATATCTCAGCTAATGTTGCTTCCTTATTTATGAGCGGTAGATTTAAACTTTCACAGACCTTATTAGCTTTATCCTTTGGAAGTTTCTTAAATTCATACTTACCTTTTAATCTTCCTTTTCTAAGAAGAGCTGAATCAATTTGATTAATATCAGTATTAAAAGTACAAATAAACTTAAGTTTCAATCCGTCTCCTAATAAGCCATCAGTAAGATTTAAAATAGTACTCATAAAAGGATTAAAAGAACTATCTCTACTCTTTAATAGAGTTTCGCAATCCTCTAAGATAAGCACGCTATTAGCACATTCATCAGTAAGATAATCTACAAAAGCAGCAGAAGTTATATTATTTAGAATACTAGAATCTAATACAAAGAATTCAGTATTACATTCCATAATTAACTTTCTGATTGCCATAGACTTACCACATCCAGGAGTTCCATATAAAAAGAAAGCTCCAGGGGTATCTGACTCGCAAAAATCTTTTAATTCTATCCAAGGGAAATCTTCCATATAATTTAATAAAGGAATCTTTAACTCAGACGGTAGATCAAAAGTAGTATGTCCAAAACCTCCTTGATAAGCGGTAATATAATTAAAACATTTATTTATAGGTTCTTCATATGCTACTAAATATTGACATAATCGTTCTGCAACAGAATCATCTTTACATAATAGATTAATTGCCATATAATTAGTATTATTTACATACCCAGGTCTAGCTAAACAAAAATCTTTACCAAAGATAATAGTATCAACAGAATTTTCTACTAAACTAGTATACATCCATTCTATTTCATTATTATCTTTTAGATTCTGTATAAAAAGTCCATTATGTAATTTAAACGTAGAAATGTTCTTTTTATTTATTTCACTAAACTTAGGAAGCCTACTATAAGAAGCTTTTTCACTGTCTTTACTTATATAAAGAGAGTATGTGGGATACAACTTTCCAAATACTTTGTATCCCATATTCTCTACAATTAAATTAGCATTAAAGTTTCCAGCATAAGCTTCTATAGCTTCTATGTAACATTTATTTATAAAATCATTACTCATGTATCCAATAGTCTCCTATAGTTATATCAGCACTTAATAATAATCTAGTACAAAAAGGTTTGGCTCCTTGTTCCATACATTTTTGTAATACTTTAGCAGTTTCTTCAGCTATTTCTTCTGGACATTCCACATTCCATTCATCATGTGCTTGCAAACACAACTTTACTTTGTTCTGTAAGTTATTCTTAAGAATATAATTAAAGAATAATATTCCTGCTAACTTAGAACACATAGAACCTCTATTTTGAATTCTATAATTAATAGAAGCTTTTTCTAGTTCTGATTTTTGTCTATAATAATTTCTTACTCTAACACAAATATCAGAACTAGGATCTAAGGCTTTCATAGCTCTATATTCTTCCCAGAATTCTCCATCTTTCATTTCTTCTTGAATTGCAGAAAGCTCATTCCAATTTTCAATAAAAGCTTTATGCCCAGTAACAGGATTTTCTAAGATATATCCATCTCTCATAACAGCCATTCTACAATAATCCTGATAGTCTCTTACACCAGGAAAACCTTGCATATAGTTATTATAAATGGTTTTAGCTTCCTCTGGAGAAAATCCATTATTTTGGACCAATGTGTTTGCATCACCACCATAATTAAAACAGAATTCGACTCCTTTAGCAGCTTGTCGTTCATCATGATATAATTTAGAAATATCTTCTATTTTAGTATCTCTAGGTATTTTATTTGGATATGCCATATAAGCTACTAGAGCATGCATATCACAACATTCTCCAGGGTCATAAATATGAAGCATTGCTGGATCATTTGCTACAGATGCTAAAAGTCTAGATTCTTGTGATTGATAATCAAGACTGAGCCATTTATTACCTTTCTCTGCAACAAAACAAGCTCTAGTAACAGCTTCTCTTGGAAGATTTTGAATATTTAACTTCTTAGAATCTTCAGATTTTCCTCCACTACTAAGTCTTGCGGTAGCAGTTCCTAATTGATCATAATCAGGATGGATTCTTCCATCTGACATTATACCATCTAACCAATTTTGTCCATAAGTAGTACAAACTTTTTCAGCTTTCTTATATGCTAAATAAGGTTTACTTATACTACTAACATCTTTTTGCGGTTTAATAATCTTAGCTGCGACACTCTTTTTAGGCATTTTAGTCTTCTTATCTACTGTATCAAGATTAAAACCTAGCAATTCAAATAGTGGAATTAATTGTGCTGAACTAGACCAATTAATAGCACATTGTGGGTCTGGATTAAATCCAAAAAACAAATCTCCTTGTAACTCTCTATATATATAGGAATAAAACCTATTTCTCATAACATATCCAAATGGAACTTTATAGGTAGCAACATTATATAAAATTCTTTCTCCGTCTTCATCGAATTCAGTTTCTGTCCTGCCAGAAATCATTTCTGAACCTTTTGGTAAATTTGGAGAAATATCTACATATTTGCCTTTATAGTTTTTTCCTACTCTTATATCTAGAGTTATATATTGTAGATTATTATTACTATGTTCAGACCAAAAGTTAAGTATCCAATCATTTAATTCTTTCAGATACTTTTCCATATTTTCTTGGTCGTTTTTCATTTTGGCTTTCCACTTGTCAACATCTAACTTAACTCCGCAAAACTTCATATAAGTTAGACATTTTACAAACTCATTTTCAAACCTAGCAGCTTTAAGAAGATCTTTCTCTTCTAATAGTTTGAGTTGAGCTTGATAAACTGGAATTTCATAAGCTACATCTCTCCCACTATATTGAATTACTTCAGGAGTTAATCCTACTTTAATAATTTGACCTCTAATTGTTTTATCAAGTTCTACGTTACAATATCTTTTAACAGCCGTTTTTAATGCCCAAGGAGTATAATCAGCACCAAGGTCATTGATACATTTAGCCAGTAATGACTTATAATCAATACCTAAATACATCAATTTTTCTTGTAACATTAAATCAATAATCTTTCTTGGCCAAATATCATTATGATATAAGAATAATCCATCAAATAAATAATTCCAGAACAACAAAGTTTTAGTTTCTAATATTTCTTTTAATAAAGAAATTTGAACAGTAGTACAATCCCAGACTATTTGCCATTCTTCATTACCTAATTGAATAGTAAGAAGTTTTTTAGTTAACCAATCAAATCCCTCAGTTTCAGTATCAGCGGCAAGTATATCTTCATTACTAAGCATTTTTAATGCTTTATCTACAGGTAATTCTTCATATAAATCACTTTCAAACAAAGATTTTTGATTACTTACAAGATAAATCATTGATAATTACACTCTGGGTCGTAGGGGTCTACAGTACAATCTAAATCATTACAATAATTACGAATACTTCCGTCTTTTCTTTTCTCTTCTCGAAAATATCCACAATAATAACAATTACTACACCTCATAATTAAAATTTTCCTTCGTTAGGTTGTAAAACAGTTAATCCTAAATCTCTATACATTTTAACTACCTTTTGAGAATCTTCTAAAACAAAATCTACAAAGTACTTATCTTTAACTTCATTTTCATAGAGTATTCGTTTTATTTCTTCTCCTTTTGTATAGTTACCGAAAGGCCTCATTAATAACTTACTATATGGAATTTCATATTTATTTAACCAGGCTTCAGTTCCAGTTCTACAGGATTCATCTCTACCAGTTATAATAATTACATTATTATTAAACTTATAGGGATTTGTTCCGTAGTTTGGATTAGCGTATTGTTTAACTAAATTAACAATAGGCATATTTGGAGTATCATTAATTAGTTGTTCATTAACTCCATTTCCCCAAAATTCTCTTTCTTGTGTATTAAAACATAAAGTAGCATCCATATCGACGATTATGCAATGCGGTAAAGAAGAATCTTGTACAACTTGGTTAGACAACATATTTTGTATAGAGTTTTGAATGATGTAGGTTCTATATCTCTTCCATTGTTGTCTAATTACTTTCTCTCCAATAGGATTTTCTCTTTTAGAATCTCGTTCAATACAGACTTCTACAGGAGTATCAAATAATTTATATTTAAGTTGATATAAGTTAACACTTTCACTGTCATCTGAAGAATTATTCTCTTTAATAAGTTTCTTATATTCTTCTTGATGCTTGGGATTAAGATTAGACATATTATCTATAACTATATCGTAACCCATATACATAGCTTGAGCAAGAGCATAGTCAAACATATCTTTTACCAACTGTTCTCGTTTATCGGGAACCCAATATTTACCCAACATACATCTAATGTCATCGTAATTTAATCTTATACGATGCTCTGGATCTTCTTCTGCCCATTGTTTAGACCAATAGGTTTTACCGCTTCCACTAATCCCCAGTGCTAGTATTATTTCTTTCATCATAAATTATATCAGGTTCACATCCTTCTGGAAAATAATCTTTTAATTCTGTTTCTTCTATTTCTTCGATACTCACTGTACAATCTCCGTCCCAATTTTCTCTAGCCTCGTCCCAAGCTTCTTGTTCTTCTTCTTCAGAATCAAACTCTTCATCCTCAATGTAAAGAAGATGACTCCAATTAACCCATAAATCTTCAATTATCTCATCATAAACACCTGAATCAATTAACGCTTGTTCAGGGTTTTCTTCTGAATAGGCACCATAATATTCTTCAGTTCCACAAAATGGGGAACTAGCAGTAATTAACCAACATTTCATTTTCCAAAGTCCTTAAAAACATTATTCAATTCTACATTAATAGGAGTATAAGAACTATATGAAACAGATTTGACTACTTTAGACATTCTTTCAACATAATCTGAATCAATAATTTCTTTAGCTTTAGTTTTCTTATCTAATTTATATGGAATATAATAATTATTAAATTCGTGATTTATGAAAAGTTCTTTCAAAGTTCTCCATCCATACCAATGTTTAAGTTGTGGATAATACCAGTGATTACCGTTACCATCCACAACTTCTTTAATTCTATATTTAGGATACATCTTCTATATTAATTTCACCATTATCAAGAGCTTTCTGTTCTTTATTTAAGAAATTAAAGCATTTTAGCTTAAAAGCATGAGCTAAGTTGTCCTCAATTCTAATAACAACACCTTCATGAGGCACATTGTTAGCACATTCAGGAGAACGTTCCTCCATATAGAAGTTTTTATCATTAGCAAGTCTTTCCAAGAAGTTTTCGTTCCAATGCTCTTCAGTATTTAGATCTGGATACAAATCCGAAGCATAACCATAATAGAGTTCAGTGACTGGCCTCAACCCATTCTTTTTACACCAATTCTGAACAGCTCTTGCAGAGAACTCTTGAACTACTCCATCAATATTAGTATAAGTTATTCTATAAATATAGATTTTATAATGGATTCCTTCAGTATAAGATTCTCCTTCCTTTATTGGCCTACATCCATAATCATATTCCTTTTGAATATATTTATTATCCGTAGTATAACCTACTATTTCATAGTAAAGAGATAATCCCTTTGTTATATATGGACGAAGATGTTTATCAGCAATTACTCTAAAGTCATCAGAACCATAATATCCATTATTTACCTTAGGATTGATATATTGATTCTTAATAACTTTTCTTGAAGCATATATATGATCATAGACTGGGAAAGTATACTTAGTAAGCCATTTAGCTATCTTTTCTTTCCAGGTTAGAGGCTTATTACATAAAATATAAGCGGATATAGCGCTCGTGCCGTGCCATTTGCTCGATATTTGAATTATATCATTAGGTTTGATAACAGTTGGATTCTTACGAAGCATTTCTGTCTCATAATGGAATCTAAATTGATTTTCTATAATTCTATCGAACTTTTTTAGATTCTTATCATATCTACTATGTCGATCATACAGATGTGAACCACCTTGTTGCCTTACAATATACTTCCTACATACCCAAAAAGATTTATTACCATCGGTAATTTCATCAAATTCAAGTCCATCTTCAGGTTCTGGTAAAGATTGATTAACAGAATCTACAACCCAATTATTAAAGTGTTCATAGGGAAGTAAAAATCCTTCAGATGGATAACCTTTTAACTTAATAGCCTTAACTCTACCATTTTTACCGAAGAAACCAGGTTTAGCTGTAGCATCTTTATTTAATTCAGGTTTAGCATATAAATTAAGATACTCTAATAGCTCTGAGTGAATCTGACTCATAGTTGGAAAATATACATAAAATCCTTCAGGTTCATTTATTCCTACGGATATAGAATATCCTCCAATATGTGCTACTTTCATTTTAGTAACTTCTGGGTTAGGATGCTTAGAAAATTCAGTAATATGAACTACCTTAGCTAAATAATTGATATTAGCTTTTTTACTTATATTAAGCTTTAACATAGTGTTTTAAATATTTAATTAATTTATCATCTTTAGGAAAACACACCCATTTATGCCCCCAGGAATCAGTGTAAAAACTCCTTAATTCTCCTTTACTACTCCACATTTTTTTGTAAGCAGCTATAAGTTGTTCAGCAGTAATTCCTGGATTCTTTAGAATATTTTTTTCTAACCCAATAAAGTATTTATCTAAAAATGGTTGTTCTTCAGCATCTTTAACTATTAGTCTTGCTTTAGACTCATCTTTAGGAATTAAATATAAGCTCCAAGTAGGAACTCTTATATGGGTTTTAAGTTTCATTATACAATATATATTCTAATTCTTTCTTTCTATCATTTTTTAGTTGATTTAAAGCATCTTTCTTTATTTGTCTTATTCTCTCAGGAGATATTCCAAATAATCTGCTAATTTCAACCATATCCATTTGTCTTACACCTATTCCATAATAAAGAATAAGAATATCATGTTCTCTATCTCTCATTTTATTGAGAATAAGCTGAATCTGCTGTTTAAATGAATCTTTTATTAAAGCATCATCAGTAGCTATAGAACCTTTATTAGGGATTATGTCTACCAATGTACCTGCTTCTTCATCATCTGAAAAAGGAGTATCAAGAGAAACGGTGTATTTACCATATTCCATTAATTTACTTATTTTCTCTTCTGGTAGATCTATGATTTCTTCTAATTCCTTTGGAGTAGGAGTTCTTTCATTTTCTTGTTCAAATTTTTTAATAGCTCTAAATACTTTAGATACATTACCTATTTGATTTAAAGGTAATCTTATAGTTCTAGAAGTAGAATATAGAGCTTTTAAAATGCTTTGTCTTATCCACCATACAGCATAACTAATAAACTTAAATCCTCTATCAACATCAAATTTAGTAGCTGCATGAATTAATCCTTCATTTCCAGCACTAATTAGTTCCTCTAAAGGTAATCCTTGATTTTGATATTGTTTAGCTACAGATATAACAAATCTGAGATTAGAAGAAACTAATTTATCTTGAGCAGATTTATCACCTAGTTTCATTCGATAGCCTAGATCCTTTTCTTCTTCTGGAGTTAATAAAGGAATTTTATTTACATCTTTTAGATATAACTTAATTGCATCTCTATTAGTTATAGATGGTCGTATTTGAAACCTTTGCATAATTAAACGTATTCAGCATCCTTAAATTGAATATCACCATCTAATACAAAGAACCCTTGTTTATGTAAGGGTTCTAATTGCTTACTAATAGTGGCTTTATAAACATTAAGCCTCTCTTCTTCTTTTATATTATCGGGGACTTCTACCTTTCCCCGAATAATTTTAGTAATTGGACAAGTATATTCTATTATCATTTAAATTCGTTAGCATCTCTAAAAGCAATCAATGCTGGCTGTAGTGGGACTCCTGTTACTTCATCTCCACCATTAGAATAATAGAAATATTTAATCGTTGCAAACTTTCCTTTATATTTAGAATTAAAGTTATCTACATATTCTTCTTTAGTAGCTCTATCTCCAACAGGTTTAGCTTTAAAAGTATTACCATATGGAGTTTTACATATGAATACCATATCCTCAGTACCTCTTAATCCTAATTCATAAGATTCTACTAAGAATTCTGCATCCATGTAATTCTTTACTTTAATCATAGAATATGTACGAGACCCAAATCCATATACTGCATCAGGATCTCTTAACACTAATCCTTCCCAACCTTCTTCTACATAAGCATTATGTAAAGAATTAACTTCTTCTTCACCAATAACTATCTCTTGTGGAACTAGAAGCATTTGAAGCTCATTTTTATTCCACTCTACATATGGATCAAAATCTCTTAATTGTAATTCTTTTTTAATGGCTAACATAATTTTATTCCTAACTTTAAAAGAAATATTAGGAACCATTATATCATACATATAAAAACATAACTGGTCACAATCAACAGCATTCTTTTCCATACGACAGGCTCCACTTATTCTCTGAAGAGGCCATCCATGTTTATAAGCTTCTCCATCTAGTACAATTTTAGGATGTTTTTTAAAGAACTCTATAAATTTTTCATTTTGAATAAAGTGTTGCATTGAATAGTCATAATGTCCACCTCCTCTAGAGGCAGTTCTTATCATTCTTCCATCCCAATAGAAAGACATTCGACATCCGTCAATTTTTCTACTTGCAAACCAATAGTCTTTAGTAGCTATAACGTCAGATTTACACTGTTTTAATGGTTTAGCTAACATATGTTTAGCAAATCCATTAGCATCAGTTTTATATTCTGGAAGCATTTGGTTTAATTCTTCTAAAGCATAACTTTCTGGGTCACGCTCTATTTCTTTATAACCTTTATCTTTATACTCCTTACATATAGCATTAAATCTAAGTAGACATTGTGCATATGGATCTCTAGTTGAAAATCCTTTATCAATAATTAAAGGTGGTTGAATTACTCTTTTGCCTTTGTATTGATAAGAACACCTACTGATGGTGTAAGTGTTCTTATCGGTTTGTTCAAAATGAGTTTCTATACAACGAATTTTTCCATTAGAATCTCTATTTATAAAATAGCATTGATGTTTTTGTTGAGATTCAAATAAATCATTCATTTGAGGTGATTATTTTTAACCAAATATTCCCATAAATCTTTTAAGTCTTCAACATTATATTCTGTTTCTTCTGTATAGATAATTTTTGGAACACTCTCATAGAGCCACCAAAAGATTAAATCTGCTCCATCTTCATCGAAACAAGAATATATATAGTTATCAAATAATTGATAAGTTATTTGAACTAAATCTATCTCAAATAAATCTCTAGAGTTAAGAATCTTTTGTAGCTCTTCTAATTTTTCGTCAAATTGATTCTTTAAATCAATTTGTTTCTTTAATTCTTCAAATGTAATCATAATCCAGTATGTCCAAATCCACCACTACCTCTCTCAGTCTCATCTAAATCATCTACTTCTTCAAAATCTGCTTGATATACTCTTGCAAATACTCCTTGAGCTATCTTATCTCCAGGATTTATAGTAAATGATTTGTCACTAGTATTAAATAAGATAATTCCTATATCACCACGATAACTACTGTCCACAGTGCCAGGGGTATTAAGTACTGTAATGCCATTTTTCAATGCTAAGCCACTTCTAGGTCTAACTTGAAGTTCAAATCCCTTTGGAATTGACATATGTAATCCAGTTGGAATAAGTTTTCTTTCTCCAGGTTGTAAAGTGACTGCTTCTTTAAGATAGGCTCTTAAATCTGCTCCAGAACTTCCAGAGTCAGCATAAGTAGGAAGTCTACAAGTCCCTAAATTTTGTACTTTTACATTAATTTTTTGTTGAAGATGGTTTTCAACTTGTTTTATTACTTCAGTATTCTCCATATTATTAAAAAAGTGCCAATTAATAAAACTATCTATAGGGCTTTCTAAATTGTCTGCATAAAAACATTTAACAACTGTTCCTTTGTATTTTACACATATAAAAGGAGTCTTTTTAGTACCAAATTCATTTAGTAACGCCCATCCTTTTTTATGTCCATCTGAAGTATGTAAATTATAGATTTCTAAAAACAAATCAGGAAACTGAGAAATATCAATTTCCTGATTTGTTACTATGTAGCAATCATACATTATAAATATTATAATTGTTTATACGATCAACAAGATCACAATCTTCTTTTTCAAATAGTCTAGCTATTGCTTCAGTTTCAGATAAACCATTATCATCTATCCAAGCCTCTTTATCAATATAGTCTCTCCATTCTCTTTGACAGCTAAATAGTTCGTCCTCAAAAAATTCATTATTTGCTTCCTTTTGAATCTCCCTTACATCTGAGGCATCACAGATGTAATATTTTTCGGCATTAATAATAATTAAATCATTATCAATATCTATATTTACAACTGATGAATCGTCATAACGACTTCCTATAAAAGATAATACTATAGGTCTAATTTCTTCATCTATATTATTCAATCCGTTAATTTGCATAATTCATTTTCATTTAACATAAAACAACTTTTTCCACAATCTAACATAGCAAAATTATCTGTGATAATCTCTTTTTTACAATAAGTATGTCCAAATATTTGATAATAAGGACTTAAGTACTTATTTTTAGTTTCTCCATGCTCTCTAACGTCTGCCCATATAATAGAACCTGTTCGATTTAGTCCTCCACGAAGATAACCTACCCAAAAGATTAAAGCAGAATGATTTTCTGACTCAAATAACTTATTACAGATTTCATTTATTGACGTTGTATCAAATGTCTTGGACATATTATCAAAGAAATCATTTGTAAATCCTGCATGGGTAAACAATAGTTTTTCTTGTTTAATACTATCACAGAAATTAGGCATTTCGAAGCATAATTGAAATAAATCTTTATTATCTTCAAAAAGTTGATGTATTATATTATGATTTTTGTAGTCATGTCTACACCACCACTTTTCAGATTTATAGATTTCTTCATTATAGTATGGCCAATCGTGATTCCCGAGGAGCAAGATAACTTTATCAGGAAATTTCTTTTTAAATTCAATTATTTCCTTAAAGTTTTCTATATCATGTTCATCAGTAGATTCATCTGGATAATGATCTAAGTAATCTCCTAAGAAAATAGCTAAATCATAGTCCTCAGTATAAACCTTTTTCCAAAAATCACGACCATGAACGTCTGGAATTATCAGTATATTCATTTTTCAAAGGGTTTAAAGGTTTTTAAAAACTCATTTAGTTCATCTAGGGCTTCTTGTGGAGTATCATATCCATAATGGGCTCCTACAGAACAATATCCGCCATTAATATCCCAATACCATTTAAACACTCCTTCTTCTTCTAAATCGGAGTAATTTATAGAAATATCATACTGATATTCTTTAACTGCTTGATTTAGGTCCATAGTTCTTAATCATTACTTTAATTTGTTTATTAGGAGTATTAAAAATATCTTTTGGTTTTCCTTCATTATCCATAGTAATTCCTATATTACAAAGAAGCTGTCCAAATCTTAAATCTGGATGTTTTTTATGAAGTTCTAATAATAGATAAAGTATTTCTTCAAAAGAATCATCTTCAAAATCTTGATAGTTAATTCTTCTGCAAAAATCTTTAAGTATAGTCTCCATTTCTTTGAAATTATCAATACTCCAACTTTCAGTTTTAATGTTTAAAAAGTTAGCACAGCCATTATCTCTAGTAGAAATTGTTAAAGACTGAACATTATCAGGACCTTCTGTACAATCACCATTTTGCACATAAGTAATTGAAGTGTCTGAAAGAAGAACTTCATTATCGTTAGGCCATCCTTCAGTTATTATTTTCATAAACATGAATATAATTAGAATTTACCATATAACATATCTCATCATAATTAAATCCTTTTTCCTCTAAAAAAGATTCTACATCATCTATATCTCTATATATAAAAACGTCTCCAGATGAATAATCAAGGACTGCTATATCCATAATTATATAGTTATAGAATTTTTAAGTAACATAATGTCTATAGAATTCATTGGATCTAAGTTTATATTAAGAGCTTTATATTTCTGAAACACTTTATTCTTCTTTTGAAGATTTTTTACTATCTTTGAGGACATCAATACAAGTAGCTATTATAATTAATATTATTAATAATACAAATACTACAAGTGGAATCCATAAAGGTGATAAAACCCACCACCAAGACCAATCTATATAGTGGGTAAGTTTTAATCCAATAAATAACACCGTTAATAAAGATAAAAATACTCCATCTATATTAACCCTACTAATTTCATAACTCATTTTTTTCTAAATTTATAAGTTATATCAAGCCATCCACTTACTAACCTATGAGAAGTTTCTTCTATAAACATATCCTTACTATAAAGTTTTTGGTTACTATTAGGATTATCCAATCCTCCTTTTTCTTCAACATAAGGACCTATTTTAATATAGTCAAATGCTTCTAAATCATGATGGGGAAATACTGATTGCCCAGAATACCATCCTACTTTTAAATTAGGATATTTAGCTTTAACTAATTCTGCTAAAACTACTATAGTATCTGGTTCAGCATCTCCTCCCATAAAACATATACAAGAAACTCCAGGATTGCTGTCTATTAATTTACTTAACTCTTCAAAAGTTAATTCTGTACCAATGTCTTGCCATAATTCTTTAGAATGACATCCGGGACAATGTATTGGACAATTAGATAAATTTATAGCTAAAGTAATTTCATCTGGAATTTCTCGAAAAACTACTTCTGCATTAGTGTATTTAATCATTTTCAGGAACTACTTTATAATTGCTATATTCTTTAATATAATCAACACACATTTTCAGAATTTGATCATCATCCCATGTAAGAGCTCTCATACATCCAACAATTCCAGTCATTACATCTTCAGTAGTAACGTCTGGATAATCTAATTTAAAAGTAACTGTAGTATTATAGTTACTCATAGACATTTCAAAATGTTCGTCTTTCATTTTCTTATATATAATTTACAACAACATTTATCTTTCTCCCTATAATCTGAACAAGGACAGTGAAGATCTTCACAAGGTTCAGTATGAACACAAGGACAAAGACCATCATTTCTTTCTAACATTTTAGTTATTCCTTTTACTACTTTTTCATTAGGATTGAGCTACCAACCTTCTTTAATAAAATATTCCATCAGTTTACCTCCTTACTATATACTCTAGTTTTTTGTTCAATTTGTCTGCCTTCTGACCAGTTATTAATCTTAGTTAAATATCCAATTATGCGATCCCATAGTGCTATTTTTTTGGTTTCCCCACACTTCGGACATACTTTAAATGGTTGTTTAGCAATAAATCCACAAGATTCACATTCACAGTTTGGAATATTGAAAGTAAAATATTGGCATCCTATTTCTGCTGCATATTTAAGAAGTTTATTATACTGTTCTTTAGAAAGATGTTCTGATAAGTTTATATGGGCGGCTGCGCCTCCGTCTAAATAGTCTCCAATATATTCAGATCCATGTAATTTTAACTTCTCTAATACTGAGATACTTTTATCATTGGGTTTAAAGATATAAGAGGCATATAAATTAGTATCTTCTGGAATCCAGTATCCGTCTTGTTTATCCCAATTATAGTTTTTAATAGCTAAGGATTCTGCAGGCACACACTCAGTATTAAATGTTACTTTATGACCAAAAGCTTTACCATTATGGATTAAATTAAGTTCTTTTATAATACCAAATATAGCTTGACAATAATCTCTATATTCTTTATTATCATTACACTTTATTCCAAGGTATTCTGCAGACTGATTTAAACCATTAATTCCAATAGTAAGATACTGTTTATTTAAATTAATAAATCCTGCTTTATAAACTGGAAGAAGACCAGCATCATACATATCCCATAAGCATTCATTATAAGCTATATGGTAACGATACACTCTTTCAAGTATTGTTTGTAAATAAAGTCTTAAACTATCATATTGATTGCCAACTGTTGGAACTCCTCCAATGGATTTACACCAATCCTGAACAATTCTATTAAGATTTAAAGTAATTACAGACTTTGAGCCAGTTTCTACTCCCATATTACCATTAGTGAAGTTAAATTCTTTAGTGGTTACTTTATTTTTTAATCGACAGCATGAACTCAAGCTATCAGCAGTATCTGATATATAGGTAAAGAAACTATGTCCTTCAGCATACTCTTCTGCTACAAAGTCAGCCATATCTGAGTCTAAGAAGTGCCCATTTTGATAGATTAATGCTACTGACTCCACGGGAAAGGTAATTATAGTACGTAAACGTTCTTTATTAAACCATTTCATAAAGTATTTCTGTAACCAACATAAAGAATCCCATTTAGGTGTGGTCATATCTGGAAAAACAAAGTTACCAAACATGGCATCAAAGAAAGGTTTATCAAAATAAGAAAAGTTTACGAACGCAGCTTGCATTCCACGGGCAGCTGCTGGCTGATTAATAGAGTATATTACTTGTTGAAAGTATTGTTGTATCTGACTTCCTATAGTTTTATGTCGTACACAATTAGGAGTAGTTATTTCAATGTCAGATTTCTGATAATAGTTATCCCCCCATTCTTTTCTTGCAAAATAGTCAAAATAAAGTAAAAATTCTGAAGTTGCAACGGCTCCTGCAAATTGTCCTGCAATAGCAAATATAAGATTTACATACATTCCACAGAATGAATCTAAATTTTTTGGTTTTGCAGATAGTCCTCCTAATTCTTTTATACCATTTTGTAAAAAAGGATACATACTTATACTACAACAATAAGGTGCTATAGCTCCCATAAAACTAGATTCATCATGTTTATAAATAATATGATGATTTAAATCACTTTCATATTGTTTAGAGTTAAAATCAGGATACAACTCCTTAAGTTTATCAGTAATCATTCCCCTATTTACCAATATATTTTCTTCTTTATGCCCTTCGGCATTAAGAATACCAATATTCTTTCCTGCTACATTAGAATTATCATCTATAGTTGCATTGGCAGTATTAGAGGATTCTTTATATTTTCTTATAAAACTTTTCTTTGATTCAACAAGTTTTCGAGCTTGTTCATGTTTGTATCTATAAATAAGATAAGAATCAGCTACTTCATCATATCCAAAATCACGTAATGTTTCAATTACTTCGTCTTGAATATCTTCAACTGTTATATCTTCCCAGATTTTTATAGAATCGATTATCTCTTCATATACAGTTTCATCTACTGAATATCCAACAGAATTAAAGGCAGCAGAAATCGCTGCCTTTATTTTCTCTGGATTAAACTCTTCTTTTTGTCCATTTCTTTTAACAATTTCAATCATATTTATTTATTTTTAAAGGTTAAAAGTAAACTTAATAATTATTTAGAGATAACCCAAATCTAATTTTTAAAAGATAATGTCTTTAAGAAGTAAACATTTTTCTGCTTTATTCATAATATCCTTATCCTTATCATTAGATATAATATCAGTAAAAGCGTTATAAATGTTAAATAAGCTCGTATTCTCTCCTTGGTGTACATAATAATCAGACTCACTATTTACAAATAAAAGTTTATAAGCATCAATTGCAGTAGATACTGCAAGTTTCACTTTACCAAACCCATTACTAAAAGAATTGTCTAAACATCTTCTTACCCACATTCCCAGAGATTCATTAATATTTTGTTCACTTCTTTCAAAAGAAGTGTTATAAAGAGTATTTAACCATACTTTTAGTTCAGATGCTTTATTAATTAAAGTATCTATAGGACTATAATTAAGTGCTGCTTCTGGATATATCTCTTGACATTCTAAGAAAGATGGGTTAAATACACAAAGATTACAACAAGCCATATTAACTCCACCTCTATAGAATTTAGCAATAGGCTTACGAACATCTAATCCCATTACCATACCTATTACCTCCTGATGATTATCAATAATATAGTCGTCAGGAAGAATTCCCTGAATCCAAACTCTATTATAAGTTAAATCCTCAGTTCCTTCATTAGTAGTAATTTGATCTGGAGTTTCTACTTTTACAATAAACTTATCAGTTACTCTAGAAACTCTATCTAAAAATGGTTCTACATAAGCTCTAGTAGGAAAATACTCATTCTTTTTAATACGAGTAGCTTTTCCTTTAAGTAATTCATCAATCGTTATTTCCATTATCGTCAAGCTCCTCTATAGTTGTAGGTTTAGGTTTTTTTTGAAGATTAGCATTATTAATATCTTGAACCAATTTATTATTATAATAATCAATAAGGGATTCTCTAAATTCTTCCCAAAGTATAAGACACTTTGCATATTCTTTAGGTGTGAACTTGTATCCCATTACTTCTAAGTCTCCAGCATTCCAAGATGTGACAAATATACGTTCTTTGTCAAAATAAAGATCATAAGGTATATTTGAAGTAGTTTTAAAATTTACAACTATTTGCTCATTCTTTTTATAAATCCTATTTATAAGTTGAGGATTATTCTTTAAATAACTTAATAACTTTTTCCAGTCCATAATTAATCGATTTTCTTAGTATTTATAAATTGATTAATCTTTCCCGTATGATAAATATCAAAATTCTTACTTATCTCTTCAATTAATAGTGCAGCTTCAGCATATTCTAAAGAATTTAATGTTTTACTAAAAATATTGGTATGCCATACATCTCCTTTGTATGAAACAATTATTTTACTATCACGTAATAATATCCAATAATTATTATGGTCATAATTAAATTCTAAATTATACCCACCAAGAATATATTGTATATTAGTTAAATACTGCACATTATCCTTTAAATGTTCTAATAACTTTTTCCAGTCCATAATTAATCAATGTTCATTAATATTTTTTCAAAATCTGAGTATTTGATTTCAGAGAAAAAACTATTTAACCATTTAAGTGCTTCTAAGTCTTCCTCTTGTTCTTTTAATATATCTTTTTCTTCTATCAATTGATTTAAAGTATCTAAGTCTGGAGTTACTCCAAGTTCTTTTAATACTTCAATTTTGTTTTGATGGGACTTTTTACTATCTTCTAATTCTTCTTGTAATTGATAGATGATACTTTTTATATCTCCTTCTTTCAATTCGTCATATTTAGGTTCATCCACTCCTATATAAGTAGGGTGTAAATATTCATAAAAGTTTCTGTATATAGAAGAATTACGAGAAAAACTCATCAGAGCCAAAGGTTCTCCTTTAGAAATTTCAACTTCTTCTGAAGTTCCATCTTCTTTATAATGAGTTTTAGTTCTTTTTGGAACTAAATAAAATGTTAAATAACTACTCATACATTTTCAAAAGTACCACTAGTTCTTACATTATTAATAAACAAATCATAGGAAATACCATGAGCATTTCTACTATAATTAAAGTTAGAGTAATCGGAAGCTCCGAATAAACTTAAAACATTTCTATAATCAAATAAATTACAAGAACTTAACGCATTAGAATGTAGGTCTCCTTTAACAAAATGAGTTTTACTTCCCATTTTTATATTGTTATCTTCCATCCATTCATAAATCATTACCTTAGTACGCTCATCAAGTACCAATGGCATAGGTCTCTTCATAAACATACTATCTTTCCCATGGCAAATACAATACGTGTGATCAAATACTTTAAAACTACCTATAAATTCTTTAAATAGAGTGAAAGGAACTTCCTTATAATAGTTGTTTACAAGGTTCTTTAAAGCTAAAGTAGCAACATACCCAGTAATCCCATCATGATTTCCTTCTTTTACAGAATAAATTTCTAGATGTTCACAACAAGTTCTTAAATTATCAATAAATGGAACCATAACTTCAAGGAAAGTTTCAATTTGTTCCATATTATCCATATTCTGAGGCATTATATGGTCTCGTCTTGCTGTTTGCCCGTCCATTCCATCCAAGTTATCGCCAAGCAAACATAACACAATCTTATAATAAGGACCAATTTTCGACACCCTAGTAATAGTGTTGTCCAAACGCTCTTTAAGCTCTTCTCTATTCCAATCATTTTCATATAAAGTATAAGAATTACATTTTGCTCCAATATGCATATCAGATAAAAATAGGACTATAGTTCTTTCCTCAGAGTTTGTGGATAGTTCTGCTTTTGGAGAAGGAGTAAATCCTGTTAAATCAACTTTAATAGTATCTAAAGATTCAAGTTGTGCCTGAAGTTCTCTATTCTCTCTAGCTAGTTTAACAGCAGTATGTCTAATATCATTAAGTTCGTCTTTTTCTATCTTCTTTAAGAAATCATTTTCTTTTTCTCTAAGATGATATTCTTTTAACTCTTCTTCGGTCTTCTCTTCATACATATGTGGAGCAAATGGACCACTTGCTTTAGTTATGTTAAAAGCACGAAGAATACGTTTAAAATCTTGTAAAGAATAATCAGGAAAATGTCTACTTACTTCTCTTTGAGTTATAGAAGCTCCGTAATAAGAATACAAACGATAAATAGTCTGCATTTCATCCCTTGTAAGAGTTCCTTGTACAGGAGTTTTATCTCTTCTATATACTTTAAAACTATATCCAACAATCTTACCTTCAGAGTTTCTTACAAAAGAAGATTCTATTTTATCATCAGTATCTTGAACTTCTTCAGTATGTTCAGCTTCTAATTGTAACCCTGGGATAATTAATTCTGTCCCTTCATTATATAAGTTATCTATTTCTGCTCCTCTATACTTAAGAGAATTATATTTTAATATAATATTATTAACTATATCATATAATTCATTCTCAGGAGTTATAGATTCTTGTTTAAGTTTACACATTAAACTATAAAAATAAGAAGGAGATTTTCCCTCACTATTAAAATATGCGTTGATAGAAAGTCCAGATTTCTCAATGGAATTTACTAAATTATTTAATTTTTCAATGGTTGTTTTTCTTATCATTTTTCAATGTTTTAAATTTATGAGTTGTTACACCGTTAATAAATAAAAAAGGTAGCTACCCTCACGGGCAACTACCTTAATAAAAAAACAAAAGTTATATTATGAAAACAAAAAATTAAAGCTTCTCAAGACCGAAGACAACATACTCGCCAATACGAGCGCTCTTAGAGGGAACATAATCCCAAGTGAAAGCTACACTTTCGCCTTCAGTAACTACATACTGAATCTCACACTTACCACCAGCCTTCAAGCCTTTCTTCATAAGAGCCTTTACAGCCTCCTCAGCAGTCTTCTTAGTGCCGTGAATCTTATCAAGAATATTACCCTGATTGTCAATCAAAGTATATACACGACCAATCTTTCTGCGACCCTGCTCGTTCTTAACATTATTGAACTTATAAGGACGAGTACGAGTACTCTCAACAGCAGCAGTCTTTGTAATATAATATCCTGCACCGGCCTTGTTACCCTTCTTTGCAAGATAATCTACCATAAAGTCCTTAACATCCTTCTCAGTGTAATTAGCACCAACTTTCTTCTGCCAATTCTTAAATGCCTGAGTAGCATCACCCATAATCACTAAATCTTCTGCCTTATCAAGAGCTTCCTTCTTAGTTTCACCTACTACGCTAAAGTTCACAAACTTACCATTAATTACATTACTCATAAAATTTTCCTTTCAACATTAATTCATAAAAAACTTAAATAATCTGCGTTCTCTCATCGGAGAAGTGATACAAGTATATCTATGAATAACCAAAAATCAAAGAGATAATATGTTAAAAAATGTTAACGATTGTTTTAAAATGGTAATCGTTTTTTAAGTATCTCTTTTACTGTTTTGGGCATATCTGCGGGTTTAATGTTAAAAGTTGGAAATTCTGTGCATTCATATCCAAAATTTTCACACATAACTGCCAATCCTTTTATTTCATTATCATCTAGTCCTGTGCCCTCGCACAGTTTATTGACTACTTTGTAGTAGGTCACATCTGGTTTTTTCTTTTTCATTGATGTGGTGATGAAGCATATCAATGAAATAAGAGCAAATTTAGTGTTTATATCGGAAGCAATAGCTCCTAAATTGAAATATTCACTAAATATTGCTTCTAATTGCTTATATGATAAATTACCATCCATTGAACTTATAATAAGCAACTAATTTAAGCAAGGTCTTAAATTCATTAAAACCTCTTTGTAAATCTTTATTTGTTAACGGATATACACAACCATTATAATCTGGAAATGTTTCAAGAACCAAACAATTTGCTTCCATTTTAGGTTTGTCTAAGTCATAAAATTTCTTAGCACATAAACTTAGAAGCCACATATACATTCCTAATTCTCTATAATAATGGTATTTATTAAATGCTCCTTTGAACATATTAATAGGTTTACTTGATGTTTTTAAATCATTTACCATAATAAGGTTTTCATCCTTATTTATAGAGAAATTATCTAACTTAGATTTAAGTCTAAGTATAATAGGTTCTTTGTCTTCAACAGAAGCTTCTACATCTAAAAGAATAGTTTTCTCATTACCTGTCACAGGTGGTTCTAATATTCCTTCAGGTTGTAACAACTTATGAAATTCATCATATCCTTCATAAGTATTTAACATTCCAGCAACGGCATCACGTTTCTTTTCATCTAGGAATATAGGAGTTTTAGTTTCATATTGATGAGCATCCTCCCAATCAGTTCTAGTTCTCCAATAAGTAGAACATTTTTCTTTAAGGTCTTGAATCTTCTTAGAATTCATTTTACCCTTATAATAGTCTATTTTATCAGATGCTGCTATAATTTCTTCATCAGTAGGCAGTTTACCAAATTTATAAAGAGTATCTGCCATAAACCCAGCTTTTGCAGTAGGTCTATTTACACCTTCAACAATAAAATAAGACTCTGGTTGAAGTATCATTGAATGAACAGCACTTCCTAGAACTAAACTATCTAAATATAAAGAAGGTCTTTCTTTAAAATATTTCTCTGGAGAACCTTCTTGTTCTGGATTAATCAAAGAAAGTCTAGAATTAGAAACATAGTCTGAATATTTCTCACTGAAATATATTTCATCAGATATATCTTCTAATCTTAGACTTTCTAGTATAGGTTTAATTTTAACGTCCTTAAAAGTCACAAATAATTTGTATATTAATAGTTTGTCCAGTTAGTCGTGAATATAGTAATTTAGCTGCATTAGAATTCTCTGCATACATTGTGACAAATCCATAATATGGAATTTTATCACCATCACCTCTAGCTAAAATGTACTTTTTCATAATAAACTTTTAAAGTTGCTGAAAATATCACTTTCAACGGCTAAATTATAAGCATCTTCTATTTCGTTATAATCTAAACTATAAATTCTACAGATTGGTCCCCATTCTTGATTTTTAGGAGAGTCAATTAGTAAACAAGGTATACCATGTAAATTTAAATCTATAAAATTCTTTAAGGAATCTTCAATAAAAACATCTACTCTTCCTTTTAAAGTTTTAGCTTTACTTATATGGTATCCAGGTAATTGATATAGAGGACTATTAGGTAAATCGTGATCACTAAGATACCTTTTTGTCCAGATTTTTTTGCTAACTCTTGCAGAACAATATAATTTTGGAGTAAAGTTAGGCCTTCTTAATACTGGAAGACCTAACCAAAACTCTCTTTCATTAATTAGGATATGTTCCACATTTCTAGTAATAGCCCAATCATAATTAGGCCATTTACCAAAACGTTTCAGATACCCACCGTCAAAGTCTGCAATAGTGCCATCAATATCAAGCCCTATCCTCAACATCTGTCTTAGTTTCCTTTAAACCTGGGATAATCTTCGGACCCATTGGAATGTTTCCTACAGAATTCTTAGCAGTTAAACCAGTTTCATTGCAAAACATTTTCTTTTCCTCGTTAGAAAGGTTTTTGTAAGACGTAATAAGTCTCTTTACATAAGTTTCTCTTTTCATAATTTTAAATTTTGTTACCGTTTTGAATAATTAAATCTACTATTTGATCTAAGGTTAAACAATAACCTACATTTCCTTCGTCTAAGAATTCGCCCATCATATCACGTAACCAGTTTATAATACTTCTACGATCCTTTAATTGCTCGGCTTCTTCTTCCATAAGATCTTCGACTCTACGATCAAATTCTTTCTTTGCTTCAGGTAGGATAGTTTTAATTTCTTCCTTAGTTATGTCTGGATTGTCATACTCAAGAGCTGCAATGAAGCTATCTCTAGTTCCCTCCCAGTCATCTGGCCACCAGTCATACTCGAATAACATTTCTAGAATTTCAGGAATTGATACTTCTTCCTCAACTTCTACTAACTTAGTCTTTTTAACTTTCATACTTTAATTACTTTTATAGGATTTAAATTAAATGAACTTGGAGTAATAGTAACTTTACCATTATCCAATAAAATATTTTTAGAGTAGGCTTCTTGTGGATAAGTAGAAATAGGAAGTTTAGTTCCCTTATTTATATAAGGATAGAAATTAGCTCCAAATGCCACATTACTAATGTTATTTTTAATAATTTCTTCTTCAAGATACTCATATACTCCATCCTCTATACCTTTAGTACTTCTACCATGAGCCATTAAAGGTAAAAGAACGTGATAGTGAATATCTTTACCAAAGTTTTTAGCATACACTATAAAATCTTCAACAGATTTCTTATTAGAAATAATATGATGAATCATTACTTTACAGTCGCCATATTTAAGAAGATTATAGATAGCTTTTAAAGCATTTAAACGAACTAACTCATTTCCAAAAGAAACAGCTACTCCTCCAACAAAGTTCTTTGTATATTCAAGAATTTCCTGACACCAAGGATCAGAATAATCAGATAAGATTAAACCATTAGTAGTATAGTTGGGAACTACATCAGTTTCAAATACTGTTTGAATAAACTTAGTAAATTGTTTAGAACAAGTAGGTTCTCCAGTTGAACCAATTGCTATCTGGTATGGGCGTAAACTAGTAGAAACATTACCTCTCTTCTTAATAGGATATTGTTCCATCCAACGTTTCCATGTTCCACAAATATCTTCAAAGTCTCTTCCACCCTTACCAGCAGATACATAACAAAATGGACACATTAAGTTACATCTTGTAGTAATTCCTACATCATAAAACTCAGATAACTCAGGAGGAAGTTCAATGATTTCTTCATCATCTTCTCCAAGTCTTATAGTAACTAAATTATTCCAAATTGCTCTATAATTATAGTCTTTAAGAGTACGAATCTTAGTACCCCAACTTTTAAAATCTTTCATGCTTCTGTTACTAAATCAATTTTATCTATATTCCAATGTTCTCTACGAACTAACTCTGCAGCGGCTTCTGGACAAGTAGCAGTACACCATTCTTTGTCATAGTCACCATCTTTTGTAGTAAATCGTACAATATACTTTTTCATCCTAAAGCATCGTCTAAATCACCAATTTCACCACCTAATCCTAAATTATCTGGTTCCCAATTATTTGGAATAAACCAACAATTCTTATCAGGATCAAAGTAACACTCTTTTGGATAATCTGGATTATCCATATAATCCTGAATTTCAGGCCATTCTACTTTTCTATACAAATCTGTCATAATGAAAATTCATTATTACTGGTTTATCTTTACATAATTCTTCTACTACTGCTTTATAAAGGTCTAAAAACTTATCCTTATGATAAGGGACATCAATTTTTATTGTATTGTCGTCCCTCTTATCAAATTCACTTAGACAAAGGGTTTGCTCTCTTTCCTGTCTCCAACAGTCAAAGAACTCATATAAATCAGTGTGAATATTATCGAGAATTTCTGGATCAGTTCCAGATATAACGCAAAAAACCTCACTACTAGAATTAGTAATGAGGTCACTTATACTTTTAATTTTCATCCTAGATGGTGTCTTTGAATTGATTCAATAGGTTTCTTTTTATGCTTTAAACCAGGTTCATCAGGTTTATGATTCCAATCGTAGTAAGGTAATTCTACTTCACCTAAATCTTTTGCCCAATATCCTTGAAATTTATCTCGAAATTTCTTATTCCAATATAAATTATCAATAATACTCATTAACCAACTTGGTATAGTATTATCACTAGTAGAATGAATTAACAAATCATTCTTATGAACATAGTAATACCACTCGTCATCAATATAAGTTTCATCAGATATTGTAGTATATAACATATCATCAATATCTTCTTCAAATAAGTCACAAATACTTTTTAAGAACTCAGGAATTTCTTGATTAATTTCATCCTGAAATTCTGGTTTAGCGTGAATTATAAATACTTCACTAGAAGAATTTGTAATTACGTCAGATACACTAATAATTTTCATGCTCGATCTTTAATATATTCAATGTTATTATTAAGTAATTCATCTTCAACTAAACATATACGTGAATAACCTGAGTCTGAATCATCATCCTCTTCAAAAATTGCTTTATCGAGAAGATCCTTCAAGAAAATTTCTAAAACAGAAGTTGCTTTGTCATTATCCAATTTACTTATCTCTTCTATAAAGTCGTAATCACTAAGAAAACTAGGAAGACATAGAGTATCTATTACATCACGAAGTTCATAATTTAAAAATTTTTCGAAAACGTTTTGCTTAGTTATAGTTTTAAAATATTTTTGACATTCTGGAGGAAGTTTATTTAAATCCTTACTATCAATAATAAAAACTTCACTTGACGAATTAGTAATTACGTCAGATACACTTAATATTTTCATAATTCATAAAAGTTTTTAACCCAGATGCTTTTATTTGATCAATTACATATTTAATAAATTCTGGTTCTCTTTCAAATATGGATTCCTTATTTAATATATCATAGGCAAAATCTGGATAAGGAATTTTATCTTCTTCGCGAGTGTCTCCTCCTAAAATAGTGCAATTCTTATATATGTAATCTCTTGTAGCATCCTGTGCTTGGTCTGAATCCAAATATAGTAGATTTTCTATATCAGAAATATTGTATTCTTCTAACCAATCTTTTACAGTATATGAAAATTCCTTTTTATCAAGGTCTGGATATTTTTCATAATATTCGGATACATCTTCCCAAGTTATGTCATTTTCTGGATCGTTTATCATTTCCTCCCAGTCTCCTAACATACCTTTACGTATAAACCATAAATCAGCAGCTTGAGAAATATAAAAGACAGTCCAATCACCAATATCAAAAATTCCTCCCATTCCAGAACCTCTGTCTATTTTTCCTTCATAACCATCTTTATGAATTTCCAACAAGATGTCTTTTAACTCTTTAGCTTTGTACTGAGATGTAAGAAGAAAAACTTCAGAACTACTATTAGTAATTACATCAGATACACTTAATATTTTCATATTTCATCTATTTCCAATAAGTCAGAAACATAAATTGCATAATTATTACACTCTTCAATAACTTCATCCCAATCAAGTCCAATCAAATCTAAATTTTCATTTAATTGTTCAAGTTTAGAACTAGCTTTATCTACTGCATTTTGATAACCAGTTGCAGTAATCTTTTTAATCTGGTTCACTTCATTTACTGTATAAGCAAATATATAAGTATTCATAATATATGATTTTGTTTAGTGTACGCATCAAGTAATTGATAAAAGAAATAATCTGGAATAATAAATACTGTATTATCTGTAGTTAATGTATTTTTCTTCCAACATAAACAGAATGGTTTAGACTTATCTGAACATTGCTCTCTAATATTGAAATAACTAGGAGTGTTTGCATAATTCTTTGCTTGAATATTCACTGGTAACTTACCTTCTACATCACAAATATCAACTTTATCTGCGTCTAGAGAACGGCTTTGTCCCGCAGAACGTTCACACCCTACATATCCAATAGCTCTAAGTTGGTCTCTTATTTGATACTCTAAATCTTTACCTTTGGTTTTAGATTTTTTAGCACGATATGACCTCTTAGTATGTTCATCTAACCATTCACAGCTTATCCCATCTTTAGGAGTAGTATTTTTATTAGCTCTTATCTTAATTGCTTGTACACTTAATCCACTATTTTCACTAGCTTCTTCTATAGAAGCATATTCTTCTGTACGTCCATCTTTATAAGTAAGACGTACAGATGTATTTAGCTACTTCATTTTACACGTTTTTTAATATTCTCTTTTATAAATTCAATAGTTTTATCTTTTCCAAACATCTTATAGAAATCTGATATATCCTTTGCTCCATATTTACGAGGTATCCAAAAATAATTAAGTTCTGGATGCTCTTTTTTAATCTTATTCATATTAGATATTCCAGGTAAATCATTATCATAAAATACAACGATATGATTAAATCTAGTTTTTAAATCTGACAACATTTTATCCGAAATAAATAAATTTTCAGAATTAGGGGCTATTGCAGCTATTCCCATACTATAAAGTACCATACAATCTTTCATAGATTTAGTAATAACTAGTAATTTACTTTTTTTAGGAAGTTGTGCATACCCTTGAACAAGTTTAGATGGAGTATTAGATAAAAATCTATAAGTGGTTCGTTTTGGAAAATAAATTCTCCAATATTCTAATCCGTCCTTTTTTCCTTCATAATAACCAAACATCATACTATCTTTAGAAGAAGTAATAAATAAGTTACCATTTAAGAAAATGTTTTTACAACTAAATACTTTGTATTTGTTTAGAATTTCTGGAGTTATTCCAAAACTCTTCCACCAATCTAATTCTTTCTTAGAATATTCTTTTATCTCTACTCGTATATCGGATGTACCATTATCTACAAACTTTTCAACAGTTGGAATCTTTTTAACTTTAGCTGATTTACCTGAAATAAATCCAAAATCTATAGCTATTTGATTTAAAGCTTGATAATAGCTAAGACCGTATTTATACATTACTACAGCTACAAAGTTTCCATAAAAAGAACCATTAAAATCTTTAAAGATAAGTTCTCCAGCTTTATTTCTATAAAAGGAACAAGTAGGAGATTTGTCTTTTCTAAGAGGAGATTTAAACAATCCTTTCTTAACTGGAATGTCTAGATAATAAGTCATATAGACTTCTTCAGAATGTTTAGATAAAAGATATTCCTTAGTAATTCTGGGTTCAAAATCAAATTTAAGTTCCATATATCTTTTATTTATTAGTTGAACCCAAAATTACTAAAGATTATTGAATTATAAAAGTCAATTAATTATTAATCGTTAAATAAATCATCAAAATCATCATCTCCATTAGAAGCAGAAGATCCATCAATATCAGTAGTTATGGGTTTATGAGCTTCTGGGTCAGAGGGAGATGCAGATTCATACTTCTTCTTTTCTCCTTCTTCCCAAGAACTAAAACTAAGTTTCTTACCAAGGAAGGCAGACATAAATGCTTTACCATCTTGACCAATTGCACAGTTGGTAATACGGGCATATACTTTACCATCTTGAGTCTTTCTTCCACAAAGTTTAAGCTGAATATCATTTTCAGCAGTAGGCATAACAGGTTTAGCTAAAAGCTTCTTAACAACTTCAATAAATTGATCGAAAGTCTTAATCTTACCAGTACTAGTTAATTCCTTAAGTTTCTCAAATCCAGCTGGATTGTAAACTCCAAGAACCTGAGCAATAAAACATTGACTTCTCTCGAAATCAGAAGGCATAGGCTTTCCATTATACTCACCACGCTCAGTAGTGGTTGGTTCAAAGATTCTCTCTTTATAAATACCATCTTCACATTCAAATGTGAAATCCCATGCTTTCCAAGAAGCACCATCTTTACGAGAACCTGTTACTGCATCAGAAACTCCACCAAATTTCACTTTCTTATAAATGTTCCAAGGCTTAAGATAATTACTTTCGGTTGGAGTAGAAATCTCAGAAAAACTTTTAAAACCTGCACTAAAATCCATCATAATTAATCGTCTAAATTATCAAGAGTAAAATCCAATTCATCTACCATTTCTGTTTCTTCATCTGTTAAATTACTATTAAGTTCATCTAATTCTTCTTGAACACTAACTGCTACTGCATCATTCTCTTCTTCTACAGCAGGGTCAGCATTTCTATTCTTTAATACAAACAATCCATTAGTCTTAGGATGAATATCTAAAACAAATATGTCACCAAACTTTGCTAATTCAGTATTATTCTTTCCACCATACCTAATAGTATGTGACTTAGTTAATAGATTACCACCTTTATCGCCAAAAGTTTCTTCTAGACCAATTACTGGATACCGTTTACGATTAATAACTTGCATCTTAATGTTAATCCTATCACCTTCTTCTACTTTCATAGCAGTGACTGCAGCTTCATTAAGAATTAACTTATTATCCTCTCTGATGAGAAGAGGAGTATCATCATCATCCCATTCATTCTTCTTTTTCTTTCTAGTAGTCTTTGGTTTAGAAGCTTTAACTGATTCATCACCAAATTCTCTAGTATCTGTAGTAATTTCTCCAGTAGCTTCATCAAGAAACTCAGTAACTAAGGTTTGTCTAAGTATTTTAATCATTTAGTGGTTCTCCATTTTCAAAAGCGTTAATAGTATCTATAACCAATTTCATATTGGGTTCTATATACTCATCTTCAAAACAACCTGCAGTACATCTACAAGTATCATGCATTCCTCCTTTAGTTCTAAATTTATATTCAACGGATTCTCCGTCATCAGAACTAATTTTCTCAGCATAGATAATATAATTAAACAATCCGTCGATATTTACCTTACTAGTTAACATTTTACCAGTAGTAAACATACGAATTTCTGGGTCTAAATCAGAACCATCATTTACTAAGTGTGAAATAAACACTACAGTTAGGTCGTCTCTTAGAGTCATACTCATTAAAACGAAATCATAGTAGTTTTTTGCAAGTAACGTGAACTTTTCATACCCTTTCTCGCTAGCTTTAGCAAAGGTCTCTTCACTAAGTAAATAATTTACATCATCTATTACCAATACTTTAATTTCTGGCATTTTTAAACTAACTAATTTAGCTATTTGAGTAACTTTATCAAATTTATTACTAAAATACCAATTACCAGACCAATTTCCTTCACTGTCTTTAGATAACTTTTTATAGTTCTTTCTAAATCCAGGTATTGATAACTGTTTAGGAGTACAACTAATAATAAATGTTGTCTTTGGATCTAAATACTTTAAACTGGAGCTTTTACCGCTACCACTAAATCCAGCTAATGCTATAATTTGACTCACAATGTAAATGTTAAATTATCCATTTTTTCATCTTTTTCTTCTTTAGGTTTATCTGCTTTAAATATATTATCATAGTCATAAATTTCTGTAGGCTTAGGAAGCTCTCTAAAATAGCCAGTTAGTCCATCAAAATATAAGACATCAGCAGCATCGGATTCTCCGTATCTATTCTTTAAACAAATAACAGAACGACATCTTCCGCCTAATTTTTTAATGTCATAACCCCTATAACTAGATAACTTATCTTTAATTGGACTATAAACAGCTAAAACAGTTTCAGCATCAAAGCCTGGAACTGAACTATCCATAATATCCTCGATTCTGCTTTCCGAAAACCCTCCTTGCACGCGAGCCATGCTAGTTCCAGTACGATTTGCTTGCATAATCCATAGAAAACTACTATTAGTCCAGTTTCTAAACTTGACACACCAATCAGAGATACCATCTATCTCCTGTTTCTTAGTAGTTCCATTTTGAGGCCGTGCAAGGTTCAAATGGTCTCCGATGAACAATATTACCTTGTCAGGGTTATTAGGCTCATAGCCGCGACTGGGATGGTCTATATCCGTAAATTTTCCTCGGTCTTTCAAGAAATTTATAACTTTAAAATAGAAACTTTTTGAAGTCATAACTCCATCATCAAAGTGCAAAATTTTACATACTTTCTCTAACCACTGTCGAGACTCTTGAACTTTTGCATAATCCTCATCGGATAATTTATAGTTCATTTCAATAGATAGAATTTGTTTAGCTCCTAACCTTATATTATAAGTCTCATAAAGATATAAACTAAGTAATTTAGCTAAAATAAATTCTTTTTTCATCTCTAAGTTAAAGAAAAGTATTTCTAATTTATCATCTTCAAGATGTTGTTGAATTGGTTTATACACATAACTATATAAAGTAACCGTACTCTTACCTACTCCCGAAAGAGCAAACAAAACAGTATAATTAGCTTTCTTTACTCCATCAGTTAACTTATCTAGTTTAGGTAAACCAGTACTATAACCCCAGTTTCTACCTTGTCTGCCAGTATCAATTTCATTATAAAAAGAATCAAGAACGGTCATAAACTCCTAATGGTTTCATAGTTGATGTTTGCTAGTTTACCATCTTTAAGAGCTTGTAACTCATTCCATTTCCTATCTATGATGAATGAGCTGAGAGACATATTAATAAAATGTACTTCATTATTCTGTTCCCATTTAATTAAGTCTATTATTTCTTTGTGTTTCTCTGGATTCCAATTAATTGACTTACTATAATACCTAAAAGCATCTTCTGGAGTATTAAACTTCTTAGATATAGAACGGATTGAAACAATTGAACCGTTAATATTAGCAAACATTGGATAAGTTTCAAATAATTCTGAACCCATCTCAAACGATGCTTTCCAAAATGTTTTAATAACATTCTTATTTAATTCCACATCAAGAGGATTAAATTTTTCTCCTTTGCCAGGTATTTTATAAGACTTGAGTATGACTCCTTTATTTTGAAGAGAAAGTAGAATCTCTCTAAAAGTACTTTTATTGGAATCAATCTGTAAATATCGATATAGATAATCTTTATTATCTTCGAATAGAAGTATAGTCTTTAGAACAAATAGTTCCGTTGGATTAAGTCTATACTTCTCTAAAATAACTATGTCATCATCAATATTATAAGTGTTCAATGTAGTATAAAAATGTTTACACTACGAAATAGTTAATATCCTCTCGGATTTGTAATAATTTGTATAAGAGTTACCAACGAAAATACAAGTTAGTCAAAGACTTACTTGTTGGAGTTATCTCCTCTCCAGCTAATATTTCATCTAATTCTTTTTCATCAATTTTTGTTATGTTTGCTCCATAAGCATTCTTTAACCAAGATTCTTCAACGGTTCCTCTAATAACAAGTATAAAGTTCTCAGCAACTTTACCTTTTTCCATTCTAATAACACGTCCTCTTTTTTGAATAGCTTTAGTCTTACTACTGTCTATACCTAAATGAATAGCAACACTTAAACCTTTCAAGTCTGCACCTTCATTTAATTTTTGGCAAGAGTTAATTAGAGCTGGAGCGGGCATTTCACTAAATTCTTCTAATGTAGCTCGTCCTTTTTTCTTAGACATTTTACCTGTGTAAACATATCCTATACCAATAGACTCTGCCATCTTGACATTATTAGAAAAAGTGATTATTTTTTTATCAGAACGTGCTTCAATTATTTTTCGAGCTATCTCGACCTTTTTAGGATGGTTATTAATGAACTTTTTACGAGCTTGCATTACTCTCATAAAGCCTGCTGAGTGTATTATAATTGACTTTAAAACTTGAGATTTTTCTTCTTTTGTTCCCTTTGGACACATTCTATCCCGAAGTCTAAGTCTCCCGTTTAAACCATTAGGTCCCACGCAGGACATGACTAATCCAAAATCGTGGTTAAAGAACTCAAAGTGCTCATAAAACTCTTTATTTAATTGATTGTAGTAGTCTATGTCGTCTACATCAATTAGAACTGCGTACTCTTTATACTTGCTTATCCACCCATTAAAAAGAGCTTCTTCAGTGGAGATTTTATCAATAACTGGACAGTATTTAGCTATTAACTCTTCTTTTCCATCCAATCTTTCAAATGTTGCAGTTAATCCTAAGATATATTTGTAATTAACTACATTAAATATCTTAGAGAATAATTCTGACCCATAACGATGGAGTTCATCAAGTACTAAGATAGTTGTTTTCCAATTTACCTTAACTGCACTATTAATAATTTGAACTTCTCCATTAAAGGAAAGGCCTCTTTCATCGAGTTGAGCCAACCATTGGTCTTGTAATGCTTGTGTAGGAACTATAACAAGATATTTTACATTAGGGTTGTGCTTAATTGCCTTAGAAAGAATATTAAGCCCAATTCTGGTTTTTCCTAGGCCAGTGGGTGCAACTATACACCCCTTTCCTCGGTGTTTAAACCAGTTTTTCATGCACATTTCTTGTCTTTCGTCCCTTGTATAAGGAGTAAACAGTTCTAATTGTTTCACCTAATTACTCATTTGGTCTGTGTGACTTAAGTTCAATTCCACGAACCTTACAAACTTCTTCAATTTGTGAAATTCTGGTTTCCCATTGAACTATATGATTTTCAATTTCTTCAATAAATCTAAACAGGATTTTATTTCGGAGAAGAACAAGTTGGTCAGTAGTAAGCTCAGAATACTTCTTGGTACGAAGATTTAACATAGCTCGTAATTCTGCATATGTTAATCCAGCTTGATTAGTCTTAAGTCTTACCTTATCACTGAGATTATGACGATGCTTAATAGTCACTAATCTATCAATCAGTTGACCCTTACTATCATATTCCTTTAAATCTTCACGCTCTTGTGGAGTAAACCAAATACCCAACTTAGTAATGAAGTTAAGAGACAAGTGAGTACGGTCAAAGATTCCAAGACTATCCAAACAAGCATCTCTAACTTGTTCAATAGTGATGTCCCTAAATTCTGCAGGAAATTCAGCATCAGATGTTACATTATCAATAGTTACTTCAGAATATTTCTCTTTTGGAAGAACGTCTAGATTATTATCTAAGAGTTCTTTCAAATCCATATAATACAAATGCCTAGAATACAGAGGTCTTCCGTTTGAATTCAAATACTTTCCTTCAACATATCTGATAAATAGTTCAACATTACATTTAGCTTGTTGCTCCTTTACCATTTTAAGTAGTACATATCTTCCAGGATTCTTTCTATCTGTATTATACAACATAGAAAGACAATGATCGTAAAACTTATTTAATTGCTCTTCAGTAGCATCCATTAACTTTATAGTTGGTTGCATTACTTCTCCAGCAACTTCACGTTTTGGGCCTTTCCAAATATAACCATCTATACTATTCAAAGCCTCCTGCAATTTTTCTCCAAGTACTCCCATAATTAAATTTTCTTTTAATCATAAAACAATATCTTTATTAAAATTATCTGGTAAATCTAATATAAACTTAAGAAATTGAATATTAGTATACTTATATGGAACTTGTGTATTAGTATTAGTATCATACCAAGTGTCTTCACCAGCAATAATCTCAGCATACGTGAGAAATCCTGTATCAAAAAGTTTAAAAGACTCATTATCCCAATTAGGATATCTAACACACATTATATATTTATTTGTCCAATGATTAGATTCTAAATTACAAAATACATAAGTTATATATCCATCTATATCTATATTATAATCTACTAATTTAGCCCGAATTGTTATTTTCTGCATAGTCTATACATCCATATTTAGCAAAATCACATCTACAATGATCAGCTTGCCCATCAAAACACGGATATTTCCTACACTCTATACAAGTTCGTTCAGGAAATTTAAATTTAATTCCCCATTTATCTTTACTTTCCACAGATTAATAATATCAAAGATACAACAAATCCTACTCCAGTACCAGTTATTAAAGTATTTTTAACTTTAATAGATTTATTTAACTTTTTAATTCTTGCTTCTTGGTCACTAATAACAGATTGATAAACAAGACTGTTTGTTTCACATTCAGTATTAAGTTCCTTTAAATCAGTAATTTCTTGTTCTAATAAAGGAACTTTTTTACTTAGAAACTCATGCTCAGCAAAAATCATATTAGTTAGCTTTAACTGTTCTGCTGTTATGGTGTAAGTTGTATCGTTCGAGATAGTCTGAGAAAAACAGTGTGTCAGCGGCAAAAGACTGATTAAAAATGATAGAACAATTCTTTTCATAATTAGTATTTAATATGAGGATACTATCTTCGATATTTTCAATCTCATGTTTCAAACTATCAGTAGGAGAGATTATTTTAGATTGTGGTTTATTACAATAGTAAAAAATCCCTCCTACTATGAGCAAACTAATTGTTGCTAAGAGACTCCAAGTTATCGCTTTCATCAAAAATCAAATCATCATATTTGTTATAAGCATAATCCCAATTGGCTAGCTCCTGATTTAGATAGTCTATTACTAACTCAGAAATCTTTCTGCCAATCTTGTAAACTTTCCTATAAGCTTTGGCTTCTGCTATTCTCTTACCAACAATTTCATCGTAAGTGTCTCGTCCTCCGCAAACAGTTTTAGCTTCTACTTCAAAGGTATGATAACCATATCCTACTTTATGCTTAAACGCAGGCTGTGTGAAATACTCACCTAATTTATGTACCAACCGAGGACCCATAAAGTTATATACATCTGACTCTGGAACTTTAACTCCACAATAAAGTTTACAAATAGTGACATTGCCACTCTTAAAGATTTTCTTGTCTACAATTTCGATTTTCATAATTTAAATCTGTTAAATAATTTTTTGATTTTAGTATTTAAATCTATATCATATATTGAACACCAGTCATTTGAGTTGTATATGTCTAATATTTCTTCTGGAGATAAATCTTCTTCTGAAGTGATTTCAGAATGTTTAAGAGGATTTATTTCAATACCTTCTGCTCTTAACCAAACATGAAAACATCCGTCTCCTTCAGGTTCTCCGTCAAATAAAACTGTGTATTCAACTTCTAATTCAGATAACTTTTGAGCTATTACGCTAGCCACATAGCAACACCCTCCTCGATTAATATAATATTTATTATCGAGATATACACAAAGATTGTTAATACGTCTTATTAAACGTTTGACTCTGTAATATCCGGGTCTATTGGTAACTTCTTGCATTTTTCTGTTAATTCGTCTATTATTTCTCTATATTCCTTAAGGTACTCCGACATAGTTAAAGCTTCCTCAGGATGTTTATTATGCATCCTATAGGCAGCAATGACCAATATAGCATGGTCCAAAGTATAACCATATCCTTCTAGCTTAAATTCTTCTCTAGAAGCACATCCTTTCGGTTTAATAGTTTTTAATAAGTACAAATCCCAGAAAATAGCAGAGTTACTAATTTGCTCTAACCTATAATCAGACTCTTCTATAATCATTTCTTTTCTGAACCAGGTCTTGTAGTTGCGTTTTTATGACTCTGTGGATAACTGTCCCACTCCTTCTGTCTCGCTTGTAGCTTCTTTATCCGATTTTTCTGTTTCATAAAACTCGCTAATTTCATTAAACATATTTCTTAGATCTTTTCTAATCTTTTCTTCTGAACTATCTAAATCTTTTTGTTTAAGAAGTTCTACACTACTTTCTATGTAAGCAGATGTTACAATAGCTAATGCAGATAGTCCTTCTAAAATAGTAGGTGCAGAAGCTTGAAACACAGCATTAATAGCTGTAGTTAATTGTTCAATTTTTTCTAATTCTTCGTTATTCATATAACAATAAAAAAATAAGGGAGTACCAAAGCATTACTGCTCTGATACTCCCTTGTTAATCCATAAATTCTTTACTAGCTGCTACAGCTAATGAATCACATAGATTATTAAAGGAGTTGGAAGCATGTCCTTCGACCCATTCAAATTCGATTTTAGTCTTAACTAATGCCTGTGCTTTAGCAAAAACTTTATCAAATTGTTCCCAAAGAGAAACATTCTTTTTACGTTTCCAACCTTTAGTAGCACATCCTATGACATACATACTATCGGTTTTAATCGTTAAAGAATCAATTGGCTGTTTAATAGAACCTAGAGCTAATATGACTGCTCCTAATTCCATTTTATTATTTGTAACACCTTTATATGCTTTAGAGTACCTATATAACTCTTTTTCATTTTCAGTTGCTACTAATGCCAATCCCCCTTGGTCTCTGGCGGAAGAATAACTACCATCGGTATAAATTACCATTACTCGCTCATCTATGCGATTGTATCTACATTAACTGTGTCTACCAATGTATCCACAACTTCTGTAGAATCAGAATTATCTACTACGTTTTCTACTTTGTTTCCAGTACAAGCCATCATAAATAATGAGGCTACAAACACAAAAATTAACTTTTTCATTTTTTTCTCTAATTTACTATACGTTTAAGACATTTTGTATATAAGGTATTACCTTTGCCGGCATACCCAAGATTTTCTAAAAATTTATAATAATCTCCACCCTTATACTTAGATTGAATCAATTTTTTATAGGCCTTTACTGACTCAGCCCAGTGAGTATAGGTTCTATAGCCCCTTGCACTATTTAAACCAAAGAGATTATTCTTTACTCGGCAGATTCTTGAAGTGTAGTTGCCAGTCTCGAGTTTGGCTTGAGCTAACACTATTTCAGGAAATTTAATATCGTTTTTTATTAATTCTGCCATCAATGTACTGTCATTTAAGGTTTGAGAGTTAGCTAAGCTCACACTACCTATAAATAAGACAATACATAAAACTAATTTTTTCATCATCTACTGATATGATTTCATTAATCTGCTCATAAACATGGATTCACTCCTGCTTTTATTGCTGGACCATACATTTTGCTCCAACTGTTAACATAAGCTCTTCCAATTCTCTTAACTAAACTAATTGCTCTCTTCATAATTGTTCTTAAATTTAAAGTTTAATAAATAAATAATCTGAGAGGACGGAGGGAGTTTGATAGGGTTCGAACCTATGTATACCAGAACCACAATCTGGCGCCTAACCACTCGGCCACAAGCTCCATATCAAAATTTTGATTCATCAGACCTGCTGAAAAGGTAAAAGGACGGGCTAATTCAGCCCGGCCTTATATATAATATACTACTTAATATACTACTCTCTACCATTAAATAGGGTGTGTAGTAACGTAGTTATTTTATATATAATAACAACAACTGCCTCAGTAACAGTAAATTTAATAGAAATTTCGACATAAAACAAATAAAATTTCTATCAGTAAACTATCTGACTGTTATCGAACACAATTTTATAAATTTTTTTCGAGACTACCAAATTAAAAAATTTTGAAGCTAATTGGTCAATTTTTTCAAAAATACAAAAAGAGAGTTTAATCCAGGTAGTTTGTTAGCCCTATCCCTTCATAAACTCTCTCCCATGTCCTTTTAGTAAAAGAACTAAAAACCCGCAGATTTTCATGTTGTAAATCCACGGCAAAAAGTCACTAACAATTTAATAAAAATAATTAATTGGTGCAAATAACAGACACCACCTTTGTAGTTCCGTTTACTGCACCAATCATTCTATCATCAGCTTTATATTGCCATTCTACGTCTCGAATCCCAAAATGGCCCAAAGCATTAACAACTTCCTGTCCCTTTTGAACAGGTTCTTCTATTCCACCACACTGATATACACCAGTACTAGTGTCAACAATTTGTACAAATACTTTCATAACTATTCGTAATAGTACTCATATTTAGATACTATGTTATATCTAATGAGTAATTTAATAAAAAAGAATTTAATTTTATACATAATAGAGCTTCATACCGGGCTCGAACCGATATCTTTACATTACAAGTGTAATATTCTACCAATTAAACTAATGAAGCAATTTTTAAGTGGGACAGGGTGGTTACGCTCCACCTCCTCTGGATTTTCAGTCCAGCGCTTCTACTAAGTTAGCTTCTCTCCCTAAAATGAAGTACCCATGCTTCAAACAAACTACCCTAGAAATAGTTCTAACACAAATACTCCATAACCTTGCCAGGTTGGGCTGGAATGGAGAATTACGATATCTCGACCGACGGCTTAACGGGCCGTTGCTCTGCCTCTGAGCTACATTCCAATAATTACATTCCACTATCCTGTTACAAGGAGCGTCTTTACCTCTCACTCTTTAATTATCGACTTGCCTACAGTAACTTCTCCAACTTTTTAAAGGTTGGCGTTTCCTTCCTTATATTCGTTTAATAATCTATTTTTTAATTGCCATTTATCTCTTAAATCAGAATCCCAATCAAACCATTCTGTCCATTGGATTCCATCTTTTGTCCAAAATTGATAACGTTTCTGTACCATAAGTACCCCAAGCAGGACTCGAACCTGCGACCCATTGCTTAGCTTACCACACTATGTTACCATAGCCAAACAATTAAAGGAACTTTCGTGGAATTTGTATATTTATACTATATGTTCCTCTCACTTCATACATATTACTATGCACCTTCTTCGAGTTGTTTGTTGTAGTCTGGAATACATTATTACCCTATCGAAATTCTTGCAAGTAATAACTTTTCCGTTAAAACGAGCTTTATCTGCCCTAGGAATCATTATAATTTCAACTTAGGTATCTCCTCTATATTCTCTACACATTTATGATACTTACATATTGATTTTTACACGATAACTCCGAGTTAATTCTCAATTAAGTATGCACATAGGTTTGCAAGCTATCCACATACGTTATAGTCAATAAAATATCAATAGTTTTCTCAATTTAGCACGGTATTATCCTTACACATTATTGGTTAGTGTTCTGTCCCTACGGTGCTGCTATAACAGATTTCGTGTTGCAGGGTTGAGGAAAGGACTTCCACCGTTTTAGGGAGATTCTAACAAGGACTTTCGTGCCTTGTCACTCCTTTTTTTAAGGCAATTGCTCTAATCCACTGAGCTATTGGGGCATAAGATTATCAATCCCATTCTTCTTCTATAGGTTTAGAATACTTAGGACGGTTGCTACAATGACATTTATTGTTTTGTGGATCTGATGAAACTATCATTATCTTTTTATCAGAATCTATCTTAATTACTACTGTTTCAGGCTTTACATACTTCTTTTTCTTCTTTTCCATATCGTTTAGTTTTAAAGATTAAGTGGACCCCCTCAGGCATGATCTGAGACTCTCGCAGCTTATGAGGCTGGTGTTTTAACCAATTAAACTAGAGGTCCTTATAGGAAGCAATTACGCTTCCAATTATTGTTCGTCTGGAAATGCAGGATCTGAACTTCTTGCTTCTCCAGTCTTAGTGTCTATCCAAATTTGTTCTTCAACATTACCAAACACCCATTGAGCGTTACAATCCAGTGGTCCTATAGGCAATCTCAAACAAACATGGCGAGAATGTGGTTTAGGAAGATTAACTTGAGATATTAATTCACAAGCTTTGGTATAAGAGATTTTTAAGTCATTATAATTCAAAGGATGATCCTCAATCCAAAAACCGTGAATAGAATCTGTAGTAACAGTTCCATCAGAGAAATGTTGAGTTTTATAAACATAAACATCACCATCATTAACAACTTGATAGATATTTACAAGTTCAGCAACTTTCATGTCTGAGTCGGAATCAAGATAATCTTCTAACAGAATAAGACTCTCATACCAACGGAAATCTTTATCTCCATATTTAGCAGTCATAGAATCTAAATCTGCTTTAATTGTCTTATCCACTGTGGTGGTAACTTGTGGAACAGGCTCTACTTTTTTATGCTGACAAGCAGCTAGCATAAGAATTAGCGAAAATAAAAATAGAAATTTCTTCATTTTGATTAGTTTAAAGTTAATAAAGTATCACCTCTCCACAGCTGACTTTGGTAAAATCCAAGGCTGGAGAGGTGATATAGTTAAGAGTAAGAAATAACGATGTAGTCAAAGACTATGACTAAAGCAAAGACCAGTCCATTCATCAAAGACGAAGGCCTATAAATTTTAAGCGAATGGACTGCCGGGGGTTAATAACCATGCTTTAAGATTTATATAATGTTATTCCTTATTCTTATAAAGTTGAAGAATATTGTTACCTATGTAATCTCAGTCTTCAACACCTAAAATTAATTATTGTTACCTAAAGAGTTTAGGTGTTCGTACAGAGGTTGGAATTTTTCAGGAATCACAATCTTTAATGCAGAAATCCGCTGATTTTCTTGAGTTTTATATATTTTAAATTGTGTTGTGATATTATCAAGTTCTGTAGTGTACTTATTAAAAGCATCCTCATAAGCTTGTTGTAACTGAATATTTCTTTTATTAACCTCTTCCTTAAGTTTAAATTTAATTGAATTTAGTTGCTTTTCATACTCCCTATGGAGTTTTTGCAAATCAGTAAATACCTTTTCAACCTCGCTAGGTTGAACTGAACACGTAGAAGTATAGATAATTAAATCCCTCCCACTGCCAACAACTTGAGTTGGATTAGCCAAATCCTCATACATCTTCTTTCTAGAACTAGATAGATTAGATGTAGACTGAGGATGAATAACCTGTCCTATTGTAGAAGCCAATGCTTCTAGTCTCAAATAGTTTTGACGTTCTTTTATATTAAGGAAACCCAATACATCCTCTTCAGTAATTTCTTCAGGTCGAACAGGTCTTTTCGGATAAGTAATGCCTTTAAGCTCACAAAACTCATCAATGGACAAATTACTGTTTTTGACGAGAAGAGCCTCTTTATCAGCAATAGCTTCTCTTAACCATGCACAGAACGCATTTAATTCTCCTATACGAATTACAGATTCACGTATAAAGTCCAGATTAGATAATCCAACTTTAAAACGTTTCTTTTCCCCATTAATAAGTTCTACATCTACATTAGTTAATTGTAGATTCTTAAGCTTTTGGGTATCAGCTTCCCGTTGTTCCTTAGCTAAGTTTGCTAGGAAATTGGCCGAAGTACTAGTTATTCCTTGGCCATCAGTTAAAAATACACTCATAAAATTAAATTAATTAACACTATATTCTAATAAAAAAGCTGTTATCATAAACCAACTACTAAGAATGGTTAAGATAATAATTATACTAACTAATATCTTTTTTAACATAATAGCGAGCTTTTATTGTATCTAACAGAGAATCTTTACTAATTTGAAAACGTCTACAAATATCAGCTAAAGAACATTCTATGTTCTTATAAAGATCTTCGTTCATATGGAATAAACATATTATCTTTACTACTGCAAGTAAAACGTTTTACCAACTTGTCTGTTTTAGGGTAGTTACGCACATATCGTGCGCACTTTTCACGCTTAACACATGAATGATTGTTACATAAAGTGTTCATCTTAAAATAATACTAGCTAAAATACTTACTAATAGAAAATACGTAGCAATAAACCAGGGGACAAGTGCTTTTACAACACTTTTTACAATTTCTTTTTGCATAATTAATTAATTTTTAAGTTAGTCGAGGTGACCCGACTCGGACGGGCGACCACAGCATCCCAAATGCCGCATTCTACCAACTGAACTACACCTCGTGTTGAGCGTTGTAAGAGATTCGAACTCTCTCCTTGGCCTTGGAAGGGCTATATGCTACCATTAACACCAACAACGCAAAAAATACTGGCTTCGAGCGGTTTTATCTCTACTTTATATTACTCACATATTCCTAAAAGGCCCAGTTATTGTAATATCCCGGTATCAAGCTTCAGTATTTGGTTCGGGGACCTAGAATCGAACTAGGAGCAATAGCTTATGAGACTATTATGTTACCCTTACACTATCCCCGTGTCACGCCGCCCAGAATCGAACTGGGATTCCAACATAGAAAGTGTTGTGTCCTAACCATTAGACGACGGCGCGGTAAAAGATGGTCACTCTGTAATAACCATCTTTCTTTTTCAATTAGTTTTCTTCAGGATTGTCAGGAAAACTAATAAAAGACTTCTACTCACTTCCACCAGTAGAAGGTGGGCATATCGCTGACCTAGATATGCTAAGGACAGAAGTGGAGCTATCGAGACTCGAACTCGAAAAAATAGCTTGCAAAGCTACTATGATATCCAATTTCATCATAACCCCAGTTTGCTAGGACTTCCTCTACCTAGCTTTGCAGATTTATATTAATAATATGACTTGCTTCAGTTTCTCTTTTCTTAGATACTCAAGGTACCACACAAGTCTTTTTACTAGAAATGTTTTAGAACTTCGGCTGCGGAAACTAACAGGAGTTCTTGCGGCTAGCGATATTAATAAAGGTTTACCTATACTAAAGCAATAGGTTGCTTCTGTGCCTATTCACAGCTCACAGGTTCTGCTTAACCTTACCCGAAAAGGATTATAGACAGCCATACTGGAGTCGAACCAGTTTAAGTGATTTTGCAGACCACTACATAGCCGTTCTGACAATGGCTGTGTACGCCTACTAGGTGCCGCCCCTAGGACCCCAATCTTAAAAGGATTGTGCTCTACTGCTGAGCTATAGGCGTGAAAGATGTTTAATGAACATCTATAATAACAATTCTCTGAGATTCATCAGAGACAGCTCCATATCCTCTTAAAGAGTTAACTTTAACTCCACGCATTCTAAGATACATAGCTGTGTTAATAGCACGTCTTTCAGATAAGTCATTATTGAACTCTGGACTTCCTTCTGGAGAAGCAAATCCATAAACATCAACATTGACCTCTGACGGAATGTTGTTTAGAATATTCTTAGCATCATTAGTAAGAACATCGCTTCCCTTAGCAAATGTTATAACATAAGGATTTATAATAGGAGTATTAACATACTCAGTAATAACTCTAGCAGGTTTGTTTGCTTCTGCTCTAAGTTTATTAATCCTATCATTATAATCGCCTATATTATGCATTATAAAGTTCTTATGACTAACTCCAAAGTGATAAACATAAGAGATGTTTATACCAAGATATGCATGTGTCCTATTAAAATGAACTGCATCTCCTTTATTAGTAAGATTCCAATAAACTGCTGGACTTATAACAAATGAATGTGTTCTATCCCAAGAGTTAAATTGAAAATCTAAACCAGTCTTAGAAGTTAGTTCATCATTATCACCATGTCCTATTCCCCAGATATGAGCCCAACCAATACCAGTATTAGTTTTTAATTCAAAAGGTCTAACGTCATATCCACAAATAGCATTAGTTAAATTAATAGTACCACTAACAGTAGTATTGATACCTTTAAAAGCGGTCTTACTTCCAAGAGTATTAATATAGCCATCGTGATGTCCACTAATATGGTCATTTAATGATACTATACTTTCTATTTCAACACCATAAACAGGAGTAATTTCTTTACCCGCCTTTAAACCAACTACCTCATTAACAGGAAACATTTGATTGAAACTAAGTGGAGTATTAACACCACCAGTAATTCCAATGTACATATTGTCAAAGAACTTTGTATTCTCAGTTGCTACCTGAGCTGACAGGGACAATGTTAGCAACATTCCACATAAAAAACAAAGAAGTTTTTTCATTTTAAGATTTTTTAAATTTAACATTATTTTCGCATAAATTTCTTATCTAATTTATTGTTCCAATCGGCCAATCCATCGGAACTAAAACTCCAAGTGTTAGAACACTCCTTTAATCTGTGCAAGGGTTCTTTACCTATCTTAATAAATATTCGAGAGAGCCTACGAAACAATCTATTAGCTAACCTTTTATCCTTTTTATTGGATTTACAGGTCCATGTAATACATGGGTGCTTTTTGTAACTTCTACTCATAATATTAAGGGTTAGTTGGGATGGGCAGAGTCGGACTGCCATTACCAGAGTCAAAGTCTGGTGTAATAAACCGTTATACCACATCCCAAAATGCCACTTTTTGTAAGGAAAGTAGCTAAACCTAGTTCTGTTCTTTAACTCCCGAACTAAGGAGCACAATATTAATAACTAAAAATCAAACATCCAAATTTTTAACAGAAATTAACTATCATAATACTCTTTAATAACTTCCATAAGTAATTCTTGAATATCCTCTGGAAAATTATCAATAAAGTACTTCTTATCTTTAGTTGTCAACATTTCTCTTAATTCAGAGTCAGTTGTTAACTTCTGAATTAAATCAGCTGCTTCTTCACAATCATTTTTAAGAATCTTGTTTTCTTCTTCAAGATCGGAGATGGTCTGTTTATATTCAGAAGCTTTAGAACGAGCTATTTTTAAATCAGCTAAATATGAATCTGTTTTATTATGTTCTTTTAATTCAGTTATTGTAGATAACAAAGAAGTTTTTTCTGAGTTTACTTTATTTAAAGTATCTTGTAAAGAGTCAACTAATTGTTTTAAGTGCACTAATTGTGATTTAGCTTTATCTAATTGAGTTTGCATATTCAATTCGGGCTCACAATCCTCAATATAATACTTATGAATTAGTAAATCTCCAACCTTCTGATAGGAAGCATAATAATAAAGATGTCTATTAATCTCTACACAAAACCCCTTATCATAGTCCAGCGAAAATACTTTAATACAAGATCCTCCTCGACTTTTACTAGGAGTATGATTAGCTATTCTAGCTAACAAATATTTATCTTTGAATAAATAAACTGATCCAGTAGCTGCTTCTTGAATTTCATAATTAACTTTCTGTTGGACATATTTAATTAGTTTGTGAACTTTCTCGTCCATCCGATTCTAATTTGTTAGCAGTTTCTTTGATTTTTGCCATAGCTTTAGAATAGAAACTAATATTCCTAAGGAGTCTGCTTATAGGTTTACTCCCTGCATGTTTACCGTCAAGATGCAACCTCTGAGTTTGACAAATAATCATTTCATGTCTTTTATCTACTGGCTTATGATTCTGTTCGGGGTCTAAATAATTACCCCAAGGAGATGTTTTTGTCCACATAGCTTACTTCTTCTTTTTAGTTGTAAACATTATTGCCCAATTACAGTAGTGTTCGAGATAATCTAATTTTCCGCACATATGAATTGATAGCGGAGTTCCTACTGGGATACGAACTACCTGATGTAGATAGTCAATATCTGCTTGCCACTGAGTTTTTAACTGAGCAAGCACACTTCTTTCATCATGTTTTTTCATTTTACAAAAGTGTTTTACATTTTACCAATTAATTTTGTTTTAAGATTTTTGATTTCACTAAGAAATCTAGAGCATTCTTCATCATAGGTACGACCCTTATGATGAATTTTTCTACCATTTCTAGTAGATTCCCAAGGAGCCTTATCTTTATTGGCTGCTTTAAACTGTTCGTAACTTTTCTCCAATCTTGCCAGAGCAGCTCTCTGACGAATAATCTTCTTCGTATTCATTACTTAATTAATTAAAAAAATTAAACAAATAGTGCACCTAGTGAGACTCGAACTCACACTCCCGAAGGAACTAGCTCCTAAGGCTAGCGCGTGCTACCAATTTCGCCATAGGTGCTCCTAATTTTTTATGAGTGACTAAGACCATACCCAAGTTCAAAGAAATGTTTGGCAATATCTTCATTACTTGGAATAAATTGATAATCAATACCTTTACTTCTTGTGATTATTGGTTGGTTATTAAAATAATCTTTAATTTCTTTCTCTAAGTCCACCTCTTTTACTTCAAGGGTGTCGATGAAAGAAAGAATCTCTTTGCATTCCTTTTCTGCATAAGGTGCTGGTGCGAGCGCACGTTTAGACCCCCAAAATTCTTTCCTTCTCTCTATCTCCGCCACTACATCCGCTTTGTCAATCAATTCCATAATCGTTATAATTTAAGTCATCATTTGTTATATCCATATCACATTTAAAAACCAACTCATAGTCTTGGTATCTCCAAACAAATTCCTCCCATGCCGCCTTTGCTTCATCTTTCCATGATTGGGGTACAGCGAGTTCACATAACGCCCTTTCCGCTTCATAATGCCTTTCGCAAGCATTAAGTAATTTTTCTTGAACTTTCTGCTTTATAGCGTCTTTGTCTATGTACTGTTTCATAACTTATTCTCCTTTATCCTCCTATTCTTTGTTTAATAGATTTGAGCCAATCTGATGTTACGGTATGGCCTGAGTTTTCGCATAGATTATAAGCCGCTTTATATTGTAATTCATCCCATTTACTCCATTCTTGTTTTGGTTGAACACGAACTTTGTTTTTAAGTGAATAAATCCAATCAATATCGGATTCAACACTGCTTCTATATTGCTCTACTTTAGCATTCTTAGCTTCCATTAACAATATATTCAATATATTTGACATGTGATTTTTATCATCTTCAGTCCAATCTTTTTGTATTTCGCTAATAGCATCTGCTTTTCCCCTTTCATATTCTGCATTAAAGAAATCAGATAATATAGGACGGTTCTCAATCTTCTTCAACTCTTTTTTCTCGGAATCCCATTCATAGCCATCTTCTTTCATCTTTTGAAACAATAAATCGCGTTGTTCTTTGGTTGCTGGATGAACATTTGTACGATGTCCACACTCACCCCCATAAAATATACCACTAAAACCAATAAAACAATATGAATTAAAGTAGTCTAAACCACGCTCTTTGTAAATAGCAACAAATGGATACTGATAATCATCAATAGGTTCTATTGCAAGTATATCACCAGGCTTTGCATCATTGATAGTCCAAAGATGATAGTCATTTTCTAAGTCATTGAAATAAAAAGTATTAAAATCTTCACCATCAAGAACATAAGACTTATTTGTCATGTTGACAATTTGTCTTATAACTTTTCTACCATCTGACATATCATGTACTACCCAATTACCAACATTAAATTTTGGCTCAACCTTATCAGCAGGCTTATGTTCAACAGGCTTACAAAAATGAGGGTCTATACTATTGTAGTCTTGTATAGGGGTTTGTTCATCTTGCTTTTTAGCGGGCTTATAAGTTCCGTCATTTTGAACTACATTTAGCCAAAAACTAAGACTTCCTATAAGTTCTTCTTTAGGAAGACTGTCAAACTTTCCAATAAGGGCTTGCAATCTTGTATCAAACTCGGTTGGATTTATTTCCACAGGTTTACCTTGCTTTTCAAGTTCAGCGTATTTATCGAGAATTTCTTGTTTGCCCTCACGATAACCTCTCCAGTACTCTTTATTTGCATTATCTACGTTAGAGTTTTGTTTTTCAAGCCAAGCAAGCGCCTTTTGAACCATCGGTACATTTATGTCATTTTGCTTCATTGTTCTAATGAGATACTGCCTAACCTCTTCATCTTCTTTATTGATGTTTTTGGTTAGTTTTTGCTTTTCAAGCCAATCAATATAGCGTTCTTCATTAGGAATATTAACTTTGACAAATTTAATTAGTTCTTTCCTTATCTTCTCATCCTCACTCTCTTTGAGTTCGGGGAAGATTTCTTCAAAGTCCTTTTCGTAGGTGATTATTGTCCACCCATTTTCCTTGCCTTTTTCGATTAGTTCTCTAATCTTTTGCAATGCTTCTTTGTATTTCTTTTCGTAGTCCATAATCACAATAAATTAAGTTCATGAAGTTTAATAATCATTTTGTAGCAAGCATCTATAAGGTTGTCTGCTTTAAAATGTAAACCACTCATGTGTGGGTATGTGATATAGTTGTCATAAAGTGATATTACTGGTTTGCTACCTTGAATTTCCGGTAAAACACAAAGCAATGCTGCAAGACTCCAACAAGGAACAACATCAACTTCCTTGCCAACAAGAAGACCTTTATATTCTTCTTTCCATTCAGAATATGGACGAAGAATCACATCATAAGGGTCTTCACCAATACATTTATAGCACATGTCTGCACTCTCAAGTGGCAGAAACTCTACCAACTTTTTACTTTGTTCTAATGATGTATAACTTTTCATAATTAAATATATTCTTCTTTTTTTAACCAACAAACCATTTCAAATATAACATCTATCATATTATAAGATTCTTCACAAATATGTATACTAACATCGTCACTTTTGTAATAAGCAACCCATCTGTTTATACCATCTTTTGAAAGATAAAACTTATAAACATTTCCATTATCATCCATTATTGAAGGTAGAATAAAATTAGATAATGCGGCAAGACTCCAACAAGGTAATTGATTATATATTATAGAATAATCTCCTATATGTGGTATAGGGCGATAACCATTTTCAAAAGAATGATTAGAATAATACATATCAGCACTTTTAAGTGGTAGAAATTCTGCTAACTTACGACTCTGTTCTATATCTGTATAACTTTTCATATTTTACTCTTCTTTCATATATTTCTTAATATCCTCAATCAACGTATCTATTCCATAAGAATTCCCAAAATGAAAATTTCTAATAATGTAACCACTAAGTAAATGTTCAATTCCTTCACAAACCTTTTCAATAAAGGCATCAGTGCGGATGTATTCAATATCTCTATGAAAATTTAAATGGCTTTTACTAAACGTTGCAAGTAAAACATTATCTGGTTCTCCAAAAGAAGGAGTCATATAAATCTTCTCTGGTGCTTCGTTTGCTTTCATAACTTATCCCACTTTTGCTTTAAATCCAAGTTCAAAGAAACGTCTTGCCGTATATAACGCATATAAATCATTAAATATATAGTTCTCACAACATTTATCAAATTCTTTCTCTAAGTCAACCTCTTTTACCTCAACATTAAAACTATTTGTATTCAGTAAATCATCAAGATATGCCCATTTTACAGTGCCATTAACAATTTTTCCTATTGTTGAAACTGCTAAACCATCTTCTTTTATACAAATAATTTGATTTGTACTATCTTCAGGAACGGTTGTTCTTGCATTATTCCAAATAAAATTTTCCACCTCTTTCACTTCAAGGGTGTTGATGAAAGAAAGTAATTCGTTTAAATCTTCAATATTACTTTCATATACAGGTTTTATCATCTGTATATTTTCATAATACTTTTTTATTCTCTCTATCTCCGTCACTATAGCGGCTTTGTCTACCAGTTTCATAATCAATCTTTTATATGTTTATCAACAAATATCATCCACTTAATCTGTAATGCGACCAAAACAATAATGAATATAATTGTACCAAATAATACCAGAGCATGTTCAAGACCCCAAGAAATCCACATTAGAATAAATAGTATCATACAAAGAGGAACTATTGTTATCAAAAACTTTAAAAACTTTTTCATTTGTAAATCGTGTTGTTAGCTGTAATCTTCTACATTAATTTATTTCTGCCGTTCTTCAACAATTAGTTCAATTCCTTTCATATCTGTAATCATGTTAACAAGTTCTTAGTTTTGAAATTTATTATAGTATTCGTGTATTAAATTATCTATATTATTTTTTTCTACACCCATTCTCATATTTCTCCACCTTGTTATCAATTCGTAGTTCAATCTAATTGGATTAGGAATTTTCTCATTATTAAGAATACCAACACATAATTTTACTTCTCTTGAAGTGATACCTTCGAATCCGTCGGTTTGTACGAAGTTGAAAAGTTGTTCGTCTTTAAAATCATCATCATCGTCAAGAATGACATAACTTTCGAGTTCTTCTTTATGATTATCAACCCACCTTTGTATTTCATCACCTCTCCAAGTACCTTTACTATCTGTTATATCATAAATCTGATTAACAAAATTTTCAAAAGGTGTTTTTATATTTTTGGAACATTTTTTATTATATATTTTGTTTTTGAAATCCTCAACATTATCATTTTCATGTTTCCATGATGAACTGACAACAATCTTTGCGTCTGTTTGTTGTATAATCTCGTCAAGTAATTTTAACTTTTCAACATCAATATTCCAATGGCTGTAATATGTTGTTATTACACCATCGAAATCAAGAAATATTACTTTCATTTTCAATCTTCTTTCTTAACTTTTGCTTTCTTGTATTTCTACTTATACAATCAGTAATGTTTTCCCACCAATTTATCCAACCTTTCTTTGGATGAACATCTCGCTTTGTAGGAAACTTAACTGTTTTTCTTCCCTCAGGTTTCATAAAGATTATTTTCTTCAGTTACTTCAATAGCCAATTCGCGTTTTATGAGGCCTCGGAAATCAAAATGACGAGCATTAAGCCAATCTAAATATTCTGAAAAAGTTTCTTTATTAAGTTCCTGATGCTCATGTGCCTGAAAAGTAAATTTATATTGAAATGTATAATACTCTTTCATCTCTTCCTCGGTCATAGATGACATTGGACGGAGATATGGTTTAAGATATATTTCATCTTGAATATACAAGCCAAACACATCGGTATTTAATGTTAAACAACCTTCACTACATATTCTTAATCTATCACTACTGCCATGCTCTTTGCTGTAGGTAATATCAACCTTGACATTATAAGGCAATCTTGCAGAAAGGTCTTTTAATAATAGTTCTTTATCTTCTTGTGTCATAGATTCCTTTATTTATAAGATTATTCATTTCTTTTCTAAAATATTCAAGTTGAGTTGGAAGAACATTATTAATCCATTCATCAATGTAATGATGATATTTATTATGCCAACTTGTTTTGCATCGCCATAATAAATAATCTTTTTCTTCCTGTGTCATAGTTATTTATCTTTAAAAACCACGACACTATCTATAGGAATACTATCTACATAGGTAATTTTAAGTGTAGTCTTTCCTTGATAGACATCCATTGCTGTAGGATGATTACCTGCAATAAAAATTATAATTCCTACGGTTACTGCAAATATTCCTACTATAGCTCTTAAATCACAATCAGTAACAGCAGTAATGATTATTACACCGAGCGAAACTAATATAGCACCTACATAAATCATAATTATTTTTTTTTAATCAGTAATAGGTTTTCCGAAATACGGATCAATACTATTGTAATCTTTAACATTAGAATTATCCTGTTCCCCTTGCTTTTTGCTTGGTTTAGCCACTCTCTTTAATTGTGAAAGATTTACAAGAACACCATCTCTATTGCGTGTTACTTTATCTCCTATTTGAATCTTATTACAAAAATTAGCGTATGCACCTTGTCTTTCAAGCCATGTAATACATTTTTCTATGCAAGACACATCACTTACATAACATTTTTGCTGATTGAGATAAAATATGCACGTTTCTTTCATTTCTTCATCCTCTTCACTATTTGTAGATGTTTGTTTCCTACAAATATAATTGATATATCTTTGGGCTTCTTCATACGGAACATTATCCCAAAGTATTTTACATATCTTTTTCCTTATCTTCTCATCATTAGATTCTTTAAGTTCTGGAAAGATATATGCAAGGCTTTCTGTAATAGTGCCTTGTTCATACAATTTCTTAGCTTTTTCTAAAGCTTCGTTATATTTGTCCAACATTTATAATGGTTTTCTTATGCAAATCTTTTCTGTCCATTTTAATAGCCATTTCAGCTTTTTCTAAAGTATCATAGAAACCTGTTGTATAGGCATCTATATTTTCAAAGTTCCACCAGAATAATCCAAGTATTTTCTTTTGTGCTTCGTAAGCTACGTCACCATTAGGATATTCGTGCTTTACAATTCTATATTTTGCCAAAGTATTTTTATATAAAAAATGCTCCTCTCTATATAGAAAGGAGCATTATTACTTTAAAGAGTAAAAAAAAAATAATATACAAAGAGTTACTGGACAAAGCTGTTTTATACGTTTCCTAGGCCATATATTTCTTTAAAAGAGTAAGACCTTTACAATGTCTCAGTTTATCAAGACTTTTTTCTTTAAGTTGTCTTGTTCTTTCTCTAGTCAATCCAAGCTCTATAGCTATTTCATCTAAAGACTGTGGAATACAATTAATACCAAAGAATTTTTTCAGTATTACAATTTCTCGTTCATCAAGTACCTTACTAAGAACAGCATTAAGCTCTATAGTTAATGAAGAAGAATCTTTAGTTTCTTCTGCTTGCAGAATATTTGAAAATGGCATATTATCATTGTCTAACAACAAGTTATCCAATGAAAGATGTTTCTTATCTGCAATAAGAATTGGTTTAATTTTACTTTCTTTAATATTAAATTTATTTGCAATTTCATAGGAAGTAGGTGGTCTTCCATTTTCCTGTTCAAAACTCTCTTTATAAGTATTTATTTTATGTAAGAGAGTTGCCTGATTTAAAGGAATATGAACCATTCTACTTTGTTCTGAAAGTGCTAGCAGAATGCTTTGACGTATCCACCAAATAGCATAAGAAATAAATTTAAATCCCCTAGTCTCATCAAACCGTTCAGCAGCAGTTATTAATCCAAAATTACCTTCATTTATTAAATCAATTAAAGATAATCCTTGATACTGATATTGCTTTGCTACTGAAACAACAAAACGAAGATTTGCTTTTATGAGTTCGTCTTTAGCTTGTTTGTCTCCTTTATGGATTCTTCGTGCTAATTCTTCTTCTTCTAAAGGAGAAATAGTTTTAATTTTTGAAATATCTGAAAGATATTTTGCTAGTGCTCTATCTGTACGATTTGTCAAATTGACATTAATCTTTAGTTGTCTCATCTTTCTTTTAATACAATTTTAGTTAACTGTTCTATATTCTGATGTCTTCATTGCTAATGTTATTGCTTCTCCTACGAGTGCGAGATTGGCAAGTAGATAGTGGTCTCCGACGGTTGTTCCCGCGATTTCCGCAGTTGTAAGTAGTTGGGAACGTAGCTTTCGGTCGTTGCACATTGTTGCAGCTCCGATAGCAAAAGCTGTTCCTGAAGGACTGAGATTGAAGATTATTGGTCCTGCATCAATATCGAATCCGAAGAGACATTTTTCTTGATGATATTCTTTGATTCCCGGAATTGGGAGATTTTGTTTGAAGAGTTTCTTAAATGTCCCGAACTGTTGTTTTGCGAAATCGATGTCTATTAATGACAAGTAGTAACAATTGAGTGCAGAATAGGATCCTTTAATAGTTGAACTTATAGTTCCATCGTCTTCCAAATAAGATGTGAGTAATCCTGTATTCTTTTCAATCCATTCCGTTTTTGCTTTACTCATCCATTTGTCTACGAGGTCTTGGTATTTTCCATTATATAGCTTACTATAGATATTTAATGCTACAATTGCAACAAGCATATCTGGAATGTAGATTTGTTCGTAGGGGTAAGTAGGAATGTTAAGTATAGGACTGTTACTAATTCGTTTATACATTGCTTTACAAAGAGAATGATATAAGTAATCGAATTGATTATCATTATAGACGGACTTATATTCTCCTATCATCCATGCTAAATGACTGTAATAGGAAAGATGACTAAGATTTCCATCTAATCCTTTAATAGGATCTTCGTACCATCTTTTTGTATCGTACTCTCTGATTTCTTCAGACATAGCAATTTTGATAATCTTAACTATTTGTTCTTTGTAACTTGGCTTTGCTATGTTTGTAAGTGCCTTACAGGCCATCGAACAAGAATAGATAGCCCATTCTCCCTGAAATTGTGATCCAATTTGTTGGGGCATTTCAGAAAGAAGTTGTTGAGATGAGGTTGCTATTTTGGAGATGAGATAATTAGCCCGTTTAAGGACGTCTTTTTTCTCACTTCTTAGTCTGAATATTATAACCCATATTATTTTTACAATAATGGGAAACAACAGAATTGTGAAAAGGATTTTCATTGTTTTTAATTTTAATTAGACTTATGCCTATTTTTATGCCACTCTTCCATAGAGTAAAGAACAGCTACCATTGTAAAAACAAATCCTAGCAATAATGCTAGCATAATTCCAAGAATAATTAATAGATCTGTTAACATATAATTTATTAAAATTATGGAGTAAGATTACTTAGATCAATATAAATTTCAGGGGGAGGTGATGCTAAATCTCCTGTTAAGGGTATTTTTTTCGGAGTATTAGAAGTCGCTGCCTCCCAAGGAGTTCTAACAATTACAGGTGTTCCAGCACGATCGGTAGCCTCTAAACCTACTCTCATTAAAGCTTTCTGCCAAAGAGGAGTGTAGTGATCATCATCACTATTTAACCACTTTTTCATATATTCTTTAGGTTTAAACTTCCATATATCCTATTCCATTGTATACCTGGTTCCAGCAGCATCAACTCCTTCGAATAACCGATGTCCAGCGGCATCGTATCCAACATTTACATCGGTATCTATCATTGACGTAACTCCTTGTGATCCAGTAGTTCTTACTTTACCCGACATAGGTTCAGTTTTAGAAGTGCCGTATACTTGAATATTTTTAGCTTTACCAGAATAATTATCAGCTACATAATCAGTATGTGTTCCAAAATCTTTTCCTTGAGCTTTTTTATAAAGTCCAAATCCAGAGTCTATTTCTTTTCCATAAAGAAAAGCATCTATTACATCATCTTTTCCTCTAAGGTTTTCTGGAATCCAATCAAAACCTCCGTAATAGTATTCTTCTGGTGAAGCAAATCTAAATGAATTATAATAACCTTTGTTTCCAGTAGGAGTACCTGTAAGAATATACTTTCCGATTGCTCTCATTCTTTGGTAATCTTTACTAGCTATGATATCTTTTATATTATTTAGATTGGATTTTAATCCATCCTACATAGGAGAAGTTCTCATGAAAGTTTCTATTCCTCTTCTTGAAACATTAGTTCCATATTTAGGAACCCAGTATCCTCCTACCCACATTCCTGGATTTGTCCATTCTGCAGGTTCTTTGTCAAGACCTGTCCAATCATGCATATTTTCGGCCCACGATTTACCTGTAGCAAGATTCATGCCAAAGTCTACGGCTTTACTTCCTGCCCATCCTCCTGCCATTGCAGCAGCGGCAGTGATAGGTGCCGAAAACGCTGCACCTCCCAATCCTCCAATGATTATTCCTGGTACGGTGTATTTTCCTGGAAGAACTTCATTGTGAGAAAGTCGATAGTTGAGTTCCCGGAAGTATTGGTTGGCTGCGTCTACAGGTGCAGAAACCTCTTCCGCTGGTTTAACTTCTCCTTGGTTTGCATCAGGATAATTAGTTTCTCCTTGTGCATCTATGTAGGGTTTGTTGTAGTTGATCTGCTAAATGTATTCTTGTATTTGCTGCAAGAGTTCTGGTGATGGATTATCGACGACTGTTCCGTCGGGAGCTACTATTTTAAGATTTTTTGCTCCCAACGCAGAATTTTTAATATTATACTTCTATCCTTCTTTTGTAGTAAGAACGTAAGAAGTTTCATCAGTGGGTTCGTTATTAATTGTTAATGCCATTCTAATTAATATTTATTAAGGTAAAATAGGGCAATGCCTCTATTTTGGCGATTATTAATTGTTCTTATACATTACTTTTTATGCCCAAGAAGCTGGACAGTATAATGGTTCGCGAGATTTGTTAGAATTGATTTTTTTGTCAATCCTATCCATAAGTTCCTCTAAAGTAATACCTTCTTTTTTGGCCCTTAATTCTAATACTAAACGATCAATCATATTTTACTTAGATTTCTTTTAACATAAATTTAGTCAGAATTTGACTGACCATTTATTTTGATATTTCCTCCTTTTTTAAGGAAGCGTTCATTATATAGTTGAATGTCGATAGGATCATAATAGTTTAGAATATCTGATATGTCAAGATTTCCATGGCTTTTTCCTTTATTAATCATACTGTTGAACGCGGAATTTACTTTTTGTTCGAAAATCTCTGGACTAGTTTTTTCTAGTTCTGGATATCTTCGTCTTAGAACATCTTTAACTGTTTCTCTTGCGGAAACAACTCGTGCTCTAACTTCTTCAGGCATTCGATAATATGATGATGGATTATTTTTAAATTTTGGTAACAGCCCATTATTATGTTCTATCATTTTTGCTAAAGTTGGGTTTAATTCATTCCATTCTGAAATAATACTAGGGTCTGCCCCTAATGTATCCTAATAGAAATTATATATGTTACCAGATGCTGCATGTCCATTAACTTCATGAATTGCTGTATCTCTTAATCCTGAGTATGTTCGATTCTAATTATGTCCTCGAATTAAACTACTAGTAAGATTATTATCCACACTTAAAGAAACATCGGATTTGGGAGCGTGATTGGGATCATCTAAATACTACCAATAGTAGAAATCATTTTCAGTATTAAACTGACCAAGTGAATCGTCAGTTATGTGTCCCTCTCCTTCCATCAACTGTGTTCCTTCCAAATTATTCCGATATATATCTTTTGCTTCTTGTATCTCTCTTTCAGAGAATCCAGCATTTCGCATTCTTTGCTCCCAAACTGGACTACCATACATATCATATCCAGCTTGTTTAGCATCACTAAACGCAAGAGCTTTATCCATATCATCGAGGGATAATGTCCTTGGTTCTATAGTTGTTGCTTTATCAGTATAAGAAGACTTCTGCTATGCTGAATAAGGTCTACGTAAAACTCCTTGTCCATTAACCGTAACTCCTCCAGTTTCTTGTACTGCATTTTGTACACCAGACTATGGTTTTTCTACTAAGTCAGTAGCTACCTGTCTTGGTTTAAATCTTGAAGTCCATTTAGAAGCAGCTGTTCGGGCATTCTTAAATGCCTTAGCCGCAGCTGGAGTTACTCCTAAGTCAAACATAAGATCTAAATCCTAATCTTCAAAGAATCCAGGATTTTCTGGATCCCAAGGAGCTTTGCCACTTTTAATTGTTCCTATTAAACGGCTAGGCATCATAGAAGGAAATACATACTAAGCAGTAAAGTTCGATACAGGAGTATCAATATTTTGTAAATAATTATAAGTTGGATTCGTTACTCCAGTATAAACCATAGAAGGATTCATACTAGCAGAGCTGACCATACTTCTTTCTAGGTTTTGCATACCTGGAAGTAATACTCTGTCTCCAAACCACTCTAATCCTGCTCTTACTGGTTTTATTGCTGCTCTTGGATCAAATGCAGAACTATAAGTATATCTAGGATTCCAATGAAATTCCTTACCTGCATCAAAGAAATTACGAGGAGTATTCTACTAATCAATTTGACTCTTTATTTTTCCAGCTAACTCAGGAGTAACTTCAATTGGATTACCATCCGGTCCTGATATTTTTAGATTATCTTTTAAAGTCCCACTTTCAGATATTGCTGTATCAAAAATCCTATAAGGCTATCCATCTATTTCAAATTCATACAATACTTTTTTATTATCTGTAGGCATAGGTATTAAATTTTTAAAATATATTATTCAAATATTTATCTATTATATAAAATTCTTGTTCCATTTTGCTCCGTATTTTATAGTAGATTTGTTATATCAATAAATAAAGGATAATATAGATGAGAATAGGAACAACTACACAGATAATAACCGATGCAGTCCAATAGTCCCATCCTATTCGTTGAAACTTTAGCAAGAATTCTACCGAGAGTTGAAATACCGTATCACACCATTTGCTAAAGAACTTGCGTTTTGTTATGATGATATATGTCCAAAGAGTTACCCATAATGTTGTAAGTATAGGTAACTGATATAAACAATCTACCATCATACACCACGTTAATGGTATGATAAGATAATATCCAATGATGTTAACTTCATTGTATGTTAGGTGAAGACACTTTGCTATAATTCTCAGACTTGCAGCTGTTGCCCCGAAGACGCCTAACACGATCAGCATGGGGGCCGCAATAATTAGGGTCTTTGATGTTTTCAAAAAATTCATTTTTTTCTTCATCGGTTAAACTATTAAGATAACATTTAAGTGTTAATAAATCTCCATCTGGCTGAATTGGCGGGCATTTCTCGTCAATACATAATCCTGCTCCTGCAATAAGGAATAGGTATCCAAGACAGAGGATAATAACGAATAGAATAATTAGAATTAATTCCATTTTTCCTGCTAAGTTACGAAATATATTTAAATTAAGCGAATCCGTTGATTATTCATTAATTGTGGATTCGGCACGATTTTTGTTATATTCAAAATTGTATAAAGGATATGTTAGATTCCTCTATGCAAAGTTAAAGTTGAATGGCTAATCAAGTGAAACTTCAAATGGGGTAGAATAGCGAGCTCCTGGTATTTGTTCATTGGCAAATAAATTCATCGTATTACCTTTAAGGAAATAATCTCCAACACTTCCCGATTTTGCTACAGAAGTTTTTACTGCAAAGGGATGTTCAAGAGTGAATGGCTTTGCTCCTACCATTCTTCCTACTTCTCTATTAATCCATGGAGTATTGCCAATATTTTTCATGGTTTTCTATAGTTTATCTCCAGTACTCCAAATGAAATTTCCTACTTTAGTACCAGCCTATTCACCTAATAAAGAAGTTGTCTTATCCATAGCTGTACCTCCAAATGAAAACAATTTATCATTGATATATTTTCCTGCTTGATTAAAAAGCGATCTTAGTGGTTGAAGGTCCCAAACATCACGCATCATGTAACGATTAAACGAAGTTCCATCTGGTGCCTAGAATTGTCCATCGTATCTTATTCCAACACTTCCTCCATTGTTTCCTATAAAATCACTATGTACGTCGTATCCATTTCTAGTAGCCTATCTTATAGAAACTTCTGGATGTCTTTCTTTAAATAATCCAAACAGATTATAAGGCGACTACTCTGCGTCATACTGATATGTTCCATTCTCATTTTTCTTATAAAAGGGTGTACTTTCCTCTGGGGCACCTGCATATTTTGAAACAGCTTGTGCTCTTCCGACTTCAGAAGGAGCATATTCTTCATCACCACCATAAGTCCTAAGTTTACCTTTTTCTACTAAGGTTACTGACTAATCCCCAGTTTCTGGGTTTATCTTAACTTTTGGATATTCTTTAACTCCTCCTTTAGTAAGTGTTGTTATAAAAGATGGAACTCGCTACGCTTGACTATATCCATAACTTGTTCCAAATTCATTTGCAAATGTTCTAGCTACAGTTGGTTGAATTGCTTTATTAAAAAGACTGAATCCTATTGGTGCTGCGAAAGATCCAATTATCTATCCTGCTTCTTTATTTCCAAATTCTTCACCAATTTTTCCTCCGGCATAACCTCCTAACATAGAAGTTCCAAGTCCAAAGAGTGCAGTATGTGGTGCAGCAGCAAAATTCCCTGCCATTGCCATAGCAAGAGGCGTATCTCTTCCTACGAAACGGGCGAAGGATGGGGTTGCTCTCCATTGGTCGGATACATTTGTCATCTACCCAAGACCACTATGTAGTCCCCATCCTGCCATAGCATTATTGAGCCATACTTGATTACCATCCCTGATTTCTCCGTGAGTGGCTGCATAAGCATCAGACTACTGTTGTGTAGGTTCGGTATGTGTTATTCCATATTGTTTATCTTGTAGTCCTTTTTGGTATCTCCGATAGCTTTTATTTGCGTTTTCTGTTGCTATTCTGCGATTTGCTCGTCTTGTTTGTTGTTTTACCTTTTGATCTTCTTCTAGCTATTTTCTATTAACTGTTACGTTTGAATTTGTGTTTGTCCCAGGGACGGCTGTTGCTTCTTTCTCCCATTTGGCTAATTGTGCTGGGGAAATATTAATTTTCAGCCGTCCTGATGGGTTTTGAAATTTTTGAATCATTTTCTTTTTTTTATTGAATCAGGTCCGAGGGTGCCACAACGAGTTGGTCGGGCGACATTCCTCTTTTTTTCATTTTGTCTTTTAACCCTGCGATATTATACTCGCTGATTTTTCTTGGCTTGCATAGTTCTATACCGAATTGGTTTTTATAGATTTCCCATACAAGTTCTGAGCAATAGTACTTTCCGTTGTTGAACTTAAAAGCAAGGTCGTAGGGTATTCCAAGATATTGCTTATAACGTACTTTTACGGGTTGTTCGATCACTCTCACTTTCTTTACCTTATGAAGCCGTCCTCTTGCTGTCCATTCCTTAATGGGTGTCAGCTTGACTGTGCTGGAGGCCTCAAGTACATAGAGCTGGTTGTTTTTCTCGACTACAATTCCACAATGTGACCAAGGTGAAGCTGTAGCATACTGAATGAGCGGTGACTGCCTACTTGTTGACATCTGGAAAACGATGTCGCCTTCCTTGTAGGAGGTGTCATTCACCATAAACGATACACTTGCGATAGCGAGTGCGACTAGTAATAACGCTTTTTTCATGTAATATTAGGGTTTTATATATTCTCCAGTAGGTCCCCAATAAGGGACTATTCCATGTGGGGTTCCCCAAGTATAAGGTCCAAACCCACTAAATTTATACCAGGGCATTGATCTTTTTAGTATTGTTGCACCATAAGTACCGCAATTGTGATCAAGTATCCTATAAGGGGTATTAACATAAAAACCATTTTCTCTATCTCCAGATTCAGCACTTTGCATTAATTTTATCATTTTATCTTCGTCTGCACCTTTGATATAGTGGACTCGTGTAACACCCCCAGAATGACCATACATGGCATCTAATTGTCTTGCATAGTTATCAAGTTCTTTACTAGTTGGATTTCCAGGTGATTTCATTCTAAATGAAGGAACACTAATTCTTCTAGCTACTCCCTAGTTTTCTCTATCATATCTTCCGTATTCCGAACCTCTTGTAGTTCCAGTGTCTTCATCAACAGCTATTACAGCACCGTGACCAAGACCAACTCTTCCACTAGATCCAGGAACCTTTACCTAATAAGCTGGAAATTCTACATACAGTCCATCAGGAGATTGTTGATTAATTGTTAAAGCCATTTTATTTTATGTTTTCCTTGTATTAAATTGTTTATATAATTATAGTAGTCTTTAGGTGAAATATTAATATGTGCCCAATGCCAACCATCAGAATTTCTAAAAATTTGATATTCTCCTTTATCTCGATAACAATTATTTGGAAAAATATTTTTTTGTTTAAAATCGGAAATCCATTGATCTCCATTCCAGATGGCTATATGCCCAAAAACCGATTTATTATTCTGAGGTAATACAACTACATCACCTTTAATTGGAACATAGTTTTCTACAGTAATCTCTTGGTATCCTAATTGCGGCAATACTTTATTATAAGCATATGCCGGAAGAATTGGACATTGAAAACATCCTCCATGATGAATTGCTCTCATACAATACCAAGCACACATACATCTAGAACGTTCATTTGAATGTTCTGTAATGTAGTTAACTACTAAATTATTATTATATCTATAAGGTAAATTAGATCCGATAATAACAGCTAAAATAATTATCATCGAATACTTAAATAATCTCTTCATATAAAAAATCTTTTAAAAATATTATTGATTCATTATGTATACATCGCTACCAGCGGCCCTAGCTGCTCTTGCATAGCTATCAGTGCCTCCTGGAACAAATGTCCAAGCTCTAGCTGCGGGTGAATATCCTCCCCAGTTAAAAATATTTTCAGGATTAAATTGAGAACTTCTACGGAACGGTAAAGTAGCAGAACAAGCTCCGGTTGCACAAGTATTTGTTATACTATATTCATCTCGATTAGGATCATTAGCTTGTCCATATATCCATTCTGTAGCTCTTTGAGTATCAACATCTGGTATAGTTATTGCCTAATATGCTCCAGTTTTAGTATCAGGTAATAATCCTTGAACTCTGGCAACATATGTTGAATCATTGTCACTGGATCCATAACTTGGTAATGATATTCTTCTCCAGTTACCACCTTTTACAGTTGGACGTACGTGTCCAAAACCACTAGTATATCGTCCATACTCATAATAATTACTAGCACCATCTGGACCAACCAATATAAATGCAGAATGTCCTACAGGAACATCTGGATTTCCTATAGCAGCTCCAACATCTACTCCACCAACTTTTAAAGCATTTGCAGATTTTCCCACAAAGTTAGGGTAATGAAGATAAATAGCATGTTCAGTACCACTAGTAGTTGTAGGGGTATTACTTTCTTCTTTTTTAGTAGAAGACGAACTTTTAGAAGACTGCTAAGGAGCTGGAGGAATATACCCGGCACCTCCTGTTGTAACTGGTCTAGGGTTGTTAGCACGTGCTTGTTCTTCCCGTTGTTGTCTTGCTTCTGATACTGTACGGCCATTAACAGTAGTTCTTGTTTGCTACGCTCTTGCAGAATAACCTCTAGGATTTGCAGTTACAGTAACTTCTGGTAAACCATAACCCTATCCTGGAGCTAGTCTTCCTCCTAAAATTGGATTATATCCTGGTACATTTGTGGGATCATTACTCGTCTAACCATACTTTGGACCAAAATTAGAAGAAGACTGGGAACCTCCTATTCTTACATTTGTAACAGTTCCTTTATTTAAGTCTACATAATAGCCCATCTTTAAAGCTTTTGTAACAGCATCTCTAGTTCTTCTTCCCATTTTACCGTCAACTTCAGCTGCTCTAGTAGCATTTTTTCCATAGGCTCCTATATCAAATAGTCTTGCCTATAGTTGTTTAAGTTTTTCGTTCATAATTTGTTTATTTATTTAATTTATTGATAAAAAATAAAGGCCCTACCCCCACTCAGGGAGCAGGGCCTTGGCGAGAAGTAAATTTCGTTCTTATTATTAAAATAGGAACTTCTTTAGCCTGCTAAGCGGAGAGTAAATATTAATCCTTAATTAAAATAGGAACTCTCTTAGCTTTTGACGGGGAGTAAAAAATTCTTAATCCTGTAAAAATAGGAACTCCCTTAGTCTTGTTGTAGCGAGAAGTAAAACTTATCCTTAATATTTTAAATAGGAACTTCTTTAGCTACGAATCTTAACGGAGAGTAAAATAATCAGCTTTAATGATAAATAGGAACTCTCTTAGTTAAGTTAAAATAAGCTTCCTACATCTGTCATAGAGCAATTAACTCAAAGGCAAATAGACTTCATATTCGATGCAGAATTACTTCTACAAGTTTTCAATCCATCACCACTTTTATTTACCTCGAAGTGCAGATTCTCACTGCTTTTCTCTTTCACAGTCTCCATCTGGTTGCTTTACCAATCGCGCTGACCTCAATCACGTGTTTGCCACTACAAGGTCTTTCAACTGTCAATTCAGTATGCCCATTGAAGATTAAATCTTCGCCCTCGGAAGCTTATTATAATACTACTAACTCTTCACACAGCCTTTCGGATTGTGCTAAACTAACCGACCCGTAGCTCATACTTTGGAGGCCATCCCAGTAAGGTTTCGTTGATTTCGGTATAGTAGTATTTTTCTCAGAGTCAGTTCCCTGAGAAAAAGTTTATCAAGTCACCTTTAGAGGTGAGTTTGATTTCAGAGTCTTCAGAGATTCGAATCCCTTTCATTTGAAGCACTTTCCTTACCGTAAGGTAATTGCAGTCAACTAAATGATTGAGAATCTTTTCTCTAATGGATGTAGGAACCAACCCTTGACCTACATTACACGAATGGAACACAAACTTTCCATCCTTGAAATATCCAAGAGTGACATCTCTCATACCTGAGAAAAACATTTCTGCTTTATAGATAATGTTACGTGGATCTACCATGTAACCTCTACCAAAATCAGTAGCGTCTTCTTGAGCAACAAAGAGGTCATACTTGTAATTGGTACTTCCATTATATTCATTAACTGAAACAATGGAATCTTGTGGTTTGTTCCTAAACCATAGAATCTCAGTAGCTTCAGGATCTGCATCAGTCATATCCCCAGAAAATACTATTTCTTCATCGGCATTGTAATTGGCATTCCAACCAATACCATAACCGTCTATAGTACAACAATGCAAATCAAGATCTCTGCATCCCCATTTATTGCGCCAATAAATACCAATCATAGTATTTCTATCAGCACAATTAATGTAAGAACCAAGAGGAATGTTACCGATGAAATTCTTTTCTGATGTTGGCATTGCAAGTTCAATTCCTTTAGGAAGAGATATTGACTCTACTTCTGGAACTTTACTAACAATAGCTGTCAGAAGGTGATTCTTCAGTTCTTTAGAAAGTTTCCTCTTGGAAGATTCTTTGTAGAATGCTTTACCATTCCTTATGACATAATAGCCAGTAGGATTAGTTAAAACATTATATATTTGAACTAACTTAAAGATTGGAGCCTTAATAAAGAGTTGTTCTCTCTCATAATAATCCATTTCTTCAAGTTGTAGCCACGGAGATTTTCTCATTGGTTTATGCAATTTAGTTGCAAGTTTCCTTATCATATTTATTGTGTGACAAAGTTCTTTACACTTTTTAAACTGCATAAAGACATCTTTATTTCTGTAGAAGACTGATGCAAGAACTTCTTTGTTCTTAGTAAGAACAGGTAACATACTTGATTCAGGTCGAATCTGAGCAAATGTTTCCTTGTTCTTAATAAGCATAGAAATGTTGAACCACTTCCACAGAATCCAGAGTAAACACTCTTGACCATCCTTGAACTTGTAATCTATAGGAATAAGCCTAAGCTTTAACTCTCTATTCTTTACCTTATCTAAAGAAAGAGTAATGTTATACTCTTTAACTAGATCGGTAATAGAAATTAGAGTGTCAGCAGTCATAGCAATGTTGCTATATGCTAACTTAATCAAAGCCTCTTTAAACTCTTCAAGAGTAAAGCTTTCGAGAACTTTTAACTCCTTATATGGAAATTCTGGTAAATCTCCATCATTAGGAGTCCAAGCTTCTCCTTCAAAGTTTGTTCCATAAGTAGACATATAATGTTTTACTTGATCTAAGAATAATTCCCAACGAGTTTTAGATGTTACATCATTCCAACTTTTATAAAAAGTTGAATTGACGTTTATCTGCTGCTCACGGAAATATTCATAGAGCCACCTGTAACACAGGTTTTCTGGAACAAACACTCCTTGTTTAAGGGTCAGCTCATTCATTTGATTAAATGAGACTTTGGGCTTACTAGTCAATAAGACCTTGCCAAAGATTTTAAATACTTTCTTTTCCATTTTCTTGTTTTATTTAGTAGCGCAGACGGGACTCGGACCCGTACGTTCATTACTGAACACTGGATTTTCCTGCCACTCTATGTTACCATAGCCAAATGATTAGCCATCTACTTGGCAATGACCGCCGCATCTTTCAGCGACCGTAGAGATTCGCACTCTTCCTATTTTTTCAAGGCAGTGTAATCATCTGTTGTGGTCTGGCACCAAACTAATGTTTGGTGGAGGTTAAACCTCACTGTCTCAGTACCATATTGAATTCTTGCGCAAGTTGTGTCTGTTTCAGTGATAGTAGCACATGTAAGTCTACCCATTTGACAGGCCACACAATTCAACTTAGGTATCTCCCGTTCAGTCTCTACACGATTATGAGAATTACTATGAGGTGTTCTTATGTTATCTCTTGTTCATTCTCATTTTCGCTCGGTGTTGTCCTTCCACATTATTGATTAGTGAGGTTACATATTTTCTCTCTTACGAAGGCTAACGTCTTTAAGGAGTTTCACCGAATTTAGGAGATTCTACATAGGGATTTCTCGCCTATGCACTCAATTTTTAAGTCCAGGGCGTCTACCAATTCCGCCACTGCGCCTTATGAAGCTATTAGTTAAGTAGTTTTAAAACCCTATAACTAACAACTTGAAAAGTAGAGAGAGAATCAAGAATTACTTCTCAATTCTCTCTTTGAGCTAACTTAACTATTATATTTCAAATAGTCAAGTCCAAGTCTACCCTTTATAAAGTAATCCATTTTATAAAGTTTCTGACTGGAGAATCAGGACATTTCAGTGCTGTCTCAACATCAACTTGAGGCTTAGACACTTTATATCCTAATTTTTTTAGGAATGCTGTAGCAGATTCTTCAGAAAGAACTGAAGATACCTTCTTTATAGGCTTCTTCGATGCCGTATCTCTGATTGCCTGTAGCTTTGAGATGTGCACGGGTTCCTTTGAGAACCTATACTTACCTCTCTCTGTCTTTATCAGCACTCCGAGTTTGACCGCAGCTGACACGTACTTTGTTCCTTTGAAACCAAAGTTCTTGAAAATGTCAAGAATCTGGTTATATGTGTATACTGCGAAATTGTCTGCACGGAACTTATTAAAGTCCGCACACAGTTCTTTACTGATTATTATCTTCTTCATCGTAGAAACAATCTGCTACATTAGTTAATACTTGTACTAATTCTCCCTCGTTATTGGGAGCAAGAGTCAGAATCTGCTGTCCACGCAACTGATTTAACAGCTCAGGACGTCCTGAAACGTCACAGATAGCCCAGTTCTTGTTGTACTGGACTTCTATACCATTAATCTTTACCTTATTAGGTTTCATACCTTTTTTCTGCCTGCCCAGAATATTTAATACAGGAAATTCCAGTTTCTGCTGGCAATATCCACATTTTAACCAACTGTTACTATTATTCGCAGCATTCAATAGTGGCCTAAGGAAAAGTATACTATTTTCACAAACCGTATACTTAAATTCAAATTACAATAGTATGATTTTAAACATACTTTCTCAAATGCTGTTCAATAGCACTTACATTTGAGATAAGGTGGTTTTGATACTGTTCCATCAGAAGTTCTCCAATGGAAATCCCTTCACCCCACTCTTCTTCCAAGTAAGGAAGCCAGCCTGGAATGTTTCTGGTATTGATACCATAAATGTCTCCAAGGAATACTTCAGACGGCCTCATAGTCCTAATGTCATTTGTACGGAACATTCCATAAGGACAAGGACCAATGTTCTCATTCTGGTAACCTAAGTTCCAGAGCCATTTATGGCATTCAAACAACTCCATAAGTGACTTACAGTTATTAATCTTCTTAATAACTTTTGGAGCATTCTTGATAAGCTCCAAATCTCTTGCTCGCTGACTAGCGAGTTGCCTAAACTTGAAAATCTTATTCCAAGTTGTAAGCTCTAATCTTTTGTTCATATTGTTTAAAGTTTAAAGGTTTAGATTGTTTTGTAAATAAAAGAGGGACTATCACTAGCCCCTCCATTACCCTAAAAACAAAAACAATTTCGGGAGATTATTTATAGTCGCTTTGCTCCCCACTACCTATTGAAGATAGCGAATCCACCCATTAATCGATGGTAATCATCAGTAAACCTGCGACTTAACAAACATGGCAGTTTATATTGTTTTTGTTAAAACCTTCTCCACGTTTCACAACGCAGAGAAGTAAAATAAGAGATATTATTTAACCCATTCATCAATCGCCTCTTGTGGAGTTAAACCTGCTGCTAACTCCATGCGAATTTCCTCTTCTAAGCCATATTTTCTTGCCAAGAAAATAGCTTCTTTTGGAGTGTTTACTATCATATCAAATACTGATTTGTTCCTATTTGTTTCCACTGCTCCCCATTAATGAACACTGCATTATCAGGAAATTTCTCTTTCCACTCTAAAGGAGGTTCTCCCTGGCACCAGAGATTCGTAGTGGTAACTACAGTTCCATCATTAAATTTAATGTGGAATTCCCGGCCACCAAACCCACGAAAGTAATCATTGGAATCCTCATTACCTATTATATAATGAGTTCCATCGATCATACACCATTTATGAGGAGGAAGTTCAGCATCCTCCGCCAATCTTTCTCTCCAGAAGTTGCATCTAAAACACATCTGATGTTCTAACATTGCTTTAGAACAATCAGATATGTAACGATCAGCATCTACTGGAGAACCGCAAATTTTACAGTTCATAATACAAAGATGCAACAATTAGAGAGAAACCTAAACATAGTCCTAATTTATCTCCACTTAATAGGAGACAACTAAGTGTCGCAAACACTGTTACGGCACTTAGCATAGAGTATTTAATGAGTTTCTTCATAATACTAACAATAATATGTCAAAAGCCATTATAGTCACTATACAAGCCATTAATGCCTGTTGTCTCTTGGACAACTCTTCAAAGTATTCTGAGTTATAATAAACCCATTGAAGAATTGTTCCATTTGAGTATATCATGGCTAGTAATGCTACTGGCACATCAATATTCTCACACATTATAAGAGAAATAGGCAGCACGACTTCAAGTATTACTGCCAATACCATTGACAGCAGTACTACGAGAATTCCTAAATGTTTCATAATTGTGAATCAGCTAAATCACAGTAATGAATAGACTTCCAATCTTCTTCTGTTAATTCTTCTTTAGGAACAGAAATCTCCTCAAGGGAGATTTCTTTCCAATTAGAGAAGTCAGCTCTTTTCATTTTTGTGGTCCAAATGCATGAACTTCACAGAGGAAACTCACAAGGTTTGAATACTTGAGCTTGCCACAATCACTGTGGTCTTGCTCAGTATCATTAAGCAGAGCTTTGAGAGTCTGGTCAATCCATACAGGATTGTTAGCAAACTCTCGCCAACAACTCTGCTTGAGAGCTTTTACAGCATCCTGCATAGCCTTGAAGGAAGGTACATTGAATTGACCAATGCTTCCATCCTTACGGCGGTACTCAATATGACCACCCTCATCTGAGTAAATCACATCGTCAAGATGACGAATGAGATTCTCTTGACACGCACGCATACGTCTTTCGAGAGAAGCAATCATACGCTTAGAGAATGACCCAATAAGGTCAAATACCCAAGCCTCTCTCTTCTTTCGAGCTGAGTCGATGTCAAAATCAGAACCAGCTCGATTAACGAACGGAACTTGTACAGTCAGATTCAGTTCTGTGTACTCAGGATAGACATTAATCTTTGTCTCCACGGTTGTTAACTACAGGATAGATGCTGTAGTACCATCAAAACGCATGATAATGCACACGAAACATACCCCCATATTGGTGGCCGTCACAACCCCTCTACCTGACTAGGGAAAGCTTACTATACTTCTGCTTTTACGTATCTTGTTAAAGATATTTAAAGAAGAATAATTGGAGTTTCTCAGTTAAGAGTTCTTCCGTTGCCCAAAAGTAATTAAAGCGGGACGACTACAATGTACCTATCTATTGTACTATCCGGACATACCGGTCCAATTATTTAAAGTGTAGCTCTCAAAAGTATCTATAGACATATAATAACAAATTATTATTGCTTTACACGTGTTTTGATTCACATTAATAAAATATTATTCTATGTATATAATTGTCAATTGAAAAGGAATTCTCCGAACTCAGACTTATTGGTATTGCTTGTATTGGTAAGGAGGAAATTCCATGTGAACTCGGTTTCTTTATTATACCGCAATTTAGTTACGGACTCTAATGCTTATGTTCACATTATTCAGCAAAAGAGAACGTTCGTGAAATAAATTTCTTACACAGCTAGATTGTCTCAAAGAGATTTTTCATAGCATCCTTTGGAAAGCCTTTACAGCTATATTATCCTACCTCAGTATTCATTAAATGATACTCCTCCTCAGAAATTTATCACAAACCAATGGAGAGTTTCAGTTATAAGCTCCTATACCACGTCAAGGTACTCTCATTAATAGGAGATTTCGCCCCATGAAGGGCAGGAATTTCAACCTTAAATTACCCTCTTACGTCTTCGAGGATTATATGCCTAATATTCATCCGACGTTGCTCCATTTAAAGAGTCGTAAATAGGTCATTATTATCTCCTCACTTCCTTGGAGATCAAGCTTAACATTCGGAGACTCTTCTTGAGTAGTTAAGTCTACATACGTCAATCTATAGTGCCAGCTATAGACGATACGGAACACAATATACTGGCATATATTGTGAACAATGTAAATGGAGGTCATCCCAATTACTTATGGTATTTTTTGATACCAAATCCTCACTCTCATTACCCTACATCTTTACGGATTACCAAGATTTTGGGGATAGTTTTGTTCAGTTTACTTCTCTACACTATCAACGGGAAGTCACACCTGCAGAGTGTGAATTGTAAGGAATAGCGCGTCACCTTACTATAACTGTGCACCTTTTCGTTGCTCATTTTATAAAATGAGTATCCAAGACAGTCTTAGTAACACACATTATATCGATGGCATTACCAGCACCGCCAAGCTTTTTATTTTACTTCCCCTCTTGGAAATCGGAAGGTTACATTTAGCTTACTCCTGATGCCTTTTCTTTACTTCGTAAAGCAAAGTAACCACGTTTAGTTTATACTCCAGTAAGCAAAGAGTTGTGTGGACTAGCTGATCACCACACTGTAGGTTCTGACCGCGTGCAACCCTTTAGAGAGGTTATTATACTGTAATGTCAGCCTCTTCTCTCATCGACAACATACAGTACCTAGACATGAAACTCTGGCACGAACTAGGATTTTGTGTTTTACGCCTAAAACTTATTCTTTCTCATATCTCGGTATGCAATTTGCAGTCGACCTGACCTGTCAATCACATTAGGGAAGAAGTGATTGCTCATAGGCGAATAAGAAACTGGCGTCCTCAACATCTTGGAAATCCCTAGCAACGTGCAATTAAGCCAAGTCGGTGGGATATTTTATATTGAGTTTTTTAAATAACAGGCTACCTGTTTTCTGGTCATCTCCAGAGTATCCTTTTTTATCGTAAAAATGGACAAAAACGAATGGTTTTATCTCTCGTTCTAACCAATAACGAATCTACAATGGTTTACCTCTTACCTCTGTTGTAGAACCATACTCTGTGTCTTATACATTTTACACGTGGTCTTGGACAGTTATTATCACAGCTTTTCCTTCCTACCACATAACTGATTAAGTTCCGTTGTCCCCGGAAACACCGATATTTGTGTATTCTCGATACACTTGGGGCCAGCACCTCTTGACCATTACTTGGTTTCGTCCTAGTCTCATCAGAAGAGATTTTTTAACGAGCTCCTAGGCTGCTCAAAAAGAAAAAGTGCCCTATTTTCTCAAATAAGGCACTTTTAGTTGTTTCACTAATTAATTTAAATTTTTTATGACGACATTTTTGACTTAAAATTTCTTCCTGAGAGATAAATGTTTTCGTCTTCTGATTTACCCCTTAGGAAGAAATTTGAGTAAGTAGTAAGCTCCCCGGTTATTCTGGAGCAGATTCCAGTACCCCACTTCACCCAGGAAACCTATCCAATTCTTACGTTCCGTTGACCAGTTTGACAACTGAACGGATAACTGAGAGGACACTATGATAGTGCCCTCATCAGTTAATTTGCCGAATAGCGTGAGAAGCCTCACGCGTAATCAAAGTAAGGCAGTGAAGTCGTACGAATGCCCGATATGACATTCTTAGAAACTCCATTGACCACTTCCTGAGTAAATCGAGCCGTAGAAAGGTTCTCTTCGACACGCTTCACTACGATCTTCTTGCCTGCCAACAGACGAGCAATAGCACCAATAGTGGCAGCCTTGCGCACATCTTTGCCCAGCTGAGTCAGTTCAGTAGCTGCTGGATGCTGAACAGGACGTCCGTTGCTGTCACGAACTATTTCAATGGCTCCTGTTACATCGTCCTTCTTGTACTCGAGCACAGTCTTCTTCAACGTGCTAGCATACAAGAGTTTGCCCTTGCCATTGCAGTCAACCGCGAATGCACCAAGGTCGCGGCCGTTAAATGGACGTACGATACAGCTAGCCTTGAGCGTCTCAAGGTCTGGCATCTGAACTTCATCACCCTCATTCCACTGAGCTTCCGACGGATCAGTGTTAGGGATTTTGTCGAGTGCCTCATAAGCACTAATTCCAACCTTGGTACCCTTCTCTGCAGAGTACCTGTCGACGATGACCTGTGCGGCCTCGCTGATGTTAGTTTTCTTTTCCATTTGTGAAAAAATTTTTAAAGTGTAACTGTAAATGTGTGCTCCCTGTTTAACGCACAGGGAGCAAAAGCGTTATAGATTACTTACGGTATACCTTAATTACACCGTTCTCCTCAAGAGCGGCAAGATTAAGGGTCGTAGTGTTGTTCTCGTCAATCAAGACTTTCTGGATTGTATAGTCCTCAGTCTGACGACTGTACCCAGCACCGTAGTAGGTAGCTTTATCCGCCTCTTCCTGAGTCTTGAACCAGCGCTCCACAGCACGCTCATAACTTACTTCCAACTGTAAACGAGAAGATAAGCGAATGTCCTTGATTTTACAGCAATTCGGGGAAACTGCTCCCATCAACTGCCCCTTATCTAATACCTCGAATGAAATAGGTATTCCTAGGATTAACGTCTCAAGAGCTTCCTCACCAGACTGACCAGCAGCGAAGATAGAACAAATACGGTTCTCGAATTCTTCATGGTTCTTCTGAGAAGCTACCACGAATTTTGTAATAGTCTTATTCATTGTTTTTAGGTATTATACATAATTTTCTCTCTATAAATGGTAGCTGTTATACAATTGGCTTACATTCTCGTAACCGAAGGTTACGAAAACTCGTTTCGTGTCGCACGAAACGACACAAAACGAGTGAAAAGAGAAAAGGAATGAAACAAAAGAAAAGAGCCGTTTATGAAAGCGGCTCAGTTCCCACAAAACGAGACAACATCTCAACCCCGTTGCTATAATAGTCTTTTTTGACTATTATTTTGCATTTCCAGTTTGCTGTCTTTAATAGGTCATAAAGCTGGGTCGGTGTCGTGGATGTCTCCACAACTCCCTTGCTTTCTAAAACTCCACCTTCAGCCAGAGGCTGGATTTTAGAACGACTCTTAAAAACTTTTTCAGTAGCGAAAAAGATTTTTCCAGATTTCTCGCCTTTTAGGGCAAAACATGGGAATGCCGCATCGGTGCCGTTAATTTGGCATGGGACTTTGCGAAGCCCTGCAAACGTCACCGACTCACCGTCAATGAGTTCGCAGATATTCAACATTTTAGACGCGTGACGGGTGTCAGCATCTTTTAACAATTCTTCGGCAGCCTTTTTGCCAGCCTTGGTGCTTTCGTCAATTTCGACAGGCGCACCCATAATCTTAAATGTACTCATAAAAAAATTAAATTAAGAATGAAACAAAACGGGGAAAATAGTTTATTTTGTTGTGATACCCCTTATGTAATATAGACATACTACTTTTGACTTATTTTCCATATCCGAAGCCCCGGGGGGCTGACGGATATGTGGACTCTCCCTCCCATACCTTACAAAATTTTTCTACAAAGAAAATAGACTCCCTCGTCCACAACTTTCAAGAAAATTTTCTCCACAAAAATTCGTTGGACTCTCTCCCTCACAACTCTCCAAAAATTTTTTCCACAGTCAACTTTATTTTTCAAAAAAATTTTCCAAAAAGAGACCCCAGGGGGGTCTAATTTAAAGAAGTGTATATCTGAAAAATAAAAATTTTAGTTAATGTAACTACCAACTAATCTAGTTTCTCTTGGCGCACACGCTTAAGTATATTTCATATAAGTATATATAAGTATACTTTAGCTATCAATCTGTGCGCATATCATATCAATCTGTGCGCACTTTATATCACTCTTGGCGCAGACTGCGCACAGGATGACATAATATTAAAAAATGTTAAAAATTTGATTTTTAATAAAATAATTAATATACTCGTATTAAGTTAAAATTATAAAAAGATATGGAACAAACAGAAGAAAAAAGGCATGTGCAGTTGCCAAATAATGCAACAAAAAACTCAGAATTAACAGCTAAAGATTGGTTGATTTACTTATATATTAAATCCTATAAGAAATCTCCAAATGCAAAGATACATCCATCATTAGAAACACTACATCAGCGTTCAGGAGCATCAATTAACACTATTAGAAAATGTATTCAGAATTTAGTAGATGCTGGAAAAATAAGAATAGTAAAAAAGGGAAGATCGAATTACTATGAATTTTTAGATAAATACGATAAATTTGAACCATTTAGTAATGAATTCCTAGATAAGAAGGATTTAACTTTTTTGGAAAAGGCACAATTAGTTGTAAGTCAACAATATTTATTTAAAAATCCAGAAACTGGAGATGGTGTAACAAATTATTCAAATAGACAACTAGCTGAAATCATAAAAATGCCGGAGTCTACAATTAGAAAGAATTTAAATAGCCTTATTAATAAAGGATATGTAGAAATTAAAGAAGTAAAAGATGAGTTTACTGGTTTAGTTACAAAACAAAAAATTTATCACCTTACTAAACTTGAACAAGCTATTGTCTTTATACTAAAGAATCATGAAGATAGATTAAATGATCAAGAAGATAGATTAACGCAACAAGAACAAGAGTTAAAACAATTAAAAGAGTTTTTACTTCAGAATCCTGCTCTTAAAGAACAATATAAACAGTTTACAGAGTCTAATATTACTCTTTAATAAATTTTAACACACATTAACTTGTCTTTAACAATTAAATATATTAAACTTGCATTAGTTAAATAATTAAAAAATATAAATATATGGAACAAGAAAAAATTGAACAATTAATTGATTAGATACTCACAGAGTATCAATTAGAAACTGATGGAGAAGTTTCAGTAGAAGTAACCACAGAAGATAATACCTTTGATATACATATCTCTGGTAAATTGAAAGATAATGATTTTGAAAAGTATTTAAAAGGAATGAGCGATGAACTATTTCAAGAAGTTTGTGAAAGGTTTGAAGAAGAAACTGGTATTACCCTCAACGATTTTGCTCATGACGTTAATCCCACCCTCTTTAAACAAGTGGTCTCAAAAATCTGTAGAGAAAAAATAATGGACTTGACTAAATTCATTCTTGAATAATATTAGTGGCCGGTGATGATAACTAATATATATTTTCTAAGCACCTGAAAGGCATCAGGTGCAAATTTTGGCCTATGGTGTAACGGTAGTCACAGGGGACTCTTAAAAAAAGGAGCATTATAAAGAAATTTATAATTGAACAGTTCGCTAATTCGGTGAAACTCTTATAAAGACAACGCCGAGCAAGGTTTTTAAAACTATGTGTAGAGACTTTATACGAACTACCTAAGTCGTTAAGATATGGTAAAGACAAAGTCCGGACTACAACAATCATAGATTGGTTATGGTAACATAATGTAGTGAAGAAATCCCTTAGTCTGGGTTCGAATCCTAGTGGGCCAACAAAATGGAAACTACTTTTATTTATAATGGTAAAACAATTACCACTCCGAATCTTCAAAAGAAGTTAAAGAGAATGAAAATTACAGAAGCGGATATAAAAATTATACCTAATCCGACTAAAGAAGAGACTAAATCTGAATTAGATATTCCGTTAGAAAATTATCACGCTTATAAATATCCAGACCAATCATTGTGGCATATTTATATAACTGATAATCCTCCAGATACTATAATATGGAATAATCAAGTTTTAGAAAGGGATATTGCCTATGAAGAAAATAATCTTCGATTTCTTAAAGATGAACTTAGAGCAAATAGAATTAGCCTATAAACTGAGTTTAGAATATGGTCTTACAGATACACAAGAATTTATTAATTGGCAAGATAAATTAAATGAATACAGTATAAAATAAAAAAAGGTCGGAGACTGTCCGACCTTTATTTGTTTATCTACTAAAATAACACCATATCTTAGATTCTCCATAAGGATTATCTTCATCGTTAATCCAATTAACTGCTAACTATACCATCTTTTGTTCTAACATCTTATCACTATCTTCAGGAAACCACTCTTTTAGTAATGGTAACATATCACTACAAATCATATTAAGAGTAACTTCAAAGTCCCACTTATTATAAGGATATATCAGTTTCCTTTTATTCTAAGAGTATAAAGATGTAACATCGTCCCAGTATGGCCCATAATGTTTCCGTCCATTCTCTTCGTAATACATTTTAGAAATCTATTCTTTAGCAAATTCTTCATCGAAATGTTTACCTTGAGTACTTTCATAAACTTTCTTAGCAAGTTTAGTAAGTTCTTCTTTAGGTACATATTCTTCCATTGCTTCAGAAAGTATTTCCATATTACCGCCATACTTCTTTACAATATTTTTAATGTCCATTGTTTACAGCTTTTAAAATTTGAGAAAGAGTTGACTCGATTCCACCAATAGATTGTTCGATTCGGACAAATCTTTCTTCAGTCTACTACTGCTATTTATAAACTACATCTAGTTCAGCTACTAAACCTTTAGCAACTTCTAATCGTTTCTAACAATTATCTACTCCATCTATATAAGTCTAACATTCACTCTCTATAGATTTAAGAATAGAAACTAAAGGAACTTTATCAGTAGCTATTATTATATTAGAATCAGACTACATTTCTGCAGTCTACTAATCTGCAGGTAATGTCCATATCTTAATTTGTCCTTCGGATTCAATTGAAACATCGACTAACATTGGCTGACCAAACACTGTATTCATTCTTGGTGGAGTAGCATCCTAAACTACTTTACCCTACTAATAAGATAAATTCTCTTTATTAAGAATGTATACAGGGAATCCTTTTTTCAACTCTTTAAAATTCATGAATTAGTACTCGACTAAGTTTCTTTAGTTAAAGTTACTGCATATCCAGGAACATAAGCCTGAGGATATGTAGGCAACTAATGAGCAGCAATAGCATTAACTTGAGCCTATATTGGGGCAACAGCAGCGGCTATAGCAGCTGTATCAGCGGCTTGAATCTCTAAAACATTAAGTCTATCACGAAGAGCATTCTTTTCTTCAAGTAAGTCAGCATATCTACCTTGTTCCCAAGCGTTTCTAAATGCATCAATAGATGCGCGAGTCAGAGTATTCTCTGCTCTCATTCCAGTGAGTAAGTCTTGTGTCTAATTAATTGTACGAATCTAATTCTCGTAACCCTAATTAGTAATAGCACTATTTAAAGTGTTAGTCTACTGAACAGTCTATAACTAGTTCTAGAAACCAGACTACTGAACTTCAGTTCTTAAAGTGCAGCAACAATCTTTTAAACTTTGAATTATATTCAAGTTACCAGAAGCAACTGCATTTTGTACACCAACAATACTCAGACCTGTTTGAGCAGCGGTTTGAGCTATACCCATATTTACAGAATTAATAGCTTGAACTATTGCATTATAATCAACATTTAAATTCTAAGCTAATTGAGACTGTGCAAATTGATTACCCTACAGAGCACTCAGTATAGAATCAGTACTTTGGTTCTAAGAGATTTGATTAGCTAAAGCATTTAATTTAGCATCTACATCGGTTGCTACGACTGCTCCAGCTACTCCACCTCCACCATTTCCGAATCTGTTACCGAACCCACCATTCTAAAAAATGGAAAGCAAGATTAAATAAGCCCAAGGGTTATTAAACATAGAGTTCTACTGCATAGCCAGCATACTTGCAGTATCCATTCCTCCAGTAGGAATAGTAATTACTTTATCTTCATTCATAGTTTGTAAAAATTAATTAAAGTTTTAAGGAAAAAATCTGAATACATTTATATTATCTCGCACGTGCAATGCAAACATATAAATAGTATTTTAGAAAACCAAATTAAATTTTTTCAACCAGATTGAAGCATAAAGTAAAAAAATTAAAGGCCAACTCCAAAATATGGAGCTGGCCTTTTCTTTTTGTTTATAAAAAATTTTTTAGACTATCTAATACTATAAAAATCTTATTATTGTTCAACCTTAGTCCAACCATATGAGCCAAGGTAATAGTCTCCTGTTCCCATCCATACGTCATATCCACTACTGCCACTTGGCACTGTTAATGTGCCATTGGTTTTGACACTTTGAAATGTACCATTTTGTATTGTAGGTGCTGTTGTTGCTAATGAAGTTATATTTGTTAAAGCACTACAACCATAGAAAGCAGCACCAATGCTTGTAACTCCATTACCAATTGTTACACTTGTCAAACCAATACATTCGTAGAAAGCCGCATTACCAATACTTATAACACTATCTGGTATTGTTAGTGTTGTTAAACCAATACAATGGCCGAAAGCATTATCACCAATGCTTGTAACACCATTACCTATTGTTACGCTTGTTAAACCTGTACAACTACCGAAAGCATTAAGACCAATTGATGGTGTGGAATCGCCGATTACTACGGTTTTAAGATTCAACCAAAAAGTCTTAATTGAGGCATTTAATTCACATTTGGCGTTATAGTTTAATACTTCAAGTGCTTCAGTTCCAACGAAAGCCTCATTACCAATGCTTGTAACGCTACTTGGTATTGTAATGCTTGTTAAAGCACTGCAATTATAGAAAGCCTTAGTGCCGATGGATGTCACGCTGTTGGGGATAGTGACGGAGGTCAGACCGGTGCAATCATAGAAAGCATAATTGCCGATGGATGTAAAAGTATCAGCGATAACAACATGTTTAATTGTTGCTATACTACTGAATAGTGGGGCGTTATTTCCTACTGTCGTTGGGTCATTAAACTCATACTTTATTATGTGCTCACCCACGCTGTCAAACTGATAAGTTGTCACTACACTATCAAGTAATACACCATCAACCTCAATAGATTTTATACTACTATCATAATTAGTACAAATAGTTGTAGGAGCACTTATATCTTGTATATCATAATAAACAACAAGTCTTGTTTCCTATTCTTCTTCCATCTTAGGAATTGGCACGTGTGCCATTGAATATCCGATTATTTCTTTCATAATTTTTTTTTAAATTAATTAGTTTGTATTGCTTGTATTCTATTTTTATAATTACTCAAAACAGATGCCGCTTTATAAGCACTAACTGACCCTGCTGGTACATAGATAGTAACAGCATTTTTCCAAGAGTTATCATCTGGAGTCTATAAAAATGGTGATATACTATTAAATTTATTATTCATTCTTTATTTTATTTATTACTATTCCAGTAACAACTGGAACTTTTATCTGTGATAATTTAAAATTCTAAACCCACTATGGAATCTATGACTTAGGAAGTTCAGCTAATCCTGTAGCGTAATCTTCCATATATCCGTTTGTCTTCACTGTATTAAAAAGATTAACCACCTAGTCGTCAGTTAAACTATTTATATAAGTATTTAATTCTTCATAAGTGGGCTAATGTCCTAACTAATCTGCTAAATATTTTCTAATCTCTGCGTTAGTAGCTCCCATTTCTGATACTAACTTTGAATCCGCATGAGCTACTCTTCTAGGTAATAAATATGTGTCTTTAAGTAATTTACTTTGTGCTCTACTATAAGGAACTAACTATTGATAACCGTGAGTTCCTTCATGTAAAGCAGTACTAGCAGCATCTGGTGACCAAATATCATTAAGATAGTTTCCAGAACTAGTATGGACTCCCTAAATATCTTCAGCTATAGGTCTATAATTTAAAGCTTCCATTTCTGCTTTAGGCATAGCCTACATATTGCTATAAGTAGTAACCGAAGGAGACTTAACTGCTTCCTATGCTTTTAAAGCTCTATTATAAGAACGTCTCGCAGTTATTCTCTATCTCCAAGGTAACTAAATTACTGCTGTAGGTTGACTTGTTCTTCCAGTAGTTATCATCTAAGTTACTGGTTTCTAAGCAGATTGTGGTAGCCAAGACAGTTCTCTTAATACATTCTACTATATTAAATAGTTATCTGGAATCTATAAAGTTTCTGGATTATATATAAGGTTATCAGTTTGAAACTAAGCTAAAGCATCATCAGATACTTTTGTATCTACAGTATAAGCTTTACCGTCAATTCCTTTGGTAGTTCTTACTTTGTATCTTGTTTTAGCTAAAGGACGTACTACCTTAGCTAAAGGAGATAAAGCAGCTCCTTCTACTATAAATGTTCCAACTGGATCTGCTCCAGAAAGTCCTATTATTCTAGGACTAAAACTATACTAATCTTTCTTTCCCTACAACTTTTCTCTAACGGTTGTTTTCTTTCTTAATGTTGGTTTCATTTCAGAATGAGGAAGAGTTCGGGCTTGCTATTGTTTTCTTTTCTAATATTGCTAAGCCTAAACTCCTTCTCTTCTATATTTACTACCTTGAATAGTATCTCCGTTCTATAAACGAAGTATCATAATAACAAGGCAAGAACTGCTAAGGCACAACCAATCAATCCGAAGACTGCTACTTTATCATTTACTGGATTACCAAGCATTTGATTATTAACAATCTCTTTGGCTATAACAAAAATGGCACCAAAGATTACAGCAAACCAAATGTCAGCTAATCCAAAGTAACCAAGTAATGTCATCCCTACTCCAAACAAAAATCCTACAAAGGAATTATTCATTAAATTATTCCACATAATTAATAATACTATTTACCATTATTTGTATTTTCAGTTATCTTATTCTTTAAATTTTTATCTACATAAATAGGAATCTTCCTACGAGGAGCACCATTCCTATTTTTTAATTTCAAGTTTAACTAATATCCTGTAAAGAAGGAAGCAATAAAATCTACATCCATCCATTTCCCATTCTATCTAGCTCTAACAAAATCTTCACCCTAAGTCTTTTCCATATAAATCTAAGCTAAAGAATTAGGAAACTCAAAAGTAACATTGTTATCTATAATATCATTGATAACAAGTTTTACAGAATCTTTAAATATTTGAATTGCAAGGACGTCTCGATGTCTGGTATATCCCATAATATCTTGACAATCCTTGCAGTTTATTTTTAGTTTTTTTAAATTGAAATTCTCAAACAAATGTCTTAGGTGAAAAGCATGCCCTAATGCGAATCTCATTATGCTGTTTGTACTGTCCAACCATTTGGAATACCATCATTACCTGTAACATTCCATTCAGCAGCAGAATTCTTTACAAATGTACCACTTGATGCAACGCCACTTACCCAATTGTATGTATAACTATAACTTGGTATTGTCGTGAACATTGCCTTGATATAGTTAAGACTTGTACAACGATTGAACATATAATTATAACAGCTAGCTTCCAATTTAGTAGCGGGTAATACAGGGGCTGTTGTTAGACTTGTACAATCAGAGAACATTCTGATATAACAATCATTTGCCAATGTAGTAGCAGGTAATTCAGGTGCAGTTGTAAGACCTGTACAACCACTGAACATATAATAATAACATTTTTGTGTCAATGTTGTAGCTGGTAATCTGCTTGGTGCAGTTGTAAGACTTGTACAACCTTGGAACATACTATTATAACAGTTATCTGCCAACGTTTCAGCTGGTAACTCAGGTGCTGTTGTTAGATTTGTACAACCACTGAACATATAAGCATAACAATACTGTGCTAATGTATTAGCAGGTAACTCAGGTGCTGTTGTAAGACTTGTACAACCTTGGAACATACTTTGATAACAACTAGTTGCCAATGTTTCAGCTGGTAATACAGGTGCTGTTACAAGGCTTGTACAATCTTGGAACATGCCCCAATAACAATTACTTGCCAATGTTGTAACTGGTAACTCAGGTGCTGTCACAAGACTTGTACAACCACTGAACATATTTTGATAACAATTATTTGCCAATGTGGTAGCAGGTAATACTGGCGCTGTCGTAAGACTTGTACAACCACTGAACATACTTCTATAACAACCACCTGCCAATGTGGTAGCGAGTAATTCAGGTGCTGTTTCAAGACTTGTACAACTATCGAACATACTGCTATAACAACTCTCTGCCAATGTTGTGGCTGGTAATGAAAGGTTATTAGCATTTATCACCTTTGTGTTCTGATAGAATAACCGATAAAATGCATACTTCTTTCCTGTAAGGCTTGTTTGACCTTTGAAATTATCACCAAACAACAACGACATTGCATTGCCTTGTACGTCAAAATTGCCTGTTGCACTGAATGTACCAATGCCATTAGAAGAAGTTGGCGTTAATTCACCTTTCCACATTATCTTGTTTCCTGCTGTTACGGTTGGACTTGCCGTATTCGCTGCAAGTTCTACCCATGTCTCACCGTTATCCGATGAATAACTTACAGCATTATTGCTTAATTTGAATGTTCCATCTTCAAGTGCAACAAAGGTTAGATATTCATTTGAATAGTCTGGTATTGGAACAAACTCATATTCTATTCCTGGAATTAACTTTTTAACACTATTTAAAGGAACTTTATTTCCTGTTACTTGTTCTTTTAACTCTATAGCTTGATTATTTTCAAACTTAACCAAGTTACCAGTTTTTGGATAATAAACACTTCCTATTAAAGTCTATTCTCCAGAAGATGACTCTCGATATAAAGAAGTTCCTTCAACACTATAGCTATATTGAGGAGCATCAAATCTAATATCATTTGGATCGGGATAAGTTGGATCAAACTTATTTCTTTCATTTATATATTTTGTATAATTCTCTTTACTTAACATATAAGCAGGTTTTTCAGATGTTAAGTTATAGTTAAGAGTTCCATTATTCGTCATAATTATTTAACCAATTATAATGTGTTCTATAATCTGGGTATAGTTTATTATCTTGATATGTATAAGCTTCTCGTTCAAAAAGGATTCCTCTATAAGCTTTCTTCCATTTGAATCCGTTAGCTATCCATCTTATTAAAAATTCTATTACATACCATGTATAAAAGAAGATATAAAGTAATTCCTACATTTGTTTTGTATGGATTCGTTCGTGAGTAATATCTTTCTAACTAAGTTCAGACTTAGTAAATAATATTCCAAATAGATTGATTACTTTATATCCTCCAAAGGGTATTATTTTATTCTTTATTATTATCATTTAAAATACTCAACATTATTACTTCCAATTAGTGATCCATAGTTAATACTATTATTTCTTCTTAACCATCCTTTTAAGAACTTACGTTTTTCTGGATGTTTCTATACAATGTCTCTAAAATGCTGTTCTCTAGCTTTCTTTAATTTCTCAAAAGTGGTTCTTCTATCTCCATTATTCAATGCATTTAACATTCTACTATCAACCTGTAATCCACCAGGAAGCCCTAAAGCAAGTCTTGCTCTCTTTATACCATAAGGACCACTACCCCATACCCAATCTACTAATATATTAGCTATACTAGTGTCTTGTATCTAATCTGCTTTACAACTATCCCATACACTTTTAAAGACGTGTGCTTGGTCAGAATCTTGAAGCAGTTTAACATCTTTAGCATCTATAACTCCATCTCCATTTTTATCATGTCCAAGAGTCTACCAAGTTCCTAATGTAACACCAGCTTTTGTGGGACCTCCACTATCTCCTGGAACATTAGCGTATCCTCCTTCAAAGGTTTTTATAAAAGTACGTAAATTCTCAGCTCTATTAGATGTACCTCTACTTGATGTAGGAACCGTTGAAGAAGAAGATGCCGAAGAAGACGCTGAAGAAGACGCTGAAGAAGACGCTGAAGAAGACGCCGAAGAAGGTTTCGAAGAAGGTTTCGAAGTTGGCATCTCCCATTTAGGTAAATTTACAGAGAATTTAGTTAGATCTGGTTTTGGCTAAGGTTTTAATAGTTTAAATGGGTCATCATCTAAATCTTCGTCCTAAGTAGGAACTCTTACTATTTCAACTCCTGGATACTTAAAAGGATCTTCATAAATTGACTCAAGCATAACTCATATATTTTTTACTAGTTCTTATACCTGCAATATCTGGACCGAAATGGAAATGATTACCCTACTTATATCCTGTTTTCTTAAATACTCCAGTATCTGGATCCAAGTAACCAGAATCTCCATTTGCCTAATGTGCTATTTCTTCTATAATTCCCCAATTATGAGACTTTAACCAAGCTACAACTCTGGGATTACTATATAATTCCTTTCTAAATCTATCTATATCTCCATCAAGAGGTTGAATATCAAAAGCGCCAGGATTACCTTTAGCATCTCTCTTAGAATGATTGCTAGGTTTTCCTGAAGTAGTTTGAGCATGTGGTCTAAATGCAGAAGATACTCTATGTTTAATTCCTTCTTCTTCAAGGATTTGAACAATAGTTTTATCCTAATCCCCCTCCTTCGCTTGTGGAGAAACTGTCTACTAAGTAGAAGAAGTAGAAGAAGCAGAAGAAGAAGAAGAAGAAGAAGTTGGCATATCAAATATAGGTAATTTAATCTCTGAATCTTCTCCAGCAGATGTTATAGACAATTCTGGGATCTTTATTTCTTCATCAGTATCTTCTTCTGGTAAATACACTTTTAAAGGAGACATCTAAGGCATTTTATAAGAAGTAAATAGTAATCCACCTTCCTAATACTTAGGTAAAGTCTACAATATTCCACCGAACTTATGCCATTTTCTTGCATTAGCAGCAAATGTGGCTTTTTTCCTAATTGCTGGATTTGGACTAGCTTTACCTCTTCTTATACATTCATCTGTAACGTTTCCTCCACACCATTTTGTAAAAGAGCCGCGATTTTTCTTTTTTATGTGGATTCCACTTCCTTTTTTCAAAAATTCTATTGTATCCATTTTCTATTACATAAAAATAAAGTGTTTATAATACTATTTTATATCTTATTTTGTACTCTATCTAAAATAACTATAATTAAAGTTAGTTTTACTAATTTCACTATCTTAGTTTATAAAATAATTTGTTTTACCCAAAAATATTATTAATTTTGGTCAAATCAAAATGATAATGTAAAAAATGTAGAGTAGTAACTTTGATTAAACAAGATTATGTAATTTAACTAAAATGTTTTAGATGATTATTAATTTAAATAGATTATTTAGGTATATATACTTTCTATACCTCAACTAACTAAAAGTGCAAATACAACTTAAATGAAAACTAATACCAAGGATTGGATTTAGTACTCTACAGCTATAGCAATGATCGCTAGTGCCATTATCTTAACTTTTTTAGATTATCTTATGACTCAGACTATTGGTCAGGGAGTCCTTTGGTACGTTAGTGAAGCTTTAGTATATGCTGGTTCTATTTTCGGAGTCAGCATTTATTTTAGAACTAAATTAGGAGATTTTGAAAGTAAATCAAGGGAACGAGTAAAACAAGAAATGGAAGAAATCACAGATAAAATAGTAGAAAAGATAGATAAAAAAAGAAAATGATTAATGACTAATGAATATGCAAATTGATAAACGTGCTGGAAATTTATGTTTTAATGAAGAACTTCATAAGTATTGGAATGAAGAAACTAACACTCCATATATTTCAGTGACTACTTTAATTGAAAGCTATGGACAACCTTTTGATAAAGATTTTTGGTCAGCATATAAAGCTCTAGAAAAACTTATGGATTCCGATGTGTGGAAATTAGAAAAGAAGAATTTACTCTCTACAAAGAAATTTAACAAGGACTTCCTTGAATTATATGGAATATCTGAATCTGAGTTCAATAGAGAACAACAAAATATATTAGATGAGTGGGAACAAAAGAACAGAGAAGCCTGTGAACGTGGAACTAAAATCCATGCTAAATTAGAAGAAGCTGTTTTAGGAAAGAAAAAAGAATTTAGTCTGAATAAATTTGGAATAGGTGGAAAGTTTATATGTAAAGGCAAAGACTATCATGAACTTAATCTTGAAGCCGGAGCATATCCAGAATATATGATTGGTAGAGAAATTGAACCAGGATTATTTGGATTATCTGGACAGATAGATTTATTACTTAAAAAAGGTAATAAGATTATCATAGGAGATTATAAAACCAATGCAGAAATCAAAACTAAATCTTATTTTGATAACAAAACAAAAACTTCTCAGAAAATGTTATATCCATTAAATACGTTAGATGATGTAAATTATTGGCATTATAACTTACAATTATCTACTTATGCTTGGATGATTCAACAGTACCATCCAGAGTTTGAAGTAGAGGATTTAGTTCTTATTCATTTTAGACCAGACGGCAAACAAGATATATACCATATGGATTATCTTAAAGCTGAAGTAGAAAAGATGATTAACCACTATAAGAAGAAATTACAGCATGAAAAACAACTTGCAAAGTACCAAAGGATAGAATATTAATCCAAGAGTATTGTTAGTTTATAGAAGTAAACAAATATTAAACACATTTAAAACTATCCAATATGAGTACTATACAAAATATTGTTGAGGGATACACAAATTTAGCACTTGGACGTAATAAAGATATGTCTGAAGTTAGAATGAATATATGTAGAAGTTGTCCCTTATTTAAAAATGTTGCAGGAGGAATATGTAATCCTATGCTATGGTTAAACCCAGTTACAGGAGATGTTACAACTAAGAAAACAGATGGTTATTATAAAGGATGCGGATGTGTGCTTCATTCAAAAACTAGAGCATCTTTAGCACACTGTCCAGCGAAAAAATGGTAATGAATTATGCGTGAAAATGGAATTGAAGTAAACTTAGCAAAGACTAAGAATGTGAAATTAGCAGAACAAACTGTGGGATTAGAAAGTGGAGCACAAATATTCCAAATGGGAGATGCTCCGTCGGTAGAAGAACTTGCTAAAGACAAAGCAAGAGAGCAGTTTAATGATCAAGTAGATGAATATGTAGAAAAACTTAACAAACATTCAGAACTTCTAGACAAATATAAAGAAGAAGTTGTAGGGGATTTAAATAAACTTGAAATAGCTCCCTTATATGAAGGAATATTAATTAAACCTTTTACAGAGAATCCTTTCCAACGTATTAAGAAAGAAGGAAATCTTATTGTTGATTTGGGTGGACAAAAACCTCAATATAAATCTAATCATACTGGTGAATGGGAAGAAGAAGAATCTTTTATTCATACAGGTTTAGTTATAGAAGTAGGACCAGCTGTTAAGTATGTTAAAAGTGGAGATGTTGTAATGTGGAGAAAACCTTCTGAGACTCCAGTTCCTTTTTATAAACAAGGATTTGTTCTCGTTAATGAACATAGTATAATGACCACTGTAAATGAAGGTTTAACCGAACGATTTAAAAATGTGAAAAATGAGTGAATAGGATAAGATATTCTTTTTACCAGGGATGCTGGTAACATTAAAATAGGACTTACCAAATAAACCAATAATGTTGGTAGTCAAAAAAGAAACATTAATATTTAAACATTCAGATAATAAAGAACCAATTCTTAAAGGAATCAAATGTAGATGGTTTACTACAGATGGTTATCTTTAGGAAGCAATATTTAACACAAAAGATTTAATTAAAATTTAATTTTTATGGCAGGCATATTTGACTATATACAGTATTCGATATTTCCATTTGAATATTTTAAAGATAAAGGCAAAGAATATTTTAAAATGGCTGAAAGGGGCGCTAAACAGGCTTCTAATGAAGGGGGTGCTAAACAAGCTTCCAGAGCGGGAGGCGCTAATCCTACAAATGAAACAAGAGGAGAAGGTATAAGAAAAAGATCTACTAGTTAGAGTAAAAGCACTACCACTGCTGCTTCTAGAAGACAAAGAACTTATACTTCTCCAGCTCCCCAAACTAGTCAAACTAGAGAGGATTTAGTGGAATAGAATAAAAGAAGAGCTTTGGAAATTTTAGGCCCTCCTTCTACATAGCAACAACCTCAAATAAGCTAGAAAGATTGGAATACATATATAAATCAACCCATAGTAGATAATAATACAAACACTACTAACTATGATACTAACTATATAAGAGGTTTCAGAGGACAAGGAGAATAGGGTTACAGAGATGTAAATTCATATCTAACTTGGTTAAGAAATAATAAAGATTCTGCAGATTATAAGTTATTCATGTAGAATGGATACTTTAAGGATAGTGGGGATGCTTTAGACGGAAATGAATTAGATTATGATTAGATAAGAGCAATGTTAGCTTCTCAAGGGATAAGAGGTAACTTAGGAAGAAGAGACTCTAGAAGATTGGGAAATGTTCTTACTAGATTAAGAGATTAGTCTACAGCAGGAACTGATGCTAATAAAGAATTTTTACAAGGAGTAGTTTCTTCTTATAACTAGAATAAAGATAAATGGGTTAGGCCAGCTGAAGGGTATACTGGACTTAGAAATGCTACTATAACTGGAGATGGTTAGATAGGATTTTTAGATGAATCTGGCAATGAAACATATTTTCCATATTCAAAATAGTCTCCTACTTATTAGATTAATGGAAGTTCTCCAGAATTCTAGGCTATAAGAAACTAGTTCTTTACGACTAATCCAAGTAGTGGTTTTTAGCCAGTTTCTTAGGGAAATTGGTTAGGTTCTGCAGGTAATATTTTAGGATCTACATATAGACCACAATGGAATATGACGTCTAGACCTAGAACAGCTTTCTTTGGTACTTCAATAAGTAACCAGGCAAAGAATATGATGAAAACTTGGAATGATTTTACAAATAGTCTACTTCCTCGTAGAGAATTTAATTCAGGAGCTAACAGTTAATTAATATATAAATAGTTTAAAAATGAACGAAGAACAAATTGCACAATTAGTACAGTTATTAGTACAAGCAGGTGCTGCATAGGATGAGAATCAAGCTATGCAAATTATTTAGATGGCTTCATAGGGAGATTAGCGAGCACAATAGGTAGTACAATAGGTTGTACAATAGGCTCAAGGAGGTACTCCATCAGCTAGACTAGGAGCTAAGCTTAATTATTTAAAGAAACTCAAGAAAGTTTGTAATGAAGATTAGGAATTAGCATTCTTCAAAATCGGCGGTAAGGTTTGTAAAGCCTGTGTTGGAAAGAAAATGAAGATGGGTGCTAAAGTAGCTAAAGATGCACAAGGTGGAATGCTTGCAAATAAAGGAACTGCTTTTGGCGACGGTAAACGTGGTGCTAACCCAAGAAACACCGATAGAGGTGGACATAAATCTCACGGAAATACTAAAGCTGCTTCTTATATGAAGAAGACTAATGTTCCTAATAAGTTTACTGCTTTTGGAGATACTGGTAGAAAGAAGCCTACTAATGTAGGTCTTGTAGGCCATAGAACAACAGGTCAAGTAGGAAGACTTCAATCTAAGTATACCACAAGTGATAACGTAAATAAGCATACAGCATTCGGCGCACATATTAATCGCTCTCATAGAGGTTCTGCTGCTTGTCCTGCAACTAAGGGTTGGAAATCAATTAAAGGAGCCCCTAAAGGACACGGTGGACAAATGGGTTGGAAGAAGTATGCTAATGGTGGAACTTTGACTGAAACTTTTGTTAACTATTTTTAGAGTGGAGGTAGTTTAAACGGAGTCCCTTTTAGAAAAAACCAATAACTGAATTCTATTTAACTGACTATAGTGAACCTAGTAAATATACACAAGTAGTTTTAGGAAATTAGAATTTAATTTTAAAACTTAATGATGGACAGCTTAGAGGAGAAGATCCAATTACTTATAAAGGTAAAAATTACTTTTTAAATGGAGATTCTATTTTAATAGAAGACAACTCTATTCCTTATACCTTTGAAGAACTTAGACAACAAGGAGCTAAAAAGGTAAAAGAAGGACCTGGAGGAAAGTGAAAGGAAAAATCTAGAAAAACGTTTTTAAAGTAATTAAAGTTTATGTTACATATATTCGAATATGATAATGCAAGTGGACTAGTGACAATAAATAAGCCAGAGATTCTTCTTATCGAAGAATTTGCTAAGCTGATGGACGATAAGAGGAATATATGTGCAGAAGATAAAACTGGAAAACTTCATTTACGAGCTTATAAAGAATTTACTTATATATGGCTCGCTATTGATTGGTAGAGTTTTTATTGTAATGATGCAGAACAAACTAGACACATACAAGCGCTCAAAGATTCTGGATTAACTGAGGACGAATTTAACAATCCAGAATTTAGAGCTGCTTGTAGAAAATATCGTTCTATACAAGAATCTAATCTTGCTATAAGATCTCTTGCTGCTGCTAAGGTTACAATAAATAAATTTATAGATTACTTCTAGTCTATAGACCCACAGGAACGTGATGAACAAACAGGTAAGCCTATTTATAAAGTTAAAGATGTTATGTCAGAAGTAACATAGATGTCTAAGGTGCTTGATGAGTTAAAAGTTCTTGAGGATTAGGCTAAGAAAGAAATGCAAGAATCTACTCAGATTCGTGCAGGAGCTGTTGAAGGTGATATACCTGATGGATTTTAATGGAAGAAATTGTTAAAAAGAAAAGAGGTCGTCCTCGTAAAAACCCTCTACCAGAAACAATCCAAACTAAAATTCAAGAAATTGTTGATTTACAACAATAGCAAGAAGATAATGAGATTCATGCTTTAGTAGAAGATTTAAAAATTGAATCTCGTAAAGGTTTGTGGGATGTAGATAAAGATATGATATATCGAGGTAAGAAAATTGCTTATTTCGATAAAAGATTATCATATGAAGCTACCGGCTATAAACCTATAACTGAAACAGAAGGACTTGATTTTAAACCAGAATGGTTTACAGAAGTTAGAGATACAAAAATAAAAACAGGACATTATACCTCATATCATAGAGGAACAAAACTATACAGAGATTTTTAGAAATAGGAATGGGAGCGATGTAAAAATGGTATGACTTCTCATGGGTATACTATTACTGGACCTCATTACTTTTTCTTAAACTATTATCAACTTCCAAACCCAGAGACTGATAAAGCTGGTACTAGTAGATTAGAGATTTTTCCAAATTTTTACAGTTATTAGTATGAGTTTTTCCACTATTATGAACTCTGTAGATATCTAAGAAAGAATTGTGGACTTATGAAGTCTAGAGGCATAGGCTTTAGTGAGATAAATGCAGCATTATTGGCTAATATGTTCTCAGTTTATAGAGGAAGTAATACATTACTTACAGCGTTTACTGATAACTATGTAAAAGTTTCTTTACAAAAAGTGTGGAACGAATTGTCTTTTCTTAATGATGAAACTGATGGATTATTTACTAAATTAACTTAGGTAATAAATCAAGCTACTAAGAAAAGAGCTTCTCACTGGAAGAAAAATAGTAATGGTTAGGATGTTGAAGATGGTTTCATGTCACAAGTAGAAGGCATAGTTGCTGATAAAGATTCTAAGATAAGAGGTAATCGTACTGATTTAATAATATTAGAAGAAGCTGGATCTAATCCTATTTTTACAAAGTCTTTTGTTAAAGCAGAAGCCTTAACAACTCTTGGTGGTAATAAGATAGGTATTATAATGGCTGGTGGAACTGGCGGTGACTCGGGTTCTGCAATGGCAGGTTTAAAAGACTTGTATTACGACCCTATGTCAGTAGACGTTCTTCCATTTTATCATAATTATACTCCAACTGAAGAATGGATATATTCAGCATTCTTTATTCCAGCTTATACTGCTCTCTATAAAAAAGACTTTGTAGACGATAGAGGGGTATGTATACAAAAACTAGCCAAAGCTTACTACGAAGAAGAATTTAAGAAAAGAGAAGGTACTCCTAAAAAATTAGTAGACTATAAAGCTGAATTTTGTTTTACAGCAGATGATGCTTTTAACCTAGAAGGTACCAATAAATTTAATAAAGTCCTTTTAGTAGATAGGCTTGCTAAATTACAAGTAGCTAAAGAAACTTCTCCTGTTATTAGAGGAGATTTATAGTTTGTATACAAGGGTGGTAAAGATCAAGACCTTAAAAATATTGTAGGGGTTAGATGGATAGAAGATCCAAACGGACCAATTTATGTCTCAGAAAAACCTATTTGGGAAGAAGAACATACTGAAATTAATGATTAGGGTAAAGAGGTTACTGTAACATATAAAGAAATGTCTAACTTATATGTTGCCGGTATTGATGGTATAGATATAGGACAGGAACAAACTTCTGAATATACTAAAGATCCATCTAAGTTTTGCATAACAATTAAGAAAAGAGCTTTTGGATTACAATAGGCACAATATGTTGCTTACTATATGGAAAGACCTTTAGATGTTAGATAGGCATATAAAGAAGCTCTAAAATTAATGATGTGGTATAATTGTAAAGCCAATATAGAAGCCACTAGACTTAATATGTTAGGTTGGGCCAGAGATAACGGATTTACCCAATTCTTTATGAATCGTCCAAAAGCTACTTACCCTGACTTTAATCAAAAAATAAGAGCAACTATAGGAACTCCAGCAACTCAAGCAATTATTTCTCATCAAACAGACTTAATAGCAGCATTTATAGAAGATAATATAGATACCTTCTGGTTTATTGAAATGCTACAATAGTTAATAAGTTATACTGATGAAAATAAAGGTAAATTTGATATTGTAGCCGCTATGGCTATGGCAGAACTAGCGGATGAAGAACTTACTGGAAGAACTCCAGTAGAAATAGAACAAAATCCTTCTAGTACTTGGGTTGATATAGGATATTATACAGATGAACGTGGTTATAAAAAATTTGGGCCTATTCCAAAAAAGAAATAGTATCCAACTAATTTTAATATAAATAGAATAGATAATGACCCCAGAAGAATTAGAACAAGCAATCCTAGATTTAATTCGGAAAGTATATTGTAAAGAATATGTTGGACATATGAAATGTGTTCCAACTTGCAATGGAGGATGGACTGTAATATTAGGACTAGGATGCAATTCAAAACCAATAACTATCTCAGCAGACCTTTCTGATTAGAAGTTTTTAAAGTTTTTTGAACAAGAACTTAGAGATAGAGATTGGGACACTGTACATTGGTTTACTGGGTATCAAATACTAGATGATGGATGCCCTATAAATAAAAGTTGTAGTTGTAATGAGTAATCAAGAATACATAGAATATACTGATAATACTATTCACGAACTTGTTTATGATAAGTGGGAACTTAAAAAAGCATATAATTACTACAATGGTAAACGAGATCCAGAATAGTTTAGATATTTAGAAGAAAACTTTGGTATAGGGAATCCTACATCTGTTAAATTTATTCCGCTTATTAAAAAACATATAGATGCTTTAATAGGAGAATACTTAGGAACTCCTATCTTACCTAAAGTTACATGCAAAGATAAAGATACAGTTACTAAAATCACTAGGGAGAAGGAACTGTATATTACATAGCAAGTATTCTAGTTTTTATAGAATAGATTAAAAAATAAAATAATAGAGTCTTTTAGAACAGACACTTAGGCAAATGACCCAAGTATTTAGTCTGATTTAGAAGATTTAATTGATGATTTAAATTTCGATTTTTAGTCTGAATATGAAATAGCAGCTCAAAATGTAATAGAATATTTATTACAAAATAGAGCTACTGATTTTAAGACTAAAATTAGAATGTTATTACTGGATTTATTTGTAACTGGTTATACTTTCTTTAGAGCTATTCCATCACCGAATGGTACTAATGTATAGCTAGAAGTATTAAATCCATTAAATACCTTTATCGATAGAAATCCAAACTCTCCTTATGTTAAAGATTCTTATAGAGTAGTTATTCGTAAATGGCTAACTAAATAGGAAATATTAAATAAATACGGAAAAGAACTTTCTCCGAAAGATAGAGCATCTATTAAAGATGCTTGGAAATATAGTCATGATTATTCTACTATGTATGTTAGGTCATATTCCAATGCAGATGGAACTCCTGCTACAGAAGGAATAAGAGCTGGACAAGAAATAGTTCCAGGCTATCCCGAGGATGTTCATTATAAATATAATTTAATTCCTGTATACGAAGTAGAATGGCTAGATACCGATAAAGATTATACAATGTAGAGATATAGAACTATTCGTATAGGAGACGATATATATATTATATATGGTAAGGATAAAAATGTAATACGAAGTATAGATAATCCTAAACAATGCTCATTATCTGTAAACGGTTTGTATTTCTTAAATAGAGATTATGAACCTTACTCATTAGTCTTAGCTTGTGCTGATTTACAAGACACTAATGATATGTTATATTTCTTTAGAGACAATTTGATAGCCAACAGTGGTACTGTAGGTGATTTCTTAGATGTTTCTATGCTTCCTAAATTTTTAGGAGAGAATATGACTGAACGTTTATAGAAGTGGATTGCAAATAAAAAAGCTGGTATAGCTCTTTTAGATACTGCACAAGAAGGACGGTTAGGTGTAGGACAAGCTCCTATTAATACCTTCTTTAATGGATATGATGATACTGTTAAAGGAGAAGCTATTCAAGCTATTCAATTAGCAATAGAAGCAAATGAACAAACTTGTTCTTCTATTACTGGTGTATTTAGGGAAAGGTTAAATGGTATTCAACAAAGGGATGCTGTTACTAATGTTAAAGTAGCTGTTAATAATTCCTATATTATAAGTAAATAGTGGAATGATTAGATGGACACGGTAGTAGTGGAAATGTTAACAGACTCTTTGAATATGGCTAAGATAGTTTATAAAAAGGGATTATCTGGAACTCTTATATTAGGAGATAAACAATCAAAATTATTTACAGCTCTTCCAGAATATTTTACTATATCTGATTATGATATACATATAGTAAGTTCAGATGAAATAGTAAAAGCTTTAGAATAGTTAAAAGCTATTACTCCAGATTTAATATCAGCAGGAATGGTAGATGCTGAATTAGCAGTAGATATAGCCACAATTAGAAGTCTTAGTCTTATTAAGAAAAGAATACACGTAGCTATGCGTAGATAGGAGAAAAAGACTGGTTAGATGCAATAGCTTACTTAGCAATTACAATAGGCACAATAGTAGATGCAATAGATGCAAAGTGAGTTACAAAAAGCTTAGTAGAAAATACAACAATTAGACGAAGCTAAAATGCAACTTGAGAAAGAAAAGATTGCTGCTGATGCCAAAATTGAAATGTATAAGGCTAAGACAGATAGAACTTATAAAGAAGGTATTACCAGAAATGACGATAGGAGAACTGAAATAGAACTTATGTAGCTCAATGACGGTAATCCTTATAACGATAAAGTAAGACAAATTGGAGGACATTAATTATGATGACTTATATTAACGATTGTGGGGTTCCTAAAGACGAAAAATGTGGTTGCCGACCACATTATCCCCATTGTCCTATTATATTAGAGTGTGGCGGATATTTATTACCAGAATGCTGTGATGAAGAAGAAACTAAATGTGAAGAATAATTATGTGTAATATTTTTAGTAAAACATCAAAAACTGACAAAGAATAGATAGCTGAATTAAAGTCAAACTATGAAGAACTTCTTAATTATGTTAGATGTTTAAAGTTATCTGATTTACAAGATGTATCAGGTTGTTTACAACCTAATTTAGGAGATGTCCTAACATATACTGGAAGGATATGGAATAGCTTACAAAGTGGTGTAGATATAGAAAATACTCCCGTACAAAAAATTACTTATGCTCAATTATATAATCTATATGAGAATAAACAATTAATTCCAGGACAATTCTATGAAATAACTGACTATGTAACAAAGTGTATTGGCAGTGTTAATGGTACATAGATTTCAAGTGCCGAGCACCCATTTAATATAATAGTACAAGCTACTTCAAATTCAACTTTAAACCATAATGCAAAAGCTACTCCAAGAGAAAATGATACATATTTTACATATCCAGCACTAGAAGCTATGGAAATAAAATATGATATAGATGGACAAAATTTTCCATATTGCAACGGTAATGGGTGGATATACTATATGAAGGATCAGTTTGGAAATGAGGCCAATTATGACTTTAAAAATTTATTGTTTATTAAAAACAATGTAACTTCTTATACTTTTAATGAATTTGTGA